>Ga0065720_1018922_pt1 | contig 55549 bp, 54 predicted proteins | sample Thericmetagenome_FD_59107 | JGI IMG/M metagenome (GOLD analysis project Ga0065720, IMG submission 59107) | Thermophilic microbial communities from the Joint Bioenergy Institute, California, USA of rice/straw/compost enrichment - eDNA_2 v2... | ecosystem: Engineered > Solid waste > Grass >... | reverse complement strand
AAAAAAAAAAAAAAAAAAACACGATGTTATCCGAGATTTTAAGATCTTCAGAGAGATACTTGCGGTCAAGACAGACCACTTTAAAGCAGCTCGAAATCGTCGAGCTTGTCGCGGTACTTCATGATATTCTGCTTGATCTTGCTGCCAACAGTCCAGGTGACGAAGTCTTCCATGTTCCGCGTGACCAGGAAGGCAGGGTCACGAACTTCCTCGACGCCGACACGGACGTGGCCTTGCTCGATGAGCTTCGTGGCGGCCTGAACAGTTTCGGCCATGCGCAAGCTGAAGAGGGAATTAGGAGATGAGTATTACCCTCCAAGATGTGAAGAATACATACCGGGTCATGACAACAGGCAACCTCCTCCGCGCAAAGGCAGACACTGTGACGTTGTGCTCAACCGCCGAAAGCTTGGCCTTGGTCTACCAAAGTGTCAGAATGATGTGCATGCGCTATGTGACAATATACAACATACCGACAGAATACCCATATCGTAAAGCTTGTCGAGAAGAAGGGTTTCATGTTTCCTCCTGACTTCGTTATCCGGGGGAAGAAGCTGCGAAGTTAGTCAGCCTAACCCGAATGGCTCCTGAATGGAATGACACATACACTGAGGCGGTGGGCAAATTGCCGGAGGGACTAATTCTATGTTAGCTGCCAACTCTTTCCATATTCCGACATGAGCGGTATGTAAGACTTACACCACATAGCCTATTGTATTTGTGCTGTCGCGGAATCAGTATTATCACAATCAAAAAGGCCTTTCAAAAAAGCCTTACATAATCCTCAGGCTTTTGAATCATATACCGCCTACACCGAGTCAGCAGCAACATTCATAAACAGTATGTGTGCGATTTAAGTACTGACCTGATAACATCATGGTCGCGATGGTTGTTGTCGCTCTTGTAGTTGATGAAATCGTGTCTGTGAAAAAATGTGTGAGGACTTCTTGATGATGATTTATTATTGGCGTCAATATTTCCACTGACTTCTTGAGAAGCTTTTGTTCATGATATTTCAGTTTTCTGACCATCTTGACTGTTGGCCAAACGGCGATGAAATTTGTGGTTGTTGGTGAGGATCAGTACGAAGATGTACTTTGATGGAGATAGATGTTCCAGAAATTTTGAGGCCAGAGGACAAGGCTGAGAGGCTGGCCCCATACAGACCTGCAAGGCTCCGCAGACAGTGGGTTCTAAAACCAACCCAACGATGCCAAGACCGAGCTGCCAAGTGCCAAGCCAACGTCAAATCAGACGGCTCCTGCTGAAAAAAAGCGTTGGGATCTGGACGACAGCGACGACGACGTCGTCAACGACGGTGGCCACGACCCAGCCTTAAGCTCCTATCTCAGCTGCTGCACCGCAAGAGACAACCGTTATAAGTCCAGATACCACAAGTAGCAGCCATGTCGTGCAGACACTCGTTCTCGTCGGCCCTGCGCCATGTCCATTCTGGCCTGGTGCAGCAGCAATCCAAAACCTTTTCCACGTCGGCCTCCGTCGCAGCCCGTTAGTGACCTCCCGTTGCCGTTGTACGGCACATTTTTCAAATGACCAGCTTTTCAGCTAACACACGACCCAGTCAACAAAGGCCTTTTCCCCCAGAGCAACACCAGCAACCAGACCACCCGCAACACCAAGCAGACCTGGACGACCCGTAGCAATCCGACCGATGCGTTGCAGAGCATTATTTCCGAGCGCGCGGAGCGCGGAGCAGCACCTACTCTGGAGGAACAAAGGCAAATGATGGCGCAGCAGAGCACAGGTTCTGGCGCCCGGGATTTGCGCATCAGCCAGATGACAGACAACTACATGCGCCAGATGCCCCGTCGATGGAAGGTCGGCGATGTCTATGCGCCAAAGGACCTGTCCCCTTTGGAAATGAAGAAGTGGAAGAGCAGGCAGTCAAAGAAGCAAGATATTGTCGACCTGCTGGGGTTCAACCCCATCGACAACTACAAGGCATGTTTCAGCCCCCTGTGGACAAGGATGATGAGGACCTGATAAGGCTGACAGCGAGCCCACAGAACTTCTCTATGATATCCGAGTTTGTGACGACCATGGGTCGAATCAAGCATTCGCAGGAGACTGGGCTGCGGCCAGTCAACCAGCGCAAAATGGCCAAGGCCATCCGCCGTGCCATCGGCATGGGTTTGCATCCCAGTGTCCACAAGCATCCGGAGATCCTGCGCCGTACAAACACGAATCTTCCCGTCACCGTTTCTGGTTCAAGCACGGCGCAGTCCAGTCAGAGCAGTTCCCCCAGCCTATAGTTGCCGTAACTTTCCACCGCCCGGTGTACACTTACAAGCTCCCGATGTGTTGTACAATTATCTCGGCTAGACTTCAGCTGCTGTACGATACCAATTCAAATTTTGACTTAACCAGGCCGTGGCCCCCTTTATGTCTCTCTGTATAGCTCGTTGCTTCCCCGCCGCTATATGTCATGTATGTCGATATTCAGGTATGTACAATGTTACATGATACACCTCGGGTTTCCATCGTACAGCAGCCCAGCCCATCGGGCCAAACACAGCCCGCCGTATCTAGGCCCCCTAGATATAGAGGGGTACACGCACACTTCGAATCAAGCGTGCATCTCCCTTACGATGTTGAACTTGATGCCCTCTATAGTTTCCCTGCGCCCCTTCCTCTCCAATTGCGCCCAGATCTCAGGGTACTCGGCTCGGGCGAACTCCTCGAAGATAGCTTTGCTGTCCTCGCTGGGTAACGCATTGTACGTCACGCCGAATCTTTGATATGTCAGCACACACGGCCACGCCCAAGAAGCAGGAAAAGGGGGAACTTACGTCATCAATCCTGGCCCATACCCTACCATGACATCCATCCCACGGATCAACCTGATCACCTCATCAACATGGCCACTCCCCGCCAGCGCGCCACAGTATGCCCAGAAGACTTGCGGCGGGACCTCCAGGTCCAGGCGCTGCATCTTGGCCCAGATCTGGCGCGCCGTACGGTCGCCATACGGCAGCCGCTCGCAAGCCCAGAACACAATCTCGAGGCTGTTGTACGAAGGACCTTCACGGGAGTTGGTAATGTCCCGCCAGAACTCCAGAGCAGTCCCTGGGTCGTCGCATGCCACGTACCCCAGCATCAAAGCGTTGTACAGGCGCGTGGTCATCTGGATTTTGGTGTCCATCTTGAGCATGTTATGCACCATGCGCAGCGAATCTGGGTCCGGTAGCCGAGCGAAACCCTCTAAGCAGCGGATGTACACGTCCTCTGTAGGATGCATCGCCGGGTTGTCGTGGCTGCGCATGTGTCCGAAGATGTATGCTGCCATGTCGGGACGCTTACGAGCAAAAAAGGCATCCATTAGACGAACTCTATCTGCAGGCGGGGTTTCCGGGAAGTATTGTCGTAGTAATGAGTAGCAATCCCAAACGCGAGCGGTGCTAACTTTTGGGTCGAGGATGAAATCGATGAGGGCGCCGCGGACCTGAGCGCGTTCTTCCAAGCTGTATGAGACCGTGTGCATCGAAAGCGTATCGATCACTTCGAATTGATTGTCGTTGCGCAGCAAAACTGTGCAAATCGCCGCCACCGTTTCAGGTTCCAGTGTCGCTTGACGGTGCTCCAGATCAGCGACAATGTCAAGTATGCGATCAATATCGGGGTTTTTAACCGAGCACAGAGCGCGGATATACTTGTTGACGACAGGAAGGTCCTCCTCGTTCTCGATAGGGACCTCTCCGCGACGAAACTTAGCATAGATGGCCTGCACACCGCTAAAGTCCTTCGCGTCTAGGCGGTAATCCATCTGAAGAAGATAGGTCGAGGCCTTGAGTTCAATTCCTAGCTCATGGCCGATAGAAAGGAATCTTTCGGCCAAGTAAGGGTTTTGCTTTTCGGTGGCCGCCCTAATGAGAGCATCTAGTGTCGTGGTATCCGGCACTGGCGGATCCACACCATCTGTAGGTGGTGTTGACATCATGATCCGGATCATTTGCTTGACTTCCTCAGCCCCTTTGTCCATTGCCACAACTGCCCAATACAATATAATATTCCACCACTCTTTTCCGGGCTTGGAGTTGACCAGTTCCTCCATCATGCGTTGGAGCCATTCTTGTTCGTCATTGCGGAGAGCGAACTTGATCGCTTGCATGTAAGCTTCAGGAGTCCGACGCCAGTTAGCATGGACAGGCCTCTCAAACCAGTATTTTGCTTCTTCAACTTGGTTGCGGCTTCCATAGAAAGTGACCATAATTTCATGGATATTTGGTGAGAACTCAACCCCGGCAGCTTCAGCAGCCTGGAACTCGCGAAGCAACTCTTCCTCGCGGCCCTCCTTAGCAAGACCACGGAGGATTATCACCCACAGAACTTTGGCAACTGGCGGTAACTCGGCTCCGTTGACTTGGGACAAATATCCGGAGAAACAGTCAACTGCCTCGAGAGCGCCGCCATATTGGGCCAAGCTCTTCAGGTAGTTTTCAAAATCCGTGGTTCCCTTAGCACCACCAGTGATCTGCCGGATCGTATTTTCGTCGAGGCCGAATTTACGCATGCGCTGTATTCTTCCGTCGATTTCCTCGTATAACAACTTCGCCAACTCGAGATGGCTCTCAGGGTTGCCCTTGGGGGGCTTCATAACAACATGAAGGGCGGCCCGGAGATCCTCAATAGTGATGTCCTCATAGCCTTCTGTCTCGGTTTCAATAAGGTAGCGGAGGAGCCGCATGGCCAGAAATGCCTGAGTTTGGTTCAGACCTTTCCTCCGACGCTTCTTGTGGCGAATGAATTGTAACCAGCCGTTTACGAGCTCGTCACGGTCTGGGGGGCGGGCACCCTCGGACTCAGTCTTCCTGAACTGAAGCAACACGTCATAGCCAGGTTCGAAGTCGGGCTCCTTGATTTGGCGTGGGGGTTTCTGAAAGATGTTGAAGAAGGACCTCCTCTGCTGGCGGCGGGCCAACGGCTGGGGAGAGGGGGAGGGAAAATGAGGGCATGGGACTGGGCATGGGAGAGACAGGGACGCAGGGTAGCAGCCAGGAAGCGCGCGACAAGACATCAATGAGGCATAGCCATTGCTGGCCAGCAGTCGAATATGGACATTGCGCGCCAGCTGCGACCGCATGGTGGGAGATAGGAGTGTCTAATGTGTGGCAGATCTGAGGGGCATTAGCAGCCAGGTTCGCTTATTTTTTGGTCATTTTTCCTCCACCTAGATCTGACGCACCTGCGCATGGCGGGAGGGCGTCCAATTGCGGTCGCAATGGCGCAGAGGCGACTTTAGCTGGCCGAGAATCGTGACGGAACCGTGCTCTCAAAAAAAAAAAAGTCCCAGCTTTCTCAGCGATTTGACAATGACAATGACGCTCGCAAATTGCTGTTGGCGCGGAGCTGCTGCTCCAGTTGGTGGGGCATGTCTTGGCGTTGGCTGTCTCGCCGGAGCAGTCGCATGCCAAGGATTCAAATATGGGGTGTTTGTGGGCCTTAACCCTAACCCAGATCGGTCACTCTTGACTTCCGTTCAACGTTGAGGTTGGCGATCACTGTCACGTCCCTCTCTCTCTGGGAGCTGGTAGCCGACGGTCTGCTACATCTTTCTGCACAATTGATTCAAATATACGTGTTAACAGTTGCATGCTGCCATTACTCAAAAATTGCACATATAAAAACTTACCTCGGTGGAACAGTTGATGCTCGCGGAAACAGCCAATGACCAAGAAGTCAATGTCGGCAGTGGTTGACCGTTTGACCTGGCCCAGACAAATACTGCCAGTCTCCATGTCATGCCTCGCAAGCATCATGCATCCTGTACCGTACCAGACAGTGCACCGCATGGATGTTGAGCATGGGTGCAAAACCATGGGCTAACATGATCTTCAGCCTTCCGGCCCTGCGTAATCAATAAGGACCCCTTCTCACATATTGAGAAAAGATATAGTTGTTGGAGACAACATTCACATCTAGAATCCTGCTCTTCCTACGTCCAGGTCGCCCACAAAAAGACTGCCATGAAGCAAACGCCAGCAACACCGAGAAGATCAGAGTCTAGGCCCATAATTGCCGAGGGCGCTATTCTTGATGTTGAGTGCTATGCCGGCACAACAGCTCCAGTACATCCTCTTCCCCGGCCTCAAATCAAGGAAGAGTTTCAACTTGGCAAAGCTGTTGAGCGTGCAATCTATAGTACGATGACAATGTACCCTCCAGATGTGTCTATTACAGGATTGTCTTGACAGGAAGTATTACAGAAGTAGTCGAATGCTAGCTCTAAGATCACAGAAGCGCGCAAGTCCGGAAAATCTTTATGGGATCAGGGAGCAAGGATCACGACAAAGCTCTCAGATGGGGGCTTAAAGATTTGTTCCTCAAGGTAAGAGTTTTGGTCATTTCAAACGAGCTCTGAATACTCATCAGATACTAACCTTACTGATAGACTGCGCAAGTTGGAAGCCGTGGCGCGGATATGGCTCATGGTGAATATGAGTCCTTCAAGGCGATTCATCAAGCATCACTATCATTCGGATTCCACATGACGATATGTATGCCAAAGTGCTGCAGGCAACTGGCTGCTGGGAGGGGTCATGGGCAGTCCTTTTCAGCAAGCAGCTTGCGAATATTATCAAGACGAGGAGACGAACGGTATGTGGCCTGAGTTTGCTGCGGTGTGTAAGCTCGTCCTGGACAAAGTCATTCCAAGACTGCTTAAACCTCTACAGATTAACGGTCGCACCATCAAACCATGTTTAGTGCATGGTGACATGGATGAGAACACGGTCACGGATACGAAGACGAAGCAGACATTCATCTTCGATACTGGATCATTCTATGCCTACAACGAGTACGAACTGGGCAATTGGCGAGTTGTGGGAACAGAATGAGCTCTCCGGCTTATGTTCAAGGATATCTGAAGCAATTCCCTCCTTCAGAGTCGGGTAAGTTCTGTGCATCAGTGATGACATACCAGGTCTCAGTTTTGACCCATGTTTGACTTGTCAGCCGAGGAATGGGATGATTGAAGTATTCTCTACTCAAGCTATTTGACCTTGTTTGCTCAATGCCGATTTGTCAACCAATATCAATGACCGCATCTATTAATCTTGAACTGGGATATGATCTGACCAAGAAGCAAGGTGCTCTTGGAATTGGTTCAAGCGGGGCAATGGGGTACTCCTGGTGACGAGATCCCTAAAGGAGTTATATATCCGTTAGGCAACCAGATCTACCAGGAAGCTAAGTGCCCGAAGTTGAATATCACTCTTCCTTGAGACACTCATGGTTGACTTTCATGGAAACATCCCAGAGAGCTAAGCACGCATTAAGAGGGCTACCTGACGAACCAAAATTTCTACTCATGGATAGGTGCCTGGGCATTTGAGGCTGTACAAATCTAATACTCGGGATATCAGATCCGTATAACTCTAGGTTGAATTGTGTTGATCAAGCATGTCAAAGCCTCTAATTTGGTATAAAGTCCAAAAACAACCGAGGGGCAACCATGCTCACCCAGTCTTCGAACAGTAGGCTCTCTCCTCCGAAGTCTGCTTAACATGAGCTATCCATGGCCAGTTGACTATGTCATGCGGTCCCCGGTTGTTGGTAAGGCGTTGGCAAAGGGTGAGGGTTATGAGGCGAGGACTGTCTGTAAGGAGGTCCAAGTCTACATGGCCTCGTGCGTACTGTTAGAAAGCGAGGCAGAAACTCAGAGTAGGAGATTGTCAAAGAAGCAAATCGCTATCCCTTCCAATAGTTTTGTATAATATATTTTCATATTTTTGGACGCCAGCCCAACGGCATACTCTCTGCGGGATCTTTGATTCCTAATGTGAGATGCCTCAATCTCGCCCTCACTGCTTGATCAATGACCGTATCCAATCAGTACAATTGCTAACTCAAACACTACTGTTTTATACTGTATCTTACATAAAAGGACAAAAAGTATCACTTCACAAGAAGGGTGAGCGTCTAAGGACAGTAATAGTACAGTGTATGTACTGTGCAAAGTACAATAATCCCCAACACTCTCTCACAACAATCAACCCAACAACCCTGAACACGAAGTGTTCCATGCCTCTGCTCGAGTTTTTCTAAGTGTCATTCTGTCTTGGTAAACAATTCATAAAGGCTTTATAATGGCCGATTCAACACCCACAGTCGTTTTCCTCAAACAGTCTTTTCTCAACGCACAAACGCGTCTCCTCTCACAACCACTCGCTCCGTCCCGCGCCTGGCGCAACGCCAACAGCAATGGCGAGGATAATGCATCCCCTCTCCCAGATAAGGCCATTGATGATGCGCTTTTCAAACTAAATAACCGTCTGCAACAGCATGCACGTCGTGTGTACCCTCCACAAGCAACGCGTCATGTTGCAGAGCAGATTGACGCGTTGTATTGGAACGCCGCTGAGGCTGCCACTAGGGGTGGGGAGGATGACGAAGGTGGTGACTTGGACGAGGGAATTGAGAAATCTTTGAGAAAAGGGGCTGATTTTGGTATGTAGTCTTATTCTAACTCACCGTATCTCCTGTTAGGAGGTCGCGAAACGAAGTTAATGAGCTGACACCACACTGCAAAGCCGACCCATCCGTCATTGCCACCCTCCCCCTTACCTGGGAAGCTCCCACGCAGGAGGAGGAAGCTGATGAAGAAGCCATCGCCCGCTATGCAGACCTTGCCGCGCAGCTCCACGAGCTTGCCAAACGCAAGACGGATGCTCTGGCTCGCGTGGAGCGGCTGAGGAGAATGCAGACTTTGCTTGCCCCCTTTGATGCAACATCTCCCTCAAATAATGAGTCAACTGGAAGTATGGATGGCGTGCAAGAGAACCTTGTTACTCGTAACGGCGAGATTGAGACTGAGCTCGCTCGCATGCGGATGCTGCTTGCAAGAGTGGCCGGAAGGATTCCGAGATTGAAGGAGAGGAGAGGGGATCAGGAAGAGGAAGATGAAGCGGGTGTTGATGTTGAGATGGAGGAGCAGAAGAAGATTGGGGCTTTGTTAGACAAGTTCTAAGTGACGAGGTCGTGGTTTCTACTGTTTTTTGCCTCAGATCGAGTCTTTGGGGTCTCGGTGGTGCTGTTTTTTACTTGATATTGGCGTTTGGCGCAAGGGAAGTGGGAGAACAGGCAGGAAGATTGAATGATACCCAGTCAGTTAACATCGAAACCTATGATTGGACCAGCTACCCTAACTTCATATTAAGGTTTTATCATACCAAACCACCCCTTATAATATCCCATTACGACTAAGCCAGTTTTTTTTTTTGACTGCATAGAAAACATAAAAAGAAAACGAAACTTCTGACCAACTCTAAAGGAACAGCTCACTCTGCCTCTCCCTTTAGTGCAGCATCCTTGGCGCTATCATCGACATCCAACACTCTCGCTTCATCCACTCTTGAGGACTCCCTCCTCTCCAACCTTGGAATCCTTCCTGAGTCCTTCCGTTCAAATTTTGGAGTTCTTCCAGAGTCATTCCGCTCCAGTTTCGGAGCCTTCGAATCCTGCTTTTCCAACTTCGGTCTCTTACGATCGTCATTCTTCTCTCTCTCCTTGCTCGCCTCTTCATTTCCCTTCTTTTCTTTCTCCTCTTTCTTTTCTACTTTCTCATCCTCTTGTTTTGCTTCCTTCTCTTCCACATGATTCTTCTCATCCTCTCCCTTAATCCCCTCCACCTCTTCCTTGCTACGTTCTTCACTCTTGTTCTCCGCCTCCACGTCCTGGGTATCACACTCTTCCTTCTTTTCCTCCTCTCTCTTCTCCTTCTCATCATCACCCTCTTCACCTTCATCATCCTCTTCATCCTCACTATCACTAATAGCCCAAGGATCAGGTCTAACAACCTTGATCTTCACCAGTCCCTCCGTATCCTTATCTTCCTCCGAAACTTTGTAATAAATCCTCAGCCCGACAACCGCAACCGCGTTCCACGGCTCTGGCTCATCATCGCCAGAAGGTCCCGGCATAATACCCGGCGGAGGGGGCACTGATTCTAGTCCAGGTCCTGGTAGCACAACTTGAGCTGGCCTGTTGAGGCCGCCTGATCCAAGCTTCTCACTCTCCTCATACGCCTTGACGTGCTGTTCTAGCTCGGTATCGGAGACGTCAGACAGTGATGGGAGGCTAAAGTCGTAGTCGGAGGGTGAGGGAGATCCGTGGTCGCTGAATTCATCCTCTGATTCCTCCGGTTCCGACCTGTGGGTAGCCTGGTCTGCTTCGTGAGTCGACTCGTGGTCTGGTTCATCACGCGTATGAGGTGGCTTGTGAATTGACTCGTCTGGGTGTGATTCAACCCCATCTTTCGTCTTGTCATGGTCGTCTCGGTCATCTTGTCTGCCCTTAGAAGCACCCTCACCGCCGAGCAGACCCTCGAGCTCTGACTTGAACGCGGAAATGATATCAAGGGCTTTACGAAGTTTGGCTTCGAGCTCGGGTTGATCAGCCTTGGTCGCTCTCTTGCTACCAGCAGGGCCTTTATCTCCAGAAGCCTCGTGTACAGGAACCTGAGAATCTTTGGGAGAAGCAGGCTTGTCTTCGGAAGGCTTTGATTCATCGCCTCCTGTTCTCTCAGCAGCTGTCTTGGTGGAGCAGGCGGCTTCTTCAGTTGAGGGCTCTACTGTATTTGGCTTTTTGTCCGTAGTGTTGCTCTTAGCTGACAAGATTGCCGACTCGGGAGTGGAAGGAGCTTCCTCACTTCTTTTCTCTGGATTTTGATGGGCCACATCCGCTGCTGGTCGACTCGAAGAAGAGGGTGTCGCTTCCGCGCCCTCAGAAGCATTTGACGCTGACTCTTGCTCGTCATCCACGCTTTTTGACTCATCTGTTGTCACTTTTGCAGGTTTCTCCTCATGGGACTGTTGTTGAGCAATGCCGGCCTTGGTCTCCGTCGACTTCTCTTCTTCATTCCGGGTATCTGCGGAATCATTGCCATCGGATTGATGTTGATTAACAGCCTTGTCGTCCTTCTCTTTCTGAAGTTGCTCTTGTTTCTTGTCGACGATCTCCTTTCCGCTGGGCTCATCTTCCTTTTCATCCTCGGCCCGCTTAACTTTCTTCGCCATCTTTTCTCTTCTCTTACGAGCTGTCCTTTCCTTGGCTGCCATGCGCCTGTCATGGAGTTTTTTGTTCAACTTCTTTTCTACCTTCCTATCGCGAGCTTTGGTTTTCCATTCCTCTCGGGTTTTCTTCCAGCTCAAATAGTAGTCTTCTTTGCGTCTCTCATTAAGCTCCTTGCGCAGCTTCTTCCGCAATTTTTCGCGCTTTCGTTTCTCATAGGCCTCACGGGCGGCCTTTTCTTCTTCCGTCTCGACAATCCGAGCTTTGCTATGGGCGATATCGTACGCAAGGCCGATGCGCAGCAATTTCTCCCGACGTTTTTTGACGTTCAGGCGGACAACTTCTTCGGGGGGCAAAAGTCCATCGACGCGCGTGGCATCAAGCTTGACAAGGACAGTGTACTCCCCGGCCTGCAGCTCAAGTTCTACATTGCAAGATCGTGTCATAAGGAAGTTTGTGTGCGTACGAACCAGGTAGTTTTCTTCGCCCGCACGGTGAACGCGGAAGGCGAGACCAAACCTGTACTGGCCTTCAAGCCCACGGAAATACCTGCTGTCCAGCTGCGAAAGAACGATCACGACGGAGCTTTTCTTGGCCAGTGTGAAGGAAAACTTTGTGTGGTGGTACTCGCGTGCCCACGGCACGTTGAGAGTCGTCCACATCGAGGTCACTCGCCACTCGGGGCCAAACAGTCGGGTACGATCAAAGGTTGTAAACTTCCGCAGGAGGTCTTTGTACGACATCCAAAAAGCTCCATCGTCACCGAATCGGTGATTCAGCTTCTTCAGCCATTCCGGGGTCCACTCCTTGGAGCCATCACCTAATGGTTTATCAGTCTCGCTGCTGAATCAAGAAGGAAACAAAACTCACTCCAAGCCCCCTTCCACTCCCCTTTACCCCAAGGATTCTTGAGTAAAAGAAGCCGCTGGCCGTCGATCTCGACAGCACGCATAATCGAGTATGCATGATGCTCCTGAATGCCCTTTCTCTCTCCCCATCCGAGACCCCTATTTGTCTGTTAAGTCAAGTCTGGGACAACTTTAGACGATTTACTTACCACAAACCGGTCGCGCAACCGAATAAAAAGTCCTGGTTGACCTTCATCAGCTCTTCTTTCCAGAAGTACTCCTTATCAAGGATGTCAGCCGTAAACAGCGACGTAGTGACGCCGCCAGTGAGATCCTCTATCCCTTCACCGACATAACCTCCCTCAATCGCTGCATAGTCGCCATGGGCTTTGGCGTAGGCCTTTTCCAGCAACGGGAGCCAGGTTTCATTGGGGTGAGCGCATTGCGCAAAGTACAGAGCGCTGCTGCCCGACTGATACGTCTTGCGGTAAATTTCCTCTGTGTCCTCATCGCGCTGGACTTTATCCCAAAGGATGCGGTCAAGGTTGCGGTCGCCGTTCTCCGTAAAGGCCTGGTCGTAGTCTGGTTTGATGAGGTAGAGCTGTTTCGATCAGCATATCAAATCCATGGTAAACAAGACAGGAGGGCGAAGACGAACTTGGTCGTCAATGATCTCACTGAACCACTCGCCATCGCGATGGAACACAAACCCATACACGCCCACATCCGGATCTTGAGCTACGCAGACCCTCTCAATGAGGCCCGGCTTGTTGCTCAAGGTACACAGAGCAGCCATCAACCAACAGTCGCCGTTATGGCCCTGACGAACATCGTTCGCGCTAGGTCCCTCAATGAAAAACTTGGGGTCATCAAAAATTTCTCCAACCCTCTTGACAGACTGGGGTTTGAGGTCGGCACCAGGCCAACGAGAGCGACACCTTGTGCCATACCCATCTGCAAATTCCGTGAGCCCCGAAGTCTCGGCCCCCTCTTTTTTCTCACCACCGGCAGCCTGGTCCTTTCTGACGTTCCGAGTCTTATTAGAAACACGACCCAAGTCTCCGGATCCTCGAACCCCTCGATAATAGCTGGTTATGCTATCCTCCGAGTCGCTGTCCGACGGGTAATAGTAGTCGTCTTTGTCATTACTCAGCGACTCGAGACAGTCGCGGCGGCCAGTACGCAGGTCGAAGTCGAGGTCGAAGTGTGGGTCACGGTACTTCTGGTTCACTCGGCGGCACTCACTAACGATCTGGGCGACTTTGGCCTTGCAAAGGGCGGCTGCTTCCTCATACGACCTTGTCGTCGCCGTGGTCTCGCCTCCAGCGAGGTCTTTAGCCGCGGAGCGTTTGGCAAGCTTTTCTGTCAGCTCATTCTTGGGAAGCAAGGTAATGGCTTCCCCAATGTCAGCAATGTGTTTGTGATTTTGATAAAATATCGAACAAATACTTCAATGACGGAAAAAAATGAAGCGATCTTTCGTCCAACTCAAGCCCTTGTTTAGGATAAACCTGCCTTTTCCTGGTGCCTTGGTGGTGAATTTCTCCCAGAATTCATCGACTTTGTCCTGCGGTGTACGCAGGGGATTAACTCCCCTATTGGGTATTGTCATGCCTGGAGGACCCATGGGCATAGGACCTGGGGGCCTGAAGCTATGACGAGACATGGTGTGCTGCAAGTGTTCACTGTATACAATTGGGGGAGGGTCTTCGGTCTATACCATGTTCTGGAAGATCCAAGAATCCAGAAGACCGAAGTCAGGGGATGACAGATATAAACTGTACCCAGTGTCCGTAGCCTGGAAATCACCGACGACTCTCATTACACTCATTACGAGCTCTAGCACACATCGTAACACCAGGCAAAGCTTACGCCTTGCATGCCTAGAGAGCTTCAGGATCCTAACGAAGCATCATTGGTGCTTTTTTTTCTTTTTAACCCCCAATATGCATGCAGTGAGATCGCCTGTGCTGCATAATGGGTTTGGTGGGCACCCAGCTCTGCCAACAGCCGACCTGTGTAACAGCAACGCATTAAGAAAGCCAGGGTCTGGATTGCTGAGAATGGGGGATACAGAATTTGATACCGTGGTTGAACACCCAAATTTCCCATACATTGGTAAACTAATAGCCAACATTATGGGTTTGCAGATCATGAAGTGACCTTGTACCTACGTACTACTGTGCCCCTCATCACCCTAACTTAAGAGATATGCTGCTATTTATACAAACTACAAGCACATCGTAACCTATTCTGCATATCTTCAGCAACCAGGTTCATCTTCCAGCTCCGTCTTTTATTCCCATCCCCTTTAAACGAGAATTAACGCCCCGTTTTCCGACTGAGTACGGGGAATCTGGCGATCATCACTACTGCGCGTCCAACCCGACTGGCACCGAACTCCGAACGGGCGAATGAGAATTGCAGGACAAGATGCAGGTGTTAGGGCTGACGCGTGGGACGTCGGATGGGGCAGTGGCGGGAGGGTGGGAAGACATTGGAGGAAGAGCAGCGTGAGACCACATGAAACCGACTGCTGCCTGGAGCGTGCTGACTGAGAGCTGCATAGCCTATAAGTTCCAATTATCTAAGTAATAGAAAAAAAGTGGTACTTTTGACAAAAGGCATACAAAAAAGTAATCCATCATTACAGCCCAAAGGGGGAAACAGACTATATACACCCAACGTCAAAGCTGAAAAAAAAATCGCAAAACCCATGCCCAGCAGAAGCAGCAATATGTGCCAGCCCAGGCAATCAATGCGTAGTACAACCCGGACAGAAAAGTAATCTTAGATATACACTCTACAGCATAACAGCAAACCATCAACCCATTACCTTCCTCAACTTTCCCCTCCCTAAGCTTGTACACGCAATCCCCGGCAACAGTCTCCACAAACCAAGGGCGCAACCCAACTAGCTATCATCTATCCCTCGCGCTCAAGCTCGCAAACGCGTCGGGACTATGCCTGCCATTGGACCACTCCATGCCCAAGGCCATCATGCTCTCCCTACTAGCATTATACCGCCTAGGCTGTGGAGTCGCCATCATGGTTCCAGGCTGGTCTTGAGAAGGCTGTGATGCGGCAGATGACGCATTCTTTCCCAAACCAGCACCTGCAAACGGGTTTTTGCTTCCTGGCTGGGGACTAGCGGGGGGTTGCTGCTGGTGTTGCTGCTGATCTTGGGGTTGTGATGGCTGTTGCTGTGGCTGTTGCTGCTGCTGATTCTGAGCCTGCAGCCCTGTCGGCTGGGGAGCTAGCTGGGGATAGTTGTACAAGGCGAGGATAGACGCCTTGTCAACGACCCGCTGCTGCGGTTGCTGCTGCATTGGCTGTTGTTGCGAATAGTATCCTGTCATCTGAGGAGCCAGGCCCATCACCTGCTGCTGCGGCAGTTGTATCGTAGCTTGGACGGGCTGTTGCAACTGGCCGGTCAGTTGCGCCTGTGGCTGGACACCGGGCGTTGTCGCCGCCTGCGCAAAAAACGGGTTTGATGCCGGCTGTGGTTGAGGTGTCGATGATGCAGTGAAGTGGTTTTGCTGTGATTGCTCCGGAATTTGCGAGAGACTCGGCGATTGGAGACGCGTGGGTGACCGAGTGAATGGGTTGTTTCCGTAATTCCCGCTGCCAAAAGGCGTCGTGTTCACTGATAATTGTGGCTGCGGTTGCGGTTGCGGTTGCTGGGCTGCAAAGAAGGGGTTGTTACTGTAGCCAGTAATTTGCGGCTGCAACTGCTGCGCATATAGTGACTGGTTCCCATTCGGCATCATTCCCGAATATCCCTGGCTTGTTGTCGGGAGCGTCGCGGTCAAAGGAGCCGTCAATGGTGGTTGGTACAGGGATCCAGTGTTTTGTGGATGGATCATCCCTCCGGTGTGGTGAGGGAAGAGAGGCTGGGATGCCGGCGCGAGGGACAGATTCTGGAAGGCCTGATCGAGAGCTGACGGGGCCGGTGGGGGTACACCGAATGGGTTCGTCGACAGGTAAGGATTCTTCGTCTGCAGAGTGCCGGTGGACTGGGTTGACAGAGGTTGCGGCGGCGGAGGAGTGTCGAGCATATCAAAAGGATTCGTGCTAGCTGGGCTGATGGGCCGGGCGCGCTCCGAAACGACGTTAGATGGTGCGCTGAGGGTCAAAGTCCTGGTGACTGGCAAAGTAGCCGACCGCGGCGGGCCTGTGAGAGAAGTTCCCGATCTCCCGCCTGCTAAGTTGCCTTCACCAAGACGGATTAGAGCTTCGACAGCCTTTTCCAAATTGCCACCGACTCCTTTCAAAACCATGGCGTTTCGCTTCTCATCTGTAAATCCCATATCCCGTAACTTTGCCAACTTCTGCTCAGTATCGTCCTTCTCGGAGCGATCATCGCGATCAACTCTGGCACCAAACACTCCAGGAGATCTCGGACGGGGCGGTGGGCGAGGAGGAACCTCGCGAGGGCTAGTCGGCTCATGACTAGACTTTTTGGACCGCCCACCAAGGGGGAAGAGCGAAGAGGCGGAGCGAAGGCCGAATCGACTGGGCGTTTTCGGTGGGAGAGGAGGAGGGCGCTCGTCCAAGTCGATATCACCCTTTTTGTTGGTAGACAGCGTACGAGTGACATACTTCTGGCGGATGAAGCGCTCCATCACACTGTCCATCTCTTCGGCGTCGATGGGAACGGGTGGTTTCTTGCCCTCGGGGTTGTACAGCTTGTTTGACATGATATTGCCGACCTTCTTCATGTTCTGAGACGAACGGGATGCACGTTAGCTGGGCACACGGTACTAGCACATGGGGATACGCACGTCAACCTGCTCGTTGCTCCAGCTATCCATGCTCAATGATTTCACCTTGGAGATATGGGTGCCCAGCTTGCGATGGATAGTAGCACATCGCATGCAGAGGAAGATACCCAACTACGTCCGACCAGGCCCATGTTAGTATCAGCGCTTTACGCGTAAGATGGCAGGCGGCATCGAGGAAGATTCACGGTTGCGAAGGGTCGGGAGGATAGACGCACGCTCCATGATGCCCAAGCTGGAAGCAAGTCGCGTTAGTTCATCGCTCATACAGCTTAGATGGCGTTAGCTTAGAGATACACACCTGGATTGGGTGCTTGACAATCCGCGCAGCAGTTGTTTCCGGGAAGCTGAACCAACTCCTGAAGGATCTTCTCGTTGCGCGCCTGCTGGCGCTTCGAGAGGGCCGACATGGTCACGAAGAGGCGGGAGGTGGCCCGTCAGATAGTGCGCGCTGAGATCGAGAGCGACGCCAGATGCGACAGGATGCCAGAAACCGAGAGGGCGGGCCGACGTAGACGAGATGTGCTCTATGTGATGGTCGGAGGTTGGGCGAACCAGCGAACTGGATGGACTAACGAGCCGGTCAATCTCCTTCCACGCGACCGTCCCGCCTGCTGCTGCAACCGAGACTGGAGAGCAGGGAGCAGGGAATAAGAGTGGGGATTTGGGATGTCAATTATTCGCCCTTCGGTACAGATACACGCGGCCACGCGACGAACCCCAAATCTAAGGCCGAGGGTGCAAATCACTCGATATGAAATTCTGAAAATTGACAAAAAGTCGAGTTCACAACAACACATGCAGACAAATCCGATCCTTCGGGGCAGCGCGACGCTGCCCCTTTTCGATTTTCACCTCCTGAAAGTTTGCAGCTGAGATCGACCTTGAGCTTAGCGCCAGGGGACAGCACCAGGGCATCGACTCTTGGCGACTGTGGGGTTGCAATACACAGCGCAAGTACCTGTCTGGTACCAATTAACTGCACATCTTGTTCAAAAGTTTCAACCATGATCGCCATAGATCATGCTAGCAAGCTTTGCAGTTGGTTTATGTAAGACTATATACTACTCTATCACAACATTGTACTTGTCTTTGTCCCAACTTTGTGTTATGTGAGGCGAGGATGTTCAATCAAATGTCTTTCCTATGTACCATAGCAAAAACCAAGACCTTCAATCCAACGCTTTGGAGCGCTCGGACGAGTGCCCAGCCCAAGATAACCCAAGTGGTTTCCCACGGTTTCAGGACCCGATCTTGGTTTTGGGCGTGGTCTGTGCGGGGCTTGATCCAGGGTTCTGGGCAACGATTTATTGTTCGTCATTACTTCAAAGTCTTTTAGTAAAGTTTAGGTGTTCAAGCTCCTGAAGCATGGAACGCAAAGATGTGTTGTTCAAAACATTGAGAATTCCAAGAATCCATTCCAAAACTTTGGACCAAATAAGAGCTTACCGATGTCTGAGTTGGTGTTGAGCATGAGAACGCCAGCAGCTTCTTGGCAGTAAGATGCCAAGAAAGCGGTGGACAATGGCAGAACCATTCCAAAGCATGGCTTCCATGAAATTTATTTTCTAGTATATGATTATCCCATTTGCCATTTGCGCTTCTTAGTCTCTTTGACAACAGCCTTGACAACAACTGCACTTTCGCGAAAGCAATGGCCCAAGGAACACTCAAGAAGCTGTCAAAGCCTACAAAGGCTAAGGCAAACCAAAAGCCCAAAAAGGGCGTCACCAAGCCCCAGAAGCCCAAGCTCAAGTCGACCGCCGATAAGGTTGCGAAGAAGCTTACTTCCGGCCTGGTTTCCCGCACCGAAGAGATGTTGGGCGAGCGCGCCGGTCACCTCGAGCTGATTGGGAAGGGCCGGAAGAAGGGAGAGGAGCAGAAGTACAAGGGTGGTTCGAGGAAGTTTGGCTAAAAAGGAAGAAAATATCGCCACCTTCAGTGCAGGAGTTCTGCGAGGACATAGGGCTGTTTACGCGCAATGTCAAGAACCAGCAGCATCAAATACCTCAAATTCTCGACAACTTCCCCCTACAACGACAATTCCGACTCCCTCCCCTCGGCGACAGCAGTCAACACTTCTTTGACAACCGCCGCATCCCTCTCCACGTCTACCTGCCAGCTGGCTACAGCAATCCGCGCCGCTTTCCGACCTTCCCACATCGTGCCGCTCACGAATACCTTGCCTGTACGGTTGATGCGGTCGACTAACTCTTCATTGAGCTTTTTGTCGCGTGCCTTGAATAGGACGATCATGAAGGTGTTCTCCAATGCCGCCGCATCGTCATTTCCCTCTGGCAGCAGCTCATAGTGTGAAGAGTCGCGCACAAACGCGGCAATAATTCGCGCCAGTCGCACCATCCGGCTCAGCATTGCCTCGATGCCCTGTCTGCCTTCGCTGAGGAGCACTGCGTAGACGGGCAAAGCGCGGAAGCGCCGCGAGTTTTCGAGGCCTATGTTGAGTGGGCTGGGAATGGCAACAGTGGGATCGACACCTTGACTGGGAGATGCAACAAGATACGCAGCGTTGGTGTTGCGGAAGACTTGAGTCAAGATGGAGAGATGGCGAGTAAGAAAGATACCATTGTCGTAGGGCTATATATGATGCCATTTTGTTAGAACAACGTTTTCTTCTCTTTGGCTTGAATGTGACCGTACCACGTTGAGAAGTTTGTGACCGTCAGCTGCGATGCTATCCGCGAGCTCTAAGCCTGCAACCTGAGCATGTAGTGCGAGGAATTCCTCTTCTTTAGGAAGAGCGCGGGCAAAGAGTCCAAAAGCTGCAGCATAACAGACGATTAGTATCCTTTTCAACAGACATAGCACTACTCAGAACGTTACTTACCACCATCAACATGCACCCACGCCCCATATCGATCAGCTAGACTCCTAACCTTCGGCATATCCAGTACGCCCGTGCCAAACCTCCCCGTATTGACCTCCCCAGCCCCTACAACCACCACACACGCAATCCCTTCCTTTTGCTTCCTTTCCAGCTCCTCCTCCAGCTTTTCCAGATCAAGCCTCCAAGGCTGCCCCTCCATACCAACATTCTTCACACTCTCCCTACCAAAACCCACTAAACTAGCCGCTTTCAGCACCGATGAGTGCGGCATACTCCCCAACACAGCAAACCCCCTAACCCCCGCCCGTCGACAAGCTTCCAGAACCCCCAGATCTGCCACAGACAGCTCCTCCCCCTTAGATCCCCCTAACCTGCGCGCAATCGCCCCCTCCCTAGCACACGCCAACCCCAGAATATTACTCGCCGTCGCGCCCGTAGTGAACGTCCTCCCCTTCCAAACCTCCCCCTTCACATCCTTTGGCTCCAATTCAAGTAAGTCAACCACCATCTGCAGCGCCGCACCTTCCACATACGTTGACGCCGAATGCACCATCCCCCCTTCTGAAATAGGGAAATGTACCTGCACGTTCTGATCCACCCCACTAACAATGTTATCTGCTGCCTCGGCGATAGGGAGGACACCACCGGTGACAAAGCCGAAGTAGCGGGGGGAGAGAGATTGCCTGTTCAGGGAGGGGAGGATGTCGTTGAGGATGTGCTCATGTGTCTTTTCTGGACCACGGGGAGAGAGGTAGTCCAGGTCTGTTCGAGAGGGGAGGCGGGGGAGGAGGTTAGCTGTGAGCGCTTGAGGTGAAGGGAGGATTGGAATGTCATTGTTGGTGTTGTTGCTTGGGTTGGAGTTGCTTAGGATTGGGGTGCCGGGAGTTGTGGAGGGGTTTGTGAGAGCCTTGCGGAAGCGGGTGTAGGCTGTGAGGAGGAAGTCAGCGGTAGGGGTAGGGGGAGAAGTTGTTTGGTCTGTCATGTTGAGATATGTTGGGTTAGGCAATGTGCTGTGAGATTGTGTCGGTAGAGGGCTTGTAAGCAGCAGTGTTCGAGTCAAACAATAAGATAAAGTCGAGGTGGGTAAAAGAGTAGAACCAAGTTCACGCCCTGTCAGTGACATGTGCATTAGTAATCAATACTCTATAACTCGAAGTCTTTCCTCTCATCAGATGTCACGGTTTAGCTTCATGTACTACTTGAGGCTGAGATGGCAAAGGCGTGATAGATTGCGATAAAGCCGAAGATTTGGCAGAAAAACACATTCCATACGAGTAAGGGTACCAGCCATTTAATCTGTTCTCAGGGCAGGCACTTCATCCCTGTTAAAATTAAGTCATAAATTCAGAAGTAAGCGTAGTTAAGAAAGCAGGCTACGATATGATTGCGTTCCTCATCCGTAGGCTCAAAGATAATTACGATCCATACTTTCATGACATCTACATAGCCGTCCCCTATCAATCACAAATCACCTTCTCCCAACTCCCTCCTCTGAATCCAACCAACGCCACACACCTAGACACCTCTCAAGAACCAGGGAAGCCAATTCCACAGATGCATGCCCATTAGGCCTATAGTCCAACGCCAGCCCCTTGATTACCTTCCTAACCGTTCCAAATCATTGTCACCTAGAATTTAGATCAAGACACCATCTCCCTCCTCTGCCTCAGCGCTACCATCATCCTCGTCATCCCACTGCAGCTCGGCAGCAACTTTCTCAGCCTGCCTCTGGACCTCAGCCAGTCCGCTTAGTTCAGCCACATAATCCCTGCTATTCAGAGCCCGTTTGACGAACTCCCAGCCTTCCTTCCTGTACGCGTCAATGATAGATTTGCTACAGGCACTGCACTGAGGGTACGATTTGCCGTGGATCACAATGTTCTGCCAGGTTGAAAGAAAGCCGCGGATTTGATGAGGAATGAGACCTAGTGGGTGGTCCTCTGGGTCACGGGCGTAGGTAGTTGTTGAACCCGGAGCAGGAACGGGGGCTGGGGCGTGATGCTTCTTAGGATGTTGAAGCAGGCTCGAAAGGAGCTCAACAAGCATGGCGGAAGCGATCGCTGCGACACCGGGGCGTGTAACGGTGCATTGCTGGTCGAGGGTTTGGTCCTTGACAGACTGAAGAAGGTGTTAGTGATGGCATTCTGGATAAATCACGGGTATGAACTTACGTTAGCAGCAACGACCACGTCATTGCAGAAGTAGCAGCCAAGCGTCTCCTGACTTCCATCTTCAGGTTCTGCTCCATGCCGCATAACAACATAGGTGTCGAATCCCAGAGCGGCGTTCATAACGATCTTGTTGGCCGCCTTGCCCATGACTGTAGGCAGCCATCTCGACTCGCGTGTGTCCATGAGCAAGAAAATTGCATCATGCTCATCCACCAACTTATGCAGAAGCTCGAAATCTCTCTTCACCTTTTTCTCGTCCAGGATCGGGTGCCCAAGCATAGGAACAGAAAGCACATAGCCACCTGCTTCGACGCCGGGGTAGATCTCCTTAAGAGCTTCAGCAGCCCGCAGTGCTTTGGGTTTTCCGCCTTGTAAACAATCTTGAAAATTAAACAACGGCTGCCGAACTGGGTTCGAGAAAGAGACAGCACCGTTATCGACGAACGTGATCGTCCTCACGCCCCATCCCATCAGGTTCCGAGAAACATAGCTCCCGAGCGTTCCAGCACCAAGCAACAGGCACTTGGTGTTTTTGATGCCATCGAGATTCAGGTTAGGAGCCAAGCGCCACTTCATAAGCTTGAGGTTCAGGTCAACCGCCTGATCTGCAAGTCGAGTGGGGTTCATATGATCCGCTAGGTTGGCAACGCGAGCCCTCAGCTTGTTGTTAACATCTCTCTCCCAGCCCGTTACATTCGGCATCTTCTGTGGCGCCGCCTGATCCACTGTACCCTCCATCTCCAGGGGAAGAATGATGCTTCGAGCTTCATGTCTCTTAGCCTGAGTATCTCGATAGCAGAGGATGTTTACTTTCTTCAGGCGATATCTCTGCCTGATCAGGACCAAAAGATTGCGAAGTGGCCAAGACGGTGACTCATCATAATTGGAGGGATCTACAAAAGCGACGTAGCGGTCGGCCTCGTCGGTGTTGTTGAAAAAGCCATTCTCAAACTCGCGGAGTGAAGCGATTTCCCAACGGTAGCCTAGGTCTGCGGCATAGTCGTCAAGAAAGCTCTTAGCTGCGGCATCTCTGTCGCGGACCTTTTTGGCGAGGAAGAAGCCATGCTCAGCTTCATTGCTGACAACATAGCGCCACGTCATGACAGCATCAACCAGTGCCGTGCTTTCTTTTGAGTCGAGATGCCCGATTGCGCCAACCCGCTTCCACGGAGGGTCCGAGTGAAGAGCTGGGAAGGCAAACCAGTAGGTGAATCGGTATTTTTTCAGATCAGCAAAAGAGAGGATGGCAAATGAAGAGAGCAGTGACGGAACCGAGTAGATCGTACCATCTTGGATTGCCTCCCATATCTGTGGCTCCCGTTAGTTATGTTTGAAATGAACATGCCCGACATCATTGACTTACCTGGCGTCCAAGATCGGTGATCATCGCGTTCTTGTCAATATTTCTGAACTCCTCGATGGTGTTAACATTCTTGATGTATCCCTTGGCTCTGCACATGCCAGCAGGGACGCTATAGTCTTTGTTAATTCACCGTTCTTTATCAGGCATGAATATGAAAGGAGTGACTAACTCATTGCTTGTGAGGGCATTCCCGCGGATCTGCATCTTGGTGCTTGACTCTGGATCAGCCTGAGGTTGTGGCTCGTATAGCCCCAAGACAGGGCGAGCCGAGTCGTCTAGTTTGTCATGGTCCAGCTTTAACGAGAACAGTGCCGAATAGAATGGCAGCTCGATCTCCGAAGAGAACGGCACAAACTTGAGGGCCGACATTTTGGCAATGAGCGTCATCAGCTGCGCGTTGGTTGTTGGTTGTGGGCAAAGAACTTAGCGCGACCGAAGGAATTGCCAGGAATCTTTATCGACTGGAGAGGATATGTCGTATAGCTATGACCAGGGAAGAGCTCAACCCAAACGCTTCATTAAGAGCAAAGCACGGATGCCACTGGACAGTGTAGACCCAACAGATCACTGATCAGGCTGGCCAAACTGGAAGTGGTAGCAGCCTTGTGTAACCGTTTGGTCGGCAGCTGAACAGCTGTTGTTGAAATCGTCAAGGGTTGAAAGCAACAACGACAGTCAGTAACAGGGGTGTACGTGAGGAAGAAACCGGCCATTCACGCGCGCGAGATTGATCACTGCTATATATGTCTAAGCTGTTGTCGGAGCACAGTATGGTTCTGACTGATGGCCAGCAAGGTCACTGGATCATGGCGACGTGGTCAGATGTTCAGGGAAGTGCTGGCAGTTGGTTGGTCGGCCGAGCTGATTGTTGGTTAGTTTGAGGTACGTCTTTACAGACCTGTTGCAGTGCTGCAGTGGTCTGCTGTAGCCATAGTCATGGGATGGAAGCGACATCCAAGGCAGCACTTGTCTGTGGATGGTGGGGGCGGGGCAGTGAGCTTAGAGCTTGCTACCCCGCAGATCACTTTCCAGCCCGAGCCCCTCCGGCTAAACCTCGGCATTAGTGTGAACTGCTGGTGTTACGTAGCCCCACTATAGACGCGTAAAGTGCTTGCAGAACGCGTCTCACGCGTTCATACCTCGAGGCAAAGCTGGATGAAGCTGACCAAGTAGGAGCGTTGGAGGTTGAATTCAAGGGCCAAGGCTCACTTTCATTGTCAACATTGCCTTTGTTTTTCATAAAAATATTCATTCCTTTAGAGCATGCACAATGTTCATAGGCATTTGCGGCAGTAAGTTTGCAGGGCCCGACTTTATCAATATGCAATTTCTGCGCCAACTGACCATAACATTTCAGGTATTTGCGCCGGTCGACGAACGATTGCCCGCTATTTAGTTGATCATCACGGCTTCACACAGCTTTATCTCTCCGGATATCAGCATGAGCCAGGATATATTATAACCAGTTTGGACAGCCAGCCTGCTGATAACCAATATATGTTCTCCACGCCTAATGAGCTTATGGACTTTGTCACCAAGCGCTGGCGTGAGCGTTGGGTTACAATCGATATCCCAAATGAAGATATCTTTGATATCTATAGCCGGCGACCTTTCTTTTTACTCGTCAGTGTCGATGCTCCCCTCACAGTTCGCTGGCGTCGTTTTCAAAACCAGCAACATGAGTTGGAGCAGCAGCGCGTCTTAAACGAAGCCTTTTTATCATCCACATCAAGAGATTCATCAACCCCCTCGGGCTCTCCATCCCTATCCCCCAAACAGAAAGTTATTACAACCCTCGAAGAATTCGCTCACCTCTCCGACAGCCATCTCTACTCCCCAACAGGCAATCTCGCAACTCTCATCTCCAATGCCACCATCAGACTTGTTAACACCTCCTCCAGCCTAGCCCACCTCTATGCAACCCTCGGCAAACTCGACCTCCCCAACCCCGACCGTCTCCGTCCCAGCTGGGACAGCTACTTCATGTCCCTAGCCTCCCTCGCCGCACAGCGCAGCAATTGTATGAAGCGTCGTGTGGGCTGCGTCGTCGTCCGGGACAAGCGTGTCATCAGCACTGGTTATAACGGGACTCCGCGGGGACTCAAGAACTGTGCGGAAGGCGGCTGTGGACGGTGCAATTCGGGCGAAGGATCCGGTCACGCGCTGTCGACGTGCTTGTGCATCCATGCCGAGGAGAACGCGCTGCTGGAAGCCGGGAGGGAGCGCCTGCGCGAGGGTGCGGTGCTATACTGCGACACCTGTCCGTGTCTGACGTGCAGTATCAAGATCGCGCAGATGGGGATTAGTGAGGTGGTGTATAGCAAGGGGTATAGTATGGATGGGGAGACGGCGGCGGTGTTTAGGGAAGCAGGGGTAAAGCTGAGACAATTCGTACCGGTAAGTGTTCTACACCGCGGTGGCAGTTTGAGTCGAGTCCCTCTTCTTCTGCCGGCAATTGCTGACGCCAAGGGATTCTGTGCTGCACACAGCCTGCGAATGGTCTCATTCATCTTGAGAAGCCTGAGTTGTATAACTAAGCTTGAAGTTTTTATTTTTTACCTTGGTATCATGAAGCGAATTCTCTAGACTTTCATGGCCTGCCCTAGGCCATGATATATTAATATCTAAGCGAATCATCATCGAGTCTTGCATAGCCAGTGACAGGCTCAATCTATAACTTAGTTCTCCCCGTATCACGCGAACCCCTTGTACAACTAGCGATCACCATCCCTATAAATATGCACTACACACATCGTAAACCCTGTCCCACTCCTCAACTACTCTGAAGTGAAACAGCCCAACCACAGCGGGGCCACGCGGACAAGACTTACGTCAGGTACAAGGCCTTGGTGATTTACATACTTACCCTTCGCTTGGCGTAATATGGGAGACTGTGCGGTTCCTCGTGGCTTGTGCGCAGCTGTCTCACCTCCTTTTCAGCTTGGACTGTTTCTCTACGAGCCAACAGCCCAGGTTGACTGAGTGGTCTTTACGACAAAAAGCTTCGGGTGACCAGTCCTTTATCATCTCAGTCCCTCCATGTTTTTACTTACCGTTGTGAACTCAGCCACATACGAGGAAAGTTAATTGCACGCACCCAACTGATCTTTGATCTTCACACAGCAAGTCACTCCATATGCCCATGTTGCAACAACACAGGCCTCGAAGCACCTAGGCAGGCTTAAGGTGCGGGATTTACTGAACATTGTGGACTTGAGAGGTATCTTAGGGCTCTGGTCATTTAAAGGCCACTTAAGTGGACCCTAGCAAGGACAAACCAACGACCACAGTCCATCAATGTAGAAACTCCATCCTGTAAGCGGCTCCAATTTTTGCTGCAGGTACAGAAAATCCGGATACATGCGGGCAGTTCCCCGGAGAAAGTCTCTGCAGATAGAGTGGAGAATTATGGCCGCTTGAGCCTTTTCCGCTGGTTGTTCGAAAGCACATCACTGTCTAAACCTCTGGGAGAACAGCTTACGATGACCAGTCACCTATAGAGCATAGTTTTCCATTCTGACAAGAATGTTGATCGGTATCCAAAAAAACGATGTGAATTAGAAGAAAAAGGTATATATATATAAAGGTAAACGGGTTGCCTGAGTTCCCTCCCCGCGGCGAGATCCGGCGCGCGTTTAATTGTATGAAAGGTTAGCCTCCTCTTCACCTTCGAGCCGGCCAGTCAGCCAGCCAGGCCAAGGACGAAGGTCTCGTGCAGAGAAGATGGACTGGCGGCGGCGACGGACAACTTCAAATGATGACGATCATGATAACGCGACACACACAAAGTGGTATTATGGTTCCTCCCGTGCAGTAAAAAGTGTCCTATCTCTTCCTTGACCAAGGACGGAACTTGACTTGACCCGATCCTCCGAAACTGTCTGGAAACAGAAACGATGGATAAGTTGAAAAACAGAGACAGGAGCCAATTTCCCTGAGTTGATGTTTGGTGTGCGCGACCTCCAAATGGAGTTAAGTGTGGTTGTAAGAACAAATTGTTGTGTTGTTGGGTATCGTCGCAAATGTGTTGACCAATCGATTCGGATCACAGTCGCCGCCGCCGCCGCCCTTCTCATTCACCCCCAAATCCTCTGGTTTTCCCACTCGCTCCCCTGGGCGCTCCTCTCAACCACCCTATTCCCAGGAATCCCTTCTGCCCATCAGGCCAGAGAAACCCTCCATGACCCAAATCCGTAGTAAGTCATTAGAACTATCATTGCTTGTCCATCTTCACTCCTAAACGACTAAATCGTATGTCTGTCCGCCATCATCTCCTGACTCCCTCCTTGAGCTCCTGCATTGCGCATGGAATTGATAGAAACAAGGGGGTCAATTTAAGCGATCTGGGCCGCACGCCTCTCGCGGCGGGCCTTGATGAACTTGTGGATCCAAAGGGCGATGAGGAGGCAGCCAACAATGAAGACGATACAGAAGACGAGGACGACACCGGGCTCACGAGCAGCCCAGTTGCTGCGCTTGGCGAGGTGCGAAACGGCGTCGCGGACAACAATGGAGTTGCTGATGGCAGGCATTTTGACGTTGAAGATTAGGATTTACTAAGACAAAAAAGATCAGTAAAGGAGTAAAAAAAATAGCAAGAACTGTCTTGAATCCAATTGACACAGGAAGCTCCCTTGTTGGGACGAGCGGGGTTTTGTTTCCGGTGGGTGCCGCACGGATGCAGCCAGATTGGTTCAGCGGGGTGAAACCTGGAGTGGTCCTCCTTTCGGACTGCGAGGATTCCTTGTCCGGCACCTTGCAATGACAGTCTTGGCATCTGTCATGCGGCCGAAGCTCCAGGTACTCGACAACCGCGAGTCCCCCACGATCCACACCAGATTAGAAAGAGAAGAAGCCAACAATCGGGCACACAAGGAAAAACCAGCTCAAAATCAGCCAATTGGATTGGGGCAGGTTGCTTACATTCTGGCCTAAGGCGGAGTGCAAGTACTCGGAATGTGATAAAAAGGGCACGCCGGAGTTTCGCAGTCACAGATGACGAAGAGCCGGATTGCGGGGAAGTGAAATCACGTCCTCAAGAGCCGACAGGACGCTTTTAGACGGGAGGGAGGTTGAACAACACAACGACTTAGCCGGCGACCTAGGTCGGCAAGGATGACAAGCCAGTTGTTGGTGAAGAGAATTGGAGAGGAGGGAAGCCAATTGGCGCTGCGGCAGTCTCCTTGTCGAAGAGGATTGCGCTAAGTCGCTCGGGAGGGGGGGCTCGAGAATTGGACTGTCGAGTGAGGTTGGGGAGAGAGGAGAAGAGGAAAGGAGAAAAGGAACAGAGGAGCGGGGGACGGACAGGAAAAATGGGATTGGGAAGAGAGGGGAGAGCAACGGAAACAGCGGGTGGCAGGTGAGAGCAAAGGTAGCAAAATAACGCCCGGTGGGTCCTGCCGCCTGCCCGTTCTGTCCGGGGTCCTCTCTGTGGTCGTCGCTGTGGGTGTCGCTCGTCGGCAAACATGGGATGGCAGAGAAGCAGAGCTGGAGCAGCCAACCCAGAAAAAGCTTGGTCTGTTGTGACCGCCCGCGCGCCGGAGGCACGGAGACACTGTGCGCTGTTGACGCGATGCTAGCGTTGCGGTTTCGATGTGCTACGTGGGAGGTGGAAGGAGACCACGGGAAACAGTGTTCGCACGCCGGCTGCGACGGTGAGCCCGCGCGGGCAAGGCCTGCCTTCCAGGTTGCGCTGCGTGCGCTTCTCCAGCGCAGAGTTGCGAGGCCCGACTTGCGCGAATTTCTCCCATACTAATCAGAGTAGCCAGCGGCGAATCACAGCTCCGATCCAGACTCCAGTCCGCAAGTTTTTCAAGGATCCCTCGGACAAGTTTTGGGAGACGGCTCCATGGACCATAGAGGGCTGCACACGGATGACTCTTGCGCGAGCGGCCGATGCCTGTCATGCAGCGCCGTGCGCTGTTGTCGTCTTCGCTTGCTCTGCCCCTCTCTGAACTTTTGCTGTGGTGACGTCGCAACCTCGCAGCTCAACGAGGGATCAAGCCGCTAGAGAACATTCTGGTGGCCAATGCAACTTTGCAAGTTTCCTAAATTTCTCGCTCCGTCGGCTCCATCTGGAATGGACTGGGGTAGACTGCACCTGCGGGACGGCCATCCCGCGCTGGACCAGTGGGCACGGCATGACGGATGATGTCGGCTCGGCGTTGTCACTTCTCAGTCTTGCCGGCTGTGTAACCGCCGGCAGCCGTAAGCCGGCGGTTTTCATCAGCCCAGGGTCGGCGAAGGCATCGCCGACGAAAGCACAAAAGAAAGCACCCTAAGGCAAGAGAAACCTCGAGGATCGCTTCGCTGGGATCCTGAATCAGAGGGTCTGGAAGCAAAGCGCAGTTTTACGATTTTTTTCATCCTTGGTGGCCACAGATGGTGGAGTGATGCTGGAGTGAGCTGAGGGCCATGAGATGAGTGACGATGTGTGCGGGCACTGATCACCTCCCACTAAAAGAGCAAACGGTGGGATGCTTGTTGTAGAACAAACTCGCTTCCTGGAACTTCCGGCTTGCCCTCTCCTTGGCCGCAGCTGGCAGCCTAACAGGGCTCCAGATGCCCATCATGTCAAAAAAAAGCTTCTTGTAGGCTCTCCATAGGTCATCTCGCGCTTCGCGCTTGCGCTTATCATCGCGGTTTTATTTAGGTATTGGGGGACGCCGACAACAGGACGTCTGGATAGGGAAGCTCGATGTTGATGGCCATAATTAAATTTGTCAATCTACTACTATGGGGGGTTTTACTGAAACCACAGTCCGTATCAAGGTACATAGTGTGCCTGCAACTTCACAAACACAACAGCATTCTAGTCGAACACATCCTCGTAGTGTTGGTACACTTGATGACCAAATATGTATTGGGAGAGAACGGGTTCGGATGGTAAGAGCTGTCAGCCAAGACATCGATGTAAACCACTTGCAAGCCAACAGAACATTTTGACTTCTAACAATGATTAAAGAGTGCTTGATTCGCTGGAGGTATCTGGCCAACTGAAACGCCTGCTGCGCTGGACGAAACGGAAACAACCAGATCGCTACTTTTCGTAACGAAAAGGATTGGGAGCTTTCCAGGAGTTCTTCACCTCCACTGCTTCTTGCAGGTCAACTCCGCCATAATCCACATATCTGCTTGGCTCGTGCTCCAGCTGCCAAACTCATTTGTACCTTGCATGCCGTACTTCCGGCCTTTCCATAGTGTGTGCGGAGTCCGCCCTTCTGGGGGTCGGGCGCGAGAGGCGCCGAGGCATTCGTGGTGTGGAGGATTTCGGTGATGTGCTGTGATCAATGAACTGCTGTGGGCCTTCGGAATGTCCAATTTCGAGATCCATTCACCAATGGAGGCAACAAGAAAAGGACAAAACACCTGCGGTCATTGGAAACAAATGAATGGGATTTCTGGAATGAGGGTGATGCAAGATACAAAGATTTATACTAGCTACGGCACATCAGGCCTGCCAGCTTATGAACAGTAGATAAGGCTAAAGAAATAGCGGAGAGATACCTGTTCCCAAGAATTCCAAATGTATTCAAGTACCACGACACACCTCTCCACTACTTGAGAATCCTTTCCAGCAATCAATGGTCAAATTTCAGAGAAAAGACCGAGCAAACAACGATGCTTCGCACGAGACTTAGCACGTGATGGGAGCCGGCCCAGGGGCTTGGTATGGCTTGCCACCATTGTCGGGCTGACCAGTGAGGCCATAGATATTGACCAAGATGCCCGGATCGTTCTGGCTGTAGGCGCCGGGGAAGCTGACTGTCTGGGATGGAGTGAAGGAACCACCACCCGAGACGTTGATCTGAGCACATGACTGGTAGAACTGCGCTCCGCGGTAGTTGCCAGCCGAGTGAAGAGCCAGCAGCTCGACACGCATGAGGTACTGGCCGTCCGCAATGCATTGCGGCAAATTGAAGTAGTACCAGCCGCCGTTGTTGATCATGGTATCAACGCCCCATCTCTTGCTGCCGACGTCAAAACCTTCTGACCAAATCTTGAACCTTTGCACCAGTTAGTGGGAACTCTGACACTCTTGGTCAGAATGAGTCGGCCGCCTGGCACGTACCATCTCAGGCCGGTGTGGCTTGCGCTCGCAGCATTGTCTACCTTGGCAAGATAGACCTGAATAGGGCCCTTGTGAGACCTGGCAATCGGATTGTCGGGGTCGCCAGGGAACTGAGCACCGCCAATGACATGGCCCCAAAAGGTACCAATTCTGTCACCAGCCCTGACGTTGAGGATGGTCGATGACCTATGTCCAGATTGACCGCAGATGATGTCCTGGCTATTTACATCTTCAACTGGGTAGTTGGTGTTGGGCGCACGCAGGCCGGTCAATTGGCCATGGTCTTGGCCGTTGATGGAGACTCTCTGGAGTTGATATCAGTCAATGGATTGTTACCGAAATACGGATAGTATACGATGTGGTTCACCTGAAAGATGGCATGCCCCTGGACGCTGAGCGCAGCGGTAAGAAGTGACGCCAAGGAAAGTTTCATTGTGGTTATCCCGTTGTCGGCCACGGCTGGTGAAGGTGTATTACGGAATGGTTGCTCAGTCTGACCAGTCAACCAGTAACATCACCATGGCTCATCCTCCAACTTATATACATTCTAACTATTCATACCAATGGCACGCTCTTTGTCGACGGAAAGCATGGCACCGAGAATACAAAAGTCCTCGTTCCGTTAGTTCGTCCGAGAATGGCACCGAAGCTTTCACTCCCGGCCAAGTAAAACTCAGTCAGCATATTGGGCATGACGGCATCTTGGGTCTGGTGAGCCAGGATGACGAATAGGAGAGGCTGGCGACATGCCGAACAATAGCGTACAGGCCCGGTAGTCAAGCATATAGCGGGGCCCCAGACTTTCCAAAGGAGGGCAATATATTCAGATAAACTGCGCGGCAAATTGGGCCAGGGACTGCAGAGTGTGTTAGACAGCAGCACGCGCCCCGTTCGGCAACATCAATGCTTCTTAAATTAGGCACTATATAACATCCCGTCTTTGTCACAAGGGCAGAACAAACCAGAGGCGGCCGTTGTGTGCTCCGATTGAGAGCAGCGGAAGCTTTCCCATTTAAGCCGATCAAGCAGCGGCATCCAACAATGGGTGCATAGATCTCTGTAGAGTCAAAACGGAGGACAATGGTGCCGATGGGATCTCAACGTCTTATGCAGTGCAGGTAGCCAGATCCATGGACAACACCAGAACTGGAAATCAAAGGGCAGCACAAATAACCCAGTCAGATTTGCGATTGCTTGTGATTGATGGAAGATTCAATGTGAGACGCCAGAACCCGGAACTGAAGTGCTGTTGCTGTCACCTTAGCCTTAGCTCGAAATCGTCATCAAAACTAGTGGAGGGTGCTCTTGGATCAGAGGGATTGCTTGAGACAATGCAGATGATAACCGAGAAGCGAGAACTCCCAAGACCAGCTCAGCACTATGTACGAAAATGATAAACAAGAAGCCAAGCAATGGAAAAGTCAGGACTATGTATCACGAGTTTATGTTCAGGCATTCACAGGAGTGAACTGGTACTTCTATGGCGGGAAATACAAAGTCGTTTGTGTCGTTAAATCAACATCAAGCTGCTCTTCAGTCATCCCACAACTGTGAAGGACACAAGATAGATGGAGCTCATGAAAATCAAACGAAAAGCTGCCTTGGTGTGTGCACTCAAGCGGTGTATTACATAATCATGGATAGATGAAACCTTGACCCCACAGCCAATGAGGCGGCGTCAATTATCACTGCAAGCGGGTCCATTTGCCGAGCCAAAGGCCAATCAGGCCAGGAAGAGCAGCAGCAACGGCGAAAGGAGCTCAACGACAAGTCAAGATCACGACCCGGTGCGGCCCGGAATTGACGCTGCCATTGCTCGATCGCTCGACACAACCGCAGCCATGGCGAGCAAGCTGACCCCATTACTCATGCGCACCGTCGCCCGGATGGGGAGCCGGGCGATGTGGGCAATGGTCCCCGCCCCAGCGCGCACATTGTCGACGTCGGCGATGAGGCACAGCGACACCCTCATGGTGGTGAGTTTGCGGCCCCGAAATAGCAGCGGGAAAGGAGAAGAGGAGGCATGCGATTGACGAGCGAGATGTTCACCCTTAGCACCGAAATACTCCCGAGAACAACCCCGACATCCCTTTCAAGTTCACTCCCGAGAATGAGAAGATCATCGAGCAAATCCTCAAGCGCTACCCTCCCCAGTACAAGAAGGCAGCCGTCATGCCCCTGCTCGACCTCGGCCAGCGTCAACACGGCTTCTGCAGCATCAGCGTCATGAACGAGGTGGCGCGCATCCTCGAGATGCCCCCGATGCGTGTCTACGAGGTCGCCTCTTTCTACACCATGTACAACCGTACACCCGTGGGCAAGTTCCACGTCCAGGCCTGCACAACGGTAGGTTTTCGAGCAAAAATGTGTGAGGGGGATACCGGTACGGCTATGCTAACCATCCTAGACGCCCTGCCAGCTGGGTGGCTGCGGCAGCGACGCCATCGTAAAGGCCATCAAGGAACACCTTGGCATCAACCAGGGTGAGACCACGCCCGACGGTCTCTTTACCTTCATTGAGGTCGAGTGCCTCGGCGCGTGCGTTAATGCACCTATGGTCCAGATTAATGATGACTATTATGAGGATTTGACTCCCGAGACGATCAAGCAGGTCTTGACGGCTCTCAAGGAGAGCGTCAACGATGTAAGCAAGGCCCCCAAGCCTGGGCCTCAGAGCGGAAGGCAGTCATGCGAGAATAGTGCTGGCCTGACCAGCCTGACGAGCGAGCCATGGGGTCCGGAAAAGACCAGGCCTGATTTGTAAATTAATAAATCAGCACCCGGGGGGGTTGGGCCTAGGGCCGGCGAGCTCGAAGTGGTTAGTTGTATAAAGCTGATGAACACAAAGCATTTGTTCCATGTATTGTGCAAAGAATGATTGCTGACTGGTTATATGCAACTCGGACTAACATATAGACGGGCCGAGGTTTGAGGAGTATATGGTCGTTGCCGGTAGAACTGACGCTGGCCTCACTCCATCCAGCTGCTCCGTGCCGTATCTCCATATGAACACTAATCATTCCACCAATTAAGGCCATGTCAACAATAGCACCTTCCCATTCGGCACGTATTCTCCGATATGCGCTTAGGTTCGCGCTTCTTCCAGCGCCCACGGCCACTGTCGGCAAACCAACGGTTGCTAAGACTTGCTCAGTCACCCAATGCTATGAGCCCATTCTTGAACGCCCGGTGCTACTTCAGGAGTAGAGGATGAGGTAGTTACTCACTTTCTATCCTATAACTATCCTTCCATCTATCATAACAGTGCCGACTACCTGTTGATGCATTCCTTTCCTCAGTCCTCATACCAACATGAACTCTGAACTCATTCCTTCAAACGGCGTCACACTCCCTCCCAGGCTCTTTGCATCCCCATAATACCGTATGCGGTAAACGGCACCAACATCGGCCCATTCCTCCGTTTCCCACACAATCTCAACCTCGCTCGTGCCCAAAATTTCGTTGGTCCTCCTCCAGTGAAACACTAACGACCAGTCACTGTCATCCCTGACTGTTTCCCACCCAGCGTCTTCCCCCTGTCCTTCTCCCGTCTTCCCATCTATCTTCTGCTGCTGAACAGCTGCAAATGTTCCCTCGAGTCTTAGGTTGTTCCTTGGGTTTGCACCAACGAATACAACGTGCACATGCTCTCCCTTGCGGTACTTTGGTTTGACGTCGACCAGCACGTCCCCAAACTTCTTGCCCCAGGGAGGACGGTCATACACAACGGGCCGAATGAACGAGAGGGAAACGTTCGAATTGTCCGGGGGAAACAGTCCCTGGCCCGCATCCCGGTCACCATGTGGTGGCGGGGGTTGTGCATCCGTGGCAAGGTAGTGAATATGCGATAGCGTCACGTTAATATATGCAGCCAAGGTGTGCGGGCCGTAGAGGGTAGAAGCCCCTTCGTAGCGCTGGATGACATATTCCTCCTCAGTAGTGATATAATGCGTGTAACTGTTGGCAGGTCCCCCGAGAACAACGACCGGTTCAGTGCCATGATCTTCTTGTAAAAGGATAGAAGCAGATGCGTGCCTGACGGCCTCTTTCCATCTACGGCCAGCCATTGTGGTTGCTTCTCCTGGGCTGACGATTATGATGAGATGGCCGACACGGAATATCTGTACGTCCACAATGTTGGGCGTCCACTCATATGGAGAGTGAAGCTCGCCCACATCCAAGAGGACAGGCTTTGGATAGTGACAAGCCTTTTGTTCCGAGCTGGGCTCCTTAAGCATATGTCTGACAAGACGCCAGATTGGAGAGGTTGTTGTCTCATTACCGGAGTGTTGTGTGAAGTCAAACGCTCCAGGGCCGTCTGATGTACCGGCAGCAAAGGAATACCCCAATGCAGCGGGACATGTGCGGACTTGCGACCCGTTGGGGAGGAGGAACGAAAAGTTGGACATGTCATGGAAGACATGGAAAGCCTTAACCGTTGGGTTATTGATGGGCTTCGAGTTGTCATTCAAAGAGTCGTATAGCGCCCTGGCTGCTTCAAACTGACGCTTGCCAATCTCGAAGCACGAACTTGCTCCGTTATCAGGAACATTGAAAAACGGTCCTCGGCCATGACAGGCTTGCGATCTGCCGCCGCAAGTGCTGTTCTCAAAAGTGCACATCTGCCCTGAGCCATCCTCACACCAAGCTCCAAGGACATTAGGGCTTGTGTCCCCGACATTGGCCTGGGAAAACCCAGCCACAAACCCTTCCGCAGCTGAAGAGTCGTTCATAGTACTCCTCTCAAACAAGTATGCGGCAACCCCTTTGTTGTCGCCGGCAATAAGAGTGTTATTGCCATAGAGTGAAGTCCCATGGGTGGGAAACCACGTCAAGACTCCAATATTCTTGTCGTCAGATGCACGCTGAAACTTCAGAAGAGTCAGTTCCTTTTCAACCGAACCGTCGTCTTCGGCGCTAACGTTGTATTTGGCGCGTTCTTCCTCTGGATTGGCCAGGTAGGCAAACAGGCTACGATTGATGTTTGCTCCACGGACCTTGGTCGTGCCGATGCTCAAGTATCCCGGCTGAAGGCTTTCGTGAGCACGCTTGATAGACAGGACGGCACCATCAACAATAGCGCGATATCCTTGACGATCAAAGCCCATGCTAGTGACCTGCGGGAGCAGATAGTTGAGCCAGCCGCCTGGACCAGCATGTGAATGTGTCCCGGTGACGGCAAGATTGTGATGGTTGTACATAGCATATTCCGGGCCGAGAGCTCTAAGTCCGTCGAGAATGCCGTAGCGAATAGCAGTGTCGCCAGATTGCGTGTCGAGCACAAGATAGATGAACCTTTCCTCTGGGTGGTTGAGGTTACCAATGATAAAGGCCCGCGAGTACAGACGCTGCCGCAACCCTGTACCGACTTGCTTAGGGTCTGCATAGCCCATAAGGTTGATTTCGACCACAGGCCCAGTGACATCAGCCTTCCCAACTCCGATGAGGTAGAGGCTCCCATCAAGACAAGAAGATCCATGGCATAAAGGCTTGGTTGTACCTCCTCTGTGAGAAGCCCATGTCCATGAATCTTCAGGATACCAATATCTAAGAAAACAAGGAGACACCAAGAAAACGAGGACAACAAAGACCAATAAACACACGGTTGAGAGTATTGGAAATGATGTTAGGGATGTTGGCTTTCGAGATGTCTCAAACTCTTCATCGTGAAGCTGGCAACTATACGAGACACGCTGCCGAGACTCTGGGAGAGTGGGAGTACCATCCTTTTCAACATCCATGTTGACGGGCTTGATATGCAAGGTATGTTCGATTAATCGTCCGAGTGGATGATGGATATGAATCGAGGGACAAGCAAGAGGGAAAAACGAAGGGCAAGAGCTAGAAGGCCTGTAGCATCGCGAAGACTCGGTTATAACAGTCGGAGGCTAAGACGAAAGACCACCAAGAAACCGAAGAGCAGGCAAGTCAAGTGACTTTTAGTTGTCTAGCTTGAATCAAGGACAAATGATGACCATGTACAGCCTTTAAGGAGCACAGTACTCAAGACTCTGTTTCCTGTGTGGTCATAAGCCCAAGCAAACAGATCCTCAGTGATGTTCAAAGCCTTATCGGCATCATCGGCATTATTTGTACAATCTAGACAACGGGCGGTACACGAATGGTAAGACATAGTCAGGACTTGGAGTTGCTGGCTTTGTTTCGGGAAACTACACTAGGCTAAACCAATTCACGATTGCGCAATGCCACAACCTGCTGCCTTGGCACCTCGATGGCCGCCTGCTTCCAGCCCGCCCTGTTTCGATCCTTGGCAGCCGTCATTGTCCAAAGCCAGGTTCTCGGAAACGGTCCGATTCGATGCCTCAAATGTTACCCCATTGCCAAGCTCTCAACGCTGCAAACTTTACGGATACGTACGCTTTTTACCAATTCACAGGGCATGTTACGCATCTTAGACTCAGGCATCAAGAGTGGCTTGTCCACGACCAAAGTTTACATGATGAAAGCAGTAGTAGCAACTGAGATCGACAGTAGTTTTACAGTAATTTACTAAGGGAAAGAACTACAAGTACGATACTGCTGAATGCACTTTTGAGAATCCTTGTGAAGAACGAGCTCCCATACCGGTTTAGGCTAAGGAAGGTCTTATCGATAAGACACGAGATGGGGCTTGCTCTCTTGCGACGCGCTGTGCTGCACTCCGCAGCGCAGCTGGTGCTCTGGTGTTGGCCACCACGGTTCAACACCATCAGATAAGGTGCCAGACGAACAAAGGCTTTGCTTTATCACAGCGAAATTAGACGCCGCGAGCGATTTTGAATTCCTGAAGAGCTACTTACCGTAATTTAGTTTGTTCAGCACAACGCTCTCAAAATTTCAAAGGCTTGGCGGTTGCAACTTATAACCACCATGCCAGCCATAACAACAGTCCACGAGTCCCTCCCGTGTTCGTTCCCTGTTCAACTCCCAGCTCCCTTTCAATGGATCCAGCTAATACAAGCTAACGCAGATATCGACCCCGAGCCCACCCCAGAACAACGCGCCGCAGCAGAAGCCCTCATCGCCGAGGAGCGAGCCAAAGTCCCCGACGACCCTTACCATGCCCTGCTCCCTCCTCCCCTCCCACCGCTGAACGAATCGCGCCACCTCACACCAATCCTCCAAAATGAGCTCGCTCGCCTAGCCTCTTCTCCCGACCCGCAAGCGGCCAAAATGGACGCGCTGGACTTCTCCCGCTACGAAGCACCCGAGATGCCCTCAATTGATAGCTCCCAGTCGCTTGAAGAGACGGCCTCTCAACTATGGGAAACGCTCAAACAAGCCTACACGGCGCAAGCATATCTTTCCGCGCGGCGGGCACACCTTGCGCTGCTGGATACACACGGCAAGAATGCCTGGCTCATAGGTAATTGGCATTTGGAGGGGGAAGTCAAAGCGGTGGAGAAAGAGTTGGCTGAGACTAAGCGCGAGATTGATCGTGTGTCTTTGGCAAGGCAAGGCATGCAGGAGGCGGCTGGAGCGGAGCTCAAAAGTCTGGAAGAAACCTGGAAGGCTGGGGTAGGAAGGGTGCTTGAGACAGAGGCGGCGGCTGAGAAGCTAAGGATAGAGGTGCTAGAGGAGAGGAGGAGACTTGCGGAAGCGCAGGCAGCGCTGGCTGTTGGCAATTAACTGGACTTTACTGCGGAACTGGGATGTTGTTCAAGACGAAAAGGCATATGGGCAAAGAAATTTAATTTGGAATCGATTGTCGCACGATGGTCGACGAAACATAGACTGATGGTCATGTATGCATGCTTGGTACCTTATTACTTCCTGCCAATATTTCATGGACGTCAGGGAATCATTCCCACTGAAACAACGATCCGGCGACCAGCCACGCCATTCAGGTCCTTATCGATCTGCCTCTCGCCCTCCCATTCCGAGCCAACAAACAACGCAAACAAAAATGCATAGTTAACCACAGGCCCCTGACCCTCGTTGCTCATTAGAACCTTCATGACTTCTGAAGCGGGTCTTTATCCTCCACACCTGACTCGACACCGACATATTTCTGCCTTCTCATGATACTCTCAACTGGGCCTAGCAACCGCTGGAAAGCAGACTTGCCAAGCCGGGCCACCTTCACCTCGGTCGTACTGACAACGCTGGCGGCCCGTGGGGCATCATTGAGCAAGGCAAGCTCACCAAAATAGTCGCCCTTCTTATAATGCTTGACTGGCTGGTCGTTGTCGCTCCTATACGCCACCGCTTCGCCAGACTCCAGCAAATAGAAATCGTAGCCCGGATCGCCCTCGCGAATGATGGTATGGCCCGCAGGAAATTTCTGACTCTCCAGAGTATCGGCTATCTTGGATCTCTCGTATGGTGTCAAGCTCTGGAGCAACGGGACTTCTTCCAAAAAGCCTTCGTACATGCGCCTGCGAGCAAATGTCGACTCCATCAAAATCCGCCGGAATGTGATGCGGTCCAAGGCCCAGAGTGTGCAGTTCGGCTCAGCAGAGATGACCGTAGCAGCTCGGGGGGCATTATACATGAGGGCCAGCTCTCCAAATGAGCCTCCAGCCTCAATAGCGCCCACCTTTTGTCCCATCCCCTCCGGTCCTGGCTGCAATGATCCAGCGCTGTTGACATATACATCAAACGAGCCCTTTTCGACAACATAGAAATAGTCACCGGCATCGCCTTGAGTGATGACCTATTGTACACTATTAGCGATGACAAAAATTCCATTATAACCAGATGGCAACCCACTTTAATGCCTTTGGCTGGAATTGGTTTCTCAACCAAAGCACCTAAAATTTGGGCGCTCTGCTCTTCATCAAGATGACTGAAGAGAAAGTTCCCGCTGATAGCCTTCTTCAGACGCTCGAGCTGTTCAGGGGTCTTGGGATGGTAAGGGGGTGTCCAGTTATCATAGCTATCAGCAACAGGCTTCAGCGACTCCGCAGAGACTGAGGTGCGACGACCGAAATTATATTGCGCCGGATATCCCTCAGGGTTGGGAGGACTTCTGACGCCGGAAGGTTGAGGGTCAAATGTGGCATCCCCGCCGAACGGTCCTCGGAAGGTGGCACTTGTTGTGGTCCCAAAATGCGGAGTCGTGGGAGAAGTGACGGTGTCGTTCTCGTCCTCCTCGGCTACCCGCTGCATAACGCCTGTATCGATCCGTGAGGAACCAAAGGGGTTTGAGTTCGCCCCAAACGGACTGTTGAAAGTCGGGCCTGACATTGTCTCTGATAAACCGCTGCGGGTAACTGTAATGTTGGTCAGTATTTGTGCCATCACATTTTTGCTCCCTTCACAAACCCAACATACCCGTATAAGGGAATCAAAATCAGTACAAGATCTTTGTCCGCTAGACAATTGGTCCCGAACTTAAATGTCGCCCAAAGTGTTCTGAATCAGAGCCTTTAGGAGGAAGATCTGAAATCAGGTGAACTCGGGTTGTCAAGAGACACCAAGCTGAGCGAGACAGAGCAACGGGCTCTTTTATGACAACTGAAGCCTGCAGAAACTTGTCAGTTCAACTCAGCCCAAACACAAAAATGTAGCGGCATATCACACATGTGCATCTGGGTAAGAAGAAATTAGAGCAAGTCAGGCTGTGCCACAGATGGCTGCTGCAGCCCAAGGGGTAGTGCCCCTGCTGTGTACATCGACATGGGTACCTTCTAATAACACAACCCTCAAGCCCACGATTTAGGCTTTAGGTAGAGATGAACAAGCGAAAGAAGTGAAACAAGACGAATCTCAGAAGATTAAGCTAACGCATGCCGGGACTTACGTCGAATCGCCACCAAATGGGGAGGTATCGGTGGTTCGAAGACGGCGATTAACGGGAGCGCGCCACGTCTGCGGCCACCTGACCTATGGGAGCTGCCAACAGGCAAGACAGACAATAATGCTCTTTATGACAAGTGAGCGTGGGAAAGAGTAAATTCAACCACACGCCGTATTTGAAATCCGGGGGTGACAATGTAAGGAGCAACTCTGGCCAGGCACAAGAGTACTGTGGTGGTTCGATTCGCTGGGAACGTAGCGTGGACAAAAGGGATAATGACCGAGATGGAAGGGACCTGGCACCGACAACGCAATAACTTAATTGAGGACAGAAGACTTGAAAACCGGGAGAGAGGAGATGGGGAGACGGAAACGGGGACTGGCACTGCGACGTGACTGCGCGATCTGGGAAAGGATCAACGGAAGGCCAGCAATCCGAGCAACAGCCGCGGATCCTTGCCGATGTATGCTGATGGGAAGACGAGAGTCGTGAGAGAAGTAACGTGCCGTCAAAATCCCATGAAACAGATGTCTGAGTGGGAGAATGCAACTGTTCCCAGAAGGCGACAACAGGGAGGACCGGCTCTGGGAGGAAGAGGGTTGAAAGGCGGAGAGGTGCCGGGAGAGGTGAAAGTATGAAGCTTGGGCTGGCAGGTGGGGTGCTGCTGGTGCCCGCCCAGCTGTGGTACCTACCGCTCTGGACGCTGGCGCACGTCCCGCAAATGCATCATCGTTGGGAACTTGGGAGCGACCAACGTCGAGTCTAAACTCTGGGGCATGTCTATGAGGGTTTCTAATGATGGCTACCTGAAAGGAGCATCAAGAAGTCTTCGAATGCTAATTAACTTGAAACACGCAATATCGCTACAATAAGATCACTATCTTCCTGACATCTCAGCTCCAAGCCCATCATGGTGATAACACGCATGTTCCCTCAGACAAGCTTCCAGATTCCCCTCCTTTTTGAACCCCGCTGCTGGGTCCACTCCTGCGCCTTCTCCACACGCGTCTGCTCGGCATGACCGCTCATTTGCGCGTCGAACGCTTCTAGAAAACGCACGGATTGCATTCTGGCTCGGGCGCTCAGTGCTTCGGTTTCTCTGTATTTGTCAACCCCGCCATTTCTGTCCGATGGGATGCAGCCGTTGAGAAGGCCAGGAGGAGAAACGGTCGTGGTTGGTCAAACCCTCTGTGTGATTGGATATTCAAACATTTTATCATTTACTAAGAGACAAAAGAGTTGAATTAGGAACTCTGGCCTCAAAATGGAGCTGTCTGACAGTCTTGGCATCGCGGGACGGCATGGACGGGGGTGATGATGACACTGACTCTTGGTCATGGAGTCTTCCAAAAGCGGAAGGGGGAAATGATTAGTTACATTGGAGAACTATGCCATATAATCACCAAAAGATAAATGCGTTCAAAGCATTGGCACAGCATGGACTTTCTCTTCTTGTGGCCCTGAATATGTCAGTCAAAATGGCGGTTCGCAAATTGGTCGCGGATAAAGGAACTCAGCCTAGAGCTCTGCGCATCTCGTTCACACTAACATCCCCAAACATCATACTTTCCACTAAAATAAACTTTGACCAGTCGTCAGGTAGATGCCTAATAAGATCTCGGAAACTAGTTAGCACATTATAAACTCTGCTTGGAATGAGCCAGTTTGTGACATGCATAGAGAACATAAAAACTATATGCAGAGAACTGAGCAAGTCATTAGCGACTGTCAGCTTCTCCATAAACGATCTTCAGGTTGGCATTGCCTGGATCACGTGAATGTCATGTGATGTGTAACGTCAGCCTGGACCTCACCAGGCAGATCACAGCCTCTGCCAAGAATGCACAGGCCAGCAGAGACCCCTGTTGGTCTCCTTGCAAACACTCCCATCACGCAGAACCCAAGGGCTCCATCGCTTCAAAACACTCCCATTTCTCCCATCCTCGATCCTCTCACCATACCTGGGAGCCGACAACAATAACGCTGCTGAATTATCTGTCACCATGGCGCCCCGCCGTCGTCGTGGTGCCGGCCAAGATGGCAGCGACGATGGCCGTTCTGACTCGGATGCTCCCAAGAACCGCCCGCCCAACACAGCCTTCCGCCAACAGCGCATGCGCGCCTGGCAATGCGTGCTGACACCTAAGTTGATTGTCACCGTCTTCTCCATCCTCGCCGCTATCTACCTTGGCTTTGGTGCTTGGTTGACCTATCTTGCCCATACCGTATGTTTGCCTTGGATTACTTCTAGTTAACACATACGTGCGACAAAGACTTGAATGCTGACAGCCTCTCTTATAACATAGGTGCGAGACTTGAAAATTGACTACACTGATTGCTTGACATCAGCCCCAAAGGATGATTTTGAGACAATACCACAAAATCACATCACAGCACACTTCTCAGCAAAGGATAGCACCTTCGATCCGTACAAAGCACAATGGAAAACAACAGAGCGGGAGGTCCAAGTCGCCAACTATACAGACAATCGGCAGTTCTGCATTGTGCGCTTCAACATTCCCGAGGACTTGCAGCCGACAATCAGCTTCTTCTACTACCTAGAGAACTTCTATCAGAATCATCGTCGTTACGTTAATTCATTCAATGCCAAGCAGCTTCTGGGCGACGCTGTTGATGGCAAGACAATCAATGACTCGACTTGTGATCCCATCACCCACGACCCCAAAGGCACAGGCAAGATTGTGTACCCCTGTGGTCTCGTGGCCAACTCCATCTTCAATGACACTTTCAGCAGCCCCTTGGCTCTCGCGGTGCGCAACTCGAGCGATTCAAGCCGGCCTTACAACATGACAACCAAGGGCATTGCCTGGCCCGGACTCAAGGACCTATACGGCAAGACCAGCTACAGCCTGGACCAGATCGTGCCTCCACCTAACTGGGAGAGGCGCTATAAGTATGGTTACCAGGAGAACAACCCGCCGCCGGATCTCAAGACAGACGAGCTCTTCCAGAACTGGATGATGCTTGCTGCTGCACCCAACTTTTACAAGCTTTATCAGAAGAACGACACACATCCGATGCTTGCCGGCCAGTATGAAATTGAAATCGAGTCCAACTTTGACGTCACTGTATACAAGGGCCGCAAGGCTTTTGTTATCACCACCCTCTCGACTATGGGCTCGCGTAATATTTGGCCAGGCATCATTTTCCTGATCGTTGGTGGCATTTGCTTGGTTCTGGATATTTACTTCATTCTCTCCTTCTTCATCTGGAGACCTCGCAAGTTGGGTGATCCGTCCTACCTGTCCTGGAACCAGCCGTCGGCTCCAGGAGGGCACTCGTCATGAGCCCTTGGCGGGAATGGCAATTAGGGTTGATCAGAGAGGGGAAAGAATTTTTAGCTTCGTTGGTGAGGCGGCGGGCACCGTTATTTTATCTTACTTTCAGTCTCAGTTTCGGGAAAACGGGATTACACGGCGCAGAAGGGGGCATATGGTCTGATTTGTCTATTTTCTACAACTTGTTTGCTGTCGTATTTCTGTATGCTCAGTAAATGTTCAACAATTGACGTCAGGGTGGTCGGTTGCCATTGCCTACTCCCATTAGATGTATTGTACGATACCTTGCTTCCTTGGGTATGCATTGACATTACAGATATCCCAAGTTTGGGACTAATGAATTTGTGTCGAGTTGTTGAGTCTTAGACTTTTTTTTGGGATCCGTAATCTGTCCTCTGACCAAGGTGTGGCTGAGCATTTCTAATACATTCCAACAGCACTTCCTGCGTTGGGTCTTGTGCCTTATGCTCTGAGCCGACAGAGTCATGAGTCGGCTCAGTGGCAGCCGATTTTCCAAGGTGACATCTCCTGTTTGTTCAATCCTTTATTACTAACGCTACTATCTAAAATTTGTACGGATCTGGGCGATTCTGCGCTGTGTCTTGGGAAGCCAGCTTTCCCCCCTTCGCGTGCCTGCTTGGCTTACAAAAGTATGGTTTTGTGGCCTGAGGCATCATTCGCGCTCCATCCAGGCTTCAGACCCACAAACGCGCGTGCTGGCTCGGGTCCGTGACGTTTGGCGACGCGACACCCTGGCGCTTTTTTGCTGCAGACACTCACACCTAGCCTTGTGGCGCTTCCGACCGTCGAACGCGGCTCACTCCCATCATTTGCTGCCGCGATTAACAAACCCACGCGAGATTCCAACCCTCTTCCACCCACCATACCTGACGCATATCTCTCAGCCCGTCTATCCCATTTCATCGGCGTCATCGCGCAATCGAGGGCTGTGTATCACCCGATTTTTCCACATTCCTAGCCAGGGCATCGTCAATCGCTGCCCATCATGGCGGACATCAAGATCGACAGCAAACTCTTTCAGGAGCGCATATCGCACTTCATCAGCGCATGGAAAGCCGACAAGCGCAGTGGCGATGCGCTTTTTGGCGGCGTGTCGTCCATCGTTATCTTGATGGGCAAAGTTGATGAGGAGCCGGAGTTTTACAAGAACAATGCGATGCATGTATGTCATCTGGCGCGCGCGCAACTATCCCTCACGATGTGGCCATATCGGTGTTGCTGACTGGACATACCTTGTGCAGTTTTGGTTGCTTGGGTATGAATTCCCGACAACTCTGATGCTCTTTACCCTCGATACTCTCTACATTATCACCACTCAAAAGAAAGGTTAGTCGTTCCCATTTCTCTTTTATCTATCGATGTGTCTCGGGCAAGCGTCTAACGACTGGCAGCAAAATACCTTGACCAGATTAAGGGAGGCCGGTTTCCAGTTGAGGTTCTTGTGAGGGGCAAGGACAATGCCGAAAACGAAAAGACCTTCATCAAAATTGCCGACATGATCAAAGCCGCTGGCGTAAGTCATACAGTTTTCTGGTCCACTTGCCAATATCCAATTCGTACTGACCGCCCTTGATCCTACAGAATAAAGTCGGCGTGCTTACGAAGGATACCTCGAAGGGTCCTTTCATCGATGAATGGAAGAAGATCTTCGCCGAGAGATGCAAGGGGGTCGAAGAGGTCGATATTGCCTTGGCCCTCTCAGCAGGTGCCTTTTCCATCAAGGATGAGACAGAGCTTCGCGCAATGCGAACTTCGTCCAAGGCCTGTGTGGCTCTTCTTACCCCTTACTTCCTCGACGAGATGTCGAGTATCCTTGATCAAGACAAGAAGATAAGCCATGCCTCGTTGGCCGACAAGGTCATGAACAAACTTGAGGATGAAAAGTTTTGGAAGACAGTGGAGCTTCCGAACCGCGGGAAGCTCCCGTCAGATTTTGACCCCGAGCAGCTCGACTGGATCCTTGGGCCGATTGTGCAGAGCGGTGGCAAGTTTGACCTCAAGTGGCAGACAGACTCAGATGACGAGCCGCTTCACCCCGGCATTATTATTGCCGCCATGGGCTTGCGGTACAAGTCTTACTGCTCTCAGATTGCCAGGACCTTTATGGTCGACCCTAATAAGTCTCAGGAGAGCAACTACCGCGTTTTGCTCGCTGTACACAACCTGATCTTGAAAGAGATCCGCGACGGTGTCGTCGTCAAGGATGTGTACAACAAGGCCTACAACTTGATCAAGACGAAGAAGCCAGAACTTGAGAAGCACTTCCTCAAGAATGTCGGTTATGGCATTGGTCTTGAGAGCAAGGACAGCACTCTTATCCTCAGTGCCAAGAACACTCGGACACTTAAGGATGGCATGACTCTCTGCATTGTGACAGGTTTCAGCGATATCCCGAACCCAGATCCTCAAGGCAAAAAGGACAAGGTCTACTCACTTGTCCTGACCGATACGATCCGTGTTACAACCGGCGAACCCGTTGTTTTTACGGGGGAGGCACCGTCCGATATGGACGCAACTTCGTTTTTCTTCAAGGATGAAGAGGAAGCACAGCCAACTCCCAAGAAGGAGAAGAAAGACCCGCGTGTGGGCGCTGTTGCCACGAGAAACATCACCAGCACACGTCTGCGGTCCGAGCGTAATACAGCACCCGATGAAGATGCCGAGAAGAGGCGTCGTGAACACCAGAAAGAGCTTGCTGCTAAGAAGCAGAAAGAAGGGTTGTTGAAGTACGCTGACGCCACAGCCGGCCAGAATGGTGTTGAGGTCAAGAAGTTTAAACGCTTTGAGTCTTACAAGCGAGACAACCAGTTACCGCCCAAGGTTCGCGACATGGGTATTGTCATCGACCAGAAGAACAATACCATCGTCCTACCCATCATGGGTCGCCCAGTTCCCTTCCATATCAACACCATCAAGAATGCAAGCAAGAGCGACGAGGGCGAGTGGTCGTTCTTGCGCATTAACTTTCTCTCTCCTGGCCAGGGCGTTGGCCGCAAGGATGATCAGCCCTTTGAGGACGCATCTGCCCATTTTGTCAGGAGCTTGACTTTCCGCTCGACGGATGGTGATCGGTACGCCGAGATTGCGAACCAGATCTCCAATCTCAAGCGTGAAGCCGTCAAAAGAGAGCAGGAAAAGAAAGATCTCGAGGATGTCGTTGAGCAGGATAAGCTTATTGAGATCAGAAGTATGTATTCCGAAATTATCTTGCTACTAAGTTATGGTGTTTGGTTCTAACCTTTTCACAGATCGTCGCCCGGCTGTGCTCGACAACGTCTACATCCGCCCGGCTTTGGAAGGCAAGCGGGTGCCTGGCAAGGTTGAAATCCATCAAAACGGTATCCGCTACCAGTCCCCTCTTAGCACCACTCAGAGAGTCGACGTGTTGTTCTCAAATATCCGTCACCTCTTCTTCCAGCCTTGCCAGAATGAGATGATTGTCATCATCCACCTTCACTTGAAGGACCCCATCCTGTTTGGCAAGAAGAAGACCAAGGACGTGCAGTTCTACAGAGAAGCTATTGACATCCAGTTTGACGAGACGGGCAACCGCAAGCGCAAATACCGCTATGGTGACGAGGACGAGTTCGAGGCCGAGCAGGAAGAGCGGCGCCGCAAGGCTGAACTCGACCGTCTGTTTAAGAGCTTCGCCGAGAAGATTGCCGAGGCTGGCCGCAATGAGGGAATCGAGGTCGACATGCCGATCCGGGATCTCGGCTTCAATGGTGTTCCCAACCGTAGCAATGTTGTGATCTACCCAACGACCGAGTGCCTGATCCAGATCACCGAACCACCCTTCCTGGTTATTACCCTGGAGGACGTTGAGTGGGCTCATCTGGAGCGTGTCCAGTTCGGCCTCAAGAACTTCGATCTCGTTTTTGTCTTCAAAGACTTCACTCGACCAGTGGTGCACATTAACACCATTCCCGTTGAGTCTCTCGAAGATGTCAAGGAGTTCCTTGACTCTTCTGACATTCCCTTCTCCGAGGGTCCTCTTAACCTGAACTGGTCCGTCATTATGAAGACGGTTACTGCTAACCCTCACCAATTCTTCCTCGATGGCGGCTGGGGCTTCCTTCAGAACGACAGCGACGCATCCGACGCCTCCGAAGAAGAGGAGGACGAGGACAGTGCCTTCGAGATCAGCGAAAGCGAGCTTGAGGCCGCCAGCGAGTCATCTGAGGAAGACTCGGACTACGAGGACGCTTCTGAGGAGGAGAGCGATGCGCCCCCTAGTGAGGATGATGAGGGCGAGAGCTGGGATGAACTGGAACGTAAGGCCAGGAAGCGGGATCGCGAGAGCGGTCTCGATGATGACGATCGCGGCGGAAAGAAGAGAAGGCGGTAAATGGCTTAAGGACAGTATAGATGGGACAGGAATAAGCGGAAAGAGATTGTGTGTGTTGATCGGACAATGGGATAATAGGAAACGAAGGGTCTTTCATTTCTGAGGATGGTTGAAGATGATCTTATTTCTGCTCTCTAAAAATCTTAGTCTGTTCCCAAACTCATACATCCTTCCACGGACCGACGAGTCCAAGAAACGGTCTGACCTTCCAGGTTTTGGTACGTTTTGTTTGGGTCAAGCTGTGTATTTCTACCTCCCCTAATTTTCTTCGTTCTCTGAAATGCGCCCATAAGTTGGTTTGATCAAATTCCGACACGTAACTTGAGGATCTGACATTTCATGGGCTCATTTGAGGTGTATCAAGCGTATGTGTGCCGATAATTGACGCCAGCAAGAGTTCTTGATCTTACAAAACGGTTTAGATCCTCACTCATATCCTCTATTGTCACTACTTCCTTTCCCATTTCGGTCCCTCCATTCTCTGATGACCCGCAAAGCCCTTGGTCCTGCTCATCCTCTATGCTCATTGAGTCGGTCATCCAAGTCCATATGACCTCTCCTAACTGTTCTTTACCACAGTTGATAGATGGCATTCATATCGTCATATTTCCAAAATACCCTCTTACGCGCCGGATCTCTATCAAATTACTCGACTTTGCCTGTAGGTTGTTGAGCGGATGAGTTTAGAGTATGATCTCAAATGCAGACTTCACTTTCAATCAACAACCCACTCCCCCTGCTGACCCTGAAAAGGTTCCCAGATATCGTCCGACGCAAGTGCCGGTCCGACTGGTGCGGACCTAAATCGCACATGGTCTCTACTGCAAGATCGTTTGGTGACCAATGGACCCGAGCACAGAGACATATCTCAACGACCTGCAGTTCAACAGATCTATATACAAGGGTTCCATGTAAAGGTAAGGAGCAACAAACGGAAGAAATGAGGCCAATGGAACGTTGATGTAGGACAGTTTTGACGAGAGTTCTGGTGTAGATTGAGAGGGGAGTTTACTGTGACACAGTGTGGCCATGATGTCGGTATCTTACATGTTGACAGCAATCACAACCAAAAGGATCTTGGGATTATCCAGCTGGTGGCGGATTACTGCATTCGCTCAACCCAGCATTTGAAAGAAGGGAGAGGAATTCAAGCGAACTGTTTAGCCAGACAAGGGAGTAACCAACAGCTAGCATTGGCGCGATGCTGTGTTCCGTGACTTTGGCTTTAGGGTCACACATCGGTTGCCTGAGATGTGGTGAAATGTTGAGATTTACATGGTGTAGTTGAATTGAATCCATCCTGGATCAGCTAAGCATATATTGTATACAGCCTCGTTGATTTACAACTTTGTGCAGCTTGGAGGAACACATTATTGGGTAGTTTTGGTTGACAGACAGAGAAATCGTGAGCTGTTCCCATCAGACTTTGAAGCGGGACCTATCACAAGTTACCCATATTTCAGGACAGAATCTACTGCTCTGGTTGGATGGGGCAGGTGATTCGCGGAGTAGGCCATGCAGAATCCTTTGTAGGGCACCGAATGTTGATTGGGAACGGTGTCCGGGCTTCGGGGAGTTGCGTCCCAACAGGATGGTCACTTCGGGATGAGAGAGATTCGAAACAAGCTAGGAATAGATTACCAGAGGCGAGTCGTTCTAGAACCCGACAGCTGACACAAAATTCCCATATCTGTCATGCGATTCTGCGTCGCCAAGGCCCCGACAGATCGGCGATCATCCGGGGCGATTTTTTACAAATCGACGCCGGAGGCAGATCCAGGGGGTGCCATTGCTTTAGCTTCACCTTCTCGTGAGTCGTTCACTTTTTCCTCCCAAGGTCCTGGATAAGAGTTGGCACTGTGTGCAGCTGGAGTGAGGCAAAAATCCAATGATGGGATACGCAGGATGTTGCCGGCGATGTTTGGGCTCTGGGAGGACCTGGGCCCTCATCCACTCCGCTGCCTATCGTATTCGGTATCTGACCGAGGGAAAGCGTTGTTCCAGGGCTATGCAAAGCTCATGCCTCTGGGGCAGTTCTTCGCCCTTTCCCTAGAGTCTGGATACATTGGGTCGACCTTGCAGCGAAACAGTTTCCCGCTGGGGTACTCGACCAACGTTTGGCTCTTCCAGGCTTTGGAAGCTGTGGAATGGAATCGAGCAAAATGATTCCTACCAGGCAGCGCTGACGATGCTCAGCAAACCATTCGCGCCACGACTCTTACGAAATGGTTGCCTTTTTCACGGAGCTGGAAGCGGTGCGTTTGTTTCGCCGAGACAGACGACGATCGGATCGTCGTTTCCATCTCGATCCGCCACTGTGGAGTCGCTGACGCTTTGGGTTTGGGCTTGTGGGCGCGCTTGCCGCTTCGCGCCTCTTGTTGCGCGTGCTCGATAGCTGGAGCCCCGCTCCAATCGATGCCGATCCAGCAAAAGCCAAGCCTGGCTCCCGGGCCGAGTGACGTCAGCGAGGCTTGGTTTTCGGATGGGGAATCGCCCTCGCTTATCTCGCCGCGTGAGTAACTGTCTTGTATGTGCAACTCCAGCCAAGTTAAACCAGTTACACAATTACCTAGTGGAAAATACAGGGTAATCATCAAGCCCTCAATTGTGTAGGTCGGGCGCCTGCACTTCATTCTAAGAGCAAGCAAGTCGGGTGCCACGTCAGCGACGGCGCTGACTGTGACTCTCCGGAAGAACAGGCACGGCCGGCATGAAGGTCCGGTTTGCCCTGTATGATTGCGCAGCAACTCGAGCTTCGAGCCTTGAGCCTTGGGGACTTTAACATGGAATGCCACTCCATGTTCAAGGCCTTTGCGTCGAAGAGGAGGGCTCTTGCGCCCGAGCCAATGGACACTCAATTGCAAACGCACTGTGTGTTCGACCGTTGGGCTGACCACTGGCTTGCCTGGGGACTTGTTGGTGGCCAGTCCTTCGGTTAGTGCAAGAAACCTTGCAATGTTATGGATACTTTATAACCAGGAATCGTGGATGCTGTGATGTTTAACTTGGTACAGGTTGTTATTAACGCTTCGTTCTATCTATCCATTCAGCTTGCGGGCCCAGATGTGGTGCCATTCATCCGACTCCCTACAGGGCCCTTGTGCAAACAAAGATCGACACTCTGGGCGGCACCAGATCCGATCCGATCTCTCAGCCGCGTCCCGCTTATACTCCAGACCTTGGTGTTCTTTAAAGAAAGGAGAGGGGCTTGGTTTTCGCTTATATAGTAGAGAAGCGATAAGAACCTACTTAGAGCAGTGAGAGCTGGTGCTTTTGTTGGTTGAAGGGTTGCCTTGGAAGTGAGAGAGTCAGGGTTATACATCCTACCTAGAACTCTGCAGCTTCACCATCATCATCCAGTTGCTTTGACAAACTATTCTCTCACTTGTCTTCTTCACTACTGCATCCTGCCGATATCGCGAGTCCTTCGTGTCACCCTCCGACTGCCACGGCCGAACACGCTGGCTGGCACCCCTCTTTTCCATCCTTTCTCATTTCAGAAGTTGTGCTAATGCCTGTGTCACCCTCCGTGCTTGAACAGCCCTTGTCCTTGTTTTCGTGGCTTCCCAGCAATCCGTACGATTGGGCTGCGCCGTTTTCGTTTTCTCGCCCTTCAATGCTTCTCTCGGGAAATGTGGTTGGTGATAGATGATGGATTTAGGTCCAAAGCGTTACTCTTCAATCAATATCACACTACCCTGACTCCTGGATGTTCACACGGTCACCCATGTCCACCCAGCGGGGTGGGTAACCGGTGTATGCACAGCAGAGCAGTCATCAAAATGATCTTGTAGATGATCCAAACAACAACTGCTTGGCACTATACGGATTACCTGAGCTAGGTATCGTCCCTGCTGGTTCCGGCAGAAGGACAACCCACAGGCTCGGTCAGCCGCGGGAGAGGTGCCGGCCGTCCGCAATGCGTTGTGGCTGCCGCTCCTTGCCGCTTCCCTCAACCTCGGTTCTATTCTCCCAAAACAGAGTATGCGAGCCATTGGTGATCGGCGCTTAAGATATTGGTGTTTGCAGGACAAAGGATGCAGCAGCTAACAAAGGAATTCAGCTCGACTTATCCTTGTCTGATTAGCCCTCCTTTTCATACCTGCAATGACATCACTTGGAGTCTCTGCAACTAAAGTATGGAACTTCCTGCACTGGACCATAGTTGTGCGTATCTCACCCCCACTCTCTTCACTTTGATGGTCCGTTTCAAGAAGCGGGGGAATGGTAGTACAGCGTCCAGCACCATGGGCTCTAGCCGCGCTATGCGTAGGACGGCCTTATATTCTTGCCAGCATTTTCGGTCTCGGATTGGCAATCCATTCAGGAGCTCGAGCTGTGTCAACACAGAGTGGCAGAAGACTTAGTTGGCTGGTCACTCACAGGAAGGGACCTGGATACTTAGGCGACGGGCAGCCGCAGCCGCAGCCGCAGTACAGCTCACATACTCGCCTACAAAAACGTGCATACCCGTCAAACCGATGGGACACCGATTCGGAACGGGGAATCCAAGCACACAACCAAAGACCTCCGTGATCAACCAAGCCATGATATCATCGAGACGGGCAAGTCTAACCGATGCCAGGAAAGTATGTAGGGGGGAATATGGAAGAGAAGTCAAAAAAAGACAAGGGTAGGGGAAACCAGTCACCTAGTGATCCGGGAGGAAACTTCTCTGTGTGACACACAACAAGCCCGATGGTTCACACCAGCTGAGTACAGAGTAAACTACATATCAAGTAGTACACTGATCATAATCTTTGTTGATAGCGGAAGAGTTTGTCTCTCACCTCGGCATTCCTTCCCTTTCTCCCTGACGCCTGCCGCGAACTCGTGGTTGAAGTGAGCAAATTAGCTCCTTTTTCGGATCCTTTCGCTCAATATAGTATGCCCTTGCATGGAAAACCGAAGGGATAGACAAATTCGAGAAATGATGTGAAACAATCACAAAGTCTAGCAATTAGTTTTTATGCTCTCTCCGACATGGCTCTCCTAGATTCCGGGACCCTCCCTGACCCAATCAAGCGGCCAGCCGGCGGCAGACCCACGAGAATGGCTGCCGGCTCGGCCCTGGCTAAGGGGCTTGGAGCAAAAGCGGGCCGCAACACTGGCCCACGGGAGCGGACGAGGAACTGCAGATACGTAAAAAAGTGAACTTATTTCTAAGGAGGTTAGTCATAACTGGCTACGGCTTGACGCAGGCATGTGCGAAATATGCAGTTTCACTTGTAATTCTGCAGTTCATCTGAACAAGAAATGAAAAGCTGAGAGTCAACATATGTAAGTTGTCTGAACTCGAAAGTTTGCCAAGGATGGAACTTGCGGATTTCCCGTATTTAATTTTGCCCGGGATCTCATTCGATCTAGAAGGTTAAAAACTGAGAAGTACAGCTTCAACAAAGAATAAAGTTAGCATATCAGAACTACAGTTAGATGGTCAAAGACTTGGTATTACTGGCTTTTGAGTAAGTGCTCTTGGGATTGAGAGCCGAGCTTCAAGTTCGATAAAAAGAACTTTAATGGTCTTTGTTGTACCTCAAAAGAAGGCAACAATCAACGCCCACTGTTGCGGCTGAGTTAGATACGTGTGCTTGGCTCGGAGAGAAACGGGACAAAGTGCTGGGTATTCAACCACACTGTTGAAGCAGACATGTCAAATCACCAGCGCCTGATAGGTTTAACAGCCAAGAACCAAACGAGAGAGGTTTTACGAGAACTGAGGAAGATTGTCACATGCGTGTGAAACATGAGGTATTCCCAAACCTAACTATGCTCGCATTTCCACCACAGTCTGTGTCTGTTTTCCTAACTTGTCTAACCATTGATGTTTCCCTAATATCTCTGCCTACTCCCACGACCCAAACAACCAGCCAGCGTTCTAAACCCCTCCGGGGCACCAAATCAAGCACAAAAGATACAGGTGAATCACTCACAAACGCACACACAAGTGAACCCATACCCACACCGCATTAGTCACGGAGGGGGGAAGAGAGACAAAAACCCAAACCATAAATATACCCCTAAGAGTGATGACATATGTGGTTATGATAATGAACCCTTGACCCGAGTCCCTGGAGTGATGTCCATAAAAATAAAGGGGAAAACACCGTGCGGGTATGGGGTATAAATATACATACAATAAGAGCTTGGAAATACTTAGATGCAAAAAAGTTAGAATAAGTTATAGGGTCTAGACCAGATAGTTCGGGTATTTAAGATGACAAAGGAAACAATGATATATATGCCAATAATCCAGTAACAGCGTTGTGGTAGTTGTATAGAACGACTGCTGTTTGTTAAGAAGCGAATCGAACGACGTCGGCTCCGCCGCATTCGAGCGATCGATGTATGGTAATGCTTCCCGGTAACGACAGTATATGCTGGCTGCAGTTATTCCGGTGACTGATGTAGGTAGTTTAATCACACCCTGGACACACTTATCAGAGAAGCTACTTTGCCGCTCCATCAGCGGGCTTAGGGCGGAGCGCTGATCGGCTGTCGAGCTGACGCTTGCGCTCAAGCTTGGCATAGTGAAGACCGCAAGCATTGCAGAGAGTACGAGCACCATCAGGACCGCGCCGCCACTCAGGTGTATCGATACGGTTGCAGCTGTGGCACCGGCCAGGAGGAGCAGCACGCTGTTTCTGACCCATTAGAACTAGTTCCATATTGATAGGATAGATGGAATGAAGACTTACACCACGCCGCTTCTTCACCTCGGTGGTCACTGGGGGATATGTTTGCTTGACGGCCTCACCATACATAGAAACGTCCTCTCCCTCCTTAGAACCGCCTTCCCGTGAGCGGTCGGTTTGCAACCGATTCTGCTGAATCATGTCCCTGATTTCTTCCAACTTCTTGAGCGCAAGCATGAAATTGTTCAACAAGGACGTGACTTCGTTCTCCGTCGGCATTCTGGACGGGATCGGATGCGACCCTTGCTGCTCCCGAGCCGCAGCGATGTACGCCTCGGCGAAGTGGTAGCCAGTCCGGCACGAGCTTGCCACCTAAAGCGCAAAAAAAAAAAAAAAA
>Ga0065720_1018921_pt1 | contig 55725 bp, 33 predicted proteins | sample Thericmetagenome_FD_59107 | JGI IMG/M metagenome (GOLD analysis project Ga0065720, IMG submission 59107) | Thermophilic microbial communities from the Joint Bioenergy Institute, California, USA of rice/straw/compost enrichment - eDNA_2 v2... | ecosystem: Engineered > Solid waste > Grass >... | reverse complement strand
GTAATGTGGGTTATTGGGGATGTTATGTGGTCTTGCCAGCATTATACAGTGCCAGGGGTAACTTTCATGGAGCTCGGCCATTTCTAGCTCGTGTGCTCTTGTTCGTGGTAGGGTCGGTAGTAATGAGGGTAAGGAGGTAATGAGAGTTGATTTGCTGTTTACTCGATGCCCGCGACTGGTCCCCTTCATTGAGATCTCTCAGACTATGGCTCTATGTCTGCTGAATGGCAAAATCCTCGATTAAAAAGTAACCCCAATATGTACAGCAAAAGGAGCCCTTCAGAAACCATCTTTACCGACAACCATACCGTACACCACAACTTACAACAACTCAGGTATCTATCAACATCGTGCAATCTAGAGCAACAAATCCTGATTATTCGCCGCTATCTGTGCCGGCTGATACACCGTCTGCGGCGCATACTGATTTACCACATATCCTCCCCCTTCGCTCCCCATTGCCCCTCCAAACGCATCTCCCCCATCATGAATCTGCATCTTCTGCATCTGTGACGCAAAATAAGCATCCGCCTGGTTCACCGCCTGCGCCATGTTCCCTCCTCCATTCTGCGGGTTAGGACTGGCACTAGCAGCTGGTGCTGCATGACTGAAAATCGCCTGGCTCCCATGACCAAACTGGCTCAAACTCTTTGTTGCATCACCCATGATCCCGATCACTGGACCAGGTAAATCATTCTTCTGCAGGCAAGGAGACTCCTGCAGCCGCCGGGGGCGGGCATTCCGGAAAACGGTTTGCACCGGCTTGAGGTAGACTGTTGCTAGGGTACCGACGTTTAGACACATTTCCTCAAGCGTGGCAGGGTCTAAGCGCTCGGATTCGGCTGTGATGGGTGGCTTTTCGCCCATGACGATGCGCTTGGCGGCTTCCATGTCTGTGGAGAGCAGGCGCCAGTACATGTATGCGCGGTCGCGCAGGTCGGGGTTGTCGGTTTCTTCGGTGGCCCATTTGAGGACTTTGGGAACGAGGTCTTGACCCTTTGTGGGGCGCTGGATGAAGAGCTTGACTGTGGCTGTGAGCAGGGCGAGCTGGACTTCGACGGGCTCCTCGTGAAAGGAGTAGAGGAAGTCCTCGAGGAGTTGGTCTGCGTTCTCGATGCGGTTGGCGTATTGGCCGATGACCCAGACCATGGCAGCTTTGGCTTCGGGTTCGTCGAGGGAATCGAGGTGTTCGCAGAGGGTCGAGATGATGGACTCGTACTGGTTCGGGTATTTGCGAAAGATGTTGCGGATGACGACCGTCGCTTCCTGGACGATATAGGTCACTTTGGTCTGGATAAGCTCGAGCAAAAGGTTGATGCAGCGCCGGGCGGCGGGCTCGATCTTAATGGCCAGCTTTCCGATGGCGCGCACAGCTTTGCGGACGAAGTGGACGTCGATTTCGGTCGCGTATTCGCGGAGCTCGGTGAGGACTTCATCGATGTTCTTTTCGTTGGCGAGCATGAAGATTAGCTCGAGTTTGGTAACTTTGACGTAGATTGGATCGTTGTATTTGCAGAAAAAGACGCGGATGTCGTTGCGCAGGACTTCGGGGCGGCGTTGGAGGATGAGGAGCGCGTTGCGAAGGGCGAGGTACTGGACTTCGGGGCCCTTGGCCAAGAGGGTCACCAGCGGAGGAGAGAGTTTCCGGCAGAGGGCGGATATTTGCTTCTGGTCGGAGATGTAGTTCATAAGATAGAGAATCACACGAATGGCGGTTAGCACGACGGCTGAGTTGCTGTGGGAAAGGCGAGGGGCAATGCGCTCGGCGAGGAGAGAGGCTTCGCCAGATTCTTGGGGGACGTAGGTCATAAGCGCCTCGAGAATGTATGTTTGGCCCCATCTGCCATAGTTAGCTTCTGACTTAATTCCAAAAAGTCAAGGGGACATACTCCGAGCAGTCCGGCAGAATAGCAACCATCTTCGACGCATTGGTATAGTCGATCGTCAGCTTGATATTCTCGCTCCTCTCCCAGATGTCCATCAAGCTAGCCAAGGCGCTGGCGACCACGGTGGGGTTGTCGTCACGGAGCAGACTGTTAAGCCGGTCGATGAGGTCGGACTTTTCCACCATCTGGCGGTCATGATCGTACAGCTTAGCGATGCAGAAGGCGGCTGTCTTGCGCACATACGGGTCCGGATCGCGCAACATGTGCTTAACGATGGGCACTGTGGCGTCGACGAACTCACGGACATGAATATACGACATGGTGCGCAGGGCCAGCGCGCGAATCAGGGGGTTCGGGTCTTCCATGTCCTGGGAAGGTCAGAGAGACGTCTGTTGGATATGGGAGCAATTAGACTAACCCGCTCCAGCACAGGAATGGCCTTGACGGCGACCTCAGGGCGCATGCGGGCATAGTTGACCAAGTACAAGAAGCACATCTTCTTGATTTCGAGGTCCTGGATGGTCATGCAGGCGACAACGTCTGGGAACAGGGCAACCATGTCGTTGTTGCTCATGGTCATGTTGGCGACGATCTTCTTGAGGGCGATGCGCTTGGCGGTGTGGTGCTTGTCCTTTTTGCCACCGCTGTTGAGCTCGAAGCGCAGCTCGGCGACTTTGCCCTGCACGCGGGGTAAGTATCTAGTCGGAGGAGGCAGATAAGGAGTGAACATGGCGTCGATGATCATGGCGGGGGAGGGGCATGATAGGAGAGTAGTGGTCTAGGAGACGGTTGTGGTTCATATGGGGCAGCAACAAAGGGAGAGGGCAGCAAGGCTGGCTCTGGACGCAAAGAGTGGTCCGGAGGGGCGCGATGCAGATATTAAACGGCGTTGGACGGCAACCGACAGACTGTTTGCTTCCGGAGTCTCTTGCTTTCCCCTCCCCTCCCAGCAAGGCGACCCAAGAGCGCAGCCAAGACACCTGACTTCCAGAACCAGAACCAGAGCTGGTGTCAACTTACGCGAGCGAATAGTTTCGAGTCTCCCCCTTGCGAACTCGACATCTTGTCTGTTGTTGGTCGAAAGATTTCAAAACGGCGTTCTCGCTCCGGCTCGCGGGACGTCACGGCCCGAGGTGGAGATGGCAACGGGTCGCTGACAGGCTCAGGACTGGACCGAACGGCGCGTCCCTAGGCAGGCCGGTCTGCCCGGGCCGATGACGCTGAGAGGGAATGGCAAACGAGAGATTTGAATCGATTGATGGCAACAGGCGAGGCCAATGGACGTGGTTGGGGAACAGGCGCTGGACGTTGGTTGATGAAGACGACTCGTTAAGCGAAGGCAGCCCGCCGTTCTGGGAAGAGAAGTGCTGCTTTTGATCGGTGTTGATGCTTCGTCGTCGTAGTCCCTAAGGTAAACTTGGAGGGCTTCTTGGTGTTAGTTAGCAAGGTAGGACAAGTCGAGCCAGCCGCAGCTACGATGATGTCGTTGTCGCGCTAGCACGCACTCCTGTCGTCGCAGCGCCGAAAATGCGACTGAAGTAGGAAGTCGGGAAGAAAGATCCCAGCCGATCCCATCCATTGCCTCGACTCCTCGTCGCTGGTGATGGCCCACGGGCCACGCGCTCAGCGCGGGAAGTGGATCTGGCCCCTGAAAGGATTGGATCCAAGGAGAGCATGGGGGTGTGGAGTTTACTAGCGTGCTGCTGTGGTGGGACTTGGGCTGACAACGGCTGGAGCTCCAACTGCAACGCAGCAGCGACAAGCTGCCGCCATTCATTCAATCGTATCTTGATCTCGACATCAACACACTCCGACGACTACAATCTCGCGTCGCAAATACACTCAGCGGCCGAAATAAACAGTAATCAGTTTCCTATACAATCGATCATGTCCAACACAACAATCCTCCCAGCCTGGGCCGCGGGGCTCAAGAATCCGCCCGCGTACAAGCAGAAGCAACCAGGAATCCCCGATCCCCCGGGCTACGGCCAGCCGAGCTCAGGAAGCTCAAAGGTAAACCGGCCGTTGATTCTCCAATGCAGACCCAACAATGCTGACACCCCACAGAAAAAAGACAAAGACGCCAAGCGTCAGCAGCCGACCGCCGACGAGATGGACACGCTCAAGGTCAAGAAGGCATGGGAGGTGGCGCTGGGCCCAATCAAGGGCCTGCCCATGACGCTGCTCATGATTTATATGACGCCCAATTCGCTTCAGATCTTCTCCATCATGATGGTCTTTATGACCTTCAAGAACCCCATCATGGGCATCCTCGGCACGAACCAGGCCTTCCACCGCTTCGAGACCGACACCAACCGCTCCCGCATCCTGCAGGTCAAAGTGGCCTATGTAGCATTCCAATTGGTTGCATTGGCGCTCGGGATATGGAAGGTTAATGCCATGGGGCTGTTACCGTGAGTTTTGGCCCATGAGGACGGACGATACCGTGATGCTAACTTGTGCAGGACGACGAGATCAGACTGGCTGGCCTGGGAGGCCCAGAGGGATGTCATCGAGCACGCAGTGCCAGCTCTCTAGCCGTGTGTATTTGAGTACCAATATACACTGTTTCTCCTCATGGATCAGTTCTTAAATTGCTTCCTGATCTCTCGGTTTTCCAACCATCTATCGTGGTACAGCTTGGCGTAACTCACATTACTTTTTGAAGAGGGGAAAGACAACAAAAGCTATAATGGCCCGACTATGCAAGAATCCTGTGTTACCCGCATCTCCATGATCTAGCTACACATTGGCCCTCAACCATCAAGTCTGGTAGGATTCAAACGACCCGCCCTCGGATCCCCAATCCTACCCTGACCTAGATCTGACTGGCTGAAGAGTTATGCATCGAGCACGGTATAAGCGGCTAGCTACCGGTCTGTTACGGCACAGAATGATTCAATACTACTGCCCAACCACCTACGAAAGAGGCTGAAGGGAAATCGTAGTCGGTCGGTGCCGTTATCAAGGCATGTGGTCGGCCTAGTTTGAGCAGATATATAGCTTCTGCCTCTCTGTCATCCTCAATTGATACTCTTTCTTCTGTTTGCCAGGTTTCTCTCTCAACTCCAAAACCATGGCGAAGCTCGCAGTTCTCGGCCCTCAGGTCCTCCAGGTACGACCCTTCACCAACGCAACTTCAACCCCGTCCTCGCTAGAAACAACTCTGACCACTCTATAGTTCCTCCTCGCCCTAACTGTTCTGGGCCTAGCAGCATATTTTGTCCGGATTTGGGTTATTGGCTCGGCCCCAGTCACTATCCGCTACACAGTCTTTGTCGGCGCTTTTGGTATGTTTGTGGCCATAGTGGGAGCCGCAGTACTGCTCTTCGCCTCCGAATCCGCCTCATCGATTGTTCAACTTGGGCCTGTCCTCTTGGATGCCATCTTTGCGATTTTGGCCCTTGCCGCCGGCATCGTACGTCTCCCCCTCCCCCGCCCCCCTTCTCAAGCTACGATGACACTAACAGCACAAGGCATGGGCAATCGGCCTAGGAGGTGGCCTAGAAAACTGCAAGCATGGCGGGAACATGCTCAAGAATAACCTCCTCAACCAGGGCTCGCGGGGGTCTGGAAAAAAAAATAAAGTGTATGGCGTGTTCAAGGGCACGAACGACGAGGAGAAAGTTTACCATCGGCTGCAGGGCAACTGTCGGCGGGCGCGGGCTGACGAGGCGCTGCTGTTCATTTCGACAGCTATTTCGTTGGGGTTCGTCGTTTATGGGTTTTTGAAGGCTCGAAAAGCGTCTGGAGGGCTCGGGTCGTTCCAGTTGGGGAAGCTGGGCAGGAGGACGTATGTCTAGCTTGAGCAGACAGTGTTACGGTTATGGGTTTATGAGGTTATGTGCGATGATGGACTGGAGGGAGAATATTCTGCTTAAGGTAATGCTCGGATATGGGATCGATGCAGTGCAAATGATGGTGGTGCAAGGGTTGGACTTAATGATTGGACACGCAACGACTTGGCAATGACAGAGTCGCACATAGACATAATAATCGTAGTTTTAGGGTATCTACAGTATATCACATAACACTCATGACATTAAGCTCATCAACATACATGAAGCCATGGAGATAACAGACAGTTCCTCACTCATGTATCCGACAGTACCCATCATTATTTCCTTCCGTTCATATCCCATCATCATCATCAGCCCATCATAACAAAACGAGAAAACCCTACAAAAGAAACAGTTCCCTAACGCCTAATACTCGTCGCCACACTACTCACCGCATCACTAACCTTCTCACCAATCCCCGAAAACCATCCCCACCGCCCACCCGGCCGGATCTTCCCGCTCTTAGTCGTCTTCCAGCGCGGCGAGCGCAGCGACATCCTCATCTTGCCATCGACAATCATATTAATAATCTCAATGACCGCGAACGCGGTGCTCCCCAGCGCACGGAACCCGGCCAAGCCTGCGACCGACCACAGGATAAAACGCAGGTAGAAATTGTCCCCGATGGCACTACCACCGTAGGCCTCGCTCACCGCCATAGCGAGCGTCGCGTTCGCAACGAGCCAGACTAGCACCATGTAGGTGCGGACGCTCTTGTAGTAATCTTGTTGCAGTTGTTCCTCGCTGACAGGCTGTTTCGGTACCTCGACACGATCGCGCAGGTTACGTAGGGCCTCGTCATACCCCGAGTCGATGTCCAACTGTTCGGAGGGCATTTCCAGCTCTACCTTGGACCCATCACCCTTGGCAACGCCCAGGTCGGTTTTGTACACGTTATCACCCTTGGTACCCCATGTCACGTCGTGCGTGTTGCAGAACGCGTAGATCTGCAGTGTGCAGATATACGACGGCAACAGGATGAGGTACTGCAGGAAGGAAGTGAACATGTGCCAGGGGTCGAGATACAAAAAGGACATGACAAAGTAGAGGCCGATAGTCGATATCGTGGACACGACGACATTCGTAAAAACGTTATTGCCCAGCGCCAGGTCCGGATCATCCTTAAGGCGGAACTGGCGGATGACAATGTAGATACAGGCGAAGAATGTCCATGCCATGATGATAGAGTAGATGATCATGGACGCGACGTACATCTTTTTGGCGCCTTGAGGGCGGTTGCCAAGGGAGAGCACGAATTGTGTACAGATGAGCAGGACGCAGACGTAGCGCATAATGGTGAAGATGTAGAGACAGGTCTTGCCGCCGAAGGGGTCGACGGCTGGATCGGCGATGCCGCCTGCGATGAAGTAGAAGGTGAGGTAGAAGTTGGCCAGGGAAAAGTAGGTGAAGAAGAGCTGGATAGCTTGATAGACGAATTCGATGTGCAACAGGATCTTGCGAGCCATGGTGTGGTCGGTTTGCCAGATCTGACGGAAGTGAACCAACGAGTAGACGGCTGCAAAGAAGGCGCCGTTGAGCCAGCGGCGGCGTTGCGAGACAAATTCAGGGACAGTATCTGTAGCTGTTAGCTCGAGGCTCTCGAAAAAGTCGAACAAAAGGGGCAGGGGACTCACCAGGCACGTCCGTCTCACCCTTACAACTCTTCACATACTTCAACACCCATCTCTCCCCTCTCTTGGCCACCAACTCCCAGCACAAAATACGATCCTCGGCCAGATACATATTCGCCGTAAAAACATCCGCATGCTGCCCATGCAGCGTCTCACCCTTGAAGTACTGACTCAGCGGTCCATGCCCCGTCTCATCATTCTGCAATGCATGATACCGGTACGCACTTAGCGCACCCGGCAACACGGTAATATACCCAAACACTGATTCAAGCGGCTTATCCAGGATATTCGACAGCTTGTACTCAAAGTTCTGAGACGCCACTAGAGGATTGAGCAAATTCTTCCCCCACTTGCCCTTCATGGCGATGATCTCTCCGCAGGCGCCAGCGACGTTAGAGTCCTGGTCGAAGGCCTTCCAGAGATGGTAAAGCGCTGTGTTAGCCGGCTTAGTACCGACGTCAAGCAGGATGCAGACATTCGGGTTGAGGGCACGTCCAAAAGCGTTGAAGAACCACCGGTGCGAGTTGAGCTTCTTTTGATTCTTTTCCTTCAGACAGAAAATAATCTGACACGGCACAATCCCCTTCTCGGCGCCCTTGAACTTGAGATCGGAGTCGAGCGACACCTGCGTCGTGTACTCGTACACATGCGCCTGCACAGCCTTCTGGTTGACGTAGTTCTTCGCAATACCGTGCTGGTAAACACCCATGGCCGCGAGGGCATCCAGCGTGCGCGGGTGAATCTTCTCTCTGCCGTCGGACACGATGCACACCACAATCTTCTGCCACCCATTCTCGCCCCAAGTCCTTGACTTCGTCCTACTGCAGAAATGCGCAATGTTCTTCATCACAGCATGCATCGTCCGCGTGAAATCGAACTCATCCTCGTTGTACATCGTGATGCAGATGAACAGCTCCGTCTCGCGCGCAGTCCGCCCGATCTGCTGCCTTAACTTGTACCCTCTGTCAACAAAATCGTCTGGGTCGCAAGTGACGGCTGTGTACCGCATGTGCGTGAACTCGATCTCATCTCTCCTCGGCAAAAAGCTGTACAAAATCGTCGGGATCTTGCACTCCAGCACCAGCTCGCCGTTGATAAGCTGCACTTCTTTCTTGCTCATCTGCGGTGGGCGCAAACCGCGACGTTCTTGTTTGCCCTCTGTCGGGGCCTGGCGGTACTGCTCAAACTTCTCTCGGATCGACGACCCCGAGGATGTAGTCCGGTCCGTAACGCTGTTAGTCCTCGATGGTCCGTATTCTGATCCCTCCCGCTGACTTTCCATGTCCATTTCGCTCCGCATAGGATACCTCTCATGGTTATGCTCGCTCCGCAACTCGGCCCTCGAACCAAACGGATCGTCGTCCTCTGCGCCAAGAGGGATACTAACCGCGTCATCGAGCCCGCCCATGCCACTACTTGGCGCAAAGCTGGTCGTTGACCTGGTGCCTGGCCCACCGAGTGAAAATAACGGTGCCGGAGGTAAAGGCCTGCTAGCTGCGCCTCTATCATATGCGGAGTTCGATGACGTCCCTGGTCGAGGGTTCCCGTTCAGATCGGCCGGTTCATAGCGTGTGCTTGCCGGAGGGGGACGCGGCGGCGGGGCGTAGTCATTACTCGTTGTGGTCGTGTTCAACGAGATATTACTGTGCGTCGGCGGCGGGGGAAGCCAATGTCCTGCTCTCGCGGTAGGAGAACCATCCGTCTCGGGATTGTAAACCGAAAAGCCCCCCGTATGGCCTCCTTGCTGCGGAGGAGGGATAGGTGGGGGGTTTATGATGGACTGTCTTGCATCCGTCGTAAACGAAGTAGTCGACTCGCTGTAAATTCCCCTGCTGCTGCTCGGTCCGGGACGCTCATCCAAGCTGGGCTCGTAAGCATGGGAAGGGCGTTCGTCCAGCGAGGGTTCATAACCCCTTCGATCGTCAAGCGACGGCTCATAGGTAACGCGAGAAGGGCGTTCATCAAGCGAGGGCTCATACGGCCGCCGATCGTCAAGCGATGGCTCATATAGATTGGTCCGGTCATCGAGGGAGGGCTCGTACCCGTGTGAAGTGTGCCTGTTACGGTGTCCGTGTAAGCCGCTGCTTGTTAAGACATTCCTTGTGCCTGTGCTTCTGAGGTATAGGTATGCAACGGTCTTGACTGGCTTAGGATCCTCTTCTTCATCGCTATTAGGTGCGGTTTCAACTCTCGCTCTATACCTCGACCACCGTCTCGGAGATGGGCCCTCCGGGATGGTCGGCAGGCTCGCGACGATGGCGGCAACAGCTTCGGGGCTCAGCTCACGCTCTTCTCGGTAGCCCTTTGGTGGTGATGACAGCTGCTTGCATTGAGGCCGAGGAGGCAGATCCTGACGCCACTGCAGCCTGACAGTTCTGCGCGGAGCTGTCACGGCCGGACGGGGCTGTCGCAAGTCGCTGGATGACGCCATTGCTTTTCGGCGAACGGCCTTGATGCAGCGCCTCTTACTTGGAGAAGCCTGTTCTTTTGGCTGCGACTGAGACTGGGCCCCTTGAGCTGCGGATTGAGCTGCCTAAGCTGTTGCGCGAGCTGTTGGAGCAGTTGCTGATGTCGGGACTGTAGTTGTTGCGTTGACTGTAAAGCGTTGGGTCTGAGCCAGTCCTGTGCTCACGGGGGAAAGAGCACAAACATGGCCGATGTCTCTCATATCGATGCTTGAATCACTCTTACTGTCGTCCTTGAAACCATCCCTCGCTTCTGTCCCAAGAATGTTAAGAATCTCGGGCAGCGGACGAGGCTTGTACTCGGGCTCCTGTTCCTGTTCCTCTTCCATAACCTCCTCCAACGTCCTCGGTATCCAAACCGGACTAGGCCAAGGAACGCGAATGGGAACAGGAGACAAAATCTCGGGAACGTTGACGCATATCTCGTGCTCATGCTCGTGTTCATGTTTCGAGCCCGGGGGGGGAATTAAAGAGCAATTGGAACGGAGTGGAGGGTGAGAGGAAGAAAAGGAAGACAACACATACACCCTGGGATCTGGATCATAGCTGGCATCCTCCATTCCGGTCAAGAGGCGCACGCCGGAGCCATGATGCTGATGATGAAATTGATGGCTGTAGCGGTGGTGCATGCCAGTCGGGTCGTTGTCCATGTCGTCGTGGCCGTAGTTGGGGGGTAGCATGTAGCCCGAGCCGGCTGGTGGGCGTGGAGGCGTGCGTCGACCGTCCATTTTGGTTTCAACTGAATCGGTCGCAGTCGTGGTCTTGTCGGCCCTGCCTGGGTTCGTTTGCGAAGCCGCGAGAAACGGGCGAGTGTGCGGGCTCAGACTGAGCGCGCGGCCCTGGGCTGGTTAGTCGGTTCGGCTCCCTCTCAGTGGTTCGGTTCGACTGGAATTGTTCGTCTTGCGATGTTGCACAGATGGTTTAATTCGGTAGACTGTGAATCGCAAGGGATGCGATCTTCAGGTACGGGATCAGGAATGCTGCTGGATGCGTTCCAGCCAAATGGTTGATCAATCGTAGATCGCCAGCCAACAGGTCACAGGTGGGGTGAAAGTCTCCAGCAACGAAACGAGGAAACGTCCGCTGCGAGGAAATGGAGTCGCTGAACGCAATGCAGTACAATGGTGCAATTTGTTCGGATCGTTTTCGGTTTTCGCTGCAGGAACAAAATTCGCGAGGTTGGTGCCCCAGACGTTGGCCTTCCTTTCAGACCAGCGTGGATCCTTTTTTGCCTTTGGCGCTAGCAGGGCTTGAAAGAAGCAAGAAATCAACATACAAGATGATTGGGCAGATGTTGGACTGGGCGATGGAGATTAACAAAAGAGCCAGTGAGGGGTCGGAAGGTCGGGATTTCTGGTCTCTAGGGCGCTAGCCGGGGAGGGGTCCCGTTGTTTAGTCTGTATGCGCCTGCCCAGCCCTGCACCCTCGTGCAAGTCATGTTGCCACGGCAACGCCCCATCCACGCGTGGTACGCGCGTCATCCCACGCCGCGCGCTTGGCTGCAGCAGAGTCTCCCCCACCAAATCGTGGACCCTGCATTTGCTCCTAGGTATCTACGGATTACGGAATTCATGCGATCATGACGGCCGTAAGCGATGATCTGAAGTTTTGTGGAAGGGAATCAGCTTTTTTGTGAGATGCTGTCTGCTTTTCCGGAGTGAAGAAGCACTGTGCCCGAGAACAGGCGCGTTCGCAGCTGCCCTGTTTCAAATTCCCGTTACTGGGCCGAAACAGCCCAGCGGCCGCATCTTACGGGGCATTCATTTTCTTTACTAGGATCTCGAGCACTGCCTCGAAGTCGGACCCGGGAGGCCAATGCTCGCGGCCTCGTGGTGGTCAATCCTGCGCTATGATTCGGGCTACTAACCCGCGGAGCCGACGATGTTACTGCAGCTGTTGAAGTTGCATGTCTGTTGGCAGGTCTCCATTGGCTGCGGCTGCTCGGTTCCTGCGGGGCGCATTCAGCGCGTCAAGAAGCCAAATCTCCATGTTGGCACCATCTCATCCACTGCACTCCAGACTCATGGAACACCTGCATGAACGTAGAAATATGTATGTACCATGTCCTTAATATTTACTTCAGATTTGAACCTAGAAAACTGAAAGAAATCAAGGTGTTGAGAGATGATGATAATATATGGCGGTGTTAATCGCGCGGTTATCTGTAGCAAATGTGTTTTGGACTCCCCTGCCAACTCGGTTCATGCATGCTCCCCTGTAACTGTACAACCTACTCCTCACCCTCTTCCTCAGCAACCTGCAAACAAAAAAATGTCAGCATCTTGTCGTCAAGTCACTCAACATTTGGGTAGAAGTACTCACCCCATCGTGGAAATCCCTCCCCTCCTTCGTCGCCTTAATCACACCCGCCCGAATGCACCAATCACCAAAGTGCTCGCCCTCTTCGCGCTCCGCCGCATACCTCTTGAGCAGACCCTTCATAATCGGCAGGATCTCCTCCTCCTTGATGCTCGACCGGTACAGCTTGTTCAGTCGCTGCCCGTGATAGCCGCCGCCCAGGTACATGTTATATGCGCCATACGCCTTGCCGACGAAAGCAACCTCCGCCAGCCAAGGACGAGCGCAGCCGTTCGGACAGCCCGTCATGCGCATGACGATGGAATCGCGGCGCAGGCCGACCTCCTCGATCACCTGCTCCAGTTTGGTAATCAGCACGGGCAGGTAGCGCTCCGACTCGGCCATGGCGAGACCGCAGGTCGGGAAGGCGACGCAAGCCGATGAACTGAGACGCAGGCCGGTGAAGTTGAGGTTGTCCAATTTGTACTTAGCCATGAGTTCCTTCATGAGAGGGACATCTTCGTCGGCGACATTGCTAAGGATGAGATGCTGATTCGGGGTGAGACGGAACTCGCCCTTGTGAACCTTGGCGATCTCGCGCAAACCAGTCTTCATCGGGAAGTCGGGAGTATCCTCGATACGGCCGTTCTCGATAAAGAAGGTGAAGTGGTTCATGCCCGTCTCGTCCTTCTGCCAGCCGAAGGTATCGACGTTGCTGTCGAAGTGGAACGGCCGGGCCTCCTCGAACTTCTGGCCCCAGTACTCTTCGACTTTAGCCTTGAACATCTCAACGCCCATGTCGTCGATCGTGTACTTGAGACGAGCGTGCTTGCGGTTCTTGCGGTCACCGAAGTCGCGCTGCACAAGCATTACCTTCTCGCAGGCAATGTGCACGTCGGCCGTCTTGACGAAGCCAAGCATGCGACCCAGCTGCGGGTAAGTCTTCTTGTTGTTGTGAGTGGTACCCATACCACCACCAGCCAGCAGGTTGAAACCCTCGAGGTGGCCATCGGCACCCTTAATGGCAATCAGACCAATATCATGCGCGTAGACGTCGACATCATTGTGCGGGGGCACGGCGATCGAGATCTTGAACTTGCGGGGCAGGTAAGTCGGGCCGTAGAGAGGCTCGAAGTCCTGGACGGCGTTGCCAGCAACCAGCTCCTTTTTGTCGTTATCGTCAGTCAGCCAGATCTCGTGGTAGGCTGACGTCTGAGGCAGTAGGTGGTCGCTGATCTTCTTGGAGCAGGCCCAGACCTCGCGGTGGTACTTGGACTGCGACGGCAGCGGGCTGCACATGACGTTACGGTTGACATCACCGCAAGCAGCCAAGGTCGTCATGAGGGCGCGATTGATGGCCTGCATAGCCTTCTTGAGGTTGCGCTTGATGACGCCGTGGAACTGGAAGGTCTGACGGGTCGTGAGCTTCATGGTCTTGTTGCCATAGGTGTTGGCGATATCGTCCATCTGGATCCATTGCTGAGGGGTTGCGACACCACCCGGTAGACGGCAGCGGATCATGAACGAATAGGCCGGCTCGAGACCTTGGGCCTTGCGGGCATCGCGGATGTCACGGTCATCCTGCATATAAGTGCCGTGGAACTTGGTGAGCTGGGAGTTGTCGGCCGAAATGGCACCGGTCGACTCGTCCTTGAGCTCCTCCGCAATGGTGCCCCGCAGGTAGTTGGACTCGAGCTTAATGTCCTCGTTGGTCCTCGGCGGAGGCTCCTCCGGCAGGCCCTCGACGCTTGCCACGCCGAGCGCCTCCCACAGTTTGGGCTCCCACTCCTGGTAGCCAGTCTGGTAGCCATCAGGATCCTGGTCGTCACCAAGGCCGAGGGGAGCCAGCCGGGTAGCGCCCAAGTTGGACAGTAGCCTGTCGAGGTCCTTGGCGGGCTTGTTGTAGTAGACTTTGTCCTCTTTACGAGGCCAGTAGTGGCTATCACCAAGACCGAACACCGAGTACTTGACCGAGGCGAGATCGAGATCGGTATTGTCCTTGATGGCATCCCAAAACGGCTTACCATTCTGGGGGAACTCACCCTGACCAGCAGTAGAGGTAACGAACACGATGTTCTCTTCGCTTGGCAGGTCCTCGACAGGGTAATCCTCCATCGACATGACGATGGTCTTGAGACCACGAGTGCGGCCACGGTTACCCAAGCGCTTCGCCACATTCTGAGCGTTGCCATTATCGGAGGCGAACAAAATGGTCAGAGGAGCACCAAAAAGACCCTCCAGCAGTTGGTTGTAGGCATCCTTCGCCCGCCTCCTCTGTTGTGCGCGGATCTCGGTGCCGTAATCCTCCGACAAGACAGCGCCATACTGAGGCTGGCTGCGCATGAGCTGTGTGAGACGATTCTCGCGATCCAGGAACTCCTTGAGCTCTTTCTTGATGCGCTCCGAATCTAGAGCAAACTTGGGCTCTCCCTTGGCCTCATTGTCCGGGTTCCAACGGTACAGGGGCCAGTAGCCGAGATCGACGGCCTTCTTAGTCTCCTGCAGCACGGTGAGAGGAGAGTCGTGCTCGTCATTGTAGGGGAGGTAGGCGAGGACGACCGACGGGCCGTTGAACTTGTCGGCCTCGTCAAGCGCCTGCAGGACCTGGGTATAGGAGGAATAGACGGCGGTCGAGGCAACGTAGGCGTTACCGAAGTTCATGGCATAAAGCCCAATGTCCTTCTTGCGCCTGTTGGCATCAGCAGCGGCGCGCTCGGAGTAGGGGGTCGAGTCGATGATAAGCAGGTTGACGTTCTCGCCCGACGCCAGAACGTGGTGCACACCAGAGTTGCCGAGGTCGTAGGCCCAGGCATCGGAGCCAACGAGCCAGAGAGACTCCTTATGAAAGAAAGCCTTGCCCTCGAGGAGAGTCTTGGCCAAGGTCGAGTTGTCAATGGTAAGGGAAGAGATGACCTCTTCGGCGGCCTGCTCGGTCTTCTTGACGTCGTCAAGACTGGTAGCCCACTTGGCCAGGGCACGCTTGGGGACGTCAGTCAGAAATTGGCCGATGATAGCGAATTTCTTTGCCTGCTCGACGAACTTCTGGCGGCGCTCCTTGCGAGCCAGGAGAGAGCCGAAGCCGAACTCCGGAGAGGCAGCAATAGTGTCAGAGACACCAGCATTGTCAGAACCAAGTGCGTTGGCAATGAATACCCGGTTGCCGAAGAGCTTGTTGAGGATCTTGATGTAAGCGTTCTCGAGAGCCGGCTGCTCGAGGCCATACTCGGGAGCCTCCTTGGGGGCCTCCCGCTCGCCAACCTCTAGGTTTTGGACAGGCTTGTCGGAGCTGAGGTTCTGGAAGACGCCGCGGAGAGCCTGCTCGACGGTCGTCTTGGAGATGTAGCCGAGCTGGTGACCAACTACCGTCTCGACGCCGCCAGGGGTGCTCTTGACCGAGGTCAGGACGTCGACCAGGACGGGACCCCACCTGGTCGTCTTTCGGGAGATCTGCTCAAGGACAGCGATCTTGCGGACTGACTGAGGGATGGCCTCGAGTAGCTTGGCGCCCAGCCAGGGGCGGTATAGCCTGGGGATGAGCAGGCCAGCACCGGCAAAGGCTTCGCTCGAGGGAGCATGAAGGATAGCATCGGCGAACAGGTTGACATTAGAGCCGAAGAGCAGAAGAACGCTCTCGGCGGAGGCAGGGCCCTTGTACTCAAAGGCGTTATAGTTGCGGCCGATAAGGCTGCTCAGTTGCGACCAGATGCCAGTCGCATACTTGTGGATGTGCTCGGAGGTGACAGCAGGAGCCGACTCCTCGATCGTCGTAGCCGCCGAGGCAGTGGGTGTCGCGGTGTTGGTGCTCTGCTGGCTGGACTTGGCAGAGGAAGAGGTCGCACTGGGGGACGAGGCGCCCGTCGCAGGGACCTCACTGGCAGCGGCAACCGCACTGGCAGCAGATGCCGGAGCGATCACAGGCTCTGCCTGCTCAGCAACCAGAGCTTTACGGCCATCGTCAGCATAGATGCCTGTCCCGGGGACAGGAGCAGACTGGAATCGCCGCACATTGTCCAAATTGAGGACGGTGCGGATGACATCGAGGCTGGCGAGCTCGATCGGGGCATTACCCTCGCTGGAAGAGGGGTCAAAGAAGTGGATGACACCCTTGCCGGAGCGGATGGCCAGGGCGTGGGCAGTAATGGCAATATCGTGGGCCTCCTGTAGCGACCATGACTGCAGGAATGTCCAGCCCGAGTTCCTCACGGCCGTGATCGCCGAGTAGTCGGGGAATCTCTTAGGGGCAAGGGCGACATGGATGACCACGGGGAAGTTGGCCAAGCGGTAGAGATGAGCAACTGAGGGGAGAAGGATGCTGGATGTGGTGGTGACGGAGACCAGGCGGCCCGAGCGGATAGGAGTGAAGACCGAGAGCAGAGGGTCGGTGTTGTGCCTGACCGGGACGATCTCAGGCACGGCATCACTCGTTTTCGCGACGAGGCTCTGTGTCTTGGACTGAGCGAGCTGCTTCAGCTGCTTCGAGAAGGCCGAGTCGGTGCCAATCGCCGGCTGCACTGAGACGACGACATCGCTGGCCAGGTAAGCGATCGAGGCGACTGTGTGATGTCAGCGTTGGCTTATGAGACACTACAATAATATATGCATTGCCATTGCCGCATGCTTCTGTGCAACAGGACCAATTGGTCAAAAGATTGACTTCTGCCGTCGTCCATCGCCATCAAACTCAAATCCCAAAATTTTCACGTCAATTCTCCAATTTCCAGCCTGAGTTCAGGGAGCAAGGCGATGGCGACGGCAGCAGCAACTGCGCTCGCACTGCGGGGCAAATTCCCAAGCACGCCAGCGACGGAGAGCGGGGTGTAAGCGCTACGTACCGGCCTCTTCAGGCGTTCTGAGCTTGGCCTGAGGGACTGCCATCTCTAAACCCTACACGGATCAGAAATGGACGAAGTTTGATGTTGACAGAGGAGAAAGCAGCATCGCAGAGATGCCGTCAACTTTTTTTTTCTCTCTTTTCTCCCGTGCTGGGCCCCTCTGCGGCCCATCCCGCGCGCTGCTCTTTATGTAAGTCCCAGAATCGGAAGCCACGCTGCTACAGCTCCCAGCAAAATGCCTATATCGGCCCCGCAGTGCGTCCCAAATTTCTCCCTGGCGGTAAGCGGCTGTCGAGGCGACCGATTGCGTGATCGCCCTAGCGCCCCATATCCCGGGTTTGGCCCAGAATCCCCAGATCATCCAGCGAATGACACGCAAGGGATTTGACCTTGCTTTGTCATACATACCCCGTCGAGCCCAGCACGAGCGACCCCCTAAGAGATGCCCTCGTCGAATCTCGTCCCGTTGTCGTCGCTTGCACGTCCCGTTGCAGTCTCAACAGCCGTTCATCTGCTTTGCTGCGGCCCTCCTGCGCCCGCCAACCGCTCCGTCAAGGGCGGCATGCAGCATGAAAGCCTTTCTGGCCATCTCGGGCCTCGGGGGAATGTATCCCTAGTGCCAGAGTCGTAGTGCATCCACAACATCCACTTGCCCAAGCACGCACCTCCAGAGGACGGAGACAAAGTTGTATTTCCGGGCTGCGGACGATCTCAGCTTGTGTCTTCTGCTGCTTCTTGCCACCCGCTGGATCCCTCAAGCCGCGGCCCCTGGGACCTTGTGGTTGTCTTGCCCCGAGCTCCGTTCGGCATCTGTCCAGCAATAATGTCGTGTGAAGTCACGCTGCAAACCTCACGAAGAGTCAGGTTTCATGTGTCACTCTTACAACCCACGCCGCGCAACTGCGGGAGTGTGGCGGCGAGGATTATGCAAGCACAGGCCAAGCAAGGTGGCCATCCTCCACGCCGCACGGGATGAGCTTTTTTAACGTCAAGTCTTGCACTATTTGAGAGTCTTCAGTTTGCTGTTTGGTGAGACGCTTGATCATCATTAATTCCGTAACTTTAATTAAGATGCTGGTAAGCATGATTCGGTACCAGTCCAATCCAATGGTCTACCTGACTCTTGTCAACCGCAAATCTCAGATCTTGAACCTCAAACCCCAGACGAACCCCAACCCCCCAAAACCCCTAGATTAGATATGTGTATCTCATCATCCCATAGCATCATGGCTGTAACGAGTCTACATATGGTGCATGCAAAACGCCGCTGGCCATGCAGTTTTGAAATCTTCGCAAAGAGAAATGCAAAAAGGTATCGTCGAATGAGCTCAGGCAACCGTGATCCCTGAAGTCTGAATGCAGCAGCCTTCTGTGACGGTGGCTCGAATGGCGTCCCCCGCACTGCGTGAGCACGGCTTGATGACTTCTATCCATCCGTCCATTACTCCCGTGTGCTCCTGAACCTGAACCTGGAATGGACCTGCTTCGCCCACTCCTCGTCTTCTTTCTTGCCACCCAGCCAGTACCTCTTCCCGATCGACACCATCGCGCGACCCAGCTTACCCTTCCAGCCCTCGCCAAGGGGAGCGCCCAAAGCAAACGGGTTAGGCGACGTCTCCGACACCGAGACACCCTCCCCTGCATCTTCCTCATCGGTGGGATCGGGGTTCATCCGTTCGTCGACGTACCGCAGCAACACCATGCGCGCGTACGCCATGATCACGAGCGCAAAATAGACCCGGATCAGAGTGAAGCCGACGACAAGCACCAAGCTGAACGCCGTCTCTTGCACACCATCGCCTCCCGGCTTGGACAGCACCGCCTGCCTAGAACCGTGCTGCATTGGGTCCCCGTCGGCCACCGAACCATCCACCACCGCAGTCACATCATCATTGGCCACATCAGCTGTCGCGCCGCCAGTCTTCCCATGTATCAAGCTTAGGTACCAACTTGTCGCAAAAACCGTCGTGTAGATGGCGCTGACGACAGTATCGATGGCATACACCCAGGCGAGGGCGAGGTTGTGCAGCGGGCTCTGCTTGCGGATCTGCGGGATGCACACGCACAGCGTGGCCAGCACGAACAGCGAGCCCAGGTAGGCCGACACCTGCAGCGCCGACAGCGAGTAGCCGGTGAAGAGCGTCAGGATGCCGTAGACACCCGTCGCCTTGTTGAACACCAACGCGAGAGAAATCAGCTCCGTGCCGGTTTGAAGCGACATGAACCCCAAGAAGGACTGTGCCGCGATCTGTTAGCAGTCTGCCTTGCTGACGTCCAACCAAAAAGTCGGCGGTCGGCGAGCTCCCGCCGATGTTGCGATCTCGACAACAATGGCGCAACCCGCGAGCGCGGAGACGGAGGTCGGGTAAAAGTTGCACCTACCTTGGGGCGGGGAGGGCGGAGCCACGAGGTTCTCGACGACGGTGCCATCTCGGATGCGATGGCGATCGGGATAGTTTGTTTACAACGTTGTGGAAAGGAATGTGAGAGTTTGAAGGAAAGGAATGACGGTTGCTCCTATCGTACAACCTCCCCCGACTGTCGCATGGTTTTGGCCTTGATTTGCATTGTTTCGGCCAAGAAGAAAGGGTCCAGCAGCCAGCCGTCCAACCCCCCGAGTGGAGCGGCCGGTCGTTCTGGGAGTAGTTCCTAGCTCATCAGGTGGTCAGGCCTCCGGCCGGGGGCACCGATTGGACTGAGCCAGGTACCTCTTGGCCAGCCGGGAGCTGGGATCGCAGAGCGGCCCGAGCAGCGATGCAAGACATGGATTGATAGTGGCTAGCTGCAAAAAGCAGATAACTTGGAAGGTCAACAGGTCAACTTTGCGCCGACCCCTTTTTCTCGCGGCTTGTTGGATAAGTTTTCTCGAACACCACCAGCGTTTCGGCCCATGCTTGACGTCAGTCCCGTCTTGGAAAGTGATCGGATCGGATTGTGTCTCTCCGTTTATCGAAATTGCCGGCGCCATGAGGCGGTGCTCTTGGGATCTCCACTCTTATGATCTGCCAATTTGGGGCAGTCGTTTCAGTTGTCGACAACTGGTAGCGCTCGTCGGACAATCTTTTCCCCGAAAAAAAGTTTTGGTTCTGCTTTTGTTGAGAGGAGACAACTCTGATTGGCCATTGACTCCGAAGAGCCAAAGCGACAGTTCTTGAGCCCCAAGTCAACCAGCTCTCTTCCTGTCATCACCGAGACTCTTTAGAGAGCTAAAATATGGTGAGCAAACTAGGCAGGCATGGGTTGGTTTTTACATCAGGTAAACTATTGATCATGGTGTTAATGGTTCCAAGGATCTAACCCTCCGCCCGTTCAACCCTTGAGAGTTTACTGAAGGTTGAAAGGACAAAGATATCTTGTTCTTGGGTAGCTGGCTTAAGGGCAATACTTCCAGGTCTCGGAGCTATTTACAGGATTAAGCCAGCTGGTTGGAAGCTATATGTCCTCCCAGCGTCTCAGAGATGGGGTATTGTATCTCAAGGGCAATCACCTTTACAAAGTGATATTATAGGTGATACACAACAGAGAAAGTCTAAGATGCCATGTCAAATGAGATCTAGCAACTAGAAATTATATGTTAGCATTAACTCTAGCTATTCAAAGGGTGACCAGCCCATTACAAGTAACCATCTTACCTACAGCATGTAGCGCCGAGTATCATTGTTAGCATGTTGTAATATGTTGGATTTGGTATGAATTTATTTTCTTGACTCATACACATTTTCTAACCATTAGCATAGCAGACAATAGTGAGATCTTTGCATGTTACTCTTTGTTGAGCATTATCCTCACTCAAACAAGTACGATACCGGTATCATTGGAGTGTGTCAGTCATTTAGGGCTTTTATGTGAATGTTTTCCTCAGTTGAGCTTTGTCAGTTCAAGCTGACTTGAGATTCCGAGACCGAATCCAAAGTTATAAGCTCTGGAGGGTTTTTGCCAACAACTTAAGCGTTATACCTATCTGAGACAGCAATAGACACCTGAGGTAGGTACCTCATTCTACTAGTTCGAAGAGAAGTGGCAAAACATTGACTTCAATCTGTTCACCAACCTATTACGGGGAACAAGACTTGCATGTCAACACAGTCACTTAGCAACTCAAAATCTAATGTTACGACATGGCGTTTATTCGCTTAGTGCCGACATAGGGTCGAAAGGATCCCTTCAGCTCCATAGAAAGGTAAAATGGCAAGTTATGACTCATTCTGTTCTCCGAAATAACAACGGCTTCCTCCAAGCAGCTATGCAGGTAACCTCGTTTCCGAACTTCAATGTTCATTGAATTTCGTTTGCACATCGCTCTACAATGTAGAGCCCATCGTAAGTATCATCCACTTTTAACCCAGTCCTTCAAGAGTGCTTCACTCCAAGCATATCCAAGGCCTTCTTGATACTTCGCTCGCTGCCCTTGGCGGCCCTCTCAAGCGGCAGGCGCTCCTCAAGCCGGTGCACGGCGCGCTCGATGGGCGGCGTCACGCGTTGGATGCTCTTTTCGGCGGGGCTCTTGAAATGAGAGATGTTGCGCTCCCAGCGGGGCGCCCATTTGTGCGTCTGCTTCGACATGCGCTCGTCGGCCCCGGGAGCCATCAGGTAGAAGGGCACGAGACCAGTGATGCCGGCAGCGCCCATGCAGAGCGTCTCGACACGGGTTGGAGGTGGAACGCGGAGAGGCATGTTGATGGTGTTAGATTGTAAATTTAAAAAAGGTTTGAGTTATTCTGTGGTCTACAGTTAGAATGAGTAGGTCAGTGAATATTCGAGAGACGCGATGACGATGAAACAGAAGGTGATGTCCACGTCCGTTGTTGATGTGTTGTGTTGTTCTCTTCTCAGAGGGGCCAGACAGCAAGCCCCTGATAGCCAACAAAGAAGATGGAGATACTTGCCTCAAAACAAGAGTCATCAATTAGGCTCTCAACAAGTATTGAATGCCCTATGTGAATAAAGATGCGTTGAACGGAATGGAACTGATAAACGTTGAAGACTGCGGTCAATAGGTGGCAAGTATGGCTTGGGCAGTCATGTGTCGCACAAAGAGGGGAAAGGAAGACAGAGTTGGGCCAGCACCCCTTTTATTGATGGGCAGGAGCGGACGTCAGAGACCGTATAGTCTACCCGCCCCAGCTCCTCCCAGCTGCCAGACACTGACATGGAGCGGCGAAGAGTGTCTGGTAGTTTCGACGACCACAAGACCCCCTCCCTTCCACCCCCTCCCCCCTAAGCAAACTAAACGGCGGGCCTCCAGACATTCTCATGGAGAGCCGACTGGAAGCGTAACCCGAAGCATTGCACAAGCGGGGTAGCTATCCCTGCATTGCCCGGCCCGGCACCAATCATGACCAACAAAGGGCTATTCAAACGTCACTCTCACTCATACAGTCTTGGGCCAGGTATGGTGCTCTGTCCTCCATCCTGACTCGAGGTCTTAGCCCGCAATGGCGCCACCTTAGAAGGCATGAGCGGGGAAGAATTGAGCGGGTGTATGCGGGCAGGTCGCATTCGTCTCGAGTGCTCGTTGCACAGCAGAAGTCATCTGCTTCCATTCCTTGATGGATCTGGGAAATACATTGACGATGAAATCCTGTAAACCTCAAGATAAACATCGCGATAGTCAACCTGATATTCCGTAGTGTTGAGAAGGCTTCTTTGGTTTAAGCTAGCGCCGGCCGAGAGGACACGGTGGGTCCGCTAGCTCTGAAGGCTCCACTTCCCCAGACCCACCCCCGCGTTTTTAGTGGGGTTTGTGGAGCACAGATTGCCAACGGCGTTCCTCGAGATTCACCGTTGAATCTTCCTCTTTCGTTCGACTCCGGAGCATTCAAATTTGCGACCGGTTGCTTTTGGAGCTGAGTTCGATCAGGAACCACTGCTACAGTAAACATGAATTTTCAACAGCTAACAATTTTGTCACATTGCATAGTGATAGATCATCACGGCAAACACACAACAAACTGCATGAATAGATGTCCGCTTTACACGGTGCTACACGTACAGCGCTGCACTTCTAACCACCGCCTTCAAATCGATTCAAGGTTTCAGGGAAAGAAATTTGATATAGACGACTTGATTGAAGTTCACAGGGTGTTGAACCCTGGAGACACTACCTGAACTCTTAGAAGACGAGTTACGAGCTGAACTGAAAGCCCAGCTACAACCCCAACTTGAAATATTCATTGGGCTCCCTCCACGCCACTAATTTGTTGACGTCGAACAGGTGTCCGCTAGGAACTATGTCAGACTGAGAGGGTGGGTATTTGCGTGGTATATCACTGTTCATTAATTTTAAAAGAAGCCTAGACTGTTCGAGTTCGGGTGGACCTCAACAGCGAGAGTGTCACCAAACAGCGGAATGTTATCAGGCTCAACAAGGTAAAAGAGCCCAGTCACAGGTGTAGGGAACCGCTTGTTATAGAGATGCACCGTTGCACCGTCAATCTTGATCTGGTAACCATTGCCCAGATCCTCGACCTCGATACGCGGATCGCGACGGGTGAAGCGGCCCGCGAACGTGATCCACTCATCCTTCTGCCACTGGCCATTCTTGGTCTTTCTGTTGAACACTATTGCGTTCTCGGACCCCGGTTGGGCCGAAAGCTGATGTGCAGGAGGATGTCGTCATCCCTGCCGACGAAATTTAAGGTGGAGACATTCGCAGTCGACGTGTCCAGCTTGGGCACCCGGATGATGGCAATGGCGTCCTTTTGGACGGGAGTCGCCAGCTTGGTGGCAGTGGGGTTGACCTTGACAATTTGAAGAACCATTCGATCACTTGGTGAAGCTTCGAAGATGGGATGATAAGTTTGATATGTCTGCTGAGATGAATGAGTTAGTGTGATACCGAACTGATTGTTGACGGATCATCCAGGACACGATGCCCCTTTATATCTTCCAGACTCGATCTCCTGACCCGCGTTCATTCAGCCACCATCTCACACAATTAACACAAAGGCTTGACGTCTAGGTCCGCGGTGTAACTGATGTGCTCCCAGGACCGCCAGTTCGTCTTCCGAGAGCATGATTGAGTACGGTCCGATGGCGGTGAAAGCAGGTATCCGATGGTTTCCAGAGCAGTCAGCCACAATTTCCGAAGAATTTCTATTTTCTAATAATACCTGGTCCATTGTCACGAACTGATCTCATGTCAACTCCCTTGATATGCATACTGCAGATGTTTCTGGGATCTTTTATGCAAAGCAGGAGAGTAAACGGATCATGAACTTAGTTGGACGGCGGGGCTGGGGCTTGAATAAATTTCGCCATCGCGTGGGTGACTAGAATAAGCGCTTCATGCGTATAGGCGAGATGGTTGTATCTGCTACGATATGATCACAAGAAATAATCCTATACTCTCACGCCGTGCAGGTAGAGGTGAAGACAACCTGAAAATCCTGAACTCAGGCTACAAAACTATCATTGAGTGCCGTTACCAGCACGAATACTGACCGGATGCCTTACCTAGCTCCAGTCGACCCGTAGAACCTCTGTGGCATTGCCGCTGTAATTGGGATGCAGCAACTCTTCAGCGATCGACTGCAAGCCGTAATTTTTGCTCCGCCCGACCTTCTTGGAGGGCACATCGCTCCATTGCCTCACCAATTGTTGCATCCCTAATTTCTTTTCTCGGTAATTGAGAGCTCTGAATCTTTAAGAATCGTTGCTGAAGCGGTCAGTTCAGCTATTGTTCGGTGTAGCACGATATGCGGGGTCGGCTCAGATAACGATTTGGCAGAACGGCCTTCGGATACCTCACCCAGTCAGGGACCAAAATGCTTGTTTATGTCTCAGCGCTTACAAAGAACTTGATCTGATTGTTTCCAGCATGAAAACGCGAGAGCGAATTGTCATTGAGGTACCAAAATTGTGATGGAAGCAAGTTTATGGATTCTGAAAGGGTGAGACACTGAGATACTTGTTAAGAGCCTGGCATTCATAGCTGGCGACTTCGTGGCAGCGTGGAAGTCCATGATACTATCTCAATACCACAACATTCAATACACGACAACAAAAGAGATACTACCATTTACTTCAAGCCAAATCGGTTGAGATTACTCCCTGTATTTTCTGTTTTAATTCGGCGTACTGTTGATACGAAGTCCTCTTGATCTAATGTGTCCAATAATCACCAGTCACGGTTGGAAGCTCCTTCAATTTTTAGGCCTTCTGCCTAGAAACAAATAGCATGTTTCAAAACCCTGGGGATGACTACCATGATCCGGAGCCACCGCCAGGTTACTTACCTCACAGGAAGTGCAGCGTAAGCCCAGTCGCAAACGCTTCCACAGCAACGGTATCCCCAAACAGTGGAGTGACCTTCCCGTCCGTAGCATACGAAACGCCGTTGCCAGGCGTCTGGACCGCTTCTTAAAAATGCGTCGTCTCGCCGTCGATCTTAATCTGATAGCTGTCGCCGAGATCCACGTTGGTGATCAGTGGATCTGACCGCGCACCCGGATTGCCCTGCTAAGGGACACGCTTCTCAGCACCTCAGACCCCAGCTTTGGTGCGGGTGTTGAAAGTGATGGCGTCTTCTGCCTGAAGAGGACGCAGACTGATGTGCAGGTTAAGGCTGGTAATACCCTGGGGAGTGACCAGGTCAAGCTTGGGGCAGCGGACGATGATGACGCCGTTCTTGATTAGCTGGGCGCCTAGCTCGTAGAGGCGCTGAGGTTGCTTTTGATGAGTTGAAGGGCCATTTGGAGGCTGAGGTCCAAGCTGATCGGAAGCGTGCGGTGCATAAGACAAAAGAAGCAACTTGAGGAAGTCTGTAACGAAGCCTATGAGTCCTCTTGACTTGCCAGCTCGTCCCCTTTTAATACTATTGCTCGACCTGATACCTGACAAACTTTTTATCAGCTATACTGATGGGAAGACCGGTGTTCCACCCATCTAAAGAGATTGCAGCATTAGATATGCCCGGCCGACCTGAATCTACGTTCAGCTCATTATCTCAGATCCGAAACCTTTTTGTATCACAACCTTTAGTGGCTAATTTTCAGGTTCTCGAGCCTTACACTCAAGACGATGGGTCCCATACTGGTGAGATAAGGCACATAACGGAGGGATCACCCTACATCCCGCCGGATCTGGAAACTCGGTTTCGGATCGTAGTTGCGGACAAGGTATTTTGATACTCCCTGATGAACAAAGCTTTAAAACCCATCGGAAGCGAAGTCCTGAGTATGAAATAATCAGACTGGGTTCGTTCAGCTATCCTCAGAAAATTTCGCAGTCAACGAGAACTTTCGCGTCGGGCCTCATGCGTTTGTGTGGCGGTCCTTGAAACTGCATGATTCAGCTGTTGCTACAAAAGTTACATGTCTTAACGCTCTGCAAGTCTCGGTGAAGGTGTGGAATCCATAGAGACCACGTTTATTTAGCCAACTGATGAGAACTCAGCATCCGAAGAATGGTGGACTTTTAACAGGTGACGAATAGGTACCTAATCAGTATAATATATTTGACGGATCGTGGTACCAACAAAAGTGTATAAAATAAGTTCCAATGATTCACAATTAGGAGAGGTTGGCAAGGAAAGTTAGAACGTTACTGAAGAGGGCCCACAGGAGGAGAGTGACTGGGACGAGGCCACCAGTGGGTTGCAGCCAGGAACAATTAATATGTCAGCTCACATCTGTTATCTTTGCAAAATACAGGTGCTCACAGATGAAGAGTTGTCAAAGGAACATCTAAGGCAGCCAATAGAATGACGTACTAACATTTTGATTGCAAACTGAGGTGTTGCCCCTGGACGGATCATCGCGATGTTGATAAATGCAGGGGAAGCACAACCCTAACCCTGAAAGCGCTCATAATTCTTATCGATAATATTGGACCCGCCCCCTCCCATCTAACCCAGATCGCAAAGGCGGTCAATTTTTTTCGGCCAGTCTCGACGATCAGCAACCCCAGGTGAGGCTGTCCCAATCGTCAAGACGCTCTCGGTGACCCTCGACCAGACCGGCCGGTTCGGAGCGACAAGATGCGTATTGAGAACTGTTTCTTCTGCGGCAGGCCCGCGTGGCCTAGCAAGGGCATTACCTTTATGCGGAACGATGGTGAGAATCCGTTACAAGAAACATCAATGACCATCACTAACATGAATCCTCCTTCTCCAGGCAAAGCCTTCCGCTTCTGCCGGTCTAAGTGCCACAAGAACTTTAAGATGAAGCGCAATCCACGCAAGCTCAAGTGGACTAAGGCCTACCGCAAAAACGCCGGCAAGGAAATGGTGGTTGACAGCACTCTGCAATTCGCCGCACGCCGCAATGTCCCCGTGCGCTACAACCGCGAGCTCTGGCAAAAGACGCTCAAGGCGATGGAGCGCATCTCCGAGATTCGCGCCCGGCGCGAGCGCGTCTTCTACAAGAAGCGCATGGCGGGCAAGCGCGCGCGCGAGGTCGCCGCCGCCCGCAAGCTGGTCGCCGAGAACGAGCACCTGCTGCCGCGCCTGCGCGGCTCCGAGAAACGCCGTCTGGCCGAGCTGGCCGCAGAGCGTGGCGTCGACGTCGAGGAGCTCGAGCGCGAAGAGCTGGCCAAGTTGGCAAGCAAGAAAAAGAGCAAGGCATTCGGCGGCGAGGTGCGCCGCGTGCGCGTACGCACCGACGGTGGTGTCGAGGAGATTACCGAGTCGTTTGGCGGCAAAAATGTCGATGAAGAAATGGACGACGACGATCACGATGACAGCGACCGCGATGATGACGATATGGATACCGATTGAGCGGTGGGCGAAGGGTTGGTGGCAGACAAGTCTTAGTGGACCCCGAATCGCAATTGCTGGCTCTTCATTCTCAAGATTGAGATTTACGGGACAGTATCAGTTTAAGGACCTTCGACATCATGACCAAGGGCGACGAGCAAAAAATCGATTCGATGCCCTCGTCCTTCAAACTACGGCATCCGTGTCAGGGATGCTTTTGCACTTTGGGGGGCTTTGAGAACAATGGTAGTGGGCTCATGGCATGGCCATGAGGCATCATGCCCTTGGGGTCGTCAATAGGTTCCGTTGAAGAAATCGGCGAATCGGCGTTAATGGGTGGGGAAGTCGTCTAGAGATCATGGGCTATGTTTATTAGCTAGGTACCTATATCCAGATGCTCCTGGCAGACACTCAACATGTATGGACGGGAAAATTATGGGTTGGTTAATCAATTAGACTGGCATTTTCGACGCTACTGGTTGACCCCTGAACCGATTGCGTGGATCGATATGCAGACAGTTTTCGGGTCTACAACTTGAGTTACACAGATGTTGCAAAGGAGCTAGAGCAAGCGGTCATGACTACATATTATTAGATTGTTCATGTAACGCTGATGCTCAATATAAGCCTCCATATCCTCCGCTCGCTTTATCCCCTTCTCAGAAGCACAGCCTTGGCGGATTTGGGTATCATTTTTCATCTCAACCAACTCGCCCCGGCCTGTGTCAGCTAAGTACGTAGCTTGTAGGCTATTTCCATGTCCATGCCATTGCTATGTGCTCCGCCACCTATCCCTAATTTATCATTCATCATGATCATCTCGTCATACTTAGACCCGCTCAGCAAGCGCAGCCCTCCTGAGGCGCCGGAGTAGCCGGGGTCTTGACGTCGATCATCTGGCTCGAAGCCTGGGCGGCGGCATCGGTGCCCTCCATGCCGGGTAGCGCCTGGGCTATCCTCTTAAAGAGCGTCTTGACGTTGTGGCCCAGCTTGGCGCTTGTCTCGATGAACATGAGATCCTGGCGGCGCGCCTCCTCCTCGCCCTGCTGCGTGGTCACCTCGCGCTTGTCCGCCAAATCGGTCTTGTTGCCGACCAGCACGATGATCACGTCGTTGCCCCGCTCCGCGCGCACGTCGTCGATCCATTTTCTCGTATTTTCGAAGCTCTTTGCGTCTTCACGGCGTTAGTAGGGGATTTGGCTTAGGGGTAGGTATTGAGACGCACTTGAAATGTCGTAGACCACCACCGCCACGCTCGAGTCCCGAATGTAGGAAGGAATCAAGCTCCTAAACCTTTCCTGCCCGGCCGTATCCCAGAGCTGTAACCGCACCGTCCGGTCCTCCAGGTACATGGTCTGTTTCAATGTCAGTCCGCCTGTGCCCTCAGGATTATGGCATCCTGGTGCTGCTTGCCTTAGACAGGAAGTCAATGCCGATGGTGGCCTGGTACATATTGTCGAACGAGTCATACATGAAGCGTGTGATGAGCGAGGTCTTGCCAACTGTTCGGCGCAATCGTGTTAGTGCTGGCCCCAATATCGTCTTGACGGATGCAATGGCGCATACCGCTCTGCTCGCCCAAGAAGACCAGCCTACATTGTCGTTAGTATGGGGTCCTTGTAGTGCGGGGCTGGATAAACCAAGCCATACTTAAACTTCTTGAGCGGGTTGGTGTTGTACGTCCCGCCGGTTGTTGGCTGCGCCATGGCGATCTGTGGGAAGGAAGATGGATAGGCTGGATGCAATGGACGCGATCGGAATGATTAACGGTAACACGAGTGATGTGGGCAGCGGAGACAGCGGGCTACGGTTGCGTGTCGGTAACGGCACCGCTGACGTTATCCGTAGCGTGGAAAGCGATGAACTATCGTCGTCGCTCTGTATTATAAGAAGCAGTTCTTGAGGCCAAATATCTTCTTCGACGCGTCGCTGGCAAACCCGGGGATTCACAAGTCAGAAAATGGTCTCTGTGTCGGAGAGTCTGTCGATGTCGGTCGGGTCTCCGAGTCTGGCACTTGGTTGGTAGTGGGATCCCCTGAATGTTGGCCACTGGCCACTGGCGATGCATGCGTCCAAAAGGGGCCGGTAATGGGGCGTCATGCGTACAGTGTGGGGACAGTGCAGGCTACGCGGGCACCTTCGGACCAAGAGACCCACCAAGTTTATCTTATCGCGATAGGAGATCCATGGATCACTGAAATTTTGAGACCCCACAGCCCACTGCAAGCCGTCGGTTGCCTTGGAGGAGCAGAAAGGGTAACAAGACGGCCGATTGATTGAGTGTCAAGAAGTTTGAGGTCAACTTGGATTTGACATAATATCACAGCAAAATGGCCGTCCTAAAGCCCCTGACGGGCGACAACACAGAAGCGCCCAAGCAGCACAGCCAGCCGTCAAGGAAAGGCAAAAAGGCATGGCGCAAGAACATCGACTTGACCGAGGTTGAGCAGGGCCTCGAGGAGCTGAATGAGCAAATCATCAAGGGGTATGTGCTATCATTTTGTGTAGTCTATGTCACATTGGACTGTATGCTGACTTCGTTTTAGTGGTGTCATTGCTGAGAAGCCATCCGAGGAGCTCTTCACCATTGATGTGGAGGGAGATGCATCGCTCGAGAAGCGCTTCTCGAAGCACATCAAGAAGGGCCTGAAGGCCGACGAGATTATTGCGCAAAGATCTGCTCTTCCTGCTGTGTCTGTCCGCAAACGTGCCGGTGATGAACCGGCTTCCAAGGTCTCCGACGGCATCCTGCCCGTCAAGCGGCAAAGAACCAACTACATCACCCATAAGGAGCTCGTCAGGATAAAGAAGGTCGCCGATGGCGAACATGAGACAACCGTCGATATTGTCGACGCCACATATGACCCCTGGGCGCAAGACCCGATCGAGCCGAAGAAGCAGGACCCAGTACGGCCTGTCTTGCCAAAGCCTGACCCGTTGAAGAAGCCCAAAACTCTCGAGCAGAAACCGATTTCTTTGGCCGCGAATGGAAAGTCAGTCCCAGCGGTCCCAAAACCCACAGGTGGCTACAGCTACAATCCGGCTTTCACCGACTACCAACAACGGCTCATGGAGGAGAGTGAAAAGGCTATTGAGGCCGAGCGCAAGCGCTTGCAGGAACTCGAACTCGAACGTCAGAAGATGGAGGCCGCTGCCCGGTCAGCGGCTGAAGCTGAGGCGGCAGAGGCACGGGCAGAGATGTCCGAATGGGAGGATGACTCTGCTTGGGAAGGATTTGAGAGCGATGGCGAGGGTCTCAACATCAAGGCCAAGAAACCGCGGCGCAAGACCAAGGCAGAAAGGAACCGTATCAAGCGAAGGAAGGAAGAAGAGCGGAAGAGGAAGCATGAAGAAGCAATGAAGCGCAAGCAGCAACAGCTGGAGCAGGCCAAGAAGATCGCGGCCGAGGTGGAGGAGCGGGAGCGGCAGCTGGCGCTGCAGAAGATCGAGATGTCAGACGACAGCGAGGAGGGCGACGACACGGTGCTGCGGCGCAAGCAGTTGGGCAAGTTCAAATTGCCTGAAAAGGACCTGGAGCTGGTGTTGCCCGACGAGCTGGAGGATTCTCTGCGGAGACTTAAACCCGAGGGCAACCTGCTCAAGGATCGCTACCGCAGCATGATTGTGCGCGGCAAGCTAGAGGCGCGCAGGAAGATTCCGTTCAGGAAGCAGGCCAAGACGAAGCTTACAGAGAAGTGGACATTTAAGGACTTCAGGATTTAATGGTTTACTGGCGTTCAGCGAATATACAGCTCTGCATTTAATGAGAAGCAAAACTCTTCTGATGCTTCGGGTGACTTTGATCGAATACAATACTCGAAGGAAATACATATTTCCAAAAAGTCTTGACAGAACCAGCCACCCTCTCAAAGACAAAGTATGACCGCCCATTCTACGATCCTAAAGGATGTGGTATCCAGAACTAGACCTCAGCTTTTGTCTTCAGGGGCTTCAAGCTAGTCGGTGCCCCTTTATACTTCCCTAGCTCCCATCTTTCCCAGATAAGCCCAGCATTCCACCTGTATCAGCCAGTTGACAGCACTTTAATAGCTCATCAAATCTGCAATTTCCGTCAGTAACAATTAACGAACCCTGACCAAGGGATTAGGACTCACCTCTCCCAAACAACCCCCTCTTCGCCCAGTCCATCGCCATCAACACTCTCGTCCTAAAGCTGACGCTCTGCGCAAAATAGATACTCCTCCACGCATACATCGCCCACAACCCTCCGGCAAACCCCCGCCCATGTCCTAGGTCCAAAATTGCCGAATTCCCAATATACGCCAGGCTCCCCAAATGCTTATAATCAAACGCTTTATACACTGCGGCATCCACATCCGGCGTCTCCTCCGCCTTGGCGAGCTCCCTGATCAACCGCCCCGAATTCACCGCCCTCGCCAGAGCATTAAACTTCTTCGCCAGGTACTGTCCCTGCTGATGTGCACGCTGCGCAGTCGCCGGCAAACTCGTCAACTTACTATCAATCTGCACCAACAGCTCCCTCAGCTCGGCAAAAGCTAGCGTCCCTGACTTGTCCCTGTCGTACTCGGCAAACAGCTTGTCCAGTCGCTTGAGGTGATCTGTAGCCTGGGGAAACCGTTTGCGCACTTGCTCAGCGATGGCACGCCAGTCGTTGAAGCGGAGGTGCAGTTTTGAGGGGTCGGTGTCCACGGCCGAGGCACCGTGCTTCCATGTTAGGCTACGCTTGACGAAGCTCACGATGTGATCGGCTACGTTGTTTTGAACTGTAGCGCAGTCGCCGATGGCATAGACTTCGCCGAGGGGCGTGCCGTTCAGCCGGAGGTGAGTGTCCGTTTCGAGGGCGTGGCGGTTGGTTTGTGCGGAGCCGAGTTTGGCGGCTAGGCGCTTGCAGAAGGGGGTTTGGGAGACGCCTGTCGACCAGAGGCAGAAGCCCATGGGGAGTTGTTTTGTGACGATGGTACCGTCGTCCTGCTTTTGGGTGAAGATGATGGAGTCTGGGTGAACTTCCCGCACGCGAGAGTTGACTAGCACGTCGACTTGATCGCGGGCGAAGCGGTCTTCGGCGTATTTGGAGAGGGTCTCATCGTATGTGTTGAGGATGTGGTCACGGCTCTGGATAAGGTGTACCGAGATTTCATTGCGTAGGAGCTTGGGAAAGAGTTGAATCAGGTCCTCGTTGAGCATGTCGAACAGCTCGGCGGCGAACTCGACGCCTGTCGGACCACCACCACAAACAACGAACGACAGCAGCCTGCGCCGCTCATCGTCGCTAGTCGTCGGTAGGCAGGCCAGCTCCAGGTTTTGAATGACCTTGTTACGGATCTCCCTCGCATCGTTGATATCCTTCAAGAAGTGGCAATGCTCCAGCCCCTTCACTCCATGCGGATTCGTCACCGACCCAACCGCAATCACCAACTTATCATACGGCACATAAAACCTCTGCTCGTTCCCATTACAATCCGTTTGCGACACCTCAACCAACCGCGACTGGAAATCCACGTCCTCAGCCTGCGCCCGCACATAGTGCCCCCCGACCGCATGAATAATCCGCCGAATGGGCTCCACTAACGCGCGCAAGCCGAGCGTGCCGACAGTCGCAGACGGTAGCATCGGCGTAAACAGGAAATAGTTCTTCGGCGAGATGACCGTGACATGGTAATTCTCGGGTTCCAGCTCCTTGAGCAGCGAGACAGCCCCCCAGCCCCCGCCCAAGATCACGAGCCGCGGCTTCTCTTTTTGTCGCCGCATGGACTCGCTGTCGTTGTCGTCGAGGCAGACCTCGAGGATGGGCAAGTTCTTAGGTCCGCCGTGGCGCGGGTTTAGAGCGAGGGCCGCGACGTCGACCTCGCGCTGGTTAGCGTGCTCGGTTGCGTAGGTCGAGGCGTCGTAGATGAAGAAGCCTACGATGCCGATGCCAAGGACAACGACGGCACTACCGAGGAGGGCAGCCAAGCGGTAGGCGATCCGGAGGGCTCGTGAGCCCTTGCGGGGCAGAGGGTCGGAGGATATGTAGCGGGAGAGGACGAGGTGAAGACCATGATGATGGCTAACTGGAAGAGGTCTTGAGGGAACCCTCAAGGGTCTTTTCTGCTGAACGAGTTGTGAATCTCGGCTTGCTATCAGCGATCGAGTACATAGACGCTGTATCCGTTGCTGAGCTAGTGATTCATAGTCGAATTTGAGGCTCATCCTAGCCGTCGCCGTTCCTCCAGGGCGAAGGCTTGCGCTCCTCCCACGACCAATGCTGCGCCCAAGCATGGTGATGGGTATAGGGTATCTCTCTAACCCCGAATGGGCTTTTTTTCTAGATACGGAGTCAAAAAATGCAGATTACGAACGATATTGAGCTCAAGTTGAGCAGATCGGTGTCCTGCGAGTCAGGTAGCCCTGGTCCCTTGGGCCTAGACTCGAGGAGTGACGTCAGTTGGGAACTGGATCGCGATCAACAGCTCCACTAATTCTGAGATCTGAAAATTTGGAATTTGCACAGGAGTCAGGCAACAAAAATGAACAACAGAGAACAAAAGAGAACTATTTCTGATATAACAGTAGCAAATGTTAATGACTTGAGGGAAATGATGAATGTGAGAACTCAAGGATGTTGGGTTAAACGTTGAAGACGAAAATGGTTGGAGGCCGCTCTGAGATGAGAAGGGTCGCCAAATCGCAGGGGGTTTAGTTATGGGCTTTACCATTCAACGCTGAGCATCAATCCCAAGACGGGAAGACAAGGGCTTTCATAAATTACAGCATGGCACAGAGCCGGGGAGGGGTAACTCTTGGTGCCGCTTCGAGGGATGAGCATATGGTTTCACAACTCCAAAAGTCTTGGGCCAGTGACAACGGAAATAAACCCCTGAAAGATAGCACATGGACGATTAGTTTCAATTATAGTTTGTGGAAGTCATCAGTCAACCTGGGGTAGATATCTGTGAAAACAGAAGCCCGGGCTCGCCAACCTGGTGAGTACACCGTGCCAATATCGACGCCGACGCCATGCAGAAAGCAGGCCAAATCCTCCCACACGCCCGTATGCCAGAAATGAGAGTACCAGAACAATCATTGAGATACTTATGCCTTACGCCTAATCCTTGCTCTTCTCCTGAGCCCATCGCAAAGCACCAACTCAACCTCAAATCCAGTCGCACTATTTCCTAGTCCTCAACACCGGAAGTACCTTTTCTCAACCCATCTCTCCTCAAGATCCGGCACAACATTCGCCACAACAACACTAATCTCAGGGAACGCCTTCGTCAACCGATGCAGTCCCATCTTCCCGGCGGTAAACGTAACCAGCACTATCCGATCTTGGCGCACCCCATGATCCAGCAGCACCCGCACAGCCATGAGCGCCGATCCGCCACTACTCATCTGCGCATCGAGTAACAATACCGCTTCGTGCTTATCGATGTCGGGCGGCAAAGATAGGTAGTGCAGTTCGGGCTCGCCCGTGCGAATGTTGCTTTGGATCAGAATGCGGCCGGTCTTGCAGTCGGGAATGACGCGGTGTAAGCCTGTTTCGAGGGCTGCGCCGCCGCGGAGAACGAGAACAGCTGAGACTTCGCCTTTGGCGCGGAGGCCGGCGTAGGTGCAGCCTTGGGGGGTTGTAATTGTTGCAGGGACGAATGGGACTTGGTTAAGGGCTCTGTAAGGGTTGTTAGCTTGGTGTCGAATGTAGAAAAAGGATGCATGACGTACTGCTCGATGAGAAGTGCAGTTAGGCGGTCAAAGTAGAATATGAAGTCTTCGCTCGAGGTGTCGATGTTCTGGACGATCGTGTTCATAACACGAATTTGAGGGGACTGTTTCACCACATTAACCTTTTTAGACATAGGCTCGGAATGTGCTCCAATCTCAAGTCTTGTCAGGGCTGCACGGTGATGTTTTGACTTTTCGAGCAGCTTCTGCTGGATAAATTGGGTCACCATGGCTATAAGAGTCAATATCCAGTTACTTAACTACCGTTACAATGACTAGGGGCCAACGTACCCATAGCGACATGATTCTCTACACCCCTTGGAACGATGATGTCGGCCACTTTCCTCTGAGGGTTCACGTACTTTCTCAGCTTAGCCAACGCTCAGCGAAAAAAAAAAAAGGAGGTAAAGCTTACTTTCTCAAAGTTAGGCTTGACAAACTTGAACCACTGCTTGATGATGCCCTCGAGATCGCGTCCCCGATCTCTTTGGTCGCGCAATACTTGCGACTGGTCAGTAAAGGTCAGTTTACGGAAGGAGGTCGTACAACCGCCGTACTTCTTCTTGACAGGCAAGTATCCAGATCAGCCTCGCAAAAGATCTATGTGGCAGCACCAAGTTAGACCCAGGATACTGCATAGGACTGCGATGGTGTGACTACCTTCATGTCCAGCAGTTCAAGGACTCTGGGGTCATAAAGCGCAAAGATGCCCTCAAGGATAAGGACATGGGGCGAGTAGATGGACGTTGTGCGGTCCAGACGGGCATGCTTCTCAAAGGAATACACGGGAATTTCGGCACGCTTGCTACAATCCAAGACAACACATCAGAACACAGCCCCTGAAACTGCACATGGGGCCGAATACTCACCCGGCTTTGAGGTCACGGAGTCGCTCTACTAGGGCATCGAAGTCCAAGGCCTAGAATAGGATGATGGCGATGAGCGTCTATGCAACGGCGCACAGTGGACAAGCTGAAGGCCTGGAACTTACATCGGGAGAGTCAAAGTCGTACTCATTGAGAAAGGCCGCCTTTGACTGCTCGGGGGTGAGGTTCTTGTAGAAGGAATCCTACGGGGAAGCCAGCATGAGCTTCATCTATCCACATCACCCATACACTCCTCATCTCCCCTGCCTGGGACTTACAATAGACAAAATTACAACCCACGGCAGGTTGAGCTTGTTCACGATGGCCTGAGAGAGTGTTGACTTGCCCGAGCCTGAGCTGCCTGCAATGCCAATGATGCTGACATCGGCCCAGGGCGGCGCATAATGCGCTTTCTCACTAAGAATGTCTGCGTCGGTCTTGGAGCGGTCGGAGAGCTTGATGTTGTTGACGCCGTTGACCAGGGAGCTGGCATCTGACGAGGTACCGGTTGAAGTGGGAGACATGGTGGTGAGATAAGCTGGGTGGTGACCGAACCTCAGGGTCAGAGGCAGGTCACGCCTTGTAGGATATGATCCAGAACCGAAGTTTCTTTTAGTCGCTGCGACGTGGAAAGGTCGAACGGATTCTCTGGATGGAACCCTGTGGTTCCTCTGGTCGACGTCAGATGGATGATGAGGCGAACAGCAGGTGAGGTGTGATCTGATGTAAAGATGGAAATATAAATTCCCTTTTTCCTTTTTAGTCCCTTATTGAAATACCCAAGCCGATGGAACCCGACCCTGGACGTCGTCGTCACCCAGCTCTTGATCGCAGACTGAAGCTGGCCAGAGCTTCTGGAGGTCAGATCAGCGTCCACAGGTACTTGAGGCGTCAACTGTTGCAAGCCTCATGCCTTATCTGCAGTTGCGCCGTCGTCTGCTGAATTGTAATTTCAGGATTCATCTCTGCTTCCTCCAAGTGTCAAGTGTCATGCGGGGCATCCACTCTGCCTGCCAGCTACCATACCTCAGATCAGTGGGTGGCCCACTGAGCTGGCAGCGCGACACAGCGATACAGGCCACGCACAGCGAGGGGCAACAGGGCGGAACTGCGTTGAGCCATGATTGAGCTTTGGTGCGGCAGCCACCCCGCTGTGGACTGAACGCCACATTGTGGCCAAGCGGCAAGACCCACCATTTGCGGTCTGTGATCTTAGGCTCCACCACAGGTGAGGAGCTTTGACGGCCCGGCCTCCATCCATCCCGCTTGTTGGTTTTTCCTCCCTCAATCTCATTTTGCACACAGCTCACAACTTTTTCCCGAACCCTCAAATATCCCACTCAAACTTCAAAACTGGGACCACAGCTTGCATAGCTGGGATGGTATGTCGATCCCCAAATCGAAATGATGGTAGATGACGTTTGATCCTTTGTCTTGGATCAAGTGAGCTAACGCGTCCTCGTACAATCAGGCCTCGGCCACTTTGTCAGGCGCGGCGCAGGCGCCCGCCAGCCTTCATCCCTTTGACAGGCGGGTTGCCGAGATGGCAGTTCATAAGGAGTAAGTGTCATTTTCCATTGTTTCTTGTTTCCGGAGCTACTCTCGGACCTTCGCGCGCATATTTTGGCAGCGCCCGGCCCGCCCACTGGCACTATGATGATCTGCATATCAATGGGAATCTCTCCGAACTGTCTGATGTGGAGAACTTTGCAAATTCGTTGAACCCTGAAATGCCATCCCAACCTTTTTCTGGCCTTGCTTTTACAACAACTATCGACATGGCTGCGGTTACTGACTTCCCTACCAGTGATATCAATCGCATGATCCTTGACTATCTTACGTCTATGGCTCACACCAAGGCAGCTCTGAGCTTCTGCAAGGAGGCCAAGCTAGATCTCCAGCAGTCTCAGGAGTTCGTTGAGTGCCGGGCATCCATCATGATGCTCATCCTTGAGGGGATTGTGATGAAGGCAATCTCTCTTCTCAATGAATGGGACCCAGAGGTAAGTTACTACAAGATTTTCTTTTTGTTGCTATGATTAGAACACGTTTATCATGCACCACTCATAGGCTTCTGGCCGATGACGAGCAAGAACCACTCCACTATGAGCAACCTTTATTCCTCATATCTGTCTTCATCTTGCTGGCCAAGCAACGTATGCTGACAAGACACAGCTGCTGGATGTCGATGAAGAGCTTCACTTCGACCTTCTCCAGCTTCATCTGATCGAGCTCATCCGCATGTGTCAGGGCAAGGACCCGACACCTGCGGTTGAGTTCGCGACCAACAACTTGGCGCCGCGGGCGGCCAATAACCTCAAGTTTTTGAAGAAGCTGGAGCAGACCATGGCTCTGATCATCTTCCCACATAACAGCCTCCAGCCGGAGCTTGCGGCTTTGCTCAGCCCTGACCTCCGCCGTACCGTGGCCTACAAGGTCAACATGGCGATGCTGCGCCGTCGGTACCCCGCGCACGCGGAGCCATCTTTGTTGTGGCTGATGCGCACTCGCATCCACGCCGAGGATGTGTGCCGCTCCAAGGGGAGAAATCTCCCGGAGAAGATCGACCTGGGCATGAACCCCGAGGGCCAGGATAAGCCTGAGCCCATGGATACTTGATGACTGACAACATGGGTGAACTGACGACGAGAAGCATAGTACGATGGGCTTTTAATTGTAATGCTAGTGCCACGGGATGGCCATGGCTTTTTGATTTTTGGTTTGGCGTTTATGGGGACAACGGCACGGCTATGACATAGGGATGGTTACGAGTTATCATTATCATGATCACCATGGTTGGTACGGCCAGGGGCATAGTTAGCATGGTGGCGGCGTTATCATGACCATTTCGTTCATGGAACACTTCGCGTAATACTATCACTTCAACCAGATTCAGTTTTTTCTGGAGCTCTCAAGTTTCTCATGAAGTGTGACATCAGTGGCATGGAAGATTAAATCCCGAATTAGTCAAACGTAGGGCCAGTGTTTGCTTGCTCTTGAATGTCGTAACTGTCGCCGTCGCATTCTTCCATGTTATCTTGGCTAATTCCAAATTGCCTCAAGCCGGCCACGACCTATGTACAAGATAGAATACCGAGCAACCTTTCCCCCACCATTCCCCTTCTATTCCCTCATCATTTACTTGGTCCGGATATGCTTAAGCTTACCGGGTGAGTACAGGAAGTTGTTGGCGTATGCCTTGGGGCGGAAGTGCCGCTCGTTGGGCTCCTGAACAAAGTACTCGTAGCCCTGCTTCTCAGCGAAGGCGATGGCGTCCTCCTTCGTCTTGAAGGTCAGGTGCGTGCCCTGCATGAAGTCGGCCGACGACTGCCAGCCCATAAGCGGGTTCTCCCACCGGTGACCCTTGCCCAGCACGTCCCAGTCCATGCGCCAGAGCTGGGTGTTCTTCTCGCCAGATTGCGTAGCCGGCTTGGCGGGTTTGTAGATGCTGGCACACGCGTATTAGGTAGAGCTCGGAAAAGAGATGCTGTGGGGAGGCAAGACATACCGGACTGTCCGCGCCTGGAGCTCCATCGGCGCGCCGGAGATCAGACCGGCGGGAACGACGTTCTCCTCGCTGCCGTCCTGGACATTTTTGGGCACCGGGGTGAAGGTACTATGTGTTGAGAAGACAGACAAACGTCAATTGGTCTGAACATCACAGATCCCTCAATATCACCCAGCTAGAGCTGGAATAGGGGCAAGGGCAGGGAGAGCTGCGTACGAGGTCGCGATATCAATCGGAACGTTGTAATCGGGCGCATTCCGCGGCAGGGTCGCCAGAGGCGAGTCCTCTTTCGTACGCTCCTTCTGGACGGGGACGTGGATGTTGTGGGCTGCACGGCAGGGCATAACGGCGACGGCAGCAGCACGGGAGCTGGCCGTGCTGTTGCGCAGCAGCCGCGCAGCAGAGGTGGCGGCGGGGCGTAATGAGGACATGGTTTTTTGGGTTGTTGGTTGCGACGAGGGGAATTGGTGATGGTAAAGTTACAAGGCAGTTTGGACTTCGAGGGATAATTACGATCGAGCTTGTCCTGTCCCCCCTCGAGAACTCTGCCAAGCTGACGGAGTCGATGATGCTTGCTGCCCTTGAGGCGATTCGCAACCTTTTGGGTGGTGCTCCTCGCCCGTGCCGGTGCCAAGAGTGGGAGGTCTCTTACCCCACCGCCCTACGTGTGATTGGTCAGCCGGGAACAACCGCTCCAATCTTCTTGCTCTGGCTTTTCCCGCTGCAAAGGCAGCGTTGTGCGATCCGGCCGGACTCCATCTTTAACAGCTCAATTGTGCTGCACCCGCGATCTTGTCCCCCCTCGCCCTCGCCAATTGAGCCGGACCCACGAATCTCCAAAGAAGCTGGGGATTTGTTGTCTTGCCGCCCGACCCGAACGATTAAACGATATCGTTTGCACGACACCTCTGCCAAAATGAGCTACGTCACTCGCCGGGCGCTCTCGACCCTCATCCCTCCTAAGGTATGCTCGAATCTGCGGATATGGTGGTCTAAAAGGTTTAGATAAAATTCTAACGGTTAACTCTAGGTCGCTTCTCCGAAGGTATGTTGTTTTTGACCGTTGAGGGCGCTTGGGAAGACAGTGTGAGCTGCGGGGAGGATGGGGGACCAGGCTGGATGGGAGGAAGACATAGACGACGACACCGCGGATCGGACGGAGCCTGAGGCCCATGGTGAAGCTTAAAGGAGGGAATACTGGCTTATAAATGGTTATCGGAGTCGCTGACACGGAGGTGCAGATGATCGGCGCCAACCCCGACGCTGTCCGTATGCAGCGCGTCGTCAGTTTCTACGAGAAGCTCCCTCGTGGTGCGGCTCCCGAAGTCAAGCCTCAGGGCTTCTGGGGCAAGTACCAGGCTAAGCACTTCGGCAAGAACCCGACCGTCAAGCGTATGTGTCCCTGGGTTGTGATCCGGCTGGCACTCGAGTCCCTGAGGGCAGAGGGCAAGCTGGGCGTTGAATGGAGCTTCGAGTGCTGATGTTGTTTATACAGCTGTTATCCATGCCATCATTGGCCTTCTGATCGTCGGCTATGCGCAGAACTACTACTTCCACCTCCGTAAGTGCTCCTGGCTGTCCTTAGCTACAACGGGCTGCTCGGTCGAGAGGGAACATGCTGACAGTCTACAGGCCACCACAAGAACAATGTCCACTAAGCTGGCCGTGGAGTTGGTGTGCCCTTTTGCTTGGTCGTTACCCAGGCATGTACATAAGCTGTTGCAATAGACTGAGTGCTAGCGGCACCGAACAGGGTTTTTTGTTCTCTCACCGAGGTTTCAGCGCAGTGTTGAGGAGTGCAACATGATCTTATTGGGGAATACGACTTCTGAAATAGCTTTCATCTCATAGTTTGGCTCAGCCAAAATGATGGCCAGCTTGATGTAAAACCAGCTTGAGGACTCAGGATGCGTTTGATCAGATGGCAGCGAACATCATGCAACAATCAGGAGTCAATGTGTGCACTTCATTTCCTTGAGAGGCTCACCGGCCGAATACCTGCTTCGGACTACTCCATAGTCCATAAGGAAATCTAGCAGAAAATTACGGGGAATTCATTCCAATTTGCGAAATATGACAAACCATTGCAAACTTTCCTGGTAAACGCAATGAGCCAACACAGTCGGTATTGTCAAGATGAAAGCCAAAGTTTTGAAAGGGCAAGGGCCTCGTTGCCGCCCCGCGCCTGGAAACCTGTGGCGCTAAACCAAATACGGAAGTCTTGGCAGCCTGATGTGCCGAGTCCACCAACCGCCGGCCACGAAGAGAGGGTGGCCAGTGACAGCAACAGCAGCTCACCCTCACATCCCTTGCCTCAGTGGCCGCTGAGCAAAGGCCGGCAGCACTTGGCTACACAAGGCTCAACCTTTCAACCCGCATTCTTGCACCTTCACATCCAAACTCGCGGAGTGCAACCCCTTACCTTTTCCCTCACCCACCTTTCCTCGATCGCAGAGAGTTAATCCATTTCCCCTCTTCTCTTTTGCAACTGCTCGTCGATTCGCAGACCTCGGTCTTGCACCAATTTCCAGCTCCAGCAAGAAGTAAGTCAGCCTCTTCTATGCTTCCAACTGCTCACTTCTGGCTCAGCCCTTGCCGCCTGGCCTGAGGCCCCACAAATTGGCTGGCATTGCGGATGGGCATCGTATCGTTGTAGTCCCTTGCTCGGACCGCTCTGTTCCTGTCCAGCATCCAGCAGTCCAACAAGCGAGCGAGCGCCCCAGCGCCTGGCCAGCGTCCCCTCCGGTGCTGTGGTCGCACAAGCCAAGAGCAGGCAGGGCGTGCCATGCGCCAGCCATCGACAACTGGCCAGAAACATCATAACTTTTTCTACTCATTTTCTCCCCTTCCCACGCCTGTGCTGCATCGAGCAAACTCAAGTTACTGACCGGCTCCTACGGTCTCGCAGACATCATCATCCCTACCCGACTTCGACTGTAGATTTTCGATACTCGATACTACCCTTACCCCGCGAACAGTTGGACGCGCAATCGGGCAACACCAAGAACCCATCGCCGTTCGACCGCAGACCACCAATCCAGCCGAGAAGTGTAGAATGGCAACTGACTCACAGAACCAACGATCCGATGAAGCTCAACTGACTTCTGCTGCCGAGCCCGTAAGCCCAAGCCTCTCCCCGCCGTCCGCTTGCGCGACGCTTGCCCTTGTTCGTCCCCTCGTCGCTAACCCCAGCCGCCCCGCGCCGGCCGTCCAGACTGTCAAGATCGACTCGACCGACTCCCAAAATGTCGATTCTAGCCAACCGCCAGTAAATGGCGACGCTGCCGCTTCCTCAGCCGCTCCGACCGTCGGGAATACCACGGAAGAGCCTGAGAACAAGCACTTGACCGACATTGTCGACGATCTGGTGAACTCAACAGAAGTTAGCATAAGTGGAGGATCCGACAACGAAGCTGCCAAGTCCGATGCTTCGAAGACGAAGAGCGACGCAAAGCCGAAAACTACCCTCAAAAAGCCCACCACCTTTAAGGCTGTCAATGTCAACAAGACCTTCCTCACGTCCAAGGGCACTACGCCCAGCTCTCAGGCCAAGGCCGCCGAGAAGTCGTCCTCGGCTTCTGGCTCTGCCTCGGGCTCTAGCAGTACTACATCTACCAACCGGCCCCGGTTAATCGCAAAGACGGGCGGCGTAATTTCTAAGTCTTCTACAAACGGGAAGCCAGGCTCGGCGCCCGATCCAAATGCCGTTTGGAACAAGAACCGACGTAGGAGTTCCCTTTTGACCGTTGTGCAGAGTGTTTCTGCTAACACATTCAACAGCCACTCTTCCCCAAGACCCTAAGAAGCTCACCGACGAGGAGCTCAAAAAGTTCGGCATCCATGTGGCTAGTCGCCTCAATCCCGACGATCATAAGGGCCAGTCGAGTTGGGCAGATATCGAAGACGACGACGCTGATTGGACGCCAGACGCCATTACCTGGAAAGACGGTACAAAAATTAGCATCGCCCATCACGAGGACAATTCCAACCAGGAGTTAGAGAAGAAGGAAAACGGAGCGTCTGCCGACAAGCCCAAGTCGCCGACGCCCGGCACTGCGTCACCGTCGATGAAACCTGGTCTAGCCCTCAAAGGTTCTTCAGAAAAGCCGACTTTGGTCGCGAAGCCGCCTGCCCCTCCCCCGCCGACCAAGTCCCCGTGGGCCCCTCTCCCTAAAATTGAGAAAGTATCGCCAGTCGTGGTCGAGCCCACACCTAGCGAAGCCAACGCTCCGTCCAGAGATGCACATCCTACCGCTCCTCCCCTGCGGGAGATGTCCGCCGACGACTTCAGCCGAGGTCCCTGGAGGGACGGTGCTCCTCCGGGAAACCGGGAGCTGTTCAACTCTCGTTCGGGTCGCTACGAGCCTGTTTTTGACCGCCGTGGTCCGCCCCCTCCGTCACTTCTTCAACGCTCTCACCCTGATCAGCCCGGTCCACATGATCCTCCTGGCGCTGGCTCTTGGAGGAATGACCCGTATGATCGCAGGCGCGGTTCTTCCACGGTTAGCGGTGGTAGTGGTAGCTGGAGGTACCGTGGGCCCGAGCACCCCTTGCCCCCTCCTGAACTCATTCAGGCTCGCCGTGGCTCAATGACGGCCGGCAGTGAGGGGCCTGGGTTCAGCCCCATGTCGCCCCGTGGCTTCTCTCCCCATGGTGGGCCGCGGCAAGGCTCTTGGGGCCCGAGAGCATCTCCTAGTGTTACCCACGCGACTCCCTATCAGCCAGCACCGCCGCAACAGTCTCCGTTGCAGCCTTCTGCCGTTGTGGTGACCGAGGAGGACTTCGAGCTTCAGAAGAAGCTGATGATCCAAAAGAGAGAAGAGGCCCGGCGCCGCCGTTTGGAGGAAGAAGCAAGAGAAGAAGCTGCGCGCAGAGAGAGACTCCGTGCCAAACTCGAGGCGCTCGGACCGGCTCCAGAATCGAGGAGCCAAAGGAAGGCTGCTGAGGAGGCTGCGAAGAAAGCCGCCGCTGAGAAGGCTGCAGCCGAGAAAGCTGCCGCGGAGAAGAAGGCTGTCGAAGAAAGGCAGGCAGCCGAGGGGGCTGCTAAAGAGGCCGAAAAGGTCACTCCAGAGAAGGAAAAGCCGCTTACACAACATGACTCCCCGAAGGAACAGGCACAGGCTCCCCCAGCACCGACTCCTGCTCCGGCTCCCGCGCCAGCACCTACACAGATCCAGCCACACGAGCAGTCTGCTCCCCCACAACCGGAACAGCCGCCGGCACCTCAACCAACAGCAATGCCCCCGACTGTTGCACTAGAACCCGCCAAGCAGCCTACTCTGTCCGCGAACGGTATGCAGCCACAGCCTCTCTCATCACACACCAATCTCGAGCCCCACCCACACCCACACGGCGTTCCGGGCCAACCCCATTCTCATCACCCTTGGGGACCGCCGCCGCCCCGGCCCGGTGACCGACTCCCGCCCGTATCTTGGGGCCCTCAACCTCAGACCAAAAACGTCTGGGCCGCACCAAACAACCGCAGCTTGGGCAACGGCACTTTCGCATCGGACCTTGGGCCTCATTTGCCCCCCGTTGGACCTGGGCCGATCGCTCCTCCGAACGGGGCTCGCAACCTTACTAGCCAGGCTCCGGGCATGCCAGCCCAGCCGGCCAGGCAACCACCGATTGGTCCTCCGTCGCACCAACTCCCTCAAGCAGAGCGAGAACGCGACGTTAACCGCAACGCCTGGGCTGCCGCTGCCCGTTTGAATGACGAAAAGTTTACTGCAATGCTCAAGCCCCAGTTCGAAGAGCCCGAGCGTCGTCCCCAGGCTGACGGTCGCTCGCTGAATCAACCAATTGTTCGGGATACTTGGCGCCCAGTCAAGACTGATGAGAATGGCAGGCGTATCGAGGCAGATACCACCCACTCGCGCCAAATTGGCCAGGACAAGTCGTGGGCCTCGACTGCTCAATCGCAACCCGCGGTCGCTCAGCAAGCACCGGCGGGCCCGAGCGTGACAGAGTATAGCACCTCTTTCTTGGGCACCACAGCGGCTCCTTCTTCAGCGAGGGGATCTCGGTTCTTCCCTGTCCGTCAGGAACCTGTCGAACCAATTGCTCCTGAAGTACAGGTGCGGCCCAAGTCTCCATCACCTCCGCCACCTGATATGCCGGGTCATCCTGCTTTCGATGGTGATGCCAGCCATCCCCATGTCTCGCTACCAGGTCCCCGTCCTGTTGTTCGTCTCCCGCCGACCGGCCCTGCTAGAGAACCCCTGCGTTTGACACCTGCTTCGGAGAAACCGAAGCCGCAGGCTTGGACGTCGCAGCAAGTAACGCAGGAGTCCGAGCCCGCACCGACGACTACCCGCAAGCCCGATAACGTGTGGCAGGCCCGCATTGATAGCCTGCTTGGTGATCGCAAGGTTCCCCATCCCGTTAAGGCACCCGTTCCCGTTCCCCACGTTGAGCCCCTGAGCCGTGCCTCGCAGCAGCAACGCGAGGCACCCGCAAAGGCAGTTGTCGCCGAAGAGGAACCGCGCATCACAAAACCCATGGCCGAGGAATGCTTCGAAGAGCAGGAGATGGGCTCCCTTCCCGTTGTTCGCGTGCCAACCGTCGTCCCTGAGATGGCTTGGCAGCCGAGTCCCCCGCCGGAGCCGCTTCCAAAGAAATTGCTGCCGCATGCTACGAGCGCCGATCCGATTAGTTTCCCTCCTGATGTCTCGGGTGCAGGTACGGTCTGGCACATTCGTATTCCTGGCGCTGAGCCGAAGACGGTTATTGTCCCATTTGGTCGAACCAGGAGCAACCCTCGCCGTGGTGGTGGCCCGCGTGGAGGCAGACACAGCGGTGCTGGACCCAGACAGAGCAGAGGCCCGCGTGATGGGTCAAATACATATGGAGGCCAGCAAAATACTGGCTCTGGGCCACATAGCAGAGGCCATGGCCGTGGTGGATATCGCGGTAGAGAGAATTGGAATCGTGGGGCGGCGCCTGTGCAGAGTTGAAGATGCTGCGTAAGATGAGAATACCAATACTGATATGGAAAGCTGCTACTTGCTTGACAAGTAACAGCGATACTAGCTGTCAAGATGTTGCGTTTTGTTGGTTTTCTCAGGGTTTTTTTTTCGAAGTCTTTTTTTTCTAACGAAAGATACTCGGTAGCTGGTAGCCTTTAAGCTGCCAAGCCCCGACATGCCCTGCCTGGGCAATACCATAACTATGAACTTGTGGAGGTGATAGAAGGGTGTTGGAGAATGCGGAATGGTCTGGCCCCATCTTTCTTGGACCACAATACACTGCGTTAAGCCATAACGAAACGACGAGCGCGTGTCTGGTATTTACGGCAGCGACGTGGACATGATTGAGAAAGGAATATTACACAGGACTGCGACTGTGGTGTGGAGAAGATGACGGTCAGCCAAGCAATTAACTGATGATGAGCTTTGGAGGTGTGAAGGAGAGAAACTTTGACAGAGGTCGCGACTATGAACATAATTGGGCGTTTTTGCTCTGATCTGCTTTTCTCCTTTGCTTTTTTTTTTTTGCTTTGGTGCAAATTGGAGCGTTTGTGACGATGTGAATGATTGCTGGTGGTGAAGAATTAAAGTGTGATGACGGTAATGATGTCGCGCTGGGATATACGGCGTGATGGCTAGACTTGGTGGGCTGCAGTCTGGCTTGGTTTGATGGACATGGTCAACGATGAAAAATTCTTATGGGTCTGGTCTTCTTAGTTTCAGGCTCTTTCCCCAGAAGGTATTCTCAGAAAACAAAGACGGATATCATGATGTCGATGGACTTGACCAAGCCAGTCTGAGCTGATCAACCAGTCGAGACAGGAAAGGAATGAAAGGAGGACATTGATGGACGGATGGATGCCGGAGAGTCCAAAAATATCTATTACACATCAACCAGGCCTGCCGATAGAGTATGTCGACCAGCACTTCATCAAGTGCTGCACGATGATTGATGGATCCATAACGATGGATGAACAGAGAAAGGGCGATGGTGATTGATGATGTCTATTTTACCACCTCACACACCTACCTACTAGCTAGCTCGTGGCTCTATGTGGCTGCACGGAAATGAAGTTTCTGTGTCTGTGCTTGTGTGAAAGATGGGGAGTGTTGTCGTGACTAGCCAACAGTCTCTATCGGATTTGGCTCCTGTCCACAGCGCACGGAAGTTTACGGTGTCAAACACACCTCTAAGAACAAATAAGAATGCAGTTTGATGGACCATATCCCATGTTTTCCCAGTCACAGCCATCACCACACAGCCCACAGCAAGCAAGAAAAAACACCTCACAGCTTCTCTCAACTGCTGCCCTGAGACTTGGAAGATTCAGGGGTAAAAGTGTAGTCAGGGTTAGGGTATGTGGAGCGTGCCCCACCTCACTGTTCAACTCACAGCTTCACTAGCATCTACCCCTTCCAGAAATCTTAAGATCTTCAATCAAGTTAAACCCGCGAATGGCTGAACAAATTAAAGTTGAAGACTTTTACAATTCAACCCATGAAATCAGTGGATTAAGTCACCAAGCAGTACATGTTCCTTCGGCCAGCCTTCCCCCGCTGGCGTCACCTCCCTGTAACATCACGCATCCCCTCACCTCGGTGGTCTTCACTCGACCTCTCCCGACTCAAACCAAACCAGTTATTTCCCTCATCTCCGCCCTTACAAATGACCCCAAACATGACGGAAACCCGACCTTTCTCGCAATTCAAGAATGAACATCAACCCACCAAAACCAAGCATCTCATCAATCTCCTCCGCGGCTGGCCCGCCCCCTCTCTCCTACCCACACACCTCATCCAAGCCAAAGCAAATGAAGTCCTCTCCGACCCTGCAATCGCCATCTCTGCTTTACAATACGCCCCAGACCCAGGATACCAACCCCTCCGTGAGGCATTGGCAGAGTATCTTTGCAAGGTTTACCCCTCGCTTGATGAATTCGAGTCGGCAGGGCAACCCCGAACTTTTTCCTCCTCCGAAGAGGAATGCTCCGCGAGTATCAAGGACGTCTGGGAAGCAGAGAACTTTGCAATTACCGGCGGCGCGAGCCAGAGTATTGCGTGCGTTTTACAGTCGTTCACCGATCCGGGGTATACAAGGGGGATCATCATTTCTGCGCCGTGCTATTTCCTGGGGTGTCCCATCTTTGAGGATGCGGGTTTCGCGGGGAGGTTGTATGCGGTGAGGGAGGACGAGGAGGATGGGATGGATTTGGAGAGGTTGAGGGGACTGTTGGAGGGGGAGGATGGGAGGGGGTCAGGGGATTTTGTGGGTGAGGTGAGGTATAAGAATCCTGGGAAGGATAGGAAGATTTATCGATATGTGATTTATTTGGTGGCTACTTCGGCGAATCCATCGGGGAAGACGATGTCGGTGGAGAAGAGGAGGAGGATGGTTGAGCTGGCGAGGAAGCATGACGCGTTGATCATATCGGATGATGTGTATGACTTTTTGCAGTGGACTACCGCCGACAAAATTTCCGCCACAAACATGAAGCAGCGCAATATAAGGCCGCTGCCGACATTATCCCAGATCGACATCGCCCTTGGCCGGTCACCACACGACCCCCCTGGTAAACACTTCGGCCATGCCATCTCCAACGCCTCGTTTAGCAAGCTGGCTGGGCCGGGGATGCGCACGGGCTGGATCCATGGGACGAAGGACTTCGTTCACGGGTTCTCTGTGACAGGGACGAATCGCAGCGGGGGAGCAGCAAGCCAGTTTGCGGCCGCGATTCTCGCCAAGATGCTTCAGAGCGGGGAATTGCCTGCCTGGATCGATGGTGTGGTCAAGCCGGCGCTGCAAGAGCGGTATCAGTTGATCATGAAGGCTATCAAAGAAGAGCTGCCAGATATAGTTGAAGTGTGGAACGGGAATGGGCCGAACGAAGTGTCAGGCGACGTATCGGTGTTTGGAGGATACTTTGTGTGGCTTACGTTCCCGGAGACCATAGACACGGAGAGATTGGCCCAGAGGGCAAGGGAGGAAGAGAACTTGATCATTGCGCCGGGGACATTGTTTGAGGTGAAAGGGGATGAGAAGAATGGGGGGTTTCGGAATAATGTGAGGCTATGTTTTTCGTGGGAGGATAAGAAGAACATTGTGGAGGGTATCAAGAGGTTAGCACGGGTGTTGGGTAGGATATTGAAGGATGATGATGATCTGATTCATTCGGATACGGCGAAGATCGGGATGGCAAGGGAATACAAGCAGCTTCAAGAGCAGGAGTTGAGGGATTCGTGCTAAGATCAGCTTAGAGACATCTGGGTCCTGGTCGAGTATGGATGATCTAAGTTGCACAACGGGAGCATTTAAGGTATAATGGACGAGGTGTCATATTAGAAGAGTTGAAAAAAGATGTTCAATCAAGGTGGCATTGCTGGTCTTGCTAGCATCATAAGTGTCAGTCTTGTCAGAGGTACCTGCGTTGACGGCACCAGAATTTTACTCGATTTGGATACCACTCCCCTGTAAGGTCGCCCATCGTGATATGTGGCGGGACAGATTGTGCTAATGTATCCCCAAGACCTGGCATTTTGAGCAAGGACGATGAGGTCATGCTGCCCCTGCTCCTGCTAAAGAAGAGGACGGTAGAGATTGGAAGGCTTGCGTTGGCTGAGTTGGATGTACTGCAAAAAGACTGGACATCTAGGGGACGAAGAGAAAAGAGATGAGAGGAAGACAGCTTCCCCGTATATATAGCTGACAAGCATGTGGTCGGTGTCGCAATTTTGCGTCAGAAGTTAAGTTGTGGGTAAGTTGCTTGCTACTTAGGATCTTGCATACAACCTTTGGTAGGTCGGGAGGTAGTACTGCAAAATACTCAAAACGAGGAACTGAGGGAGGACGAATCAGACAAAGGAACGTAATGAAACCAAACTTCGAAGGAGGTTGCCTTCATTGGTCGGGAACTTGAGGCTGTAGTGAATCGGGCATATATATGCGTGCATAAATTCTAGCTTCTATAGGGCGGAGTAAGAACACGAGAGATACAGGCGCAAGTGAGCCTGAAAATCCCACGTTACACCTGGCACTTGGAGAGCATGTCCTGTCCTAGAAGTTCCTCCTCCGTTACTCAGTTTGCCATGTAAGTTGAGATCGTGGGGAATGCGGAACGTTAAGCAGGCCAGTCGGTCACAATGCTGTTCTCTTCATCCACTCGCAACCTCTCTCCCTCCCCTTGCCCTGACTTGTGCAGCGCTAGCCGTCGAGGTAACCACCGGCCATACAAGGCATCTTCTCCGTCTTCACTTCCAACAGCGGGGCAGCCAACTGCAGACTGCGGCGGAACAAATGGCACAGCTTGCTCTAACATCGAGTACTCGTTCCCCGCATGAAGGGGGAGGGGCAGCTTGGGGGGAAAATTGCGTGGTCAATTCTGGTGTATCCGTGATGAAGGGTGTTATATTTTGGCATGAACTACGTAGGTAATCGAAGCGTACATGACATCAACAATAGCCTAGAATATATCTATCTCGTTATGGGCATTGTTGACGTAAACCTGCCGGGAAAATAGCTCGCCAGCACCTATAAAGCAGATGCTTGTCGTGATTAACCCTCGTTTCTAACCCTGTACGCTGACTTCTTTGCTTAGGCCACACCTGAGATAAGCAAGTCTCGTCTCCGGTGTCCCCTGGTTTAGATCCAGTGATCCGGTAGCTATCTAACACCAGGGTCCTTCCACGTCGTCTAGTCGACTGGCATCAAGTCCTGATAATGGCAAAACCTTGATGCCTAATGCCGGCAGGTTACCCGGTCGGCATGGCTCACCAGCGGCTGAGGGTTGACCGGCCATATCCATGCCGCGGGCATCTACCACCGCGGGTCGACTTGATTGTTTAACTACGTACGCAAATGGCAAAGCAGGAGCCTTACTTCTTGTTTTCCTCTGATGAAGGCCCCTCGAAGGTGTGTATCTATCACCTCAAGTTAGCATCTCCTTGTTCTAAAATCTCCGTCACAAAATCTGACGAAACGTACCTTCTCGGCCAAAACAATCCACTCCTCCACTGCCCGTACATAAGGATCAGCCGCGCCATCAACAGTCGTTTCATGCCCCCAGACAACCAGCTTGTCGAATTCTGCTTGAGCTTCCAAACTACCCTGCAGCAGTTCGGGGTCGAGATCGATCACTTCAATGTGCTCCTCTTCTGGTCTCCTTTGCTGGCTATTAGCGGTATCTTCGGGAGCGGTAGGCACAGCAATCACGCCACGGTAATTCTCAGGCAGGGACAGCGGTGTGCCGAGGAGTTTGCGCCCGCGGAAGTAGGCTGTTTGAGTTTGTTGCGTATTGGCACCATTCGCTTTTGCTCAAATGTTAGTAAAATAGGTTACGATCGTAAGCAACCAGTAAAAGACTTGCCCTCATTAGAATTGGTTTTCGGGTCCCAAAACGGATCAACAGGGTCAACTGGTCCGTCGTAATGAATCCGGCAAGGGAGGAGGTGAGCTGTGGCCTTGGAGAAGGTGCCGGATGCAGGCTTGATGGTGAGAATGGGCTTTTCGGTGGCTATCATCTTGATCTGGTTGAGATCACTTCCTGAGTTGCGGAGCCAGGTCTTAGGAGGAGCAGAAGCTGGCGGTGAGATGAGATGATGTCGAAATCAAGACGCGTCGCGAAAGTTGTCATGGATGTGGAACACATACTGGCGCGACAGGCCCAGGAATAAGCTGTAATTTTACGCGTATGTACAGCGGTCGTGACAGTAGGGTAGTGTAAGCCGCGGCTATTTGCCGCTATAAGCGCGATAGGTGGGATATGGTTTAACGACTTGACAACGTGCTAGAAGACGTCGATTTGACTTTTACGAAAGAGTTGGGATGGAAACTAAAAACCAAATTGAGCAAATAAAAAACCTAAGGGCATTCCAGCCGGCAGGTCTCCCAGGTTTTCTGAGTATTCGTTTCTCAGGAATCCAGTTCAATGAGACAGTTTTTACGCCACCATGTCGCTTGGATTTATGACACCATCCATAGTCGAAAACTTGCCCTATGAACCGCTCTCATTGCAACGCAGGCATAGGCTATCCCTGATAACCACTCATCTCTTAATCTAGGAAATTTTACAGCTGTATATTGTTTTTATAGAAGTTAGCAAGAGAATATCTTAGGTATCATCTGTGAGAGGGTTAATCGAACAAACCTCAATCTTGAATGACCAAGACAAGTCGAAGCATAAGTTCCAACTCACTGGTGATCATTACTGCGGCGTATGGTACCCGGGAGCTTACATGTTATTGCTTGCTTGACCGTATATTCCCGTGATAAATAAGGATCAATGAAGTGAATGCTGACTCGATTACTACGTTCATTAACAAACGTTGTGACAGTTATCATTAAGGCTTTCTCCAGAGACGCCATACAAACGGGGACTTCATGCAATATTGTAACTGTGTTTAGGCTTCCACGATCTGACATGGAGACCTGCTCCGGAGCAAACACTCTACCAAAGCTCATTGTCGACTTATCTAACGGCAATCAAGCAACCAGTACAATCTTGATGTGCAGGAACCTGTGATCTTGCTGACATCTGCTCTTCTTTCTTCAAATCCTTCACCCTCCAGTCGCGAGCCACGCTTTGACTCGCGATGAAGCAAACATAGAATTTATCATGTTCCCTAAAACTTGAACCAGAGCACACGAGAGATCATCCAACCACGCCTGAAGAACTGGCCTCACTTCTCATATTTCGCCAGCCAAGCAGCTGACAATCAATCCATTTCCCCTCTCCAAACCATCCATTCACTACATCACAAACAACATCCTCTTAAATACCTTCAGTCATTCACTCGTCAAAGACCCGAATCTTGTCAGTCCTTTCCTGTCTTTTACCCCCACCCCCATCTACTGAATGTCCAGTTCCCCTCAACCTTCAACATAACCCACTGATCAGTGACTGCTTCGCGAGCGAACAGCAATCATGACTGCCCTTCTCTGGACCTCGATCTGTGACTTGGCCAAGATGGCCGTCCTTTCGCGCCTGTCCAATATCGAGACGGGTACACTGATTGTGATTGACCAGACAGAGGGGAGGAAATACGTCTTTGGGCAGCCGATTGAGGATGGGGAAGAAGTTGACTGCCACTGTCACAACAATGGGCGCATCTCGTGTCTTGAAGGTCATGAACCTCATATCGAGGTCAACGACAACGGCCTCACCCACGACGGAGATTCATCGCCCGCTGCTTCCCCCAACAACAATGACTCCTTGCCCACAGCAGGCGCCGACAACGCCCCCAAGACCACCAATCTTCACAAACCCCCCACCACAACCCTCATCATCCGCTCCCTCACCGTCTACCCCCTCCTCCTCCTCCAAACAGACCACGGGTTTGCCTCGTCCTACCTCCTCTCTTACCTCGACGTGCGGCCCTCCCTCACTGCTTTCTTCCGCCTGTTCATCCTGAACCGCGACACCCTCCACAACGGCACAACACTCCCCTCGCAAGTGCTCAACCGTCTCCTAGGAGGTGTCAAACAAGCCTGGGATGTTGTGACCAAGTTGCTGGGGACACAAAGGGGGGAGTTGGCAAGGGCGAGGAGGGATGTGAGGAGGCATTATGATCTGGGGAATGAGCTCTTCGCTGCATTCTTATCAAAGGATATGACGTATTCGTGTCCCATTTGGGAGGCGAACCCCCCTCTTGGGAGGGAGGAGACGTTGGAGGAAGCGCAGGACAGGAAAATTAAACATATCATATCGCTTGCCCGGCTGAAACCGACTGACCACGTCTTGGAAATTGGCTCTGGATGGGGCAGCTTTGCGATCACCGCCGCAAAAACTGTCGGGTGTCGGGTCACTTCTCTAACCCTCTCCCGCGAGCAGAAGGCTTGGACCGACCAAAAGATCGCTGACGCAGAACTGGGGCATTTGGTCGAGGTACTACTGATGGATTATCGCGAGCTGGAACTGCCAGAGAGCGAGGAAGAGAGGTTTGACAAGGTCGTCTCAATCGAGATGATCGAGGCGGTCGGGGAGAAGGGACTCAGGGGCTTCTTCGAGAGGGTGGATGCGTTGGTGAAGCGGAGGGGCGGGATTGTGGTGCTGCAGGGGATTGTTATGCCCGAGGGAAGGCATGAAGAGTATTCCAAAAGGGAGGAGTAAGTCACTACTTGCATAACCGTCCTTGGTATGTGAGATGCTGACGAGAATAGCTTCATCAACCGCTATATCTTCCCCGGCGGGTATTTACCCTCGACGACGCAGCTCATCAACCACATTACTGCCGCATCGACCGGGACGTTGATCATTGAGCGAATCGAGAATATCGGAGGACACTACGCCCGTACCTTACGTCTCTGGAGGGAGCGGTTCCTGGCCAATTTTGACAGCAAGATCAAACCGGCGCTGACGAGGGAGAATCCGAATTGGACGGAGGGGGATGTCGAGGTGTTCAGGAGAAAGTGGGAGGTGAGCTCATAACCTTCTCAAGGCCCACATCATGTTGTGGTGCTCTAGATGGATGGGAAGATCTTGTGTAAGTTTACTGATGAGTTGCTAACCTTGAGTAGTACTACTTCTCCTACTGCGAAGCAGGCTTCATGACCAAGACCCTGGGCGACGTGATCATCACTGTGGGGAGGGAGGGGACGATGGAGTTGATGGAGGGGATTCCGCTGTGAGGAATGGGAAGGAAGAGACACCTTTCCGCGCAGGTATTGGAGCCTGAAGATATAGACAGACGAGAAGTGTAAGAGGTTGTATTAGGAATATATTACACTTCGGGGCTTGTCTCCCCAAAGATAAGGATTAGTGCGCTGTATGTAACAAGCTGGATTCCCTTACCTCTAGATCGTCTTGGGATTTGCAAAGCTAATGGCATAGGCGCATCACCGCCATCATCTCTCTTCATCTCATATCACCTAGCCCGTAGAACGGACGAAATTGGATGGGACACTTGAATGTGCAGAACCAATAAAATTCATTGTCTATCCCATTACACCACTCTATCCACCCAGCCTACGATATGTATACAACTACCAATAGTAGTCTCACACACTGGTATACTAAACACTGCGTTGACAGTAGGTATTACAATCACATTCCCTCCCCCCCCCC
>Ga0065720_1018920_pt1 | contig 55730 bp, 42 predicted proteins | sample Thericmetagenome_FD_59107 | JGI IMG/M metagenome (GOLD analysis project Ga0065720, IMG submission 59107) | Thermophilic microbial communities from the Joint Bioenergy Institute, California, USA of rice/straw/compost enrichment - eDNA_2 v2... | ecosystem: Engineered > Solid waste > Grass >... | reverse complement strand
GGCAACATTCGCGGGCAAGCCGCAGATCTGGACAAGGAGGGCCAAGAGCGTATGCGAAAGGGGGAGGGGGCAGGGCAGAAGGTCGGTGCTGTGTACGGACAAGGTAACCGGCAAAGAGGATGCAAAATGAGCGTCGCGAAGAAATAGGGTCGATTAGCGAACGGCCGAAGAAGGAAACGAAGTAATCATCTGAATAGGCGTCAAAAAATCCAATATCTAAGGGAAAGAGATTATTATCCACAAGGCGCTGCTGGCGTTGATGCTGTAGCCTTTGTGGTGTGTTGGACGAGACGCTTCACGCTCATGCTGGAGGTCGCCAGCCCCAAGAACTGCGAGCCGAGTCTCGAAATTGGCCTCTCTCTAGGAGCGTTCCACCCTTGGCCCGTCGCCCCTTGTCACAGCCGTACCTTGGCGTCCTGTCGGATCCACCCAACGAGCCCAAATCTTGGTGGGGCCTGATTACCTAATCACACCTAATTGTGTCTGCACCGCCCCGCTGCCAAGAGACGAGACTTCGTCCAACTCATTCCTTTCACTTTGCAGAAGGGAAGCCAACTTTGGACACTATTCACATGCCTCAAGTCTCAGCAACATCTGTGCTGTGATGGGTTCAATACTGCCCTAAAGCATAACACAGAATCTCAGTTTGACTCAAGGATTTACCAGCCATTCACTGCACTAGAGTCCTATCGGACTGTTCTCCACTTCCTCAATTGCCTATGGACAAAAGAATGAACATGAGCTGCAGCCAGATAGTCATCAGCACCATAACTTGTTCGTCCTTCGGGGACCAACGTCGCAGTTGAGACAAGAGGTATCGGAGTTCGTGGACCTCAGTGGAAGCCAGTTTCGCTAGTATCACATCTACACTCAATGCTTTCAGGATAGTCTCGTATCTTTTTCAAGATATATCAACGCTTTTCTCTCGTGGAGACTTTCTCATCAACCAGACCATGGAACATGACCCACGGGTAATTGAGGTCTTGTCCAATGACACGCAAGAAGAGATGTCCTGCATAATTGAGGTCTAGCACTAGAGGTTGGATGGTAAAACCCTTCTAAGAATAGGTAGCAGATACATTATCACCCGCTGGTATGGAAAAAGCCGTTAGCTGTGTTAGCCTTTCAGCCCCTTCTTGCTTTGGACTTAAAATGTTGTGTTGAAGGAGATGCATGTGCCCTTAAAGCAAAACCGTGAAATTCTCAGAATCCTCAGAGGACTCTCATCCTTGGATGATGAAGAATACGTGCTTCGTCTTCACCTGCCCTTAGGCTTCAAAAGGAGGTCGGAAAAGCTGGATAGAAGAACAATGCAATGGATGACGTCGTGTTTATGCGCAGCACAGAGCCAACTGACACCAATGTTGTGGATCCACCATCTTTTTGACAATGAATCCGCACCACATGCGTCAACAATACGGGACACGAAAGTTGAATAGTTCTATTATTGCTCCTGATGCACGACGCCATTTTCTGTTGGTGATAATTTTAGACAGCCTTTGTCTCCTCCTTCTTCTGCGCACCACAGTTAGCAGATTCTCTTTTGGTCTAAATTCATAAAAATGGAATACCTTTAGGATCAGAGATTATCATGGTATACCTAGTGAGCTTCTGGGATTGTCGAGACACGTGCACGGACATAAACCTTGAGCAGAGTAGAATTGCGCATCTGCAGGCTGAGGTTGAAAGGCTCTTACCTGATTGCAAGAGATATACCACTAAAGGCAAAGAAAGATGAGTTGGTATTCGTCTCCTAACTGCGAAGAGGGGTGTGGCCTTTTAGTCTCAAGTGACACTCTGCGTACTTTGTTCTTGACCGGCTTCAGTTTGCAGCAATCATTGCTTGTTGACAAACATTTAACTAGGTCCAGCTGCTGTTGGGAAGTCAGCATTGACAAAAATTCTTGGCGTCGTCTTGTCAGCGTCCCCTTCTTCAGCTGAGGGTTGGGGATCTATAACAGCCAGGAGAGCTATCGATACTGCGAAGCCTTCCTTCATACGCCGAACCTAGCCGTCGTTGAAATACAGTCCTTGTAATGCAAGATAGTTAATCTTCTCTAGACAGATGTCAACCCGTGATAAGAGGCTAGCCCTCTTAGAAGAGAAAAATGCAGATGGCCTTGTGCGTCCCGGAGATGATGCAGATAACAGGTAAACTGCCGCTGTGGGTGATTAGTCGCGTCGCAACCACATGTTTCCTTCTGATATAAAAGCTGATGAAAGATACAAAGCTAAGGGATCTCCTAGAATATCACTCCGGGACAGTCATATTCATTACAAGTAACACCACTCTTGTCGACTATGCCTCTCGTCCTGCACTATCCACAGAAAAAAAAAAGTTGGTATATGCTGGTCCATATTTCGTTTCCAGGATTCGCATCCCTCAGACAGAACATGCTTAAAAAACTTATCTCCTCACGTTGCTTAACGGCTTCCCCGGACAGCCGGAAATGGTTGATTGGGGTTGGCCTGCTTCATTATGGGTAGCCAGGAAATTCCGCAGAGTTGTATCCACCATTCTCAATCGTCGAACCCTCCATGCCTTGGTGGATTAACCAAGACAAATGTTCAGCTCAATTATATTGCAATAGCAACATACCCCCCGCCCCCCTGGAACTTTGGTCACAAAAAGGGCTGAGCTTCGGATTGAGAGGTGCCCTCCACATGAAAGGGGGAAGTCTATCCATGGGTAACCTCAGCGCTGTGTAATGTAAATTTGCGTGATCGTTACTGCCCCTGAGCATCATCATATATTAATAGGCAGATTATATAAAATTCTGGAGTTTGAACCGGAACACTCAGTATCAAAACACGTGACCGATATGGGAAGAGGGAAAGGGACACATTAGCATCCGAGCCCCATCCCCTCCAGTCAAGGCAACTTAAATTGCTATTTCATGGAATACCACAGTTGGAAGTTCATTTCCAATCAGAAAACAAAAACTTAGCTTGTCTTTATGGCCGTGTACGCCAAGAAATCTAGCAGATCTCTTGCCTCGTGTCTGGATATCACGGCATCCGCCCGCCTGGCGTGATATCGGGGTTTCACATCGTATTCTACGCGATTCTTCCAGGCAGTACAAGCAAGAGTTGTTGTCTGGATCCAAAGAAATTGACACGGTAGTGAAGGTTTACCACTACGGGAATGAGGGATGTGCATTTGCGGTAGGAAGGCCTTTAAATCCATGTTTATGTTTTCGAAAATCAATCTATATTAATTGCAACTTTTCGGGATTTCCCAGGATGAAGAGTCAAGATGTGACTTGCTTCCCGGCGGAACGCTTGACGATCCAACCCGACTGGACCACAGTTTGTCTTCGTCCATTCAACTATTTTTTTGGATTCTGATTACGGCAGCATATTCAACCTTAGTTGTAAAGCGCTCTTGCTTAGAGCGAAATCTGCTCATTATGTGGGCCCTACACTCTCTCCATTGTGAGCCAACAGTGGGTGGACATCCTGGTAAAGCTGAATGCATTGGTTGACAGCAGACATGTGTTTCAGAACTACAATCAACTCCAAAACGTCCTATGTGGTAACAGTGCATTCTTCAGATCGAAGCTAAACTTTGGGGGATCAATTTTATTCATGAGGCGATAAGTCTTCTGGATGATACCATCAAACAATGGAAATGCTACCACAAAACAGCAATACAGCTGTTCAAGCATGATTGCAGATTCAGGGAAAGCACAAGGTGAAAAGAGCACTCTCTAAGGGCATTAAGTATAACAGAGAGCGAATCGGGCATGTCAAAAAATGTAATCAATTTTCCAAGCTTTCCAGAACGAACTGTAATGTATTACTGTCATGCGAGATTGTGTAAATCCAAGCTGTTCATTTAGCCTTTATGGTTTTCTCAACAATGTTGCTGACAGACGTCTTCAGGTTTGGCTGTTCAATTCCAACGCGGTTATGGAGGATCGGGAGTCAATGTAACTCGGGGAAAATGTCAAGTTACTAGCACTTATCGGCCGTTTTTTCCCCTTGCTGTTGGGTCTCTGCGTGCTGAGCTTGTTCGCGCTATGTGGGCAACATACAGCCAAAGGAGGATACATCTCGTAGAACCAAATGGCCGGGCATTCCAAGTCGCGTATAGTGAGTCTCCATTTTCAGGTGTTTCTCGGCCCTAGAACTGGGAAAAGACAACCATCGGAAAGGCTGATTGTGAGATTTGAGCTATGGCATCGAGGACGATACAGTGGAGGTGTTTGACACTAAAGATTCCAGGACCTGTTTGGCTTGGCTCTTGCGTGCGCGAGGTACCTGTGCCGGAGCTTTGGGATTGTCCGTGGCGCAGTGAATGAGAGCGCGCAGCATCCTCCATAGTCCGTGATACAGACGGGAAACATAAGCATACAATTGATACAATTGCAATAACTAAGACGAGCACGATTCCAAGCATGGTTTCTGCAGGAAGAAAGCCTGTTTCCCGAAAACCACCGGTATTTAGACACAAAACATGAACCAAAGGAACGTCTAAAGTTCCATCAGTATGGGAAAATCTTAGTGGTTCTGTGCGTGAGCCTTCTATCCTCAGGGCAACTGCCGACGCCCTCAGATTCAGCACGCCTGACTCGACCCCCTCGTTAAGCCATAATAGGCCAGAAGTCCCTCTCAGCTTCTAGAAGTGTCCGCCACCGGCTCTCTACCCTCGCCAGAATCTCAGATTTGATCTTCTCAGCCTTTCCAACTTCCGCTTGAGCTGCATCAAGTACCTTCTGTACGGCCTGATCAACGATGCTCCCTAGGCGCTCAACGAACGCAACAAACTCGGGACTGGTCCAGTTGGGAATAAACTCCTTTCGCAGGGCACCCCCATCAGCATCCTGATGACCATCTGCCGGCGATCCACGGCTCCTCTCGGCAGCCTTGGCGTGCGCAAACGACCATGCATCCAGATAGACTCTCTCAGTGCCCCAAAACGTCACAGCTCCTTCCAGCCAGGGCAGCAGGGGCGTGCTCATAGACGTACCACATGCGTGAGCCGACACATGGGGTGTCACATCGGCAAATATCTTCTGCATTCTCTCCAGGGCTGTTGGTTGCTGGACTGAGTCATTTGATGACGGCCCAAGCATCTCGAGAGATAGGCCGTAGCGCTTAGAAACGTCAATGAAAAAGCGCTCCTCTCTGCGGATGGCCACCAATGCTTCAATCAGCCAGTCAGCCAACTGTGTCTCCCAAGCTGCATCCTCTTTCCCGAAAGGATCAACGTAAGTGGGAAAGTCTAAAGACGACAGAAGTTGTCCCGCGGCCCGGATATATGAGTGGATGTAGAGTCTGTCTGCTGCCAGCCATTTACCCAGTTTTTCTTTTGGTAATCGGCCTTCTGCGCCAGCCAGCAAAAAGTCGCTTTGCGTCGCGGCTTTGTACAACTCAGGTTGCGAGGAGAGGAGGTGGGAAGTTAGGGACCAGCAGGCCATGATGACATAATTCTGTTTACTTTTTACCCAAAATGGACTTAAGGATTAGCTGCAGGATGAAACCTAGCTTGTGCGCATGTTCTTGCTTACCAGAGCGTCACGTACTGAGAAGAAAAGACAAAGTTGATGCTCTAACGAGTTCTTTGATCAGGATGAAAAATTTTTATGCAATGGGACAATGTTACTCGGAGTTGATGTATGCAACCATCCAGCAGTGCCGCACGAATATGTGTTTGGTTACCCCACCCCAGCTTGTGCGACCCGATGCTCCACATCACGCTGACTTAACTGGGAAGATGATCCACCCTTGACTGGCTGTCCACGATGCATGTCGTAACTTAGTCTGGAAAGTCATTGATGCACTGAAAACATGAGCAGAAATATGAAAGGAAGATTATGACTATAGCACGCTTCATGCCACTTAATGACCCTGAGTATTTGGCAAGATAAGCATATCACACACAACTCACACATATGAACAGTCAGATAATGCGAAACAGCACACACACCGCACAGTCTAGACCTTTTGTATATTGACTTCATCAAACAATGGGGCAATACTCCCCCGAACAAACAGACCCAACCTGAAACCAAAGCCAAAAATGCGGCTGAAGTCCTCCAGAAACGCCAGGCCTAAATGCCCGCTCCCAACCTTCCCTGGACTCACTCCTAGTCGTCCGGGTCTTATTCGGTCCCGGCCTCCTCGGAGTCGTCCAACACCATCGCGTCCATATCAGCCTCGTGGCCACAACCTCCTCTTCTTCCTCTCATCCTCCTCGATGCCCGCTGCGCCCTGGACAAACTCGTCGGTAGCCCGTGCCAATTGGCAGTAGGTCGCCAGGTACTGTTGAGGCTGCAAAAATGCAATGATCAGTATCCAGCGCTGACAAGCTAATGGAACAGAAACGGAAACAGAAGTGCACTAGGACATTGTTTGCCCATATTAAGCAACTAAGAAAGCCTGAAGGTGACAGGGAAGCCGACATTGATTATCGTGTAGTTTTTGGGTTTAGACAGAAACAAAAAGTGCAGGAGGAAAAAGAAGAATACATAAGGGTAATGTCTGTTCGTTACAAGAATCCACAATGAAAAGAACACACCGAAGTGAAAGTCAGTGAGAGAGGACAAGAATCATAAAGAAAGATGGGTTCAAAAGACATCTGATAGCCCATACAAAACCTGGGTGCAGTCATTACCAAATATCTCTAACATCTTGAGTGAGCAACAGGAAAGTGGAAAATTCTTGGATATGTTGAGAACAATATTCCAGTTGGTTATAACTGAAGAAAACGAGGGATGAGTGCTGAAAGGGAAAGACGAAATTAGAGGGCAAAAGATGTTGAGGGCTACCAAAACAACCATGTAACTTGGGGCAGGCCTGGCTGCACCTACAAGACAGGGCCAGCAGGAGGAGAAGAGACAAGCTAGGAAGAAACCGAGAGTGAAATATATGTAGACAAAACTTGGAGACCTAAGATTCGAAGTTGGTGTCCAGAGAGATGATGGCAGAAGGGATTCTAGATTTTTTTTTAAAAAAAATCTGCTGATAATCAGCAGTCAGAAAGCCAAAGCCCAGATAAAGTATTTATGCGCGAATGCAATGGATGCCACTACCGGGATGTCTGGCAGACTACTTACAATTGGAGTACGCGATACCCGACGAAAACCTCGTGAAGATGGCGTAAAAGGCATACGGAACCCAGTTGAGATGATGAAATCTTTTGAAAAAGAAAACACCAGCAGCGAATGCCAACTGGCAAAAACTTGGGCAGAGCTAAAATGTTGTTGTAATACCCTTTTGAAAAAAGAAGATAGTAATACCGGGCAAATGACGGGGGCGACGAAAGAGGCGAAAGCGGCAAAAGCAACCGGTGCAGGCAGAAAGCAACAGCAGGCCGGAAGAGTCGGATGATTTTGAAAGAAAAAGATTCGGAGACGAAGACACGACGAAACCCTTGGGCCTGGCTCAAACGTACACAATGAAGTGCTTGAGTATTTTGGAGAAAAAAAGCGACTAGAGGTCTTAATGGCGCTGGGACGGGAACCAAGATCGAGCGGGCAGCCAATGCCGGTTCGGAGAAAGAAAGGTTGCTCGCCTTGGGAAAACTGGTTGGAAGAAGGAAAAGCAAACAGAGTTCAAGGCAAGGGAAGAAATACTAGCGGGCCAGCGGGGACCCATGGCCACAGTACCCCCAACTTCAGATCGACATCCGCGCCCATGCTATTGAACTGGTATAAATTTCTTGTTATTCGGCCTTCCGTCTTGCTATTATTGGTGCTTCTGACATCTTCTGACATCTTCTGTCTGTCCTGCGCCGTGTGAAGAAACCCAGCATATACCGGTCAATCTTAGGCAACATGAAGAAATCACCAATAAGGAGACCAGGTAGACTCGTTATTTCTTGTTCAGGTCTGCGTAACTATTTCATCTACCACATGGTTTCCGAGAAATAACGGCCTAAGTTCGCAACTTTAACCAGATCTTAAGACAGCAGGGTCACATTAATTATTGAAAACAACATACAATTGATTGTATAAGACCCTTGCTGGGCTTACAGCTTCGGGCCTTTTTTTCTATCAATAACGTGGACACGAGGGTCATTCAGAATACGAAGAAAAGACGCCATGTGAGCATACGTGGCCTCCCACTCCATTCCAACAAGTACAGCTATCCTGTCAGTGGCCTAGGTGAGCAGTCTATGAAGTATTTACCACAAAACGGCTGCGGGCGTTGACAATGGCTCAAAAGAATTCCGCGAAGAGACGAGACACCATACTGTTCCGCAGACGGTGCTGGCGCCTGGTAGCCATGTTGTCAGTGCTTTTGTTCAAGAAAGTGAAATCGTCTGCTTACTGAATTGCGAGGATGAAGTCATATGGACCGAAGCTCCCCACACCGGCAAAGCCTCAGTGCCATCTGGAAGAAAGAGAATAACCCGCGTCCGATTTGGCATGGCACAGGGTGCATGCCAATCTGGTAGAAGGCACGCTGGACCTGTTCATCTCGGCGAAAGCTGCGCAGAATGCTTGCGTGAGCTTTTGAACGCATGTTTTCGAGCAGCTGAAACGCAATTCGTAAGACTGCGGCCACCTCTAGAAGTCGAAGAGTTTCTCATGTTGAAGCTCCTCCGAGTCAAAGTTATGTGGAGATAAGGTCTTTCGGAACTCGATAGTTGAATAATCCAACAGGTGGAAGTCACTCTAGGATAAGAGTCTAACGTGCTGCCAACTCTAATATTTATCTCCAAAAAGACCATGCTAATTAGAGACCGCGAAACCGACCGACGTAAAGTTGCCAAAAGAACTACACAGCAAAGGAGGTTTTGATATCGGTGCCTTGCCATTAGAGCTCGGCCTTTGGATGGAAGCCGTAGTTCTGTTGCTATGGCTGAAGAGAAAGTTATCGGGATACACTGAAGCAAGAAACATGCGGTACACAGACCTCGATATGCTTAAGGTAGGTAAGGGGTAGCTATGTTGATCTTAATGCCGCCCACTAATAAACCAAATATTTCTCCCTATCGGACAGCAAGTCACGTCCGCATACATATTGTCGTGGGTAGACATATAGCATACATAGATTAGTGTTGATAAAGAGCTAAGATTCGGCACACTTTATGTCTACGGCAATGACTACCTACCTGATGTACTTTGAGGTCATTCAAGGACCCTTACGGCAGGGAGAAGATTCCAAATCACACGCACATGTCCGGGCCTTACACCAATACTGTGGGCCAAAGGGTTCAATACAACTCAGAGACCAACATCTAAACACATGAGACCGCCCTTCAAAGGTCGGATGTGAGATATGTCCTGGAACGACCCAGCACGGGCTGACTGTTAGTCAGGTGGTATTTGGTGAGCCACCTTAGCCGCCGCCACTTTACTAAAATCGTGGGTTCAGCTCCTACGATTGGCAGTCGTTCATGATAATTCGCATCTTGAACACTCGGTAGGTCACCCATATAACGGTTGTGGCTGGCCACTACACCTGACAGGACCACGTCCGTGGGACTGCTGGCGCGCTCTGGGGGATGGCCAACCGACAAGAAGTCACTTTGCATCAGTCGGTCATCTGTCATGATAAGCAGAGTTGCTGCTATATTTGTTTTGATCAGAAATTTGAACGATGCTGATAACGGTGTTAGTGTGCCTTTTCGAGCATTTCAGCGACGTTGGACTGAACCCACTGATAGGGCTGAGGCTAGTCCAACTTGGTGTTTAGTTCCCGGCTTGGCATTACAACGGGCTCCACCATCACTGTCTGTTTCGTAAATTTTTTAGTCCAAACCTGTTACCAAGTTGATCTATATCTATAAGCAGCCTCCAACAGTCGTAATCATAGTTGTTCGATATCTCAATTCACACGTATTGATTCCAGACCAGCGCATCGGTTCACGCAACATGCATCTCGTTTGCCGATATGTAAAGGTCGACCCCGCTTCCCGGGCCGTTCCGTTGTGGCATCTGGGGAAGATCTTGATGCCTAACCGATCCGGCGCCAACGAACAGCGAGGATGCAAGTGGACGCCACACCACGCCGTGACTCACAAACATACGTTCGCGATCAGCAGGTTCCACAACGTCCGCCTGAAATAGCACTTGTACCAGAGCCATGTTTCTAGAGTCCCAGACACTGGACGCAACATCCATGCATGTCCGAGATACACAACCACGCACAAGGATGTCCAGAACATGCTTTTCATGTCGGTACATACTTGAGTGCATTCTGCTCAGCTGCAAGCTCGAGGACATGACATCCCAAGCTTGATCTGCAGATGCTGTTCTCTCAAATTTTATACCTAGACCCACAACATATTATCCGAAGCCCGCAACAACTCGATGGTGGCCTGTTGGGAAAACCAAGACGGCTGATTCGGTTTGAAAACTCGAGCCAGCACTAATCAAGCCCCAGATAATCTGTTGTTTTCTCTAGCTATAATACACATTGAACAAAATGGGAACAGAACTTCGTGAACAGACGTGGACTCTCTCGGGAAAAAAAAAAAAAAAAACTGCGGAATCACTGCCAAATAGCAAATACATTGAATTCCAGCTGGACCCGGTTGATTAGCTCCGCATTATTCGAGAATGAGACTTTGCGACCATGCCAGCCGTCCGCAAAATAACTATGTCTTCTGTTTACTTATGCCGGAAATAAAGGACAACGACGAGCCAATCTTGAGGGTACTGCTTACTCGTAGCTCCCCGAATCCGCGCTACATCCTTCGCTGCTCTCGACACGCTTGACATTCTCTAGCCACTCCTCTACAAGCTCACGGTAATCGGCCGGGCTGTATGGTTGCAAGATCTCAGCAAACCATCCCTTCTTTCGGCGTACTTTGAGACCAAGGTCATCAACCAAGAGATCAACATATGGCAACGCGTCGAAGACAAAGTCAGGGAACCGGTCTCCATGGCCTGCCGGATAGCGCCAGCGGCCGAAACGCGAGTGAAGTAAAGTCTCGCGTCGGATATCCTCTATTGACTTTCCGTTTACGTTTAGATGTGCGTCCTCCTTGTTTGTGCTCAGAGTTGGCAGAACATCCGCAGGTAGCTGGTTGTTAAAGTATGCATTAATCCAGAGCGCTTGAACATGGGCAATTATGGCGGTAGTGAAGTTGAGCAGAACCCCAGCGAAAGCTATATCCCGTGTTTGAAGGAGCTGAGCAGACGGTGGTACCATGAAGCGATACAATGTCCACGGAGTTAGGGGCGTATCTGAGGTTATCTCGTCCGAGCTTGAGAGGCCCTCAGTATCCAAAAGGGGTTTGAACTTCTTATTCTGCACTGGTTGGTCTTGAAGCCGAGGAAACCGTGTAAATATCTCTGAGTCCGCCTTGGCGACCTCCTCTGAGGTAAACAAGTCCGCATTGTCTAGGGCATGAGGGAGGCCTAGCTCCCTGTCGATTCCCTCAGGGAGGAACTTCACTGGCGGCATATACTTCCAGCCCGTAACACAGCACAGTGCATCTGCATCTAGGCGTGTTCCATCAGATAAAGTGGACTGCCTTAGCAGAAAGCCCCGTAATGTCCGCAATGTGCACCCTCACGCTGCCATTTCGGACATACTCAAAGATGTCGGTTGGATAGTTCAGGATGGAAAAGGAAGAGGCCACAAACATGGGATTGCTCCACGGTTTCAGCTTCTTTGTTTCTGGATGGGCGTCGTACCGGTTTAGCGTCAGAACGTCATTGCCAATGACCTTCCAGAAAGCGTCCGTGATTGCGCGGCCAACGGCAGTTTCGTGGTAAAACTTGCGAATACCCTTAAATCCATCAACTCCTCCCCATATGCAGGGGCTGAGCCATGTCAACAGACGTGTATCTGCACCACAGAGTCAATACATCTACTAAAAACTAAAGCATAGTGATGTCAACGTTTCATGGTCATACTTACGCACAAGTTTTTCTAACCATACCCTTAACGGCGTGACATATGGTGGGGATATCCAAATAGGACCATGGCCACTTTCTTCAACGCATGTAGTCGTTAGACAGGTGTACTTGAAGAGGGATCTATTCGCGCCAATCTTACCTCTGATAACCCAATCTACTTTGACTCCTTGTGAGGCATATGCATACACAACGTCGAAAGCTGACTTTGTTCCACCGAACACGACCACAGACTTGGAGCTTTGGATCGTGTCCGAATGCTTCGGAAAGTCCTTGCTATGGAACAAAGGTGCCCCAAACTTCTCTTCGCCTCTAATGCGCGGTAGAAATGGTTCTGATGTAAGTCCGGTTGCGATGACAAGCTTTCGTGAAAATACTCTGCTTTCAGTGTAACCGTTCTGGATGCTTAGAATCCAGCCTCCCTCATCTCCGGTTTGATGTTCTGCAGAGAGAACTTGTGTTTTACGCCGAATTTTGTTAATGATTCCATATTTTTCGGCGTATCTAGTGAGATATTCATTCATAGCTTCTCCAGATATGTGCTCACCAGGCTGAATGCCAAATGTCTCGGGCTCCATCGGGAAGTCGGGGTATTCAAAGGTTCCCAGCATGTTGTTTGTCTTGAGCCCTGGATACAAACGGTCCTTAGACCACACTCCACCAACCGTTGACCCGGAATCAAAGACAACTAAACTTTTGGTGGGATTTAACTGCTGCAGTGTCTTGGCCGCAGCGACGCCAAAGAATCCTATCCCCATTGGACAAGGCAGTCATTAGCGCCAAATTCAAGCATGGAATCCGGAGCATCAGTCTACCGTACCTGCTCCAACGACCGCAAAGTCAAAGGTTTCCATCTTCAAAAGCGCTGAAAGGGACGTTGAGTGTGTCGAGACATCAGCTGTTAAGGACTGACATGCGTCAGTAAACTGTAGGTGATGAGTGCTGAAACATCAGTGGCAGATATAGGTGTTGGTAAGTGTAGGTGGCCAGAACGCCTTCGGTCCCGACTGCAGGGAAGAGGGATTGCAGGTGCGACGGATAACGTGGTGGCTTGCAAGAGGTATCAATGGAACAATTGGGAGGATTGGGCTATCTTCAAGCAAAAGAGTCTTGAGCTATCGAGAACATACTCTTGGTCTACTCATTTCATGCCAAGATTAATTCGGCGCTACATCGATAACGCCACCTTGGTCACCAATTGGGCTACCGGTGGAAGAAACTTGGTTAAGTACTAGTTGCAACGCAATTCTGACTGTCTGGGGATCCGATAGTAGCATAGATGCCAATTACAAACGAGGCCAAGCTCCCAGTTCACACCTGATCACCAATCCTACTGTTTCTTGAGGATATATCACGGCATCGTTCTACGATGCAAAATTGCATCCTGGCTTATCAGAGCGCGATACTGACAGGAATACCATGTGGGGCGCTAATTAGGGCAGGTCATTAATCATCAAGCTTTAATCCAACATTGGCTTTAATCTGTGCGTGTCAAAGCTCTTGAGCAGACCCACAGTATCTGTACAGAGGCTATGACATCTAAGCTATGTTGTCTTCGTGCAAAATGCTTCGAATAAATTTTAGAGATTGTCACTTCATTAAGTACTGCAACTCTGATGTTGCTAATTCTACCTGGTTGTGTATTGAAGGTGTGTTAGTTATACTGACTTGCACGGTTGCCACGAAGTAGCTGTGGGTCGTGTCTTTTTTTCACCGTTGAGATAGCTTGTTTTTTGCGGTTACCCCAGGACTTAGGTGGCAGAACGGGTATGAAAATTTTAAACTAGGTGAATCTCTGGCTTTCATAAACTACAAAGTCATCAGGTACTTCAAGAGACAACCGGAAGCAGTATGTGTTTCGTGCTGTATATCCGATGCTACATACCGTATGGTGTCTTGATAACCATGCGGCCCTATCTTCCATGCTTTGCGCACCCATGAAGTGTGTCTTAAAAGATCAACCACCAAGCCAAGCAGCATTGCTCGCTATGTTTAGAGGTCCTCGGCCATTAGGATCTTTTGTGCTGGTTTTGTCAATTGACTATAGAGCACCATAGATGCTCTGAGGTCGAAATCTGTCAATTATCCCATGCCGGTTATAGTAAAAGCACACCTCTGTTCCCAGTTGGAACATCGACATCCGGTGCATTATGTCATTATTTGCATTTGTTCTTTTAATAATCAATACAGTGCTAGGGCAAGGACTTGCTTAGATGCCAATGCCATCAATGGAAAGCATATATAACGCCTGGGTACTGCATCCACAAAGACAGTAATAGTCTTAAGCACATTATTTCGGTTTGGTGAGGGCCGTTTGCTCTCCAAAGTCTTGCAAATACCTGTAATATGCATCGTGGAGACCGGACACGGACCGCAAGCACCTTGCATCTACTTTACAAGTAAAATGTCAAGTAAAATGTCATGATGACGGCATGAACCTGAAGATATGTGGCAAGTCAAGGACAGGACTGTTGCATTGGCATCAAAGCAACCAACAGAATATCAATGGATCTACCTGACCTGAAGGAACAATAATATTGTCAGCACTACTTTGTGTTCCTGCATACTGTATCCATACGAGGGTGGCATAGGTAGCCTGATGACACAAAAAGGCTTTGAGGGGCTACTAACCTTAAGACAACAACCAATTGCTAACATGACCGCTAGGTTCGCACACTGGCCTGGCCGTATGCAAGCAGATTCGCAGGGTTGAGAACAATGACTCTAATCTCCCGATCAGTCTCGAAGGTACAAGTTTAAGCAGGAAGACTGAGAATTACGGGGGTGAACATTGAGTACAGATCCTTTTTTTTTTGCTAAGGCCTGGAGAGGTTGCTCCAGCTTCTGATGTCTAACTACCAGCATGTAAAGTTGTTCACAACTTCGTGCCGGAGTAACCTAGGTATAGCATTTGTCACATCTTACCAAGCTTTAACCATACGGATTGAGGAGCTGTAGTTTTGGAAGACTTGGGAATAATAGGAACTCACGCAGGATGTTTTTTGTTGTTGAACTAGTGCCCTGCTCCGTCTTCCATCCGTGCCTTACTTTTAGGTACCCACGAATGTTTTTTGACTGAACGCGCAATCACCGGTGCAGATGTATAGAGATACTTGGTTGACAATATGTTGCTGCTCGCTGTAAAGGCATCGGAATCAGTCATGTTCCATTGAAGAAATAGCACTGACCGACAACACATCCAATCCTTACTTTCTCGTCCGCAAATTACGTCACTACTCCGCCAATAAATGCTGTTGTACTTAAAAGCAGAAGCCACTATAAGAACACAACTACCAGTCAACAGCAATAGTCAATGGCTGGGCTGCCTTTGCCATATTAGATCTATTATTGTCGCACACATTTAGGGACACCGAGCTCAGAGATGCATCCGCGTGTACATACTTGAAAGCAGGATATGTGCAGCTGCGGACCCAGTCAAAAGGTTGCGCAAATGCCTATTGCCTCTCGCCACCTACCTTTGACGTAAACCGCAGCTAGATCCTCACATTTTCGCTTCTGCAATTCTCCTCTCTGACTTGCCGTCCAAGAAGATGATCGTAATGGACCCCGATTTAGGCCATCGATAGTCTTAGTTATTGTGTTGTTCCACCACTAGACTCCTGCTCTCCGCTAGCTGCCGCCGTCCCCCTCCAGGACCCTGGCATCGGTCCGATCTGATCGCTCAAGACAAATCGCCGTCGGTTGCCCTCGGTTTTGCTGCAACTGCCGGTATTGGAGGCGAAAACGGATCCATGGTTCAATTTGACGCGTTCGCGAAGGAGGCTTTCTCCTTGCTTGGTGTAGGACTTTTTTTGGTCGGCCTCCGACTGTACGTGCGGTTCTCGCTGGGAGGACTGAAAAGATTCCGTGCGGATGACTATCTGATGATAGCGGCAGCGGTAGGCACTTCATGATGTTTTCCAGATGATTGGTATTCGCTTATGCCATCCTCATGTTCAGGTTGCCTACATCATTGAAACATATCTTGCATTTTCGGTAGGGGCGTTTTGGAAGGGTCTGGCCAACAATGGCATGACCCCTGAGCAGAGGAAAAATCTGGATCCGTCCAGTGAAGAATACCGACTTCGGTATGGCAAATATGGGATCAGCGTACCCGCCCGTGTGTCCACACAAGGCAGCTAACAGCATCCAGAGTGAACGGATCCAAAACACAGGTAGCTGGCTGGTGCACATATGCATTTCTCATGTGGTCCATTAAGGCTTCTATGTGCTTCTTTTACCTGCAGCTTACAGTAGGGCTCCATCACAATTCATCTTCATGCGGCATGTTGCTTACAGTTGTCTCTGAAACTAGGACGGTGTCGGCTTTCGCAAAAGGACCTTGGGTGGATTTCTTCTACTCTTTATCACTTGGCTGACAGTTGTACTTTCGGTATTGTTGGCCTGTCGTCCACTAAGTAAAAATTGGCAAATTTACCCTGACCCGGGAAGTAAGAGCGACTATATGCTTCCCTATACGACGATCAGTCGCTGATATATTATAGATTTCTGCCAACCTGCAGTTTCGAGGGTAAACATTTATGTCACTCTTGTTCTAAATGTTTCAACAGACCTCTATCTACTGAGCATCCCAATACCAATGTTTTGGGGATCGACAATGAAACCACTCAAGAAGTTTGGTTTGATGCTGCTCTTCTCTGGTGGCCTGTTTGTCACAGCAGCTGCAATCCTGCGGTGCGTTCTCATAGTTACAGTTAGTATATTTCTCAAATCGCCGCTGCTGACAAATAAGTATCAGAGATGCTGATTCGCCGTCAATAGGATCTGGCCCACGGCGCTGAGAAAGCAGGATCTTGGGCAGTTCGTGAAACCTTTGTTGCCGTTGTCACCTCCAACCTGCCCATGGTTACTCCCCTGATCAGGCGGATATTTCATCCCATCATTGGAACTCTCAAATCATTATCTTACACAGGAAATCAGCCATCGAAGGCTTCAAAGAGTTCGGAGCACCAATGGGTGCTTATGCTGGAAAACAATCGTCGTGGAATGGGGCCTCGAAGTGTTCATCCAATTCCAGATTTCAGTGCAAATGACAGCAACGAAGTTATGCTTTCCCGTCTTGACCCACAAGATAGCCAAGAGCAAGCGACAAGGAGCATATCTCAGGAGGGCAACAAGGAACCTTGTCGGACAGCAAGCCTAAGTGATATGAGTAAGGTTATTGTTAAGAAACTGTCTGTGGAGGTGACAAACAAGCGGAAAAGTGAGGTCGATGGTTACACCGATCCACAAGACATCGGAGACTATTATTTAATCCATCAAAGGAAGCGAGAGGAAGACCGTATCACATCACAGACCAATGATAGAGACGACAGGACAGGCAGTAACTTAGGGATAGGCATAGCTCTGTGATTTCACTGGGATCATGATATAGCTTCAGCAAGAAGTATTATTCATGCTGTTCTTTTTTGCGCATTCAATATTTACTCTCTTTAGTTCTCTCAAGCTCCATCCACATTGCCAATTAAGACATGTTTTTGAGGGAGGGCTGCAATCCTTCGTTCGCCTCATCAAGCCCATAGATGCATTTTCATAATGCAGTTCCACGATAACCAGGGGTTCAAGCTTCGCCATCGGATCCTGATACGTATCGCCATTAAAGTCAGTTTAATGCGACATTTTGAGTTAGCCGAACATCTTGGTTCCGAGACATCATGACATGACAAGTCGAACTGATCACACAGTAATGTAGCAATCAACAAGGAGGGAATCCTGATCTAACTTTAACCCACCCAATGCCGGCGGGGTAAGTGGTGCACGGACCATATCAAACAAGCCTAAGTGCCAAGACCTTGAGGACCCCGCTAAAACTTTCTTAACGGCATGTCACAACTATCACGAGATGCATCCTTTGTTCTTCCAGTCCTATATCCTTCGTTTTCACTGGCTTCATACAATGGCTCGTGGTGAGTGACTATATGTTGAACCCTTTGTTTCCATATAATGTTATGCCGTTTCACACGCCATACTGATCAGGGCCGTGCGATTATAGTCGTTCGTGATACCCGTCCTATCGTTATCTCTGGTCCGTCAGGAGTCGGCAAGGGGACCCTCTATGGCCTGCTCTTTCAGGTGTGAAGCCGATACCATTTCGTTCCGCAGTCCCGGAGGATACAAATACTTACCATTGGTATATTCAGCGCCACCCCGACACCTTCACTCTTTCCGTTTCCCACACCACAAGGCCACCGCGTCCCGGGGAGCAAGATGGCGTTCACTATCACTTTGTGACCAGGGAGGCTTTCTTGGAACTCAAAGCTAAAGACGGCTTTGTTGAGAGGTGCCGAGTGATCCCTTCCAACCTTTGCCTTTTAGGTTCATCATGCTGATGAGATGTCCGGCAGTGCCCAGTTTGGTGATAACCTCTACGGAACTTCGAAGGCTACCATCGAGGAACAAATGGCTAAGGGCAAAACTGTGATCCTGGATATTGAGATTGAGGGTGTTAAGCAGATCAAGGCTTCCGGCTTCCCTGCTCGGTTCGTTTTCATTGCTCCTCCTTCTGAAGAGGAGCTGGAACGCCGCCTGCGCGGTCGCGGAACCGAAAAGGAAGAGGCCATCCAAAAACGCCTGCGCCAAGCTAAAGTTGAGCTTGAGTACTCTAAGGTCCCTGGTATGCACGACAAGATTATCGTCAATGATGTGAGTCCCTTTCCCCCAAGCGGCAGGCTACTGCGGATTGTACTCACAACTGCCGGATGCAGGATTTGGAAAAGGCGTATAAGGAACTTGAGGATTTCGTTTTTGCAGAGCCACTGACGAACCTTTAATGGACTTCCGAACCCTTTTCGCCATATCTTCCACTTGAATATTTCCAAACCGATTATTGGTTATCGACTACCCGGTCAAAGATTGACTAGATTGCAACTGATCCCCTTTCCAGATGGACCTCCTTTCGAGCCATCACATTTCACTGCAGCATTCCTCTCTTCTGGTAAATATCGTGATGATCCTGGAGCAAACGTATATTTCAGCCCGTAATCTTTTGCGTAGTGGATACACAAACTTACCTAAACTTCAAACACCGTGTCCTTATATTTTTCTCCGGTGAGCACGGAGCCTTTGGTCTCACCATTCGATGGATGAGACCAGGGAAAACCTCAGGCTCGTAGCTTGCTGACAAGTGATGATCATGAGAGAACCCCTCTAGACGAATGTGAAAACCACATGAGGCCAGGACGAACAAAATTCTTCACGTTAAAGTCAAAGAAACCAATGCTGAAACCGCATCTCTGGACAGTGCGAGTGTGGGGTCGGGCTACTAGGTGGGTTGGCTCCGTCGACTTGGCACCCGTGATAATCATCATCCTACCTGAAATACATATAAGAGCTGAGGTGTGCGGTTCGCGAATGCGCGTAATCAAGGCATGGAACTGTTCTGGCTTATATTGGACATTGCGGGCACTTTTACTAGGAATTTCAGATCTGAACGGCAGCTAAGGTTGAGTGTTGCTACAACATTCTGGATTTGGGTAGCAGCCAGTTAGGTTTGAGCATTTGTTGCCATGTCAGCAAATGTGAGTGAGGTGTTGTGTTTTCTCAGAATCCGTAGATTGTCCTTTCTCACGTAACTTACCAATGGTGTCTCTGAACCCATCTGACAGCGAAGTTGGAATCTTATCGGGATCACGCATCGTAGAATGCATCAAATAGCGTAGTGGCATGTTTCTCATATGCTTATGCTTGGAACAAGGCCTATGTGGTTCTTCTGATGCACCGGCGATATCAACCAACGGGACTACGCACCGAGCAAAGATCTAGCTTTGAGAGTGTCGACTTTTGGGCCACGATCAATGCACAATACACGCATAAAACAATATCCTAATTTGCTTCTACCTAGCGTGACTAAGCAATGATGTTGAAAATGATTCCTCCCATATGTTCAACTAAAACAGCAAGAGGGGTAGTATCTCACATTGCTCATAGGAAATATAACTCCCCATGGATGCTTTTAGCAGAAGAGCTGTTTATCACATGTCTTGGCCCTCTTGACAAAACTATGACATTTGTCTCAAGTACAAGATAGAGTAGGCTCAGGATTTGACCGGCGCAAATCCAGAAGCAGAATCACGTGCATACGTGCATACGGACATCTCATACTTGCGATGGTGTCAATATGAGAAACTCTTGATGGAAGCTGAAATGTTCAAGTGCAAATGGCATATTATGAACCATGAAATTGTATTCGACATTGTCCACGTCCCGGCTGTTTCCCCTAAACTTAGCCAACCGGCACCCTCCTATACATTGCAACTGTTTCTGTACGTGGGAGAAACATCAGCATGGTCTCGTTTCTTCCCAAGTATTTCCGTTCGAAAATTAATGGAACAAGGGCTAGAAACGACGATGATCCTGTCGGTCAAGATTCTCGGTCGCAAAGGCGATCACGCTTCTTTTCTCTCTTGACTGGTAAGAAAAGAAGGGAGAGAACAGAGGACTTTCAAAACGCACGGCTCCGAAAAAATTACCAACACGCCAGGGCGTCAATTGCAGACCAAAGCGATCTTCCAGACTTGCCCTCAATACCGATCTACCAAACTTTCGAGGCGAATTCCCAGAGACAAAGCAAGTCAACGGCCTTCAGTACGGAAAAAGTCCCAGAGATGTGGCACAGTTCTAGCCCACGGCACGACATGGTGGAATTCGCTACCTCCTCTCATTCCCGCCGGATCAGCCAGGTCGGTAGACAACAAGGTGTTATCCGAGGCAAAGTGCCTATGAGTTGTGGGCATGATCCAGCTATCGAACTTGGCAGGATGTATAGCTCCATGCTGCCCGATTTTGATACCATGGAAGGAGAAGTAGCAGGGTCAACACAGGCCCGAAACTGCAAGAGGGACTCGGTCCTGTCAAGCACTCAAAACCCGGCAGACAACGGAGCTCCTTGGTCTCCCTCTTCTAGGAGAGATCATTCGCATGCATTCGACGCGGACAGTTACCACTACAATACTCCCACTCGCAGTGCACCTCTCCGCACGCGTTCGAAGTCATTGAACGAAACAGTTAGAAAACCGCTGACCATGACTTCTGGAAACATTAATCACAAGAGTCACGTGCGAATCCATCCTGTAGAGTGGGAATCGATCGCAGCAGGCACCAATTCTGGTTCAAACGATGATTCTTCCTCTTACGATCACTCAGAGTCTGGTGACCCCGAGGCTGATTTACAAGTGAGAAGCAGCAGGCATCTAGAGAAGGAAAAGACACAAGGAGTTTGGTCCTCGTCGATAGTTTCAGCTGTCAGGGCAAGCAATGGCACCGGAGAGAAGCGACATTCGTCTGCATTGCAAGCATGCGCAAACATTACTGCAGATAAGGTGACCGAGGCCCTTGTCCGGTGTGCCAAAGCGGTGGAAAAGGAGCAAGCCGAGTTTCGCGCTTCACTATCCCGAAACGGTGCAGACCCAGTAACGAGCATTAGGGGTGAGATGAGCGCGGTTGGTTCCGAGACATCAAAGGCACAGATCCTGCTGATAATGGAGTCGTACCTGGCAGTCCTGGACGGATACCATCGGGGAGAAGGCAGGCATGAAGGAGACGATAACGAGGTGATCCATCTATTGGAGCATTGGATTGGCGTTCTGTATAATGTATACGAGAGGATGTTTGGTGAGGGTCCAACTGAACTGCTTGAGACGAACGATCAGTGGTAAAGTTAACAAGCAGGTGATGGAATGATGTCATAGTTGCACGTCCAAGGAACAACATAACAGGTGAAATGTTGATGGAAATCGCTTGGCTCCGATCTAGGTTGGTTCCAACTTCGTGGAGGAACTTTCTCTTGTGGGCAGCATGTTAGGGTAAGATCTGTTAACTGCTTGCCTCATCACCCTACAAGCCAAGGCAAGTGAGCGCGATGTCCCTGCAGCGCTTGAGATAATCGTCTACGGTCTCCCTCGTATGCCAAGCGTCGTTGTAGGCAGCACTCAGGCACAGTTCGCCATCAAAGGTGGACAGAAACAGCCCCCAGCCGGTACCAAGCTCCTCGCCAGTAACCCAAGGGTTGCTGACCCTGAAAGCCCCCATCTTAGGCGTTAAGATCGTATCAGAACGGCCCATACTGGAAATTGATACTGATGGATGGGCGTTCGGCAGAGGAACAGGGAACGAATGGGACGAGAGGACGGGTAATGGCGGTGTCGATAATGCCCACAACTTTGGAACGAGGGCATAGTGATCGCTGTCATTCCGAACGCCCTCATAGAAAGCCTTGATTGTTTTGAGAACGGAATAAAACTCTTGCTTGCGATCCTGATCGCTCGGCTCATCACCTGCTTTGCGCAGATCCAGGTCGACCACCAGACTATTTCCCGAAACAGAGTGATAGAGGGCCACTGGATGACGTGTAGAGTTGAAAGGCTCCGCGCATCGAGATCGTTCGTTACGTAGGATGTAACTGATGTACCGGACACGTTTGGTGACTTCCGGTCTAGGCTGGAGATCGCGCAAGGCAACTGCTGCGGCCGCGTGGAAGACATGCGTCGGGGTGACGCCGTTAACCTTGCAAGCAGCAAGAAAAGAGGAAGTTTGGTCCCGACTGAGAGTGAGAGCTGAACGCTGATGGCGACCGGGAACAAGGGCGCCATGTTGGAAAGGAACAGTGAGTATCTCAACAGTCGCGTCTGACTTCACAGCAGCCCTCTGTGCTATGATGCGCTCGATCCTTCGCTCTTGGGCTTCAGTCAAGACTGATGGTACGAGAGCAGCAATGCGGTAGGATGGGCTGAGATTTGCGTTTTCAGAGCCGTCCAGAATGGGGATTGGATAGCTGTCACCTTTGGAATATGCTTCTGAGGCGCGCGCGATAAAGTTGCTGAACAGCATCAGCGTCCCAATGCCATCGATAATATCGTGTGGTGAACGGAGAACGATATCACGGCGAATTATGAAATTCCCTGCCTCACCTCGAGCAGAAGGCTGTCGAAGGACGAAACAGGTCGGGTCTTTGGGAGCCGGAGGATCGGAGTTTGCAAACTCAGCGCCACTTTGCCCATTGGACAACACAATAAACGTCCTTCTGAGCCAGTCTTCGAAGTCCGAAGCTGCAAGGATTTTCTGATAAGATTTGATCCATTCATGTGTTTTGCTGTGCAATGAAACGCGAGATGCGATGGTAGGATGGTCGTATCGCATGCAAATCCAGGCTTTGGAGAGGGCGGCATCAAGTCGCTTTTCAGACTCGTCGACGGACATGCGACTGGGGACATCAACTTCGATGGAGACATGGCCGGTGATAGCAAAGAACATGCGACCGCTTCCCTCATACAAGGCAGCCATGGTAGCGTAAAACTCCTCGACCTCATCGATGCCGCGCTGCCAGAGGCCAGGAGAGGTCTGGTGCCACTTGAGCTTCTTATGAACTACCATGTTGCTTATGCTCGTCGTTCGTCCGCTATCTCGGATAGTGGTCCTCGGCTTAATGGTGATCGCAAATGATCTCCCAGAAATATCCGAGCAGCTACATATTTACTTGCCTTTAAGTCGTCTACCTTCATCTCGGATCTCCAAGTTCACGTGGACCGTGGATAGGACCGGATTGTCGGGCTCGTTCTCCGCAAGATTTTTGTTTCAGCCCCACTGACTTGCTAATAGTCGGAAGATGAGGGTAGGTTAGATCAAACTCAGGCTCGAGAATAGTTGATTCCTTTCGCTCCGATGATTCTATGTCGGGACGCGCGGTCCAGGTCACTCTTTTGAATCTTAATCCATCAATAAGCAGTGTCGCCGTGTGGCTGCCTGTCTCTAACCCCACTTACCCCACTTACCCCATCAGTTGCGCTCCCACCAGAACCCGGGAGTTCGGGCCGCCACGCTGCCTTTCGGAAAAGCGTCGCTAAAACCGCAGCCAGCCATCAGCTGACTAATACGTGCGCCACAATGTGGAACAGCCACTCTACTTGTGCTCGCCCTTCCCGGTCCATCCCAAGTACTCTCCGGAAGCAAGATGTGACTTGTAGCGCGCTCTCCCAGCATATTAACTAGCATCTGCCAGTGGGGATTTTGGTATACTGCAGCAAGTATGCCTGTACGACTTTTCAAATAATACTAGTTTGGCTTTGCACCACAGTTGAGAGTTTCGAAGTGGTTGTCCCATTCCCTGTAGCCCCAAGCTCCAGGCTCCAGGTAGTCATCAACGCGGCTTGTCATCTGAAGCCTCAATCGACACAGCGCAGTAACCTTCACCTTTGGAGAAGGAGACGTGAGTGACGGAGATGCGTGTTATTGAAACAGAACCTGCCAACACACCGGCGTGTTTGCCATACTTCAGCGAACCTGCCGAGCCGACTCATGAGGTGCGAAAGTCTCAGGGGCATGGACACCGCCACCATCAGACACACTCTCCTATTGACCGGGAGCCCCAAACTCATGGTGCCGATCATGTTCTCATGCTCAAGTTGGTGAGCGCCGGCTTCTCGTTCTTCGTCGCTGGTGTCAATGACGGCAGTGTGGGCGCTCTGATTCCGTACTTCATGCGTGAGTATGGAATCAGTACCACCGTTGTCTCTACCGTGTATGTGATCCCCCATCATCTTTAACCCTCAACGCTCCCTGGAGGAGTGGTCACCTTGCCATTAAAGCCCACGATGTGCAGGATTTGAGTGTATTTATCATAGTCAGTCTTCTGACTCTCGACTGGCTGATAGTTTCATTTCTAACTTCCTCGGCTGGCTCTCCGCTGCCATCTCCAACACCCATCTGAGTCAGTGTCTCGACTTGGGCGCCATGCTCGCCCTTGGCGCTGCATGCCAGGCTGCTGGCCATGCCTTACGACCCTGGGGCCCGCCTTTCGCATTGCTAGTCTTCAGCTTTTGGCTTATCACTCTCGGCCAGGCCTACCAGGACGCCCATGCAAACACTTTTGTGGCCCGAGTCGGAAGCGCCGCCCACCACTGGTTGGGCTTCATTCATGCTATGTACATGGCAGGCTGTCTTGTAGCACCATTTGTTGCCACTGCTGTTGCCTCATCCGTTGGTGTTGGTGATCGATGGCATCTGTTCTATGTGTGCCCTCTAGGGCTGGGGTTAGCCAACCTGGTCCTTGTATTGGTGGCATTTCGTGATTCGGTCAGACTTATCTGCACACCCAAAGCGTCTTCGCAAGACGCCCTCCCTCCAGATCAGGGAAACACAGCAGCAACCCCATCCCGCCATGCTGCCGCCGCTAATTTGATCAAAATAACCCTGTGTACAACAGCCATGTGGCTGTTGAGCCTGTTCTTTTTCTTTTTCCTTGGTGCTGCCATCACGGCAGGAGGGTGGCTCGTGGAGTACCTCGTAGTAGTCCGAGGAGGCGAACTGGCACAGATGGGTTACGTTCCGGCCGGGTTCAACGGAGGCTGTCTGCTAGGACGGCTTTTGCTCCCAGAACCCACAAAACGGTTCGGTGAACGTCGCATGATCTTCATGTATGCCGTCTTATGCGTTGCGCTTCAACTTCTATTCTGGTTGTATGTCCTATCCCTTGTCCAGCTCGAGCTGACCTCTTCCATCCGGACCAGCATACTGACTGCTCATATCAGAGTCCCTAATATCATAGCTGCTTCGATCGCTGTTAGCTTCCTCGGCTTCTTTTCTGGGCCTTTCTTTGCAACGGTAAGCATTATCCCACGGACTTTACGCTGGCAAGTCCTTTTGTACTCATAAAAGTGGGTTTCAGGGAGTCTCGGTTGGTTCGAAGCTTTTTTCACCAGAAATACATTCAACTGCCTTGGCGTTCGTCTTTGTCCTTGGCCAGCTTGGAGGTTCATTGTTTCCCATTGTTACGGGAATCCTCGCTACTCGGCTAGGTGTTGCAGTGTTGCAGCCAATTTTAGTTGCTCTCCTCGTGGCCACCGCTATTTCCTGGCTACTAATCCCCAAGCCAAAGTCGACCGAGAATACAGCATTGCATCAAGATTAACAACAATTTCCCTTGCTCTTGAATTCTCCATGCTACGTACAGAGCAATCCCAGGATTCTTGTCTAAGCCGCCAAGCCTTCATGGTTCTACATCGACCAGAGGCCAGTTGATACCTGCATCTGCCGCTCCAATATCGCCAAGACCCTCACAGCTGAAGAAACCAACCGGATTGTTTTCAACTGCTCGCATAAACTGGAGGTCAACACATTGCTCTATTTCAATTGTTAGCTAATCATCACTTTGATGCTACCGGGCCATCAGATGTGATAGTCCGAGGACATACTGGAATCAGATGCTTTAAGAGCAATGCGACCGTCTTCCATTACAACCCAAGTTTGCGACGGAGAGTTTTTAACACACTCGATGACATAAATATCTGCCATGTCTTTCCAGTTGCCTGCTATCTAGTCAGCGCTTGTTTTCCTTCCAGTCTTTTACAAAGGCACAGGATCACTTGCCTTGAGGACCTCCGTCAAGGCACAAGCTCGTGTCAACTAGTTGAATTTTTGTTTCACCATTCTGGAGGTACCACTGCTGTTCTACAGTGTTGTTTCGCGTCTTACTGCCAAGGTGTTAGCGATTTGTCGAGTAAAGCATGACTACCCGCTCAACGTACATGATCGTTGTGCTGCCCGCAACACGGTCCTTTGGAACTACAACGAATTTTGGATCTACCTTGGACGTAATGTAGACCTTACGGTATCCATCAGAGACATCTTGACCGGCCGCTATTACGGCCAGTCCAAAGAAAGAGACCAAACACTTGAACATTTCGGCAGGGCCTAACACGCTCACGACGCAAAATGGTTCACGGTGACCATTGAAATGTTTATGTTTGTTTTCATGCTAGTTTGTGTCTTTTAAATGTTGTTCCAGCGCAAGGATTCGTTCATAGGCAATATCGTTTTTGGAAGAGCTAGCAGGTTCCAAATCGGCACTTCCAGTTAACAACGTAAGTTCATACCAGTCTTCAATGGTATACATGCTATTAGTTTGTACAGTTATGGTTGGCTCATCAAAATCAGCCTGGATTCTCTGGCTAATGAGCGCGCGAATGGAGTACTCGATGTGATAGGCTAGTCAGGAGCCTGATTGCTTGGATAAATTCCCATCCTCGGGCGTTGACCGGTTGGTGTGTACCTCTATCTGCTTATATGCACTCATACACTCCGGATCAACTATAAAGAGTCTTTTCTACACAAATCAAGCTAAACTACCCTGGAAGTTTTATCAACAACATTCATTAATAATAACCTACATTATCCCGACTGGACATGCGAATCGTTCGGCTGAAGACCTTCCGCAGCCAGTAAAATTGCTTTTTCAACACACCATATGTTCAGAAGTACCGTCAGGATACTTTTTTCCCCAATGCTCCCTGAAACACACAGGGTGGTCAATGCTTTCATATGCCATGAGCGTTAAGAGGTCAACAGGTAATGATGATGTCACGAGGACCCATTAGGCACAAGGCTGTTTCGTAATAAATTTGGCATTTGAAGATCAAACATCGTGTAGGAATTGCCTACTATACAAACGCCTCTAAATACATATGTGCATTATCGCTGCGACAGCTTCCACAGGGCCATTTAGTAGTCCCACAGCTGAAACCCACCACGATGTCTGACGCCTTCCCAGAAGGAGGTGATCTTTCGACCATGGCAAAGGAGGGTACCAAAGGTCGGTGCATCTGAATATCACCCGCCTTGACAACATAGGTACTCACCCAACTGATTGCTTTTTCCTCAGTCCCTTCGAAACCATCCATGCCAGAGGCGACGCCATCAGCACAGAGCAAGACCACTAAATCAAAGGCCGCTAGTGGTGGCATCAGTAGCTCGCCTGAGGAGCTACAAGATGAAGACATTGTGACGGCCGTGGGTGGAGAGATTCCAGAAGATTTAGGTCAAAAGTACAGCAGAAGTGGGGGAAAAGAGAGGCGACACCATCACACTCCACATGGAGGAAGGAATTTGCCATCTCACTAAACTTATGGTGCCAGTGATCCCGGATCTATGTGAATACATGATCATTATTAGTACAAGATCATTATTTGTTTTGCGTGCATGGAGGCTTCTCAGTAACCCATGGGCTGTGAAGAATTGAAGACTCTGTCTGTATTGAGATGAGACTGCGCAGGTTTTGCAAGTGACAAGCCATAGTTAAAAGGAAAACGACGAGTCGGATAGGAAACAGATCTGGGTTCCCGTTTTGATGCAAGCCGGCATTTAAGCACGCACTTAGCGTTTGCCATTACAACAGATTTCACAACCAGATCATTAGGAACTCAAAAGTCGTTGATGAATTCATCGGGTTAGGCAGCTCACAGTGCCATTTTCCACTACTGCACGGACTGCAAGGCTCTGAGGCTTGTCCGACGATCCTGATCCTAAATAGGCAGGTGGGGAGCCAAGGCTCCGGTCTCATTGGGCCCGACACTGCGGTTCAACGTCGTGTCGACCAGGGACCGCACGTCATCAACAGCCGAGGCCATGGAACTGGCGTTGCAGATACCAATAACCCTCTCGCTATCACCGCATCTGGTGTAAACATTCCCAACGCCAGCAGCTCTATGGAGATAAACCAGCAGCGGGATTATGAAGTCTCATGTGAATGAGCCATACATAGAGTGCCTAGACATGAGTGGTACCCGGTGACATATCCTCTTCGCACTGCCAAGGTCGTTTGCTCCATGTACTTATTAGGACTAAGGGGGTTGCTTCTTCTCAACCTAGTGTCTCTCAATCGCATCAACTTCAGCCCTACATCTTGATGTCCCCAGTATTGTTCCATCATATAGATACCTGCATTAATATCTTTCTATACAGCATGTATAAATTTTGAGGTCGACCGAGTTTCTCATGCTGACAGTCAAGTCCGGCAACCATATCATAGTCACTTTCCTGTACGGTACCTATTCTCCATTCTTCCAGATCATCAGATTGATAACTTCGATATCAGAAGTTGCCGTCTGGGTAGCAATATAGTTGCGTCGACCACGATTAGGAAGTGACAACTGCGAACGCACTCTAACCATCGCCAGCCGGGTGAGATGTAAACTGCACGACGTGGACAACGTGCCCTGAGATCTAGTTGTGGATGTCATAGATCAGGAGCATATTACGTTACTACATGCCTAGGCCCATATATGTTACCTTACAATGCCGTACAGATGGATCGCTTCCTGGTGATAATCTAAAACATGTAGAAGTCAACAATATGGTTCTGCTCTGCAGTCTAGTCACTGACTAGAGCGCTTCCATCACAAGTCTTCGTAAATATGCGTTGACGGATGTTCCAGTGAGCGCGTATCTTCTCTGCAGACGCTTCCCTCGCGGTGCAGCATTTGACAACCTCGAGCCGGTTATCTTTTTTTTTTTTAAAAAAAAAAAAGAAAAAAGTGGTCGCCGCGTAGTGTATCTCAACCGTTCCCTCACTTCTCACGTCAACATTCAGAGAAATCTCCCTCCCTCATATATTATCTTCACAGATCAAGCCATAGTTGTGAGTGACCTTTTTTATCCTTTTCTTCGGAGGAACTTCGATCGCTCAACGTCCCCGGCACGTGGAACTGCTGGAAGCAGTCCATTGCGTACAGCCACTAAATTCTTAGACTTTTCGCTTTCCTAAATCTCTGATATTTCAACATCTCGACTGGCTACGGGTATCAGCCTCAATTTGTGCCGAGGTCATCATCCAGCTTTCAGAATATATGGTTAGTTATCTCTTTCCTACTTTCTAACTGTAGTAGTATTGACACTATGCTTGTTCAGTTAGCCGGTCACCCAGAGAGGCCTTAGAAATAATGACTTCAGATGAAAGTTGGCTAGTTTCTCATTCCTACTACTTTCACATCCGGGGATCGAACCGACTCCAATGCCCTCTGCAAACATATCAAACACTCAAGAACGCATACGTATGGTTGGCCCTCAAATCATCCATGCGACTCCTTCAACGTCAATTCCCATATTATCAAGTCTTGGAGGGCCCGGTGGTCAAGGAATGGTTGCTAGGATGGCATAGCTACTCAACCCAGATGAGACAAACCTGTGATCACACATTGTACTGTCTGGTGAACAAAAATCTTGTCCACTTTGCCCCTTCTCAAAGTACACGTTGTCCATCTATCTTTGAAATCTTGATCTTTTGGATTTACCCGTCTAAACCTCTTATCCTTGGCAGAAATGACATCTGACAATTTTTTTTTTTTTTTTACACTTAGTAATTGTTTTTCAAATTACTTGCCAAGCGTTCTTGCGACACTAATGGCGAATCAGACACACTTCACCCACCGAAAAAGGTGTCACTCACCACGGCTAACTTGAGCCCAAGATGGAACTTGAGCATAATGCTTTGGTCAATCCAAACAACCTCCTTAAAGATCGATCTTCTAATCGGGGGAAGTCGACAGCTGGCACGGTCCCAAGTCAATCACTGCAGTTGGCCTACACCTGTACTATAACTGCGTCCGACGAGTCCTCGAATAAGGAGGAAGCTATCCGAAGGGCAGAGAGCTCATTACCCATCTCGCAGCCAGAGAGTCTACCGCCCTCGTTCGCATAGTCATATTTGCGACAGCTCTAGAGACTCTGCAGACCGTGCTGGTCACTTAGAAGGGCTTCCTGTGGGTTTTCAGTTGTATACCAGGGCCATGTGATGATCCATGCCGTCGGCCAGGCTTGGAGATTTTCAACATGCCAGATAATAATTGGGGGAGCTGTTGGCCAGAGCAGAGATCGAGTACCTGATAATGACTCAAGGGAACCGAACTAAGCTGTCAGACTCAGAGGGACAGGAGTTAACTGAAGTCTCTAAACAACACCTTTCAGCCAAGATTCGGGAACTGTTGCAACCACTCTCTGACCCTCAAATTGCGAAACCTACCAGGTTTCACCACAATACAATCTGGCCGGTCTTATACGAGAAGTTGTTTGACAATCTAAAACGGTTCCGGAGCAATAACACTCCAAGCACAAAGCAAAGAAGCCTTTTTCAAAGGCTCAATTAGCTGGAGGATATCGATAACGAGAACAGAATAGCTAAACAACAGGCAGAAGCCGACAAGCTCTATCACTTTGTTCTGGAAATCCATCGGTAGGTAAGCTCTGTATTGAGACTTACCTTCAGTGAAAAGGACCACCTGCCCTGTGCTTCAGAGGCAGGCTTAATGTATTGAGCATCTTTTATGAATTATTGATATCTGTTGGGAATAGTATCTGTCGAGGGATTGTGGAGGATAAGTATGATCTGCCAACTAACGGCACTGTTGATGATTAATGGGACTGCACAAATGTGGCCATGACTCGCTGAACAAGTCACCACCCAGCATCCCTTGATCTTTCCATACGCATTCGTAGTTGATAGCTATGTTTAGAAGGTTTTCCTTAATAAGGAAAATCGCCGATTGTCTATGACAGATCCATCGCGTCCACATGCTGCACTGTTTGGTCCTTCTCTGTCTTACCAACGGCGGGATCACCTTCGTTTCCAAGCACTACCCGCTGCAAAAAGGAGGCTGCATCGTCTAAGCCCTCAGGCTCGTGGAACCAATGCCCACCATTTGGATATTCCTTCCATTCCACTTGGGCACCAAACGCCACCAGCATATCCCTCAAATCCCTTCCCCTTTCTATCTTCACCAGTGGATCATCTACACAATGCTCCAGCAGCATCGGCGTTCTCCTAAGCACAGCATCTTCCCCTGGGCTCGGTTGCCCCTCAATATCCTTTGGCAGACCCAAGACAACTCTCATTCCCTCCAAATCGCGTCCGGCAAACGGACACCGGGCACAGAACGCCATGAACGCAGCCAGTCTGCCGCCTCCTTCCTCCGGCACAGAAAGATTAAATAGCGTGTGCAAGCTCGTCGCGCCGCCCATGCTAATGCCGGCGAGCACGACACGGTCCCAACGGCCGCCGAGGGCCTCGGCCTCGCGCCGAATGATTCGGCGGATGAGTGGAACCATCTCGCGCAGTCCTGTGAGCTGGTGCTCTTCGCGCTCAGAGAAGTCGCTTGCGTTCCACACGTCGAACCATTGAGGCCAGTAAACAGGGCCGTTGGGCACGCGGCTCAGCGAAACCACCTGGCGCATGGGCGCTTGCGGGAAGACCCAGCGAAAGGAGGGGAAGAGCTCGGGCAGGGAGCGGCCGTATGAACCGCGCCACCGTTGGATGGCTTTGGAGAAGGCCGTGATGTTATCGCCGCGTCCATGGAGGAATATGACTGTGTGAGTGTGAGGGGCTGTTGGGGGGAATGTTATTGTTGGCAAGGGGTCTGGAGTCCTCGATATGATCGGCTCGGCCATTGTCTTTGCAAAAGAGAGAATTCGGTGGCTTTGACGCTTTTCAGTGTCAGGAAGGTGAGTCGCTGAAATAGATGGATTATACAGAGGGACAACTTTCGTGCTGCACTTGTTGTGTAAGGTTGTGGTGTTTTGAAGTTGAAGCGATGGCGTGTGCCTTTGCACGCGGTGATGTTGCAAGGGAGACATGGTTGGCGATTGGTGGGCCAGTCAGCATGACGGCCCGGTGTTAGGCAGCCTCATGGTTGTTTTGGCTGCCCAGCCTGTTTCACGGCTTGAACAGCCGAAGTCGCCAGCCTGCAATTCAGACATTGTTACAGTCACAATCTATTAAAACTCGCAGAGAAGAAAAGCGGTCAACCTAGGAAATTTCGGGACCTTACAGCGTGGTGCTCATCCCAGATCATCTAGCATATGGCAAAAAGGCCAAGAGGAATTTGGGGGGAGGAGGGGGCAGCACTTATATCAGCTGACAAGAAGTAAACACTAACAAAACGACCAGCACTTGATTAACGAAAAGCAAGGACTTGGGAAGAAGGAGTCTTTTCAGCCAAAAGGGGGTATCTCATATTAGCTATCTCGCAAACCATCTTGCCTGCATCAGTGATCTGCCAGACTGGGCATTGCCACAGTGAAACCCGTACAGACAGATTATTAGCCCCAGGTACCGCCACCACCACCCGGCCGTGCAGCCCTCCGTTGAGCGCTGAGACGCCAGCCATCTTCACCCTCGTATTTGTTGTACAAGGGCTGGATCCTCTCGGCCTTCTTCCTCTTCGACAACCTGTCCGTCGGCGCGAGCTTAAAGAATGTTGGAGCGGCTTCCACGAGCCACTTGGGCTCAATGGCCGTCGTAAAATGCATATACTCTTTAGTTGTCAGTACCAGCTCGTGGTAAAGCACCCACTCGGCTTGCTTTCCAAAAAGCGCCGAGCTGGGGTGTAGGTACACCGGCGTGCCCTCGGTCAGTGTCTTGTAGCCCTCTTGCGGGTCCTTGCGTGCCGTATTACGGAAGAAGCCAGCGCAGAGCGCTTGCCGGATCTTGTCGGTGTCACGCCCGCAGCTGATGATGGGATGACGGTGGCGTTCCATGATCTTGACGATCTGCTGCCGTACATCCCGCGCACGACGCATGGCCCGCGCCTGGATGTAGTTCTCAAAACACCAGGCGTTGGAGTAACCGCTATTTTTCCAGGCATTGTAGACGTTGAGAAGGGTAAGATGGTCTCCCGTCGGATCATGAAACTTGGCCTTCTTCTGGTCGGCTTGCTGCTGCTTATCCTTTGGTCGGTAGAAAATCTGCTGTAGATTGAGCATGGAAACAATTGTCACCATTTCGTCCGAACAGCCCTTGTCGACAGAGGCGATCAAGACCTTCGACAGAGAGGGCTCCATGGGGAAGTCGGCCATCTTCCTTCCCAGGCGAGTCAGCAGGCCTTCATCGTCCAAAGCGCCCAGTGCATAAAGTTCTTCGAGTGCAGTAAGCATTGTGTTGACGGGCGGAGGCTGCATGGATTGTTAGCTTGTGCTACCGAAGGAAAGTGGACAAAGCAGCTTCAGGTCACTCACATCCATAAAGTCAAAACGAAGAAGGTCGTTGATACCCATGGCCTTAAGTAACAGGATGGTATTGGCTAGATTTTGTCGTTGGATGTCTGGGATAGTCGTTGGAAGCATTTCTGATTGGTATGCAGCCTCCGTATACAGCCGAAAGCACTTGCCCGGACCTGTACGACCGGCTCGTCCAGCACGTTGGTTGGCTTGAGCCTGGGAAATAGGGGTGACCACAAGAGAATCCATTCCCAACTTTGGATCATAGGCGTTCTGCTTCACGAAGCCGGGATCAACAACGTAATAGATGTAGTCGATCGTGATGGATGTTTCAGCGATGTTTGTGGCAATGACCACTTTACGACTGCCAGGAGGTGCTGGCTCAAAGATTCGGCTTTGCATCTCGCTGGGCAGCGCAGAGTAAATCGGCAGTATGATGAGCTCTGGGACGCTAGGCCCCAATGCCTTCATTCGCTCATATAGGATCTCGCAGGCTGTATCAATTTCTTCTTGGCCGGTCAAGAAAACTAGGATATCTCCTGGGGGTTCCGTCAAGTGGATCTGCATTACCGTAGTCAGAGCTGCCTCGAGGTAATCCGGTTCCCTACCGAAAGTCAGTCACTAGTTTTACATGCGAGTCAGGACGAGGCAGACGTACGGTTCTCGAGAGTAGAGAATCTCCACGGGGAACGTTCGGCCAGGAATGGTGAAAATAGGACACGAGTTAAAGTACTCGCTGAACTTTTCTGCGTCAAGGGTAGCACTGGTGACAATGACCTTAAGGTCCGGCCGCCGCTTAACCGTCTTCTTGAGCAGCGCGAATAGCACATCGGTTGCAATTGTCCGCTCGTGGGCCTCGTCTAACATGATGACCGAGTAACGCTTGAGATCAGGGTCCATCAGAATTTCACGTTGTAACCTGTATCCAAGTAAGCAAGTGGAACCACCGTCGTGAAAACGAATAGAGATTACCCACATTCCGTCCGTCATGTACTTGATCTTGGTCGCCGGACTAGTAACATCTTCGAATCTGATGGTATAGCCAACCTCCTGGCCTAGCTGACAGCCAACTTCTTCAGCCACACGCTTGGCGACCGAAACGGCGGCGACACGCCGAGGTTGCGTGCATCCAATCATGCCATATTTGGTGAAACCGGCCTCTGCAAGGTACTGCGTGACTTGAGTCGTCTTGCCAGAACCCGTCTCACCAACCACGATGAGAATCTGGTTGTCCTTAACAGCTTGAATGATTTGATCTCGGAACTGAAACACAGGCAAGGATTCCCGCTGTTCCTTGATGGACATGTTGGTTCGAGGGCCAAACGACTGATTCTTTGGTGCAATGGCTCGTTTCCATTCAGGGACAGAATCAGAAGAGGTTTGGGCTTGTGCGCGCTTGCGTAAATCACTGGCAAATTGGCGATGCTCGGGATTGGCCATGGGATCCTGCCATTGAGAAGACAGGTCAACCTTAGCCTTCTCTTGCTGTTCCTCGGCCTCCTGTTGGCGAGCCTCTCTACGCTCTCTCGCAAGTTGGGCACCGGTCATGGCCGCACGATTGAGGGAGCCATCGGGGGCTTTGACCACTCGGATGGGCGACAGCTCGAGCGACTGCTTTGTCTGTCCAGCGAGAAACGGAGGCTCCTCATCCCGGATCTCAATGTCAATGTCTTCCTCCAGCTCCATCTGACCTTCGCCCCTGAGAGTGGCATTGTACTCTTCTTCGAGGTCCGGATAATCTGACGCCTTCGCAATCCCCGCGGCGATCATCTGCCGGATCTCCCATCTTTCAGGAGACGTTAATCTCTTCTTTTGCGGTCTTGTTGCTCCAGATAGAGGCGGCCCGTTTGCCGCACCATCAGAGCCACCTATGCCTCTCCTGGAGCCTCCTAAGGCCTCCATATTGGCGCCGGAGCCTATCCTCATCTGCGGTGCAAGGTCCATTCCAGTTTCTTGATCGACATCTTTCATCGACAGTCCGATGCGGTTGCCCTCAATCTTGATGACCTTCACTTTGACGTTCTGGCCCATTGACACGGCGTCCGATGGATGGTTCACTCGCTGCCCAAACGCCGAAATGTGCACTAAACCATCGATTTTACCCTTCACTCCATGCAAGTTAACGAAAGCGCCAAAGTCTTTGATACCTGTAACATGGCCATCATAGATTTTGTACAGCTGTGGGGCATCGTCCAAATCCCGTGGCGGTGGGCGACGAAACGTATCATCTTCATCGTATCGGCTGCTCTTACGACGACCTCGTCGTGGCGATTTAGACCTGGATCTTGACAGTGACCGTGAGCGGAACCTTGCCGGTGACCTCGACCGTGAGCGGTATCTGTCCTTTCGGCTCCGATACGAGCCATCGTAATCCTCTGGGCTCCGGCTGCGCTTTCTCGATGGACGGTCCTTATCTGCGCGCTTCGGCTCCAAGCTCTCGAGCAGAGCAAGAGTATCATCGATGTCGTCGGCGGGTTCGATCTCCCGGTCGGGAATGGCAAGCCCCTTGAAAATCGCCGCTTTCTCTTCCAAAGACTTGGGAGGTTTCTCTTCACGGTCTTCCCTTTGGTCACCATTCTGCTTCCCTTTGAATTTAGGGTGCATCGTCCGGACGAGGCGATCAATGCTTTCCATCAAGCTGGGCGGAAAGTCGGCGCCGACGGCGGCCAGCTTGGCCTTGAAGTCCTCGAAGGTCGCACATTCCAGACGCTGGGCGATAACAAACTCGGCCAGTGTCTTTTCGTTAATCCCTAAGTGATTCTGTAATTCTGACGTGACTTTCGACACGAGGGATAGTAGCTCAAGCGACTCTAGGTCGTCCATTTTGTCGGCCAGTTGCTGCGGCTGGTCTGCACAGCAGCAAGGCGATGAGGATAGTGGCAAAAAGCCGGCCCTGGAGCGCGCTTCAGAGTGTACATGCAGCTGTTGCTGCTCTCGTCTACGCATGGCGGAAATTTTACCGGAGATTTTCCGCCAGCGTTCTGTGGAGCCGAAACCAACTGATATCTACAAGCAGCTTTGATATGGGTTATCTGTTGAGTTTTCTTCGAGCAACCCTTCAGCCAACACGATTGAGGAAAGCAACGGGAGGAATTATGCGGAAGGTCAGCACGTCCAGAAAGACACGAAGCTTTGCTGAGGCAGGCACTAAAGCAATGGAACAGGAAATGTGCGTTGCTATGTGTACGTATACCATTTTGAGCACTTCTGCTAACCCTACCCCTAACCCTTGATGCAAGCATGCGGCTTCAGGCGTAAAAAAGAGAAAGAATCAGCGGCTCTTGGCATTATGCAGTCCCTGCTGTCGCTGTCCAATCCTATGCCTGAAGTGACTTCCAGACCCATCGGTTGCATCATGGGCTCATGACCGTTGTTCAACGGTCGCTGCGCTTCCCTTAAAAGTTCAACTGTAACAACCGCCGGCTTCCCTGCTCTCCAGCTTGTCCACAAACTCTTGACCGCCGAGAACACCTTTACCAGTGGTTTGCTTCATCCATCCGAACTGAACATCGCACAACCTGATGTGCTCCGTTGATATCTTCCTCGGCCTTCTGGCCGTTCTCTTCCCGCCCCTACCCGGTTCGTCGCCCCGCACCCCGCAGCAACGACCGTTGCCTTGCGAAGCTCTCTCATAGTAAAACCCAGCCGCCCTCTGGTCGAGCGCTATGAAGCTGACCTGTCCTCTATTGATGCAGTCTGGGTGAAACGCGGCATATGTTCCGCTGATTCTGTCATCAACATTCTCCTTTTTATCCTGGGATATGTAGGTCTCTCTTCGCTTCATTACAGGCTTACATCACTGATCGACAAGCCGAAGTTCGTTGGGACATCACTTACGCAACCCATCGCAGGTTCCGGGCCTTCTCCATTCATGGTACATCATTGCCAAATATCCTGAGCCTCCTTTCGACTACACTTATCAAGCTCTTCCTCATGATCCTGAACGCGGGCGCATTTATGTCTGCGTTCACGGCAGTGGCCCATGCCATTCTGCCCCTTATCAGGGCCACCCACAACCCCAGTATCATGCCCATACCCAACCGCACACCAACCTAAACTACGGCACCACCAGCGCTCCTCCCAGCAACCCGCATTGTTCTTGTGCCTCTACACCAAAGCCACAGCCGCCGCAACCGCAACTGCAGCCGCATTACCATCCACCACAAGAGCAGGGGACCATTGCCGGCCCAAGTGACCCTCCACCGAGCTACGCTCAAGTTGTGGCTGGCGATTACAAGATACAGACGCAGGATTAAGATGCTTGCACTGATTCAGTCCGATAAGGGTTCCTTGAAATGGAACTTTTGCAACGTGATTGCTTACCCAACGCGTTCTGGAACTCTGATGATGCACTTGGCTATGCCGACTAGTTTCAGTTCAGTTACGCTCTATTGATCCAGTTTTGTTGCATTCTTTCCTTGGATGGATCTTGTGCTTCTAATGACCATACTGACGGGACACAGCTGGCGTTGATGGCCGACGGGGCGGATCTTTGTGTCTTCGTGCCTGACTGGGCACCTTTGGATTAGGATTGAATGTTCCTTTAACTAACAAAATGACCGCTTCAATCATTCTGTTGCACAACTTTTTTTCTTGTTTCTTCGACAACGATGTGGTTCGTGCCTTTGTGTATCTTGGTAATATAACGCTATTTCCTCGGACGTGCATTTATTTCCGCTACCTAATGGACTGCTACGGCTGAGAGCAAGTCACACCAGCTGGTAGGTTGATTGAGTCTCAATTCAGTCCCCCTGTTCATGCTTGTCTGATACGTCATTTGCTCCAAAGCGCCCGAACTTGTCTTTCCATGAAAGCATTAGTCATCATTATCCCCCGCATCGTCGTCAGCTTCATCGTCGTGGATGCTTGGCGCTGGCCGCTTATTTGGGGCCGGATCTTTGTATCCAAACATCAACTCCTGGGGAAGGAAGACGTAGAAGGTGGGCCTGATGTCAGTGATGGACTTAATGAACTTGAGTCCCACGTTCAATGTGCACACTTCCATCTTCAACTTCATGCCAACCCCAAGCTTGTCCAGGATGTCCTGTTCTAGGATGAAAAAAGATCTGCCAGCACCCTTAAGCATAACAGTCTCGGACGCACTATTGTCCCAGCCATCCCGCACAGACACTGGCTGGACAACCATGGTCCCGCAGGGCTTGATCTCGGAAACAGAGTCTGCGAGACGTTCCTTAAAATAGTCGTTCAGGCGTTTGTAGTTGGCCAGCGCAGCTGTGCTAGGGGATTTGATCTCACAGATCTCGAAATCTTGCTCGACCGTGTCTGTTACGAACCACTCGCCAGTACCCTTCGCATAGTCCGGGCCAAGAATAATGGTAATCGTTGCAGCCTTGTAAATCTCTGCTTGTTTGCGATTGGTAGTGCATAGCCCACTAGGTCCCAGTGAAGAGCCAACTTCCTCATCGCAGCAATAGAGAGTGCTCAGTGCAGTGTTGAACTCTCCGGGAAGCAGCGATACCGCTTCCCATATAGCCGGAAGCTCCTCACGGGCCTGTTTGCATACCTTCCGAGCATTTCTAACGTCTTCTCGATACTCTGGACAAACATCATGGCTATCAACATAGTTAAGGAAGTTGGTGATGACATCAGCGGCGTCGGCAAGAACACCAACGTCCGTGCCACATATGGCACGGAATCGCTCAGAGCTATTAAAAGCTGTCAGCATATCTTTCCTACAATCCAAGGAGAAACAAAGTAGGTTGGCATACAAAAAGCCGGCCACAATTCCGCTGAAGTCAACATCCCAGTGTTCAGGGTATCTGGGATTGTAGAATCGATGGTTATATGCACCTTCGCCGGCGCGGTTGATGACATCGTCGGCCGTCATCTCACGCACTAGCGACTTTCCTGTAATTTCCATTGTCTCATCGGTAATTTCCCGAGAGCTCTGGAATTGACGAACGGTAGCATCGATACCGCCCAGCATGAGATACTGCGAAAAGATATGCTCCCTGCGGTTGTCCAGGCGACGACGAGCTCTGAATCGCTGAATGCACTCCTCAATGCGATCAACAAATGGACGGTGAGGAGGGTAAAGTACGTTTTTCTCTTCAGCATGCTCCTCGGGAGTTATTGGCGGGTCACAATAGTACTCTGTCATGTTCAAATGCCGAAGGTTAGCACTAGCTTTAAGATTCTCTCGGCGATTCTGGTCCTGGATAGCAAGGAGGAAACTAACCCTCAAATCCACTCGCCCTTTTCTTGCTCCTACGGCTCTTCTTTTTCTTCCCGTCTTTGGAAGTGGCCTCGCCCGTTGGCTTCGGGCCCATCAGAATCTGTCGCGTAGTACCTTGAACCGTGGCCATTTCCTTGATATCATCGAGTTGCTGCTCCGTCGGTTCCGCGGATGAAGTCATGACGAAATCTTGGTACCAGAACGGGAGTAAAGAACCAAGATAGGGCAAACAGTTGGAATATGATTGTGTGTAAGTTGTCGGGTGAGGAAATGTTGCGTATTGCAATGCTCAGAGGAGCATAATATTCGGGAGTGTAGGGAGATCCAAGTGGAACTAGAGGGCACAAGATTTAGACTTTCTAGAATCAGTTACTTGAGATCAGTCACGTCAAAACTGTTGCAAGGCAGGTATGGATGAAATGCGGATTCATGAATATCAAAGGCAGCCACTCCAGTTTCAAAAACAAAACAGTCTTGCGTAAAAGAGTTGAATTTCAAGAATTCAGGTTCGGAGGAAACCACGGATAGCATAACGCCAAAAATTTGATGCCAAACTTCCTGTTTGAACACGAGAGCTTTTGTGATTTGTTGCTCACAAGCCAGCTACTCTGCTTGCAAACAGCAAACTACAAGCAGAGCAAAGGAGCAAAAAGGTTAATCAGCAATAAATAAACTTGTCAGAACCCCCGGTATGATTCTTGTTTTTTGCAAACATGCATCGATTTAAGCAAGGATGTATGTTTTATGCAGCAGCTTGCAGAAGATGTAATCTCTCATCTGCCCTATTTACTGTTAACTTCCGGTTTGAAGCATAGTGCGCTGGATGTACTCCGCTCGTGGAGGACAAGATATTGCCAGAGAGCAAGTGAACTCTTCCAACTGCTACACTAGGCCACTTTGCTTTGTTTATATATGTGCCAGCACAGAACCATGGCGTGTTTTGCACTCCTTGAGGGAGAGGTTAGGTCGAGCAGAGCAACAAAACATCAAAAATATCATCAGCCCAAGACATCGGATGAAAAGTTTTTCCAGATATAGCTGACCTCCGCTCCCAAGACTGACTTGGCTGGCACATGCCAAGATCATCGCAGCTCAAGCTTGTCGTCCCTCGAATTGGCTCCCACCTATCCAGCATTTGCAGCTCCACCCTTATGAGTGGGGCTGGATAGCCTACCCCACTAACGCAGCTCGAATCCCATCCAGCTCAACCAAGCTGTGCTGCCCAACTCCCCATCACAAATTCCAATCTTTCAGGCTGTGTCTGTTCTGTGTGACAGCTGAAAGCCAGGATCTGCACACTCTCTTTCGCCGACCAATCAACTCGGAGTTTGTGTCACACTTTTGGTTGGCTTCAGCTCAATTGGCCCCCCCCTTTAGTCATTTATTACAAACTCAGGTGCCTAGCAAGAACCGTAGATAACTGTCGATCATCGACAACGTTTATTTTCAAAAGCCAGACACAGACTGTGCAGCCACCGCAAGACATAGCTGAATCAGGATTAAGAGTAACTTGTCTTTGTCTCTTGCGTTTGTAGAAGTTTACTCCCTAGGAAGCCATGGCTGGCATCAAGGAGCTTCCAAGCCATGCTGATCTCAAGCCGTTCAATCATGCTGCAGCAGGACAGTAAGTCGACACACCACGGCTTCTTTACCGTCGCATCTGGTCTGACATCGTGTATAGTGAGGGTACCCTCAGTGATCCTGACGGGATGCTCTTTATTAAACCCTGTACCCAGCAGGAAATTGACTTCTATGAAAAGGCTCGGGAGCATCCAGACTTTGCCGAATTAATGCCCGAGTACCTAGGCACTCTTTCGCTCAACCCTACTGGCCTAGCTGATGACTTGGAGAAGCAAGTCACCAACGAGATTACCCAGCAAGCGGCAGCCGGACCCTCAACAACCTCTGGTGGAAGTACCTGGCAGCCGAACAAAAACCGCAAGCTCGTCACTGACAAATCGGTTGTTTTGGAAAACACAACATACGGGTACAAGAAGCCAAACATCTTAGATGCTAAGCTCGGCATCCGGTTGTGGGCAGACGATGCGCCACTAGAAAAGCGGCAGCGTTTTGACGAAATCTCACGCACTACTACCAGCGGGTCGCATGGCTTCCGGATTGCAGGCATGCGCGTGTATAAGGGATCTGACGATCCTGCTGACCTCGATGATGAAGGCTTCAAGGTCTACGACAAAAACTTTGGAAGGTTCGAGGTCAATGGCGAGAATCTGGTAGACGCATTCAGGAAGTTTATTTTCAATCCAAGAGCCGGCATTGATGAGGATCTCGGGAAGGCCGTTGCGGAAGCTTTCCTCGTTGACCTAAAGAAAGTGGAGAAAGTTCTCTCTGCCAATGAGACCCGCATGTATTCTGCCAGCCTTCTCTTCACCTTTGAAGGTGATGGCGAGGCTCTCCGCTCCGCGATCGAAAAGGCTAACGAAGAGCACGACGCTCTCGAGAAAGTGGAGAGCAACAAGGACGTTGATACCGATGGATCTGAAAAGACCGATGGTGCCGTTGCGTCTTCCGACGCTGAATCCTCTGTGAAGGGAAAGTTACCCGATGTCTCTGGACCTATCGAGGGAGATCTCAAAGTCATCGAGATGACGGGGTCTAAATTACCCGATGACGACGATGACGAAGATGTGGAGATGACCGACGTGCCAAAGATCTACTCACTGAAGTTAATTGACTTTGCGCATGCGGAATGGGTGCCTGGCCAAGGTCCAGATGAGAATAACCTCTTTGGCATCCGGAATCTGATTAAGATCTTCGAGGAGCTTGTCAAATGAAGAACCGACGGCGATGGAAGCTGCTTGTGTGTCAAGGTGAAATCAAGGTTCGCGCTCACTGGCAACGAGGGACCTATCATTCCCGCCTTTTCACGAGGACTACATGGTGCTGCTATCAAGAATTTCAGATACCCTGCCATGGCGTTTTATACAATTACAGAATATACAGAACATCTTGGTGTGTTGTGTTGATGGCTGTTAACATACCGTTCATGCAACCTGCATCCTGACTCAACCGTAGTTCATCTGTCAAGCATATGCAGGACTCGGTTGATTATCGTGTGCATACATACAACTCTTCCGTGTCAAAAATGTGTCACAGTGCCAATGGGGTAAAACAGCTGTCAGGTTGGTACCTACCAAGGTAGGAGAGTAGTTGGTGTCCGTACTTTGGTGAGTTTTAGTTTTTCTGAAATTGAACATCAAACACGCCTTGGTAACTTAGCTGTACTTTAACGCAACAGCTGCCCTGCTGTGCTGTACTGGTACGTAAGTAACTGTTATGTTACGCGGTAACATTACTCCGTCAGCACTGAGGTTGCGACCATTCAAGGGAGCCGTCAGACGCGATTCACCAAAGCTTCAGTCTGCAAGACTGACCTCAGCCCAGCTTGCCGAGCTTCGACAACTCTATAGTATCGAAAACGATTTTCTAGGCTAATGCAATGAGCTAAAATGTCAATTCCGGGTCTGGGTCAGTATACGACACAGGTACGGCTTTACCGATATCCCTTTATAGATCCTAAATTCCCCGATCTTGCCATCCTTCCTTCAAGCATATATACGCTCTTTCGCTTTGGAACAACGTGGTTAACGACCTCTTTTCTCGTTTTTTCCTAGCCCACCGCATCTACCTCGCGCACTATTACCTTGCGCCCGTTCTGGGAATGGCGCTTCGATCTCCCTCATAACAACAGCAGCGTCTCTGTACGCCTAGTCAATGGAACTGCCGAGCGCGATGGAACCGAGCTTGCCCTCAACCATACCTACACCTTCTCACGTACCAAGTCTAAGATTCTTACATATTCGGGTTGCACTCTAGAAATCAGCGGTCAATGCAATGATCATGTTGCTCAATATGCGACACCGGAAGAATCCCCAGCGTTGGCGCATCTAAACCTACATTTCGCGTTACAGACACAGAGGACTGCTGCTACAAGTCAGCTCAAGAACGGCGGAAATGCCATAAACAATGATACTAGTCTGGGACGGGGCCCTCGAGTAATGGTGTGCGGCCCGGCCAGCAGCGGCAAAACGACCCTAGTGCGGACCCTTGCGGCATTGGCTACGCGTACCGGGGCACAACCACTCGTCGCAAATGTTGACCCGAGGGAGGGTTTGCTCTCTCTGCCTGGAACGATGAGCGCAGCTGTGTTTGGCACGATCATGGACATTGAAGAGCCAGCCTGCGGATTTGGCGTTTCAAGCACCCCCAGCACAGGTCCAAGCTTGGTTCCGGTGAAACTACCCATGGTTTATTATTTCGGAAGAGAAAAGGCCGATGAGGACCTGCCATTATGGAAGGATCTTGCAGCAAAGCTGGCGAGCTCGGTGAGGGCAAAGTTCGCGACAGATGACGCTGTCAGATCGGCAGGTCTGCTGTTAGACACTCCGGGCGTCGAAACGGGGAAAGATGACTTGGAAATGCTGCAGCATGCCATTGCCGAGTTTGCAAGTGAGTAACACATTGTATTGCTTCTAAGTACCTGCTGACAACCGGTGGAAAGTCAACGTTGTGGTGGTTATTGGATCTGCGGAACTCCACACGCAGCTACAACGCAAGCTTGGAAATCAGAAGACGCCGCATGGCGAGCCAATTACTGTTCTTTTCCTAGAAAAGTCGCAGGGAGTGGTAACTAGAGATAAGGACTTTATGAGATCTAGTCAGAACGCGGCCATAAAGGAGTACTTCTTTGGTGATTCGAAGAGGACTTTAAGCCCAGCGACACAATCCATTAGTTTTAATGACGTGGCCATCTTTCGGGCCACGGAAGGTAAGTCTTTTCAGCTCGAAGACCCTGTCAAGTACATTCAGTGCTGACCGGTAGATAGATGCTGATTTCTATGATGGTCAACAAACTCTCGAACCCGCCGAGATCTCCGCAGAGATGTCACACTGGACGCTTGCGGTCATGAATGCATCCGTTAACGATCCGCCGGAGACGATTCGGCAGGCCCCAGTAATGGGGTTTGTCGCTGTCGCGGATGTGGATGAGGATAGACGACGACTAAAGATACTCTCCCCAGTCAGTGGAAGACTTGGTAACAGACCGTTAGTTTGGGGCCGCTGGCCCGAGCCCTACATCAACTTGCTTGGATAAACCGATCCTGAAACCTCCAGCACTCAGACTAGCAGACGGATCAGCCGCTAAGGATCTGTTTTCGTGGCTTGAGATAGGAGGCACTATAGGGAGCGCTTTGCTTTTTCTTGAGGGGCATGGTTCATGGAATAAGGCGCATGGGGGCTTTGAACATCCATTTCGCGGCAGTTCAAGGGCGAGCAGGCATGGAATAAGGATGTAACAACACTCTCACGCACCAACTTTTTCACTAAGCACTTATGTCGACCAGGAACATGTGATACACTAATCTATACATATACCACAGCATATCAAGCCAATGATGTTAAGAAGCAATGGGATGCTGATCTGGCATCGTCTGACGATCTGATGGGCAATTCCACTTCATGATATCCGCACCCTACCTAGGTACCGTAGTATCACGATTCCACCTTGGTGGTCACTGCTCGGTGCTGTCCCTGTTTTCTCTTCATCTCGCGGTCTTAGAACGGCAACGCCGGGACTGCAACGCTCTCCGGGATGCAAGCGCACAGTGTCGGCTGCCCTGCATGAAAACTAAACCATTCTTGGACTTCGTCATTGATTTCTACCTATTTAGGTACCTTCATAGTCTCTTTTACGATCAGCTGGCCGATTGGAGGTGATCGCCAAAAGCCGAAAGTGCGAAATCCGTATGTTGTGTACCTAGATCTGCGCATAGCACACTTACTGTAGATCCTTGGGAGGGGGATGGAGGTAGATGACTTTCCCTGACCATATCGTCAGGCTGATCTTCAACTGCTTCACTGACGTGGTTGTGTGGTGTGTCAACACTGGTCGACGGCATTGAGCCGGTCTGAAGCACTGACAAATGAGATGTTCTCAACAGCATGGTTTTGGGAATGTTGGCCTGCATTATTGGAGCGAGCCATGCCGTCAACTACCCCGTGGTTACGTACAACAGTCCCTTTATTGCATCCGGTAGGCCATGTCGGCCTTAAGTAGTAATATTAACAGTCTCCTGACGAGGATCACCTGAACAACAGAAGAGAAAAGCCGAGAACCCAGAGCAAGATCTTGGGAAGCCTTTTCTGTTTGTGGCTCGTGAGGACTTGTCCAAGACGATATGCACCCGGGCGGACGGTTTTGTGTGGGTCAGCGTCAAGTTTCCCCCACCCAGACAAAAATGGAAGACCTGCAACGGAAGCTGGATTAAGCGAGCGGATCGGAAATCTTCCCCGCTCCTTTTTTTGTACATGGGCATGGGTACTGTACGCTGCTGGCGCAAGATTCACAGTCAGTGCTCCGTGGCGCCAGCCGATCAACCAGGTCTAAAATGCCGTGCAAGACAGTCAAACCTTGCCGGACAAATTTCCGGCCTGACTGACTGACTGATGACTCTCAACTCGAAAAGACCACGAGACAAAACCTGGCAAAATGAAGGCAGCTGCCCAATGCTGTTGGCAAGCACCCAACGACTCCGCCCTTGGCACTCGAGACCGGAACTATTGCCAATCCGAAGGGCTGGGACGGCTCTCGAGTCTCCTGCATGCATGAGATCTCCGAACATCTTCCCGCAACTGAGATTGAGATCATGAGGGTGGCTTGAGGTGATGCGGGTGATCGGCCTGGATGACCCGATCAGGTTGCAGGCCGCCTGGACTGTGCTGTGCTGTGTTGTGCTTCTTCCCTTCTGACATCTCGAGTCAGCAGTCCAATCAATCCAGACCCCACGTGTCTTGCTATGTCAAACTGCTTGTGGGCTGCTTGCGAGTTGTTGACTCCAGCTCACGGAGGGCGCCTTGGAGAAATGAGGGTTGGGGCTGTGAGTGGCACTGGATGTCTGGCACGTCTGGTCGTCGTCCGACCTTTTCTTTCTAGATTGTGACGGGCACACTGACCTCCAGGACAGCACCAAGGTGACGGCGTTAGACGACCAGAATGCCGGCCCTCATTATGCTCGGCGCTGCCCGACACCGTTGGACCCTGCTTACCTGTAGGTCACCGCTGGTGGCCGCCCAGTGGGAGCTGTGAGATCGATGCTTTGGTCCCCGCGCTACATGCTGTTGTGCGCATTTTTCTTGTTCCAATCACTGCATTGCATCACGGCAACCCCAGATTAAAGTCGCTTGCCACCGCCAACCGCATCGCATCATGACGTGGACTGTGCTAGACCCATCGCTCTATTGCTCAACAGCGGCAGCCAGTCCTATGCGCACCGCAGCCCAACCTGGCCTGCCTGGATCATGACCGCCTGCCCTGCCCTCTGCTCTGTTGCCCATCACCCCGCTTTTTGTGTTGCATTTTTGGGGCCGCCTAGCTGGATAGCCTGGACTGTTGCCCCGTCCTGTTTGGTTTCAAGCGACGGGAAGTGCGGTATGGGCAAATGCTTGGTCTCGACTGATCTCGCCGATCTGCACCGTGCGGCTCAGCGCCAATCTCACCTTGCTCGGCTCCCAGAAATCCACCAAGTGTCTCGGTTGTGTATTCTGTTTGATTAGGTGGGCATAACCTTGTGTCGACCCTCGACCCTCTCGGGTCCTCGATATCACTCGCACATATTACCTACTCCCGCCCGCCCTCTGTCCTTGGCGAGGTTTCCATCCTCGGTTCCAAGCGGCCGATACCTTTTCCCAAACCAACACACCAGTTGCCCATCTCGGTTGCTGTCTGAAATATCACTTATTGCAACCTGCTTGCCAAGATTCTCGCTCGTTGGGTTACAGGTCCCAAGTTTGGATCCTCTTGCGGCGTTCCCTTCGCGACCAAACGGCAGTTACTCGAATATTTGTTTCTCGGCCCAGCTGTCTGCATCGTTATTGTTCCCCCTCACACCTAACCTTCTCGGGTACCCTTCGGACCAACCCTTCACCATGCAACGACATCTGTTGTTTCGCCTTTCTCCCTAGGCTGAACGGTTGGTCTTGCAAGCTACGGGAGGGTTGATTGTTGTTGCTTTGTCACACCTGCCCTTCCGTGGACCACTATTCAGGATGCCAGCCATTCTGCTTCCCGAGACCGTATTCGAGTCGCTGCCGCATACCATATCTCGAAGGACACTCAGCAATGAGCAAAGACAGCACCTTGCTGATGTCTTGACAATTCTATCGCTCACCTTCGCCTCCGTCAGCGTCCTGTCGACGCTGGTTGCGTTGTACTGGTTCGTCAAGATGAAACGAAACTTTCGTCATGAGTCAGTAATTATCTTACCCGTCCTTGTCCGCCAACTACTCACATGTCCCAGGTTGATTTTGCTGTTGATACAGAGCGACTTCATCAAGTCAATGGCTGCTGTCATCTTCCCCGTCGTGAGCTTAACCAGGGGCCCCGTCAGGTCTGAATCGGCCTTCTGTCAAGTGACCGGCTTCGCCTTCACCCTCGGCATTGAGTCATCTGATATTGCCGTGCTGCTGATCGCGATCCATTCGGTAATGTACATCTTTCGGCCGAAGTCGGGCCTATATCCCTACAGACAGGTTGCTTACCTTGCCTATTACCTCTCGCCGGTCATCACGTCTTCCCTGGCCTTCATTCGTGGTAACGGGTACGAAAACCTTGGACACTACTGTTATCTTCGAAGCGATTCCGGGCACTGGAATCGGCTGATGCTCAGTTGGGTGCCACGTTATATCATTTGCATTTGCATCGTGGGCATCTATGCTTTCATTTACATCTATATTTTGTGGCACATGGGCGATTGGAGGAGGGAGCAGTCAGAACTGCAACAAACCGGCCGACAGAGTGCAAGCAGCACCGTGCCGAGCTCGCCTCACCTTTGCTGTCCCGACTGGCTCATATCTCCGTCCAGCTCGAGGAGGACGTCGGCGACGGACACAATTGCCGCTTCTAAAGGGAGTCGGCAGAGAACTGGATCAGTCGTTAGCAATATTGCCCAACAGAATTTCCCCGGTTCTCAGGGTTCCAAGACCCAGACTTCACAGCCATGGACCGCCGTTCAATGGCGTTGGTCGGGGTTTGGACAAACGCATTCCGGCTTTGATAGTAGGCCATCTCTCGACCACACGACCGAGCCGATACCGCCAGATGCGCCGCCCATATCGGCACCGCCGCCAGCTCACACATCCGATCCAACTTCACCTGATCCAGAAAACACTCACATTAACACATCCTCGAGCGACCAGGCTCATTCCAAGCCAACGATCAGCCGGGCTCTCCATCGCCAGTCGCAAACCTCCCACGAAACCGAACAAGCTGGCACCGACAGCTCGCTGATCCAGCTCCAGTCCGTCGTTGACGATCCGGCCATGCTACGACACCGCGAGCGCATCCGCAAGCAGCTCCGATCCCTCTTCGTCTACCCTCTCGTCTACATCATCGTCTGGCTGTTTCCCTTCATATCGCACGTCGTGAACGCTGAGACGTCAGTCTACCGCGGCGACCGTCCCGCGTGGTTGCTTGTCGTCAGTATTGTGAGCATTTGCAGCCAGGGTACGGCCGACTGTGCGCTGTTCATGGCGAGGGAGAAGCCGTGGCGTCATTCTGCGGGTAGGGGTTTTTGGGAGTCAATGGGCAGGAGGATCTCCTGGAGCTGGGGAGGAAGGTGGTTTGGTAAGGGCGGGGTTGGCAGCGGGTACCGTGCAGGGAGGACCAGGGAAGAAATGCTGGTTGATGGAAGGCTGGCTAGAGAGAGGAGGCAGGAAGAAATTCAATCTGAGAGGAACAATGTGGGAAGGAGTAGGTGCAAGGAACAAGGGAATGCGTCGATGGAATGGTGGGATAGATGGGATGAAGAAAGGGAGCCAGAAGGTCGCAGGCCCAGCGGGGCTGAGCCTCGGCAATCTGCCGGTAATTGATCCCGTAATGAGTTCAGGTTGGTATAGGAGGTTTGCTGGAATTTTTTTTTTTCAAGTTCTTTCTGTGGGATACTTCCCGGTGATTTCTTTTGCATTGTGTTGGCATACGGAAACGGGATACGGAAGATACCCAAGGCTCATGGCATATTAAGGGGAAAGGAAGGATGCTCTTTTTCGTTTCTATTGCACATTGAACATTGGGTAAATACGCATGTGGCTTTTGCGGACATTGACAACAGCCAGATTGATCATTCACGGGGCGAATCTGGACCAATAGTGTGGAAGTTGCATTTCGGGCACTATGAGTCGATCCATAATGCGTGTATTCGGCGATCATAGCTTCGAGGCAAAAGGCATGACGGCGATCTGGCAATCGTCTTGGCGGTGATGTGATTTGAGCATTGGGGCTGGCGTTCTGTACAAGAGGGGTAAGACTAACAGAGACGAACTGCGATCATCAGGTTCCTCAAGGATATCTGTTGTGCATGATTACACAGTCTGAAATTGTCATCTGTCCTGCAAAAATTTGAGAAGGGCCTGGGCTGCAAAGACGCCGTCGTGATGGTCGCCGTTCCGGGCGCGGGCTTCTTCGAACATTTTATCGGTGAACAAGCCGGACTCGTGTCTTAGTTCGAGAAGCTCGTCCATGATCTCAGCGGTAAATTCGGGGTGCCCCTGGACTGTAATGACGCGGTGGGGGATGAGAAAGCCTTGGTTCATACACCTATCGGTGGATGCCAGCAACTCGGCACCATCGGGAACAGTAAAGACCTGGTCTCGATGCATTTGCTGCAGGCTCTGGGTGATTGCATTAAGGCCAATATTAGCATCATCTGTGCAGCTGACAACCAACCAGCCGTGAGATAGTCAGGGAATCGAACTTACCAGCGTCTTTTTCCCGCCGAATATCTCCTTCCCTTTCTCTGTCAACTTGGTTTCGGTCACGCTAATCTCCCATCCCTTGTCACTCCTCCCGACCTTCGCCCCTAAGGCCCTACCGACAATTTGATGCCCGAAACAAATGCCAATTACCTTTATCCTTGGTTGATTCTGCACCACGTCACGCACGTAGTCCACCAACCGGACAATCCACTCATCATTATCAAAGGCATTGTGCTTTGACCCAGAGATCAGAATGGCGTCGACGGTGTCTGGGTCTGGATAGGCCTCGGCGCCGCCAGAGACGACGTCATGGGCAGTGATGGTCAGGAGTGAGGACAGAGGTTCAGGGGCGACGGCGCGCTCAAAGAGGTACGAGAAGACACCGGCGTAGCCACCATGGCGAGCGAACGTACGAGGGACCGGGGTGTCGGCTTCGAGAACGGCGAGTCGGAGAGGGGACATGGTGATGGTGTAAAAAAGATATAAGGGGTTGCTTGTGGGAATGTGGAATATGTTATTTCAACCTCAGGTGCGTCGTTCTGGCAACCAACCTCCCCTGGAGGCTGGATGGATTCCCAACTGATGTGGATACTGGTTCTAACACTGAGACTGTGCGGCCGCCTGGAAGTTATTCCAAGTCCGGGCTGACTAAATTTGGAGGTGTTGTTTGCTTCAGTCAAGCAACCAGAGGGGAGTGAAATGTCAGAAGTGACAGGAGGGGTCGAAGCACGGACTGAACAGGGGGACAGGTAGGAAGAGATGACTGAAGAGCGCAAGTACCTCGTGAATGGAACTCAGATGCAAGACGGGGCCGAGATGGTACAACAAAGAATAAGCCAGGCCCCGACGAGCCACACAACCACCAGAACCTGAGGGTATCGGCATGTGGATACCGGTTAAGAATTAGCTGGGCAGTCAAGCTTCTCCAGGGCCCCAGGACCGCGGAGGGCGGGGGCCAGGGGCGGATCCGATATCCGATAGGCCCGCAGACGACCGCCCAGCGGCCACACCCCCCGCCCCCACTTGCTCGGCAAACTTCAGTTTTGACCACATGGCCGTGGGCCTCGTCCACCGCGCCAAGAAACCGTTGCAAAAATCGGGATTCGGAAAGGCGTCGGGTGTTTCTCCATCCCATAGATCATGTCGTTATACCATGCAGCTACCCGGACTTTTCCCTTGAAATCCACCAAGTTTGTGACGCACAGAGAGCGACGTCTCAGTTGACTTCCACACTCCCGGTGGGCAGGTGTCCTTACGGCAATGCGGTGCTCTGTCACGTTCTCCCACGCAAAGTAAAGAGGTACAGTCATCACGTTCCGTCAGTTGGAACTTTGGGAGTCGAGTCTCAGCCAGTCAGCCAGTCGTTGTTAAGCCGTCGATGTGGCAGCACTCTCAGTGACAGCAGCCTTTGAAGGACGCCAATAAGTCATTGACGCAACCCCACAGAGAGCAGCTAGGCTTTTGTACATAGTCCGTACCCGAAGCGCGGCTTTGTGCAACCACCACGCTTGGTTGACGATAAAAGAAACACTGGGAGCCTTGGGCAAGCCGAGGCTGGTTATCGGCTATAAGTTGGAGTGCAAAACTACCACAAGCTTGCCTCGAGTCCACCTGCGTTAATCGATTTGGGTGCTGGGTTTCGTGTCTCTGCGTATCCACTTAATACCAACTATTTAAGGTCTCAACCATCCACTGAGTGTACCTTATCACCATGGGCTCCCGGACCTCACTGAAGGCCTTCCTGGCCACGGCCCGGAAAGCCCTGGCATCCGCTCCCCCCGAGCGACCAACTCCTTTGACTTTTGTGGTTGGAAACGAGTCCGCAGGTCTGAACATCCTATGTTCATTTGTTAGCACTGTATAATCCCCTGCTAACAACATCTTACAGACCTCGACTCCCTTTGTTCAGCCCTGCTCTATGCCTATTTCCGCACTCACATCCCGCCCCATACTCTGCATATCCCCCTCTCCAATCTTCCTCGCGCCGACCTCGCCCTACGTCCAGAGCTCAATGCCGTCCTTGCGCCAGCAGGCCTAACCACCAACGACCTCATCACCCTGTCTGACTTACCCCCAGCCCCTTCAATCAACGGTAATGGCACAAGCGAGGGGAAGCATCCCCTCAGGCCCGAAGATACCCGTTGGCTGCTCGTCGACCACAATGTCCTTACCGGGGAGCTGGCCTCCCGATTTCTACCCAAAGGCGGTGGGGCCGGGGCCGGCGGCGGCCGCATCATTGGTTGCGTAGACCATCACGACGACGAAGGCGTTGTGCCTAAGGAGGGCATCGACGTTCGAGTCTTCGCTCGATGTGGCAGCTGCATGAGCCTGGTGCTGGACCAGTGCAAAGACGTCTGGGAGCAGCTGAGTCGTGGGGACGCGAAGGTCTCTGCCGCCACCGGCCAGCGTTCGACGGTTGATGGCGCGGAGTGCGATGCGCAAATTGCGTATGTGGCGCTGGCGCCCATTCTTAGCGACACTATCAATCTCACGTCGCAGGACAAGACGACAGAATGGGATGTAAAGGCAGTTGAAATGGCCGAGGCAAAACTGTTGCAGGGCAAGAAGAGAGCCGGAGATGCGTCGGCAGCTGTTTTGAATGGCGCCGAAAGCACGGGCTATGACCGTACGAGGTACTTTCAACAGATCAATCAGCTTAAGGAGGACATTTTGGGTATGTCGTACCGTGATATCCTTCGCAAGGACTTCAAGCGTTGGGCAGAAGGGACGTTGGCAGTCGGCATGTCAACAGTGCCACAAGGGTTCGAGTACGCCCTGAATAACGTCGGGGACAAACACCTGTTCCTCAGCGCTCTACGTGATTGGGCAGCGGAGCAGAAACTTGACATTGCAGCTGTCATGACTGTGTCAACAATCAACGGGGTGTTCACCAGGGAGCTTCTGATATGGGGCTTCGATGAAAACGCAGTGAAGGCAGTAAAGGCGTTCAAGGCAAAGTATGGCGACGAGCTAGGACTTGAAAGGTGGCGAAACGGGGAGCTGGATGGCAGCAACAACACACAAATGGAACTGAGAGTGTGTTGGATACAACGAAGTATCAGGCACAGCAGGAAACAAGTGGCGCCGATGCTGAGAGAAGCGATGAAGGATGCCGCAAAGCTGTGAGAAGAGGATGGCTAGAAGCAGCGCGCTGCTCCCCGTCATGTAAACTTAAGAAAGCAAGGCACCTCGGTACTGAGTTTTGAATTCTGCCAAATGTCCCATATCTGCCTTGAATTACAAGCGAGAAAGGAAAAAAAAATCCGAACGAGCACCCCAGCAAACCGCAATGCAATAATAGTGTATGTCGTGGTACGAGGACAAAGACGAGACGGGTCTTTCTGGCACCGACACAATCAATCCCACTATACCAAGTCATTTTCAAGGAGCATGGCCACAAACTCGCGGTCCTTGACAATCTTCAGTCTCCGCTCAGTGCATTGACGAGCTATCTCGGAGGCCGCTGGGTCGGCGATGTCGATGCAATCCTTAAGGTTCTTTCGGATGGAGTCATTGATGGGAACTGGCGGTTCCTCGTGTTTCATTTCATAGTAGAGTCGACGAAGGGCGTCGATGCACCGTGCCCGGTGGGCGTCTTTGGCAAAGATTCTGTAGGCGTGGGCATATAGGCGCCACGATCTACCTTGACAATACCGCGGAGGGATTCGCCAAACATCCCAGAACCGTTCCCATCGTCCCTGATCAGCGTAAGCATACATCAACCGGATAATTAAGTCCTCGGAGGGGCACGGCAGATCTGCTTGGACTAAAAGGTCCTCGAATTGGGCCAGGATGCGAGCAGCTTCTGAAGAGGGGCTAGGATGCCGGACGAGAGCTTCGATCACCGTCACAAGCACATCGTGGTCCAACACCTTCTGACCGCGTGCAAACATGCTGTCGATGACTTCCATCACCAGAGCAGCCTGGTCGCGTGCGACAACATCCGTGCTTGCGGGTACGGCGAAGACACTCTGGATGAGATGGAGGGCAATGCCACGGGTCATGACGGGGCTTGACAGCAGGATCTCTCGGAGCCAGTTCTTCGCAACGCCAAGATCATATCCAGGGAGGTCCCGAGAACGGGCTGTGTTCCACAACCACATGCGATGCTCCCACGCTAGCACCGGCGCGAGGTTCTCCATGGCACGATCGTAGAGCTGCAGAAACGGCGAGGGCGCCACTTTTGGATGTTTCACAAGGATTGCATCGACCTCGTCCTTGCTGAGGCGTTTCAAATAAGATCTGAGTTGGGTTAGAACGTACAATTTTGACTTGGTATCTTGGTGCAGCATATGAGCCGCTTGTGCCGCAGATGATTCCTGGCATTCTCCTAGAACGACGCTTGAGAGGGGGTTGTCTGAGAAGTCTAGCGAAAGATTTATGTTTAGCCGCCTGGTCCAGGTAGAGAAGTAGCGTGATCCCGCGGGGTCAAGGTGCCTCTCCGAACGTACCGAGCTGGATCTGTCGGGAGGGAGGATGGTAATTTCCTGAGGCTTCTCGCTGACAGGCAATCCCTTATTTTTCCTAAGGCTCTTGTCTAGCGTATCTTTCCAGAGGCCTTCCAGATCCAGTTCCTCTCTCTTAGCCTCTGTCATAAGCTGGACCACGATGGTCGTGCCTGTGTCGGGGACACCAAAACCAGTTGGCCTTCCTTGCTCGTCCAGGAACTGAATTTCCTCGTTTGAGCCCTCCACGGCGCCGAGGTGAACACATATCCAGCCGGTGCCAATGCCGTCATCGACGTTTGCCCCAACGCCTGAACTACCCAGCAATTTGGCCTTGCGGGCAGCCCGGCGAAGCCTAACCTTGAGCTGATTTCTCCCCAGAAGGCCGTCCGCGGAGGCCGAAACACCTTTCCCACGCAGCCAGCGCACCAGACGATCCGCCGAGACGTGAAGATGCCGCTCACTGCGGGCTGTACCGAACAGCATTATGAGCCGAGGACCCAGAGCGGCTGGAGGGTCCAATTCGCGGAGGTCGAGGAGCTCCAAATCATCCATGCCCAACTCATCCGACACATACTTAAGCAACGGCTCCATCAGCCTGGGGGATCCCTCGGGAATCTCTGGTAATGGCACTGGTTTCTGCAGGAGCGTTGGGTGCCTCGGTGCCTCGACCTGGAGATACCACGGCACCTCTCCGTCTGACGTTGTAGCTTTCTGGTCCTTGTGTTT
>Ga0065720_1002787_pt1 | contig 55892 bp, 71 predicted proteins | sample Thericmetagenome_FD_59107 | JGI IMG/M metagenome (GOLD analysis project Ga0065720, IMG submission 59107) | Thermophilic microbial communities from the Joint Bioenergy Institute, California, USA of rice/straw/compost enrichment - eDNA_2 v2... | ecosystem: Engineered > Solid waste > Grass >... | reverse complement strand
CCGAGATCTACACTCTTTCCCTACACGACGCTCTTCCGATCTGCTCTGCGCCCTCCCGCCCGGCCGCCAGGCCTGGAAAGTACCTTGTCAGTCTGCCGTACCATCATTGACCAATAGCGCCACGGCTGGCGATGCGGCCGCGTGCCGGCTTTTCGGCATGCCGTGGATACCGCGACTGCCCCTTGCCCATTCTTGCGCTTGTGCGGCCGATTTTCGGCCTTGCCGCTAGGCCGCGTTTTCGTGCGCCGGCTTTTCCGGCTTTCCGGTTTGCCAGCCGTGGCGGCCGTGCGAAAGCCGGCCAGCCTTTGCGCCGTGGCGGCCGTGCGAAAATCCGGCCACGGTTTCGGCCTGGGGGATTGGCTAAGGGATTGGCTACGGGATTGGCTACGCGGCCGGCCGTGGCGGCCGTGCGCATCGTGCGGCGCGCTGGGATTGGCTAAAGGATTGGCTACGCGGCTGGCTTTCGGCCTAGCGTGCGGCCGTGGCGGCTGGCTTGCACGTGCGGCCGTGGCGGCTGGCTTGCACGTGCGGCCGTGGCGGCTGGCTTGCACGTGCGACGGATAAAAAAAAGGCCGCCATGCTGGCGGCCGAAAGCGCTAAGCGCTAGGGGGATGTTGTTATGCGGATATGCCCGAAAGTCTCACGGCTTGGCTTGCATCATGCAACTGCGGATTGCCCGGATTTTCCAATCCGAGGCCAATCGCGACGTGCAATGCGGCCGCATCCTCGTAAGGTATCACCATGTATCCGTCTCCTGGCCAAAGCATATTTACGTATCGGCAAACTATGGCCGCGCGTGCGGCCGTGAAGCGGTATTTGTCGCGCCGCGTACTCCAGAATATCAGGCCGTGCCGGCCGCGTGCGACTACGCAAAATTCATTCATCATGGCAAATCCCCCTACGCTGCTAGTGCCGACGCGACGATTAAGGCCGCGACCATGCCTAAGGTAATGCGCACGCATAGGCGCATATGCGCTTCCCCAGTTTGCGGCTTGGCACGATGGCCGGCCTTGCGACGGCCGAAAATGCCGCGACGTGCCGGCGCGTAGACTTCTACGGCCGGCATTATTTCCCGTCGCCATTCAAGCGCGGGTATCTCGTTTGGAATGGCGCAAGGCCTTACTTTTGGCGAAGCCGAACCGGATTATTTCCGGCTGCAATAGGTTGCGCTTTGCTCGCACGCTTGCGACGTGCGCCGCCCATTCTGCATTATTGAATTCCGGCCGGGCATGCGCCGGCATAAATCGCGCTTTATCGTTAAACATGATTAAAACCCCAAAGCATGCAAAACCTTGTTGATATGCGCACAAGCGCGACGATTGGCGATTGCCTTGCATACCCGCGAAGCCGCCCAAAGACTAAGCGCGATGATGGTAAAGCCGGCCAAGCCGGCGGCATTCGAGATGATAAAAGCTTGCATGATCATGCCCCTATTGACTATTAGACTGCCCGCGCGATTATCCAATCGGATTCGGTACCGCTTTGTTCATCCCCATACTGGCCGCCAGCATCGCGCACCATAGCCTCGAAAGCTTCGCGGGCAGTTTCGCCTGGATACACGCCATAATCGACGCCAGCGCGGCTTGTGATTTTCCACCACGGCACCATAGCGCGGGCCGCATTAATCACTTTCAAACATTCGCGGCGCGCGCGTTTGTTTCCGGCCAGCGCACGTTCGCAAATTTTGACTTGTTCCAAATCGCCGCACGCGCCGGATTCGTCGCGCAAACGTTCAATCATAGTATCGGTCAATTGGCCCATGGTGAGATTCATAATCAGTCCCCTTAGAGTAAGCCGTGCTACTCACGGCACGGGCAAATCATAGCATGACACCGCTAAACAGTACCAACTAGGGAAAACCCTAATCGTCGCCATGTCCTTGTCGTAGCTTTTCTAGCCATGGCGGCCGCACGGGCAAAAAAAGCTGGCCGTATGCTGCAAGCCATACGGAAATTAGCACGGCCGGCCAGCCGCGTCGGTCCAATACGGCAAGGCATACGCCAAGCGCTACGATAGAAACTTGCACGCCGCGAACCGCAAAGGCTTGTGCAATCATCGCGGCAACCTTGCGTTTTTGTTCCGGCGTTAAGTCTGCCTTTTCGGGCATGATCAAATCCCCTATTGTGCGGCCGCGCCGGTATTAGTGCGCCATTCGTGAAAAGGTTTCGGCCGAACGTCGCGCAAGCCGTAAAAAGTATCGTAAATATAGTCTTTTATATCGTTATGATTTTTGCCGGTAACTCGAATATCTACGCCAAAAATAAAAGACGGCATGACGATAACCGTATGCTCGGACCATCCTACATAATAACCTGCATCATTCATATGATGATACGCGGTTTCGAAAATAAGTTTATCTTGTTCGCTAGCGTCAATATCAAAGCGTGTACCATCATCGAACCCGCTACCGCTTGGCGCATATTCTTTAACCGCGAATTCAATGTAGCGTTTCCAATTTTCGGCCATTTCATACTTGCCGGCGGCCGCACAGTGTCGATGGGCCAGCAAAGCATGTGCCAAAGTTTTGTAAAAATCATCTTGCATGATCAAATCTCCGTAAATAAAACATCAAGCTGGCCCATGTGCGCGCCGCACGATTTCATCCATTCGATAACATCGTCGCGGGTTATGCCTTGCGGCATTGGCGCGCGGCCATCGATCAAGGCGAGGCCGTATTGTGCCCAATCGGCTAGTCCGATTTTTAGGCTTTTGGTGGGAATGCCGAGTAGCAAGGCCGCCTTTTCGCGTCGTGACGCGCGGATGAATTGCCGGTTTCCGTCGCTATCTATCGCGCACCAAAGGGGTTCGCCGATCCCCCAGTAAGCGCCGCCGTCATCATATCCGCCGTTATCCAATCGGACACGGAAAAGGCGGATGGACCGCGGTATGTCGGTTTCTAGGTATCCATCGGAACGGCGGCCCATAGGTGCGCCATATCGATTCGAAACGTCGGGAAATTGTTTAGCCATAGTTGTATTCACCCCAAAATGTTGTTTGGTCAGGCGCGGCAAACATGAAATTTCATGTCGGGAAACAAGTCTGCGACATAACCTTGCGCCGATTCGATGTTTTCATAATCGAATGTTATTTCGTGCCAGTTACCGTTACCCTCTTTCCAACAAACGGCGCGGCCTTGCAGAATATCAAATAGGGCCATTCCGTTAGCTTCGCCTTGCACCTTGATTTTTATTCGCATGATTAACCCCCTTTACAGCACGTCCGCATAATCAGACTTCAGCGTTTTGCGCATGTCGCGAATACGGCCGATTATCTCCCGCGCCTCGTCGCGAAGCTTGGCGAAGCATGGCTTGTTGCGAAGCGCCAGGCATTCGCGTAGGCGGGTTATCTTATTCTCAATGGCGTTAACTATTTCCTGAGCTTCGTCATATCTTTGTTGATTTTCACGCTCGGATTCTGCAAACATCTCCGCGTAGTAATCGGCCGCGCGGATTGCATCGCGTAAATCAGTTTCTACCGTTAGAAAATATACACGTTCGCCATTATCGGTCCATTTATACCCGGCCAAGAATCGGCCGTGCGGTAGCATGGCGACAATACCCCTAGCCTTAGCGCGGCCGTCATCATCCGTATACCATCCGCGATGATCAATCGGCGAATCCGGCAATTCATCGACGTAATACTCCCGTGCGAAGTATGGGCCGCAAAAGGTATAAGCAATGTCACGCTTGCGGCCGTTGATGATATTAAAACCGCGATCAAGAGTACCGACATATGACGCGACGTTTTTATGCGTAGTCCGCCGAATGTCGCGCCACGATTTGGGTTTTGCGTATTCCGGGCAATGCGGGTAGCGCTTGGCGTGATTGGCGAATGCTTCGCGCATCATTTGCAGGCGTACCGGCGCGGGAATGCTCAGGTTGAAATAACGCAAGGTTTCCGACATGGTGTTTACTCCCTGATTTGTTGTTTGTGCGAGTGCAGTTATTCGGCGTTTTCCGGTTGTTCCGGTTCCCACAAGAACCCGGCGTTTTCCATCGCGGCGCGGAATTCGGCCATCAAGCCAGGCAGTCGCGCCAGCAATGCAGCCTTGAGCGTTTCCGGTTCCGCGCTCAATTCTTCGTCGGTTGCGTCAGGCCACAATGCACAGCGCCGGGCCGCGTCAAAGTCTCGATCCTTGCCTTCGCTGTAATCCGTGGCGATTTTCACGAATTTAACGGGGCAACTGTTCAAGGCATCCGCGAATTCTTGCGCCGCCGTCGCATCGTCAAATGGGCATTCATGCCATTTGATGCTATCCCAACCGGCCAGCGTGTATTTAGGTTTGAATTTGTAATCCGTATCGGACGTTTTCTCGTAATCGATGGCAACCGGGCGAAACTCGCCCAAGCGATGCGGGTTACTTTTCGGAGTGTTGGCATTGTGGGCGATGCGTGCTTGTAGCCATTCCCAAAACTTGCGGCCGATTCGGTGCGTAATGGGCGAATTCCCAAAGCGCACGCCGTAATCCCAAGCGCACGGTTCACCTTTACGGCGGCCGTTATAGTCGCGATCGCCGGCATGATAAATCGTGTTTCCGAGATAGTGCATGGGGCCGTCAGTGCCGACCAAATGCCAGCGGATGAACGGGGCCAGCTCTGGAAACGTTTTTTCGATTTCTTCGTGCAAGCATCCGCCCGCTGCGATATCCCCTTTGCGGCGCGATTCTTTCGTGTACACGCGGGCAGTAATCGCAAAATTTTGATAGCCGTTACCGCATTGATCATCAAAGCGCATCTCCACGTACATCACGCCGTTTGTGCCGTAGCCTTTGACCGGGCGGCCTTCACTAATCCATTTTTGCGAGCGATGCACGAGTCGGCCGCGTACTTGTTGCGGCGCGTGAATGGGGCACATGCGGCCGGGTACGCCGTTGATAGTGTGATCACGTTCTGCGATAGGGTATTGCATGGTGTTAACTCCGATTAATTGGATTTGACAACATCAGGTTGTTTGCAGGGCCGCGCCGCCAGGGCGCATTGCTGCAATAGCCCGCATTCTGCCGACACTGTTTAACCGTGTCAATCCCAAATCGCACTAGGGAAAACCCTAGGTTTCGCCGAAATCCGTCCCCGTTTTCCGATCCGTCCCCGTTTTCGCCATCCGGGCCTTCCATGCGACGCCTGGCGGGGCCTCATGTTTCAAAATTTCGGCAGGCCAGCCCTCGTGCCCTTTGGCACCCCGACCGGCTGATGCCCTTCAGCATGTCAACCGGCTGATGCCCTTCAGCATGTCAACCGGCTGATGCCCTTCAGCATGTCAACCGGATGACTTTGACACGGCTAAACACTGTCAGGTAGAATCCGCAACGGCACGCAGAAACCCAACCTTTTCAGGAAATCCCATGAGCCAGAAGGAAACCCAAAACACTGCCGAGAACGCGGCCAGCGCGTCGCTCGTTCAGCGCATCGCCGCTCTAGATGTCGGCAAATCCGTCAGCATCGCTGAGCGCCTGGACGGTGACGCCGCGACCAAGCAGGTGATCCAGGAAACCCGCGAACGCCTGCGCAACACCGTGGCGCCGGCCGTCAACCGGGCCAAGGCCAAGACCAAGGCTATTTACACCGTCGAGGGTGGCGAGATCACCACTCGCTCGCTCGACATTCTTGTTGTCGTTGTCATCACGAGGACTAAGTGACTATGCAAACCGCCCCCAATCCCACTCTGCAAGACTTCGCTCGACAGATCGTTCGCGAGCGCGAGGAATACGCTGACCAGGTTGCCCGCAAGGCAGTTGCTGCCGTCATGCGCAAGCTAGGCTGCACGTCTATAAGGTTGTCTCGGGCCGACTACGATCAAATCGACTTCAGCGATCTGAAAATCGAAAGCCACGAAGGAACCGACACCATCGAGTTCCGCCTGTCCTGAAATCACCCTTACTTTTTGGGCCTTGCGAAATGCCGTACCACCTTACGTCAGTCTGAAATCGTCAAAACATTTCCGGCTTTCCGCAAGGCCGTACCACCCTCAATCTCGCTGTTACAATTTTCTTGTTGACACGGTTAAACCCTGTCCCTGACAATTCGCTCACCTCAACTTATTTTCCTAAACATCTATGGAATTCGACGATCTGGACTACTTCCCTCGACGCGGGAAGCGAGCCGAACGTGCTGCCCAGGCCAAGGGCGAGTGGACCAAAGAACAATGTCTCAAAGCCCTGCGCGAAAGCGGGCTGAGGTTCCACGAGGTTCACAAAGGCGACGTGTGCGTCTTTCGTGAGCACGGTAAGCCGACTGTGGACTTCTACACACGCAAAAGCCGCTGGCAGATTCGTGGCTTCAAAAAGACCGTGCACGGCACCGTTTCAGAGTTCATCGAGTGGTATCGGCGCTTGCGGGAGGCCGACCAATGACCTGCGAAAAGATGGAACTGCTGCGCATCATTGGCTCGGTCAGCATCGTCGCAATCGTCGCCGCAGTCGGCATGGCGATTCTCGCGCTGATAAAAGAATGAACGGCGATTTCGAACAGATCGAGCGGCTGCACCGCCGCCTGGAACTTTTCTTGGGCCAGGAATGGGCGGAGCAACTGATCATCGCCCTACACAACATCACCAAGGCGAGCAACCGGTCGTATCTGGAACTCCTGGAAGAAGCCGCCGAAATCGTCGTTCGGACGGCCCAATAAACCCACTCTCAGCAAGGAAAGGAAATGGACTTTGTTTTCCGTCTGATTGCTCAGTACATCGCAAAACGCCCGGCCCTGGTTGATCGCATCCGACATAATGCCTGGCGCAATCCCTACAGTTCGATTGCCAGCCGTGACGGCACGCGGACCTACATGTACCGCGCCTGGCTGTTCAACCCTTACGAAGATCGCCTCGGCAACCCAATCAAGCGCAACTGGTTCATGCGGCTGCTGCCTTCTATCCGCCTGCATGAAATCATGCTGCCTGATGATGATCCTCATCTGCACGACCACCCTTGGAACGCACGCACGATCATTCTGCGCGGCTGGTATGACGAAGTGCGCCTGGAAGACGGCCAGTTGGTCAAGCACGTTCGCACGGCCGGAACAACCGCTCGCCTGAACTTCGGTGAGTTCCATCGCATCGCCAAGAAGGGTTCTGGGCCGATCATCACCCTGTTTATCACCGGCAAATATCGCGGCACATGGGGCTTTCTCGTGGACGGCAAGAAAGTCCCATGGCGTGAATACCTGGCCCAACGTGACCAGCGCCAGGCTGCCTGAATCACCACTCTCGGAGAAAGGAATTGGAAGACCGTTTGATTGGTTACATGTCCGAACGAGCCAAGTGGAACCTGCGCGAAACGCTTGCTCGCCTGGCGAAGCTTTACCCCCTCAACAGCCGCATTTCCGTACAGATGCGGCACGGCCAGAAGACCGTGACGCAAGCCGTTGTCGCCGGCCACGAGATCGAGGCTCGTATCGCCGACAACGGGGCAGACGCGATCTCGGGGGATGTTTATCCGCGAGTACGGGTGAAGCTGAAGAACGGCAGCTACCGTTCGATCGACTACACGCAAATCGTTGGTCTTGTGCAAGGGGTTAAAAATGAGTCGCTTCACTGATCTCACGCAAAACCGCCGCAGTCTGATCTTCGTGCAAAGCATGGAAGCGCATCGCAAGGTCACGCAGACACTGAAGGCTAATAGCGTGTCCTATTTCAGCACGCACCTGGTTGGGAGCACGAAGGCTATGGCTCGTTTTCACGAGTTCCTAGGCCGACAAGGCGCCCTGGTGGTAATGCTGCCCGACCTTACCGATCGCGGCTTCATTCGTGCCGACCAAATCATCTGGATCGCCGGCGACAAGTACCCGCACGAACCGGACCCTGAGAACGCCAGCCGCAACGCTTGCTATCAGAACGCCATGTTTCGCATCCGGGGGACCGAAGCGCCGCGTATCGTGCTGAAGGAGTGCGAAATATGATCGACTTGCGAGGCGAATTTTTGCGCATCGCCCGCATGTTCCAGGTGGGTGAGACAGGGCCGACGCATCCGAGCATCCGGTTGATCACAGCGGCCCGCTACACGCTGATTGAACCGAACCCGTCAGGTAACGACGGGGTTTACGTCATCTCGACGGACGGTGCGGTTGCTTGCATCCAGTTCGATGAAACCGGCAAGGCCGACCGACCCTATGTCATCAATATCGACGAGGAAACGGCCGACAAGCTGCGCGGCGCCGAGACGATCAACGACCTGCGCGTGCGGGCCAACCTCGAAAAGCTGGTGATCCGCAACAAGGGTGTTCGCGTCCATTCTGTCGAGCGAGAAGACATCATGTGGCCGGCTGAAATCTTCGAGTGGGCCGGACCGACCACTCCGACGCATCGTACCGACAAGTACATCGGAATGTTCCCGAACTGGCGGAAATTCCTTCCGAGCCGCGTGCAGTTGGATGCGATGGAGAAGGGGGTGCCGGGAGTCATCAGCGCTCGATACCTGAGCATCATCGGACGCATGTACGACGACATGCTCGAATACCGAGACGTGCGCTTTCTCTACGAGCCTGCCGGCGAGGGCAAGTTCGAGCGGGCTTATGTGCAGTTCCCATTCCGGCCGGACATGCTGCTGGTGATCGCCCCCATGAAGCCGAGCGATTTCGACATCGTGGGTGGCATCGAGCGCATCGCCAGTCCGATTTGGGATGACGAAGACGAGGACGAGGAACTATGAGCCGCGAAATCGAAGTCACATTTCCGATCAGCCGCTTCCGGGAAGTCGGCAACGAAGTCGCCTGCATGGTCGAACTGCTCGCCGCGATGCGCAAGGCCGGCATTCCTGCCAAGGGGCGGGTCACGCTGCAAGGGGTCGAGTACGGCACGCTGACCATGCATACCGATAGCGTGTTTGGCGATCTCGTCTACCGCTGGTCTTCGGTCGGACCGGACGGCGAGGACGAAGACCCGGCCGCTGACCTGTAAGGCTCTTGTTACAATTTTCTCGTTGACACTGTTCAACAGTAACTCGGATAATTCGCTCGTAGTTCTCTTTTTCAACTAACTCCCCTATCAAGGAAAGGACGTGAAGCCTTACACCCACTGGATTCGTCAAGATGAAGCCCGCGCCGAACTCGTTTGGCACATCGTCAATCTTCAGAATTTCTGCCATCAACTTGCCGAAGAAAGCGGCTGGTGGCGCGATCTGCACACCGGAACGCCGTTGACCAGCCGCGTATTCGGCGCAACCCGCGATCCCCGCGACCTTCGCGTGAACGTGCCCGAAAAGCTGATGCTGATCGTCAGCGAGTTGGGTGAGGCGATGGAAGCTTTCCGAAAGAACCTGGCGGACGACAAGCTACCTCACCGCATGGGCCTGGAAGTCGAACTGGCCGACGCTGTTATTCGCATCTTCGACCTGGCTGGCGGTATCGGACTGGACCTGCCTACGGCCATTGTCGAGAAGCTGCGCTTTAACACCGAGCGGGCAGACCACAAACCGGAGAACCGCCTGAAGGAAGGCGGAAAGGCTTTCTGACCATGTACAACGACGTGCAGGTGCCGATCGACAACGCAGCACGAATACTGAGTGATAACCGCCCGGCGAAAGCCGGGCACCTACCGGGGGAAACCGACATGACCAAGGCCGTTCCCACTCGCCCAGAAGGTTGGAAGTTCGCGGGCGCTGCTGGCGAATTCACCGTCTGGCACGCCGGCAAGAACGACTACCGCATTACGCGCAGTCCGCAGGGTGAAGTGATCGCCCAGCGCAACCAGTTCGGCCTGGCGCATGCATTCGCGCGCTTCGCTAACGACTTCGGGCTGTAACAACCTCGCCCTGGTTCGCCGGGGCATCACCCGAGAGAACAGCTTCCAGGAGGGCAAGAGAATGAAGCCGATGAAGCCAGGAACTAGGCTCAACCCGAGAAGCTCAGTAGGTCACTGGGAAGGCGTGCTGCGCGATGAATCTGGACGTGTCGTTTGGGCGTGCGGGCATCTACACAAGTGCCGCGATGAAAATTCGAGGATTCACGGCAAGGCCGCCCGCCGTTGTGCTGAAGAAGCCCTTCGGCTGCTAAAGATCGAATAACCGCCAAGCCCCGGTTCGCCGGGGCATCATCAACCACGCGCCACCAGGCGCAAAGGAGAAAGGAGTGAACGACTACCACAACGGCGACAATTTGGGACTGGAACCGACGACGCCGTCCCCCGAGCCGCCTGCTGCGCCGCAAGGCCGNGCCGAGCGATGAGCATGTCAGCGTCGTCGGCATGCCAGAGTTCGACGCCCTGCTGGACCATATCGTATGAGCATGGCACTGCCAGCGAAGGCATCATCGACCGTGCCAACGCCTTCGCCCGCGCCCTGCTGGCCCGTCACGGGCAGCCTGCCGCGAGCGCGGAGCCGCGCGCAGTGGACATGGAGGAGTATCGGGCAGTGGTGGCTGCCATGGAGCAGATCGACCCGGCCACGCTCCCAGGTATCACGACCGCGCAGCCTGCCGCCAAGGCCGGCCCAAAACGACGCCCGTACAACACGAGCGGATCACTGAGCGAGTACGGCGTCATTCCGGAATGCGATGTCGCCCAGCCCGAGACATCCGGGAATGCCGGACACCTGGACGAGCGGGCGGCGTTTGAGCGACATGTCGCCTCGACCGTGGGCGCAGCATTTCGTGCCCGCCGCCCCGATGGTCGGTACGTTTGGGACACGATCGAGGATGACTGGCGCGTGTGGCAGGCCGCATGGCAAGCCCGCGCCGCGCTGGCGCAGGAGGGCGGGCAATGACTGACGACATCAAACTGCCTCCGCTGCCGCGCCTCCAAGTGCCCCGCATCGAGGCGGACGTAAGCCTGATCGATATCAAGGTGCTTGCTCAATGGTGTGAGCGAACGGCGACCGCCTACGCCCGCGCCGCCGTCCTTGCTGATAGGGAGGAGCGGCAGCAGGACAAACTGGACGCGGCGCGGTGGCGATACATCCGCCGCAAGCTGTGCCTGATCGGCAACGGCGACGGGACATGCGCGATGCAGGCAATCAATCTTCCTGCGGCCATCCAAGGTTGGCCGGAGCCGGAACAAGTGGCCGAGTTTTACGACGCCGCCATCGACGCCGCCATGCGCGAGGAGGGCAAGCAATGACCGCCAAGACTGATCTGCTGCCGCTGCCGGAGTGGATGAGCAACTACACCATCCCCGCTGACAGCTTTGATTGCGGCGAGCAGGCTGTGCTCATTGACCGTATGCACGACTACGCCCGCGCCAACGTCGAGCACCACACCGCCGCGCTACAGGCCGAGATCGAGCGGCTGCGCGAGGTGCAGGCCGATCTCAAGCGCAAGGACGCGGAGATAGCGAGGCTGCGGGCGCAACTCGAATACACCGACCGATACGCCATAGATTCGATCAGGACGGCGAGCCGCGACCTGGACGACTGGCGCGGCGACATGCTGCATCTATCCAACAGCGCCCGCGCCGTGCTGGCGAAGGAGAACGAATGAAATTTTTCCTGAGTGGCCCAGTCAAGGGCGTTAGAAAGTCCTACGCATTGTGGGTAGAGAGCGGCGTCCGGTTCCAGCCACTGGTGTATTTCCAGAAGCCAAAGTGGATCAAAGACGACGCTGCGTGGGAGAAGTTCGTCCGTGGAGCGTTCACGGCGATCAGCGCTGAAGGGCAAGCCGCGCTCAACGAGATGTTGGAAAGTGCCGCAATGAGCAAGGAGGGCCGGGGCAATGACTGACCGCTACGAGAAAATCCGCCAGGCGCTGGCGATGGAGCCGACGCCCGGCCCGAGGCGGGTGATCGACGGCAACAGCTATCCCTATGTGGCTGTCACCCTGCCAGAAAATGAGGGTCGTCGATGGAATGACCCGATCATTTGCCAGCTATACGAGGACGTTACGCCAGACCCGGTGGCCCTCGGCCCGATATTAGAAGCTATGCCGAACGCTCAAGCCAACGCCTATTTTATCGCCGCCTGCGACCCGGACACCATCCAGGCGCTGCTTGATGAGCGTGAGGCGCTGCGTAATGCCCTGAAAAAGCTGATTACTTGGATGCCGTCAGCGGACACGTATCGACGCTTGGGTTTCGATCCTGAAGCACCGATGCGAGCGTTGAAGGATGCCAAAAAACTCGTGGAGGAATGATGATGAAGAAATACATCCTTGCAGCCGCCACCGCGGCCATGTTTGCGGCGCCGAATTCTCATGCGTCGAACACGGCCGAATACTGCACCGCGTTTGCCAATCTCGCAGAATCGACCGCGATTGCCCGCGACCGGGGTACTCCGGCCGCGAGGCTCCAGGCCATCGCCGCGCAGGAGCATCCCCCTAATGCCGAGTCCCGCGCCCTGGTGATCTATCTGATCGATATGGTCTACCACGACAAGAACATCAAGCAGTTGCCGCCCGAGCGGGTCCGTTCCGTGGCGCTCATTGCCTGCTTGCGGAATCGGATGTGATGGAGGCCAAGGAATGACCGACAAGCACATCAACGACGGCGGACCGGCGTTTCCGGTGTGGGAATTAAACAGCAACGGGCAGCCGGAGATGACTGGTTTCGGCATGTCCCTGCGCGACTACTTCGCGGCTAAGGCGATGCAGTCAATGCTGCTCGACACAAAGCAATTTGCAGGATGCGGGCTTGGGGAAGCACCGATCGCTGCTGTACCTGACATCATCGCCGGCTGGTCTTACCTCATGGCCGATGCAATGCTCAAGGCGCGGCGTGACGAGTTCGACGACGAAGACCTTTGATTCGGCCGCGCTGACAACATAATGTTGTCGGCGCACCGATCAGTTGATAAGGAGCACTCATGAACACTCTTGAGGAAATCGCCGACAAGGCGGTCACGCGGTACGAAGACGCTTTCGACGTGGCTCTCGCCCCGGGGCGGCGCGTCGAGCATCTTCGCGTCGCCAAAATGGCCGCCGAAATCGCTTTTAAAAAGGCGGCCGAGGGGCAGGGCAATACCGCCGTCGGTCAGTTTCAATCGGGCTGTGCCAGCGTCGCTGTGGTGCCCGGCTACACGGGCCTGCTCGCTGTCCTTGTCGAAGCGCTGAACCAGGCGCAGTACGGCAAAGGTGCCGAGCGTCACAACTTGACTGGCAAAGTGCCTTTCGAGCGCCAGCGCATGCAGTTGATCAGCGAACTGATCGGCAGCGTTGACGGCATGACCTACCAGGCGTGCAAGAAGATCACCGAAGGCGTGAAGTTGCCTACGCTGGAACGCCAGGTGGCGGAACTGCTGGGCGCCATCGTCTACATTGCGGGCATGATCGTTTTCCTGCGCAACCGGCAGGGGCGTTATGCCGAGCAATGCGTTGAGCGCTTGAAAGAGAACGTCACTGGCGAAGGGCTGAAACCCTCTCCCAAGATCACGATCTAGCTCACCCACAAGGAACCGCTATGGCGAAACTGGAAATCCCGACCGACGAGTTCGACCTGGAACTCGTGCGCGGCAACGTGAAGAAGGCAATGGCCGATGCCGGCGCGAAGTCCGGCGACTTCTGGTCCGTCCCACCCTCGATGCTGCGCGTGATCGACGGCTTCAACGGCCGCATCCGCACCCCTGCTTACCTGGAACACCTGGCTCGCATCAAAGACTCGATCCGCGAGAACGGCTACTACCAGGACAAACCGTTGGCGGGCTTCGTGGCCAAGGGTGAAAACGGCGATGACGTAATTTACGTCACCGAGGGCCACACGCGCTTTGAGGCCGTGCGTGAACTCATCGAGGAAGGTGTCGAGATCGAGCGCGTGCCTGTCGTCGTCAAGCCCAACGGCACGACGATGGAAGACTTGACGTTTGCGCTCGTCACGTCGAACGAAGGCCGACCATTTACCACGTTTGAGACGGCCCTAATGGTCAAGCGCCTGGTCGGCATGGGCGTCGATGAAGCCACCATCGCCAAACGGTTAGGCTTCAAGGCGGGCAAGGCTTACGTCGATGACCTGTTGTCGCTCGCCGGCGCTCCCAAGGCCATCCGCGACATGGTGATCGCTGAAAAAATCTCAGCGACGCTTGCCATCCAGGAGTTGAAGAAGCACGGCGCAAAGGCCGTCGATCGCCTGAAGGCGGCTGTGGCAAAGGCCGAGGCGTCCGGCAAGAAAAAGGCCAGCGCGAAGCACCTGGATAAGCCCGCCAAGCAGTCGAAAAAGGCAGCCAGTGGCAAGGACGCCGCCGAGGCCGGAAAAGCCGCACAGGGGCGCGAAATCGACAGCGACACGGTGTTGTACGACGCCAAGGCTTGCGGTCTGTTGGAACAGGCGTCGAGCGACGTGATCCTGGCCTTCGCGGCCACGCTGCTGAACCGATTCGGGGTCGAGGTCTACATCGAGGTCGAAGAAGCCCCGGCAGAGGAAGTTGAGAGCGTCCAGGAGGCGGCCGAGGAAGACCCGGCCGACGATCTGTGAAAGGGGGGAACATCAGAGGCGGCACGGCAGCCGTGGCCAGGCTGCTGCTCGACTACTACTACGGTAGCCGCCGCATCTTCAAATACGGCCGCTGGCAGGCTGCCCGTTGGGCTGTGCAAATGGTCCTGCGAGAACTGACGGAATCGCGGCGCCAATAGTTGTCTCAACACCGTTTTGTTGTTAGACCCTCTGTTGAGGAACCAGAATCAGGTTCGATCAGCAGAGGGTCTTTTTCATGCAGGATGATCGTCTTTGGACAGCACGAGAGCTATCTAAATTCCTCGGCTATAGCGAGACTACGGTTGCACGGCTGGTATCGCAGGAGCCTCACAAACTGCCGCCTCGTGTTGAGGGTCTTTCACGGCCACGCTGGCTCCCTTCTGCCGTCTACGAGTGGGTGCGGGGCAACACTGGGAACGCCCAGGCCAGGCGCGGGCGCCCCCGAGCGAATGGGTTCTAATCCAGCTTGGCCGCCAAGTCGCCAGGCTTGGGGCGGTAATAAATCATGAGCGTCTTGAGCGAACGGTGGCCCGTGATGGCCGACAGTTCGAGGACGTTGCTCAGCTTCGGCGCCATCGTCGTGGCCGCCTCACGGCGCGAATCGTGGAAGCGGATGTGCATCAGTCCGACAGCCCGACGCGCCTGTCGAAACAGCTTGTCCAGGTTGCCCGAGGTCAGCGGCACCACGGGCGCCTGGGGCGGTCGGTGTTCGACCAGTCGCAGCAGAGCGATCGCGGCCGACGAAAGCGGCACATCGCGGTCGTCGCCATTCTTTGTGTCGGACAGGTGCGCATAGCGCTCATCGAAATGGATGTCCGACCAGGTGAGCGACAGGATTTCGCCCTTGCGCATGGCCGTTTCCAAGGCCAAGCAGAAAGCGAAGGCCGCCCACTGCTCTGAAGTCTGCGGCTCGCTTTCCCCGTCCCATCCCAACTGCTCGGTGATCCTGCGCCGGTCGGCAGCCGAAACGCGCTGCGTGCGGGACTTCGGGTTCTTCGGTCGAGAGATCAGATGTACCGGGTTGACGGTCAGGCCGAGGCGCCATTCTCGGATCGCATGTTTGAAGACGGCTGAGATCAGATTGAGTTCACGGTTCACAGACGAGGGCGACACCTCTTTCAGCCGCTGGTCGCGCCACTCGGCCATGTCGGGGCCGGTGATCGACGCGGCCGGTCGCTTAAATAGCGGGAACCTCTTGGCAAGCATTTGCAGCCTGATTTGCTCCCAGCGCGCACCCTTCTTGCGTGGAGAGACTTCCTCGGCGTAGCGTGTGAAAAGCGCAGCCAGGGTTTCACCCTCAACCTTGACGGTCTCAGCAGCCACCTTCGGCTCTGCCCCCTCGATCAGTTGCGCCTCTATCTTTGTCGCCCATTCCTCGGCCTGGGCTTTGGTATCGAAAGTCGCGGTGAGACTCTTGCCCTTGCGCCGGACGATTGCCCGCCAAGCCGAGCCTCGCTTCTGGAAAGTTGCCATGTGCTACCCTTTCTCACGGCTCATTGATGACACTGGTGAGTGGTATCACACACGGTACACTTTTGGTACACTCCCGCTCGAAGACAAATGAAATTCCGCGAAATTCGATCAGAAAAAAGTCAATGATTTCAATGAACGCCAACAACAGCTTGGTGTTGAACGGTCCTCTCCTGGGCACCATACACCATTGATTTCATTAGGCTTTTTCGGCCTTTTGGTACAGTTTGGTACACCCGCCCCCACTCCCTTGTGGAAAAGTGGGGTTCAGGTCAAAAGAAAAGCCCCTTGCGGGGCTTTCCTGTTTGGGCAGTTCTAACCGACCAATCGTCAGGGCGCGTCGATCTCCAAGACCAAGTAATCGCCGTCCTGCCAGTTGGGCATGCCGTCGGGTAGATCGATGACCACGGTTCCAGGCCCCAACGAGTTCGGTTCCATCCAGGTCGGCACCGAGCCGTCTGGTGAACCTTCCCACACCTGCTGACCGTTGTGGTAGAGACGCATCGTGCGGCCGGCCATGTCGGCCCAAGGGGTTCCCGGATTTTCGTTGTCCATGAAGGTGATGTTGATCATGGCACGGCCGTAAGCCGGGTTTTCGGAATCGTCCGGGCCTTCCTGGGCATAGCAGAGTTGCAGCATGCCACCCGACACGCCCAATTCCCCAATCATGAAGTTCTGAGCGGAACCGAGGTCGTACTGTGGTATGCCGGCGTACATGAAGCCCGCCGTGTCGAGTGGTCCAAGCCCCATGTCGATAGCCCGACGTTCGACCGTTATGACGATCGTGCCAGCACCGGTGCTCCAATTTCCGGTTGCAGCGGGCGGGGTGTAAGGGCCGTCGTCACCACCACCCCCGTCGTCACCACCACCCCCGTCGTCACCACCACCCCCGTCGTCACCACCACCCCCGTCGTCACCGCCGCCGCCGCCGTCGTCGAGCAGCCCGTTAAGCTGTTCGAGGGTTTCGTCGATGAGGATAAGGTTGCGAGCCATCGCAGCAGGCGTGCCGCCGTCTGTTGTGGACAGGCTCTTGTCCAGGGCGAAATCGATATCAGCTTCCGCCAGTTCGATGAGCCGCTTGATTTCAGCCTCGATGATTTCGAGGTTTTCGCGAGCGGCGTTTCTCCTGGCCGGCGTCGTAGGTGAACGCGCCACGACGGAAAGCCAGGTCAGCCGGACTGCCGGCAAGATCAGCCAGGCGGACCAATTCGGCCTCGATCTTGTCGAGGTTTCGGCCGGCAAGCAGTTCTTGGCCACCGTCATAGGTCAGGCCGCCGTACTTCAAGACTCAGGTAGGAAGTGGTCTTCATGTTGTTCTCCAAGAAGGGTTGATCGTCACGGCGTCCTTTTCGGAGCGGTGCGCTCCCAGCCGCATCGCTTGGCGCCCATTTCGTTGTGAGCCAAGATTTGTTCGGCCGTGGCTTCGGTGAGGATGTCAGCCCGGCTTATGCGGATCGGTTTTGCCCAGTGGCAGCCGCTGTCGGCCACAACGGCTTTAGTCTCGCGACCAATCCCGAAGCAGCCGCTCAATGGGATCGCCAGCAGGCATGCGAGCAATTTCGTCTTCAACACGGTTTCGTTCCTTTGCCGCATCCAGGGCGTCAGTCAGCACGGCGTTTTCAGCCCGCACGCGCTCGGCCTGGGCCTGGGCGGCTGTCGTCTTGGAACCCTTGCGGTGGCCGGCCAGGAATGCGGCGCCAATGGCCACGAGTAGCGCCAGGCCGGCTGTCAGCCAGCCCTTGACGCGATCGAAAGCGGCCGTAACGAGCGAGATCATGGCTGCACCGACTGGACTTCTTTCCGCTTCTGGTAGAGGGAGTAGGCGCCGGCTGCGGCTGCAACCAGCGTCAGCACGATCAGCGTGACGCGCAGCCAGGTCGGCAGACCATTCGTGGCCGTGGAGACCGTCTGCACCTGCTGCACGGCCGGCGTGATGCTCTGGACGATCTCGACCACAGCGGCCGTGCCAGCAGCGGCCGTAGCGGTGCCAGCGGCCGCACCCTGGGGCGTCAGCAGGGCCGATTTGGCGGGCTTGACCACCCCAGCCAGGCGCAACCCTTCGTCGATCGTCTGCGCGTCGTACCAGGTGTTGAGCGTCTTCAACGGCCCGGCGCCGTTCTCGTGGCGGATGATCGCCTCTGCCAGCGGCCGCATGACTTCGTAGTCGTGGAAGTTGACCGGGGTGTTGGCGTCAACCCCAAGCGCCCTGGCCACCTGCTGCACGTAGGCTTCGGTGTTGTTCTCGCTTGGCGGCGCCCAGCGCGTGATGGCGGCGCGGACGGTATTGATGCGATGCTTGTCGTAGTAGGTGATTAGCGTGCGAGCGATCGCCCGGATGCCCCAGGCCGGCGCTTTGAATACGCAAAAGCGCGGGTCGTTCGCCTGCTCACGCGGGACGAGGCCCTGCCAAGGCTGACCCCATTCCAGATTGCCTGGGTTGTTGTTTCGAATGCCTCGGGGGAGTTGCTTGCTCATGATGCGACCTTCTCTTCAAGTCAACGGGGCCAGTCGCTCGAATCGATGTTGCGCATGCCTGTGCCGAGCCGCAGAAGTAAGCTGTCTAGCTTGGCGTTCACGTCGCGCAGATCGGAGCGAAGCTCAGCCCTCAAATTCTGCAACTGGACCGATTGGGATTGCCCCTGGGCGGTTTGCTGTGCTTCCAGACGGGCGACCCCCTGAAGGGCGTTATCGGCTTTGTTTTCCACTCTAGCCGCATAGGCGACCACGCTGACGCCGACTGTGAGGATTGTGATGATTGTGGGTAAATTCCACGTCTTGTCGAACTTCCAGCGTTCGTCACGACCCTTCTGTTCCTTTTCGTCCCTCATGCTAGTCCCCACAGTCGTTAAAACAACAAACTGGTGTTGCGCAAGGCAAAATTAGTCGAACGAAGGCGGGGTCCAACTGATCGCCGAAAGTTCCTCAAAGCTGGTCGCGGCTGTGATCTGATCTTCCAACTTTTGACGGCGGCCGATCACTTTGGCGGACAGCACCTTGTAAGCGTTCACCTTGTCCTGAACGCGCTGCATGAACTCGTCCAGGGTGACACCCCTCTCGTCGGCCGCACCGGCGCACCAAGGCACGACAGAAGGATCGCGGGCATGCTCACTGAGTTCAAACCATACTTCGGCCTCGCGCTGCTGCGTCGGCCACGTGTCGATCTCGGATTCGGTGTACTTGTCCTTACCGGACGCTTCGACCAAAAACGCTTCAGCGGCGGCATTGATCTCGGCCAGCTTGCGCGCCTTGGCGGCTTCGAACTTGTCGGCCGACGTGATGATCTTCGACAAATCGATCGCGCTCATTGCGGCAACTCCAACATGCCGTCAGGCGGGTTGACGATGGGATCGGGAAAGCGCTGTGCCATGCTGGCGGAAGGGCCGATGGGCAGCAGAAGCGGGATGTGCAGTTCGCCGTCGATGCGATGAACAGCGCCGCAGATGAACGGATGCGGCGAAGCGTCGGCTGGCAGGGTGGCGCCGTCCGGGATGACGCTGAAGTCGATCTCGTCGCCGTTGATGGTGAGCACTTCGCCGGTCTTGACGACGGTCAGCGTGTCGTCGCGGCGCTGGGGTGATAGGGTGATGTGCATGCTTGTTTCCTTAGAACCAGCGCCCGAAGATCGTTACGTTAGCCGTTACCCCCGAAGTCCGGCTGATCGCCGATGCGACAAACGCCGATAGACCTCCGGGTGTGAAATTAACTTGTCCCCACTGGGCGGTGTTTGTTTCCAATGCGACAGAGCCTCCGAAAACCTCCTGGAAAGCCGCAGGAAAAGGTTCCAACGCACCCGCAGAAATTGTGCTAAAGAACATCGCCGTTCCACCGGGATTAGACGCGGCATCTAGCTGCACGGTCTTCCAGCAAATCTGCGTCCCGTCCGCGAACCGGACATACTCTCCGTTGGCATTGCCCCCACTCTCGATGATCGCCCCGGTAGGCACGCCCGATTCCTGAGAGACGGTGCCGACGATGTTGGTTCGCGTGTAGGCTTGCGCGACCAGCGCCGCAAAATCACTTGCAAGCTGGGTGACATCCACCACACCGATGTTGGCAGGAGCGCCGAACAGCTTGATCGCCCAGCAGCCGGTCACATTGGTGCTGCGGGTTTCAACGTCGGTGCGGGCGACACGGCTGGCGTCGAAAGTGTAGAGCCACGAGGTCTGATTAGGCGATCCCACAGTGACTGAGGCGATATCATTACCAACCTGCTCAACCTTGATCGAGCCACCTACCTGTCCGCCCATCGACGCCCCGGTGGACGAAGCTCGAATTCCGAACTGCCCTGTAATGTTCTGAAGCGCATCTTGCTGAATGACGCCGGGCGTTCCTGCTGAAAGAGCACCATCGCCGCGCAGCATGACGGCAGCAATCGAACCGGCCGACTTGCCGTTGTAGTCGGGAAGGCGCACAGTGGTCGAGCCGTCACCGGCCGTGTAGGAGCCGCGAAGCGTAGGCGTGGACTGCCAATCGTTCTCAGCTACGACGGGCACCTTTCCGTCCGTGACCAAAGCAGCAGCGTCAGGAAAGGTGGTACGGCTTACTTCCTGGCCGTCAGCAGCGACCCATCCGCCAGGCAGGTTGTTCCGATCCGCCCACCACGCGACGAAGCCGACTGGGATCGCGTTCTTCGTCAGTACGTCTTCCCACGTACCGTCCTTGAAGCGATACAGGGTGTCTACGTCGCTTACCCAAGCCCGCATGCCGTTGATAGGCTCAAGATAGACCCACTCGCCGTTGTCTCGCACGGCGATCTTGCCAGCTTCTGCCCCGTTCGGAACGATCGCGATATAGCCGTCATCAGGAGACGACGGCAGCGCGGCCGTGGCGGACTCAACGACCAACTGTGCGAGCACCGACAGTTTCAGCCAGTTCTCGTCGCCACCGACCTTCCATTGCTCCCCAAGGCCCCAAAAGCCGTTCAAACCGATGCCTGGTAATATGCGGGATGGCATATTCTTGCCCTCATTCACCGACGCTCAGCCTTGATAAGGCTGCGCCGAACTTAGCTGTAATTAACACCGAATTGGTGTTTCTACAACTTCTTGAGTTTACTGTTGAGACGGCAATTATGGCAAATTTAACCATAGCTGCCCCCATAGTTCATACCGTACCCGCCGTCGTCCGAGATAAGCTGCAATCGCACCGTGACTGCGCTTGCGTAGCCCCCAGTCGCATTCGATACGAAGTTTCCAGAATTGGACATGCCAGCAGTAGGTGCTGCCAACCATGCGACCCCAAGACGGTTATCACTCACCGTGGCGGGAGATACCAATTTAGAACCGCTAGGTGGCGTAATCGTGGTTGTCTGAGAACTGCGTGCTGACGAGTAAGAAGCCGCCATCAAGAAGCCTTCACCATCCGTTGACGTGGCCAACACAGGCACAGCGATGGTTTCACCTGTGCTGGTGTTTGCATGAGTTCCGGTGTCAGCCACCGCGATCATTTTTGTAGGATCGTTGCTTTCAAATAGCACAGGCTGCAAATAAAGCCGCAAACTACTGCCGGATTCTTGTTGCCAAGTGCTGCTGGCGAGGGAATCCTCGATGCTGAGTTCACTCTTGCGGTAAATAGATGTGAACTGTTGACCTGGATCTAGCAATCCTTGAACACTCACCACCAATTCCCACCCTGGCGGTGGTATGAGCGGTTCGCGGTGCATGACCACCATGAAAAGGGCTGCCGCAGACAACACGACATCTTCGAGCATCGGGAGAGTGACTGTCAGAGAAGTTGTTTGCGAATTTACTTGTGCAGCGGCTCGAACAAATTGAACTGCCGGAACAATTTGTTTTGTCGGTTGCAAGCGCACTGTGATAGCGTTGCCATAGCTGCCGCCGATATTCGATGTGGTAAAGCTTCCAGAACTAGACACACCAGGTTGTGCAGCGTTGCGGTAAGCAATACCGAGACGGTTACTGGTCATTGATGCGGGCGATACCAGTGTCGAATTGGCCGGAGGGGTGATAGTGCGAGAGACGCTGCTTGACGACACTACGTAAGAAGCTGCCATCAGAAAGCATTCCCCGGACATGGTGGTTGTTAAGACAGGAACAGCGACAGTCGCACTACTTCCATTGTCAGAACGGTCGCCCTTCTCAGCTACGGAGACACCCTCAGACGAATCTGAGCATTCGAACAGCAGCGCCTGTAAGTAGATAAGCCTACTGGTTTCTTGGACCCACGTACTAACTGCACCAGAGTCTTCGATGCTCAGGTCTGTTTTCTGATAAATCGAAGTGCGCTGCACGTAGTCCGTGCTCGGCGCCGTGGAGGAATAGCCAGTTACGACAAGCTCCCAGCCAGGTGGTGGCGTAAGCTTATCGCGATGCATTACGACCATGAACAACGCGGATGCTGAAACAACCACGTCGTCGAGACTAGGCAGAGTCACTGAAAGCGAAATGGCAGTTTCAAACACATGATCGGATGCCCGTATGAATTTAACCACTGCTCCCATATCCAAAGTGAAGCGACCCCACACCCTAGAAAAGGAAGCCTTCCCATCCCGAATGGAATACATCGACCAGGCGACATCCCCAGTTGGGACAGCATCAACAATCTCATCATTGGTGAAAGTGAGTGTCTGCCCGGTGGAAATTTTACGGGCCTTATACGAACTGTCGGCCTTCGGCTCACTTTCAAAAATTTCAACCACGGTTTCTTGACCGTCTTCAGGTGCAATTGACGCAGCATCCCATGGCAGAATTTGCGACGTTTCCGTCAGTCGGTTTCGGTTTGACCAGGTGAAAACCGCATCGAGGCCAAAACCTATAATCTCCGGCCCCCACGGTACGCCATTGACACGAACGTTGGCAGGTCGAGCCGGGAAATACGGGCGAGCCGTCAATGTGCCCGTGAACTGAACGGCTTGTGCTTCGTCGAGCACCCCTTGGGAAGTCTGCGGCAGGGCCTTATATCGAGCCAACTCGCCAGCCGAGCGAATGGTCCCCAAGTCATCCATGGTCACGTCTGGGTCGATGATCCAGAAGGGTGTCCCTTGCGGCCAGTCGAGAGGTTGAGTGTCGAGCACACCGCGCATCACCGTCCAACCCTGGGCGCCGTAGCCGGTGATCAAGCAAAGCTCTGCACGGCGGAAGGCTCCATCACCTGCCGCCTCGTCGAAATTTTCCGGCTCGCCGATCCAGATGAACGCCCCGACCTTCGGATAGGTGCTCCCGTAGATCGGGTTCAAATCGGCAATGGTGGAAGTCGCTTCACGCTCAAGCGCCACAGGAAGCGGCGCATAGCCGAGCGTCGGAAGCTGGTCAATGTAAGTCCATTCTTGAGTGCCGCCGGCGTTGGCGAGGTAGGACAGCAAGTTGTACGCGAACGTGTCCTGGCCGGTTTGTGTGACCAGAACCCCTGCTCGAACTTCCGGGTCTTCGATCGACGAGGCGTCCATCAAATTGGCCAGGAAGTAGCTGGGTAGCGTCACCACATGCTGCAAGTTCGCGGGGATCGGCGCCGGTGGTTCGGACGGATCAACCCAACCGGACGACGGCGGGCTGACATAGGAGCCGGCAGGGATGGCGAAGACATCTTCAACCAGGTTGACCTTGATCGCCTGGTCGCCAGGCATGCCGTAATCGACCTTCCCGACGCGCATGACAAGCTCATTCAGGCCGTAGTCGGGCCATGTGACCTTCACCACGTCGCCAGGCACCAAGTCCCAAAACTTGCGGTTCAAAACCACGTCGCAAGCGCACAAAGGGGCGCTCGCAACCCGGATATCTCGCTGCGCAAGCTTGGCCGCCAATTCTGCCGAACGGACTGCGTAGTAGTTCCTGCTGTCGGAAACGATGGACCCTTGTGCGGCCAGGTTTCCGTTGTCGTGGACCGTGACGGTTTCTTCCTGCTCGTTTTCGGGGTTGGTCCAGGTCACGACGATTTCGTTCACCGTTTCACCCAGGCCTTTGCGCTGGAAATTTGAGAAGATGGCGTCGTCAGGGGTGATCGTGCGCAGGGTGTTCACGTCATAGCCCCCACGCACCAGACGCAAAGTCCACAAGCCGGTGCGCGGGTGTTGGAACACCCAGCCGTCGATCAGGTCTTGCAGGTCTTTGACGATCTGCTCGATGGAACTTTGGTTCACCCAGGCCAGGGAAACGCCCATCCCTTCATTCCAGAGGGTCTGTGCGGCCGCATTCCAGGTTGGCAGATCGAACAGATACGTCGGAGTTCCCATGCCCAACTGCGGGTCAGTCATGGCCTCGTAGATCACATGAGCAGGGTTCACCGTACCATCTGGAAAAGCGGCATAGGACGGGTTCAATCCCACCGGCGTGTAGGAGACGGTGACACTAATCGGCTTAATGTAGGGCTGGTTGGCAGTCCAGTAGAAGCCACGCCGACCGCCCTGGAAGCCCGTGAAGAACAGGGAAGTGATGCCGCGAAACCCAGGTACGCCAGGCTGACCTGTCAGTTTGTTGGCCAGCCACGGCGAAAGGGTTTGACCATCCGCCCCCATTAGGACGTGAATTTCACCGGCCAGGCCGCCTTCTTCTTTGTTACCACCGAAAAGGTTGGGCTGGTTGATGTTGATGACCGTGTTCGACGTTATCTCGCCCGACCAGAATTTCTTCTCGTCGATGTATAGGGCGTGGATTTTATCGACCTTGTGTGCGATGCCCATGTGAATGGAAAGGCGGTATTCCGCCACTTCCATCTTCGGTTTGGATTTACCGCCCATGCTCAGCCTCCACTCGGCGGCGGGCGTGTTCGACAACCTGGATGCCGTAGGCGTCACCAGTTGCCAGCATTTTCGACGCAGCTATGCCGCTTTCGAGAAAGCTACGGAAGTCCAACCCATATCCTTCGAACCATTGCTTTGCGCCGCGCACGCAATGCCCGGCGCCCCGCACGTCGTCGATTGTCACGGTGAAATCGTCGTTCATACCTTCACCTTGTACTTGTAGATGTCCTTTTCGCCGTACCAGAGGACATTCGGGCTTGTGATGGTGATTTTCCCCCAAACCTTCGGGATGGGGCGACCCGCCTCGGCAGTCGGATACTCCAAGTCTTTTGTCGCGGTCTTCTGCTGCTTCGGCTTCGGCATGATCAGGTAGGCGATGACCTGAAGCACCAGCGCGACGACGAAAGCGATGAGAAAGTTCATGTCACTTAAACGGGCTGCTGTTGGACATCGGGTTCTTCAGCGGAATCCAGGGGAAGCCGCCGAAATTCAGGATGTTGTCGTGCTTTGCACAGCCGGCTAGCGAGTGATCGCAGCCTTTGGACAAGTTTACCTTCATTCCACCCATCAAGCCGATAGGCGAGCCTGACAGCAGGTAGGCGCCACTGATGACGCGCACTACGGTGCGGATTTCACGACGGCCGTTGGGTTGGCGCCACTCGACGATGCCGCCCTCGTAGTCCTCGTTGCCGGCCACGGAAAGGCTGACCAGGGTGCCATCAATCGCCTGGACGGTCGCCTCTACCGTCGCAGCAGCCTTACTGGCTCGGCACGAGGTTGGGTCATACAGGACGTGCGGGCAACCGTATTGGTAGTTTCGACGCAGCCCTGGCCTCTTGAGCGAAGTGGTAATTGGCTCGCAGGTCAGAGATGCCTCACGCTTCACCCAGCGGCAGTTGAGCACGCGCCCGGACCAGCACAAAAGGAACTGTTTGTCGGGGTCATTGGCGTGCCCTTGGTAGATTTCCAGGTTGATCACCGTCGATGGGGAATAGACCCGGAACATCTCGGGAATTTCAGACGATCCGGGAAGCTTAACCGTCAAGGCTGCTTTATCGAGAGTGCCTGAAATGCTGATCGGCCCACGCTGGATAGGAATCGGGCGATACTCGATCGTGTTGAAGACGACAGGTTGTTCGCCGTCCGTGTAGCCGTACACCTGGTCAGGCTGATCACCGTATGTGAACTTGTACAGTTCAATCGGCTCGCCTTGATCGACGCTAGTTTCGATATTGTTGAAGCTCATGCTTCAATGTCCTCCTGCGTTTGCATGGACATCTGGAATTGGGCGACCTCATCGGTCAGCCATTCGATCGTCAGGATGTCTGAGGCCAGCCGCCACCGGGGCAGCCAGCAAATCATCAAGATTTCGGAAATGGCGATGTCACGCGGCCAGTTTGTACCAACATCAATGACGCTATTGCCCGCCTGTTCGCTGATCGCGATCACGGGTCTAATGAGGTGTGAGCCGTCATGAAAGCGGATGAACATATGACGGTAGACCGGACTGTTCTGATAGAACTTCAGCAGGTCCGGGCCAGCCACGGTCATGAAGCGGTTAAGCTGTGATAGGTCTGAGGCAGGCACGATGTCAGGCTGGTAGGTCGGCATGTAGAAAGTCCCACGCCGGCCCTTCATGCGCCGGAAAAACTGCTCGATCTCGACGGCTTCGGCTCGATTGCGTGATAGAAAGGTGGCCTGCACAATGCGGCGCCGAAAATCCAACAAAGTCAGGAATTCAGCCACGCCCCGGCCGTAATCCAGCTTTTCAACTTCGGCCTGGAAGTTAACCCTGGGCGCGTTTGCCCAATTCGGCTTCTTCAGGAACAGTTCGCTCCCGTTGTAGTCAGGGAAAGGTGTACCAGCGTCATCGACGCCTTCGCTCGCCGGGGTTACGTCATACCGGAAAGACAAGTCGCTCACATTGCTGGTTAGGTTGTTGACAGCCTGCTCGACCTGAACTCTGCCGAATAGCCCCGGATGGACAAGCGTACCTTCTGGCCAGGTGTCGGGCGAAACGGACGTAAAGGTGACTTCATCATCGTCGATTGACTCTACGATACGCATGCCGTGTCGATTGCCGTTTCGCAGAACGATGAATGCTCCCGGTCGAAGCCAGTCCGGCACGCTATCGACGATCATGATGCGGGCATTGGCGGCCACGCCAGACGTTGTAGTGATTGACCTAGTTAGCTCGGGAAGAATGAAAGCCTTGTCTTGCCATGCGTCAAACATGCCGCGCAAACGCCACGCCTTATCGTGGGCCGCGTGGACAGAGAACTCTAACCATTTGCGCGGCGTTTGGCGCAACGCTCGACGCTGCTCACGACCGGAGCGGCTAGTGATGATTTCCGTCTTGTACTCATAGGAAATCTTGTAGCCGGCCGACCAGTTGGGCAGCATGTCCCAAATCTCAGCCCGCAAGCCGGCCAGCGCCAGCGACATGGTGCGCACGTCGAAGACGAAGTTGAAGCGCCCGTCGATGGTCGGTGGACCGTTAAGGTGCGCCGTCACCGAAAGCTGCGTGAACTGCAAAGGCTTGTATGTGGACGGCGGGGGTGTGGGGTTTGTTAGGCTGATACCCTCAGTGTTGCTGGCAGTAACAGCTTCCAAATCAACCGAGCGGAAGTAGGCGTTCCAGATGAAGAACGTGCGCGTTACGTCCGCGATCACCGCTCCGAAGTCGATCGAAGTGGGGATCAAGAAGATGGTGTTGAAGAAATGATCCGAATATGACTTGGCGACATATGCACCCGCGTGCTTCTCCGGGATCGTCGGAATCACGCGCGTCATATCTGCCGGGAAGCTGTGTCTCCCAGCAGTAACATCATTGACCCGCCAAAACGAGTCCGTGCGCTGATAGAAAGATTGCGTCAGACTTTCGGTCAGCCCGAGAGGGGACATTCCGAGCGGCAGTGCTGTATCCGCCATGTCAGTCATCCATTAGGAACGCAAATCCGTAGTCGCCAGAGGTTTCGGGATTACCTGTGCTGGTAGTGTTCGGCCCCTTCTTGCGCAGTGGGTAAACACGCCAAGCGGATTCATCGGGCAAAGTTACCTGCTGCCCTGGAAAGAAGTTAGTCATTGACAGCGTTCGCACACCGGCCGGTGTTCCAATTGGTATCCAATAATTTTGGGTTGAAGATTCAGTGCCGTAATAGAGATTAATTGGATTCAATGGAGTGTACCCACTGAAAGCATTTGTTGTTCTCAATGGTGATAGCATCGAACGGCGTCGCGGCCCGCCTTCCACAAACAAACCATCGCGTCGAAACTTTGCAAACGTGCCATTTATGTTGATGCCTCCGCTGTACGTGCCAGGCCAATTGGCATCATTGACGTTGTACTCAAACAAAGAAGGGGTACTGAACCCGTGATATTGATAGGCGTAAACAGACGCCCAATAAAACGGATCAGGACAGCCGCTGATAATTTCCCCGCCAGAAAACGGTGCCAACTGCTCTACATAACCCATGTAAAGATGCCTGAACGAGCCGGGCTGAGTCTCAACAGCGGCAACGATAAACGGGGTTGGACTAGCCCGCCCGAATAGATCGACTTTAGAAGGGGGGCCGCCAATCGTACCGCTCGTGTTCCCCTGGGTTGTTTGACGAAAGAACGTCAGCGATCGCTCATAACCAGTGGGCGGAGTCCCTGTCAGTTCGAGATATATCGTAGGTGCATCCGGCGTTGACGCCCAGCTTGTGACCACTGAGCGAGCAGTGAAACTGCGATCTTTCCCTGGTGCGGTGAAAGTGCCAGTGTCTGAACTGGTCATGCTTGCAGTCCAGCCTGCCAGGTTCTGCGCGAAATCGACCATCGCCTCGACGACTTCGAGGGTGGTAGAGACATTGTAGGAAGCGTATGCCATATCAATCACCGTTTAGGGCATAGGCGGCAAAGAAGTCATTGCCGAGACGGTTGATGTCGGGGATGCAGATATATTGGATATCGTCGTAGTCGAGGATCGTTTCGGCGCTCATATTGAACCCTGGAACATGATATACACCTTCCAAGACCCCAAGTTGTGCTTGGGTCGGAGTTGACTGGACCAAAGTTGCTGGGCTTAACAGGTAACGATCGTCGAGCGTGCGTTGGATTTTTTGAAAGAAGCCAGTCCGATAGCTCAAATTGCTGCTGACACCTTGATCCAAACCCAAAGGGCAATGATTGGGGTTCCAAGGGCTAACGGTTACGCTCTCACTATCCCTTCGACTATCCGATGCCCAATTTCGAGCAGACGCCCAGGCATTGTCATATCGGAACAGCTTGAGATTTCCCCCCGTACCCGGGTCTGGAAAGTGATGCATTGCTGCCGATACGTCCGACCAACGCAAAGTGGGGTCTACCGTCGTACCACCCACGGCGAGCGGGTAAGACCAAATGTTCGGCGGGGCATAGGGTAAGATGAGGCCCCCATACCCAACCTGATAAGTCGTACTCACGCGAACGATAACGATGAAGCGCCGCCCGTTGGCGATAAACCAATAGGGCATCTCGTAGTCGGAAAAGTGTACACACACTTCACCAGACACGTTCGTATGTTCATCATATGTAAGCGCGGCTGGGTTGATGCCAACAATGCCACGAAATGCCCAGTTGTAGCGGTCATTGCCAGGCAAGGGGATTTGACGGAACCCAACGTATATGTCGTCTGAACCGGACAGGCCTGGCCCGCGCAGAACAATGTCTTCCGGGTAAGTCGGCATGCGGCCGCTTCCGGTCCAAACAACTTCCCATTGCTGATCGAGCGCAACCAGCTCGTCGTTCGTCGTCAGGAAGTCAATAAACTTCTCCGAGAGATCGGCATAACCGCTGGCAGTGCCAATTTCGTAGGCCATTTAATACTCCCTCACGCCAACCCGAGCGCACCTTTCACTGCGCTGGAATTGGCGCTTATGTAGTTGAGAATGCTTTGCTGACCGACTTCGGTATTGAGGCCCTGGCTGACGAAATCGCCGGCGTCGATCGTGTTAACGATCTTCACGTTCATCTGCCCACCAGCGGCCCCGCCGTTCATGATGTGGCGAGGATCGTCGCGGGTCAGAACTTCTTCGCCGCGTTCCAGGATCGCCGGCACTTCGTTCGGCGCCAGGCCTGCAATGCCGCCACTATGATAGCGCACCGCGTTGGTAAACCAGGCCGGAGACACAAGGCGGCTTGTGCGTCCTTCCTGCGCAATCCCCCCGGTGTGAGCCACAAGGCCGCGCAAACCGTTCATCATCGGTGCGCCAGAACCACCAAAGAAGCTGCTTACCATGTTGAAGATGATCGCCTGCATGATCATCTGACCAAGCTGGCGCAGGAAATCAGCGGCAAACTGAAGGAAGGCGTCACGCAACTGTTCCAGCGCTTCCTTCCCGGAGAGCGTGCCGTCGATCCAGCCAGCGATGGCTTGGGCCGCACGGTCGAAGCCCTGCACAGCGGCATTCGTGAATGCGTTTGCTACGTCCTGAGCCTCGATGGTCCGAGCCGTAACGTCAGTGATCGTGTTCCTGACGTTTGTTAGCCTTGCGATAGCCAACTCGGCGTCGGGACCACCAAGGGCTTGCCAGAACTTGATGGCGTTATCGATAGCCTCTTGCAGGCGCTCATTGACGCCGGCCAACTGCTGTTCAAGTTGAGGGATCGCCTCGGTGTTGCCTCGGCTGCGCTGGAACTCGATTTGCTCTTGTATTTCCTTGCGCAACGCGAGCAGGTCGTTAACCCGCTTCTCGGCCGTTTCGTGGGCCTTGGCGGCCTGCTCGGCCTCGTACAGCTTCGTCACCTGCTGTGCGATCTCGCGTCCCTTCTCGGACTCAGCTTTCACGCCGGCCTTGTCCAGGGCCTCAATGATGCGCTTTTGCAGTTCGGTCTTGCCAACCAAGTCAAGCTGCTTTTGCAGTTCGCTGGTGACACGCTCGACAGCCGCCAGGCGATCTTGTTCGAGCCTCGGATTGCCGCGTTCCAGGATTTGTGCTTCCGCCTCGCGGCGCTTGGCGTTGATGCCGCCGTTATCACCACGTAAACCGCGAACTGCCTTGGCGATTTCCTCGCTCGTGCCGTACTTGACAGCATCTATGATGCGCTTCGGTAAGCTGCCGTAGTTGTATGCAATCGAAGTGAGAGCGGCTTGCTGATCCGGCGTAAAGGTGCTCCAACGATCACTGCCGATCTGCCGCTTGATGATGTCTTGGAACTCACCGACCCGGCGCACCAGATCGCGCAAGGCTTCTTCCTGACTAACCTTCATGCCCTGCGTGACCTTCTGGATCGAACCGTCATCCAAAGTCACGGTGTCCGAGCCATAACCGACCCGGTAAGCGTTCACGTCCCAATAGGCCGTGGGGCGAAAACCTTCGAATTGCCTGAGCAGATTGACCGACTTGAGCAAGGCATCGCCGCGAGTTTGCGAAAACTCACGAATGATCGCCTCGTCGAAGCCGCGCTTGAGTTCCTGAGTCGCCTGGCTGGCGATGTCCATTGCTTCCTGGCGCAATTGCGCAGCCTGTGCCGGCGTAAGCTCACCGCGGGCTTCACGCTGCCCGATCGCATCTAACGCCTCTTGAAGGTTGCTCGTGACCTTGGCCAGGTTGGTTTGAAATTCGAGTTCCTTCTTGAGCCTCGGGACCATCTTCCGAAGCTCGTCCATGGCTTTCGTGTATTTTTCAAGCGCAGAAGCCCCACGCTCAGCGGCATCGGCCGTGTCGTCGAGAGCCTTCGGCAGGCCGAGAAGATCGCGGTCAGCCTCGGTCGCCTCACCGCGCATCAGGCGGATAGACGCTTCCAGTTTGCGCAGCGCGTCTTCAGTCTTCTGTGCCTCAGCAGTGGACTCTTGCAAACGCAAGGCCAAGTCCCGGAATTGTGGGTGCGTCTGTGCGATCTCATCCAGGCGCTTCTTGAATTCCGCCAGGGGGATTTTCCCATTGCGAGCCTGTTCGACGAGACCGTTGATTTCCTCGAAGACATCCTTCAGCGGGGAGTCCGACGCCCGCGCGCGGGTCATGAAGCTGCGACCAAACGGCTGAACAATGTCCCGAAGTTCGTCTTCCAGCTTCCTGCGCAGATTTCGAAGATCACGGTCAAGCTCAAGCTCGGACATGCCCTGCAAGGCCTTCGTCCATTCCTCGGCCGACTTGGTGCCCTCGCGATACGCATTCGTGATCCGACCGACTGCCTCTGCGGCAGAATGCATGGACTTCTCGGCCTCACTGACCCTGGTGGACAGGAAGGCGAAGGCACCAGCCAGTAGGCTGATGGCGAGGCCGGCCGGGCCGCCAATACCCCCCAAAACGGTGCGCAGGCCAGCAGCGGCAGTCGTCGCCGTGCGAATCTCCAGGATCGCATCTCTAAACGCCTTGCGCAGCGCATACACGTACCCGACGCCGCGAGCCGTCCCCAACGCAGTCAGAGCGGCCAGGATCAGATCTAGGTTTTCCAAGAGCGACATCAATGCCCGGATCACCCCGCCGACTGCGGCACCGATCCGATCGAACCAAACTTGCGCCTCGGCGCTGCGCAACATCTCGGTAAGCTGGCGAAGCGCGTTGGTGAACTCATCGATAATGCCGGCGTTGGCGATGTCGTTCAGCGCCAACGTCAACGCCGTCTGGAAGCGACCCATTTCTGCCTGGGTCAGTTGCAACGACTTTTCAAGCTGTGAGCCAAAACGCTTATCGAGAACGTCGGCAAACTTGAGCAGGGCGTCAGAGGTAAGCTCCCCCTGCTCCATCATTTTCGTCAGTTCAGCGCCGGAAACCCCCACCGCTTCGGCCATCAAGGCGAACGCACCAGGGATGTGCTCACCCAATTGCTGCCGAAGTTCTTCCATCTGGATCGTGCCCTTCGACATCATCTGCGTGATGGCGACAAAGGCACGTTCGACCTGCTGGCTGTTCAGCTTGAGAACACGGCCGGCTTCGGCCACGGAAGTGAAAATCTTCCGCGTTTCAGCCATGGTGAAGTTCGAGGCTTGAGCCGACACCGCGAACTTCGACCACTCGCCAGCTAGTGTTTCGATGGAGAAACCAAGGCGTTCGGCCTCGGACTTAACCCACTCCATCTGTGCAGCGGTCTCACCCGCATTGCCGCCAGTCACGACGTTCAGGCGAGACTCAACGGCCTGCATGGCCATCGAAGCTTGAATGGCCTGGTTGACCCCGTTGATCGCGCCGTAAAGGCCGACATACGAACTGGTCAGCGACAACACCTGACCGCGCAGGCGTTGGTACAGCGACAGCGACCGACGCGAGTTGGCGAACAAGCTTTGCAGACTGCGATCGAGTTGCGTCGTCGCATCGGCGGCTTTCCGCGAAGAATTGGCGAGATTGTTTTGCTCATTCGCCGTGGAGCGAGCAGACGAGGCAATGCCGGTCATCGCATTGCGCACACCGGCTAGTGCTGCGCGAGCACGCTCCTGCGCTGCTGCCACCTGCTGCTGGGTAGCGCTTTGATCGCGCAGCACGCGAGTGTACTGCTCGATGGCAACGCGGATTTCGCTATACGCCTGCTTGTTGGCCCGCGCCGTATTTGCAAGCGCCGCCATCTTGGCGACTTGCTCGCTCGTCTGGGCGCCGGCTTTGCCGATCTCCTGAGCCAGGCGACGAATACCTTCCTGAGCATCACGCCAAGCCGTCTGAGACGAGGTTGCCGCTTCCATCATCGAACGGCGTAGTTCCAACGCCGATCGACGGGCCGCCACCTGCGCAAGACGTTCTTGCTGCGCGGCAAGCTGGGCTTCCTTGGCGGCAGCATCGGCTGCGGACTTCGCAGCCCGGTCTTGAGCCTCGCGAACGCGATCGAGAGCGGCTTTTGCCTGGTCCGCGCTGCCCGTGATTTCCTGAAGGGCATAGAACGACTGCCTGTAAGCAGCCTCTTGTTGCGCGACACGCTGCGCAGTCCGCTGCACCTGGGCTTCTAGGTCTGCATAGGCCTTGCCGACCAGCTTCAGTTGAGCGGAAAGCTTCTGCTTGTCGGCGCCTTCCTGCTCGCTCTCCCGGCGCAGGCGGGCCTGCACACGTGTGGCAGCTTCCAATTGCGCCACGAGGGCTTGGTAAGCAGCCTGGGTCTCGGCCAGGTTCTTTTCCTGCCTAGCGATGGATTGAGCCGCCTTGTCGGCGTCGGTTGTGATCTTGTTGTAGGCGTTTCCGACAGTGGCGGCCACCTTCGCAAAGTTGGCCAGGGCGCTACCCGCCTTTTCAGACGAGGCGCTTATGTCGGCCTGTTGATCGGCCAGTTCATTCAGGGCTTTGGTTACGGCCTCAAGGGCCTTTCCGGCTTCGTTTCGCGCCCTGATTACGAGATCGACATCACCCTTCGTAGCCACTGTCGTTCAGCCTTTTGATAACGTTCTTGAATTCCTTCCTGCCTTCCTTCGACAAGACGGATACGACCGCCAACTGCATCAGGGTGGCATTCGTGGCGTGTTCCCGGTTACGTCGTTCGACCACCAGGGCCGCCTCGTCCCACACCATCCCGATCGGATAATGCTGGGCATCAACATGACCCTCTGCGAGCAGAAGGCTGACCTGGCGCCGGATTCCCCATAGCCAGGTCTTGAAGGTCAGCCTTTCTTGCTGTCCTCGCCCTGCAACAGGCTGTTGACGGTCGCCGCGAACTTTTTTGCGCTATCTTCCGTCGCAAAAGTCAGCAGCCCGATCTTCTTCAGGGCCTCGACTTGAATGGGGAAGGGAAGCGCCAATGCGTATTCGAAGGCATCGTCTTCTCCGCTTGCAATGGCGATGATTTCGGCAGCCAGGGCTGGCGCCTGCTGAATGAGATGTGCGGCAAGAGCGGCCGCATTTTCAACGTCCACACTTGCCGTTACGTCCTTGCGCCAGCAGTTCGAACACCGACGTAATTTCAGCCGAATACTTCAGCGATAGCGTCCGCAGATCGACGAAAGAGAGGCCCCGGACAGTGAACGAGCCACTGCCGGGAACCTCGATTTCGGCGGTCGGGAGTTTGAGGTCTTTCAATCCCATTGCCGAAACCCCTTATCAGGACGAAGCCGTGGCACGGCTGGTGGCGTAGATGGCTTCGTAACCCTGACGGCGCAGGATTTCGACCGTGAAAGGGATTTGCTGCCACTCGTCGCCCTTGAGCGCGAAATCGCCGTTGGGGCTGATCTTCACGTAGGGGAAGAAGTAGTCGATCTGCTTGCCCTTCGGGTTCTGAGCGACATAACGCAGGGAACCTTCGATGGCGGAAGCACCGGAGATCACCACCTCACGAGTGGACGGAGCCACGTCGTAGGTCACAACGATGTTCGTACCCTGGCTGATGGAGCCACCTTCCAGGATTTCGATGCGGCCGAGTTCCGCGTTCACGGCATAGTCGGTCCCTTCAACAAAAGTCGTCGGGGTGTCATCATCGTCGTCAGTCACGACCACGTTCGAAACCAGCCGAGCGCCGGTCGGGTTGGCTTGGGTCACGCCGAGTTGATAGAACAGGCCCGGCGTCACGTCCTCAAAGGTTTCTTCCTCAGCCGTCGCTCCCGTTACCGTCAGCGCATCAACCGCGCCCAGGTAGAACAGGGCCAGGTTTTGCGGGCTGATGTGGTCCGTAACAAAGGTCATCGTGCGGTTGGTTTCGAGGATGACGGAATCGTCCTTCTCGCGCACGCCACGATCGCTGTTGAAGTGGTCCAGCGTTTCACTTTCGATGCTGGTGCTGATTTCCGGGGTGTTGCCGAAATAGCGTTCACCGATGCCGGACATGGTGCCGGGTTTGAACTTGTTGAAGTACAGTTCCCCGCGACCGAGGGTGTAGTTCATCTGTTCCATGATTTTTCCTCACAGTCTGTTGAACAAAAAAGAAATGGTTTCACCCTCTATTGGTAGGGATCGGCCATATTTTCCGCTATTTCTAGCGTTAGTGCCAACAGGAAGTTGGCGTAATCATTGACATGTTCTTCAGCAGGCCTTACGACATTGGCGCCGATTACTAGATCGAGCACACGACCTTCCATCCCGAGCAAGTTGTTGCCTCGACCAGGCCGGATCATATTCTTGCGCTCGATCGCCAATGCCTTCTTCACGTCGGCCAGTAGGAAATGTGCAGGGTCGGTCGGATTCTTTGGGTCATCCGTCACCCAACCTTGAATCATGAAACGCCAGGTGCCGGTCCAAGTGTCGCCACTCGGCGGCGTGAAGTTGGGTTCGTCGGGCAGCGGCGCTTCCAGCACCGAAATCATTGGGATTGGGTCGTTGTCGCCAAAGAACAACCGACCACGGAACACCCGGCCTTCCATGTCGAAGTTGTAGCCATTGGCTACGGTGATCCCTTCGAACACCTGGCAAAGGGCTTTCACAACACGCAGACGGAACGGCTCCTGAGCCATCACAAACCCTCCACGCCAAGCAGGCGGTTGAACTCGTTGCGCAGGAATTCCTCGGTCTTCGGCGCGATGTCTTCGCGGACGGTGTTCCACACCTGGTTCACGGACGGCCCGTAGAGCAGCCACACGTTGCGGTCCAACTGCACGGCGCCTCGGCTCTCACGCGGCCGCTGACCAGGCTGCAAGCGGATCGCCAAACCAAGGTTGTACTGCGTGTCGGTGCGCACGTTGCCGGCACGCAACTTGACAAGAAACGCCCCCTTCAACCGCCGAGCCTCGCCGGGGCGTACTTCCACGGTGAGTGGCGTTGTGCGGCGGCCGGGGCGCAGGTTGCTCCCCTTGACGAACCGGGCGAGCGAGGTCGGGCGAAAGCGTCCGGTGATGATCGCTTCCAGGTTGTCGCCCACGGCCCGCTTGCGGATGTAGAGGCGGGAGTCCTTGCCGCTCAGGTAGCTTGCCGGGAAGTTGACCTGGGTGCGGATTTCCTTCGCACCCCACACACGGGCGCGCTCAGCGGCCCGGTTTATAGCCATGCGGGCGTACCGGGCGATCTTCTCAGGTGCATCTTCGAAATTGGGGAGATCGTCGATCCCCTCCAAAGTGACTTCGAAGACCCTCATGGCGCAGACTCCACGGGCGGCAAGCCCGCTTTCTCGTACTGATCCTTGGACAGACGGGCTGCCGATACGGTCACGGAGATGTCATCGGTCGGATCGGTGTTGTCGATCCGGTAGGCTTCACCCGGTTGCACGTAGAGAATGGCCCCGCGTTCGAGCGTGACGCCATCGGGAAGCTCGGCGGGTAGGAAGATGAGACGGGGGTTTATGGAGTGGATTTCCGCCCACCCCATGCTGCGGTCATCACCGATCAGTGTGAACTTGTAATGCAGACGAGCGCGAACCTCGACGGGCTGCTCGCCCGATGCAGAGTAATACTGCATCGGAATGGACATCAGGTCGTGCAAAGCACGCCGCGCTTCCCGCTTGATTTCGCGCAAGTCTGACATTGCAAGCCCGTCTCCGATCAGAGGTCGTCGTCGGCAGACTGATCGCGAGCAGATTCGATCGCCTCGATCAGGGTGTCCTTGCTGGCGTTCTTACGAACATCCAGGCCCATCTTGGCGGCCAGGGCGAGCAGTTCGTCCTTGCTCATGTCGGCCAGGGTCGTTTCCTGGGTTTCCTGGACTTCCTCACTGCTGGCCTTCTCGGGCACGGCCACAGACTGCGGGTCTTTCTCGATGCCGCTGATCTTGGCGATAGCCTGGGGGCGCACCGCTTCAAGTTGACGAATTTCTTCCTCGGTGAGATCGAAGACCTTGCCGATTGCCGGGCGCACACGCTTTCCGTTGCGCAGTACCAGAATGCCTTCTTTGATCAGCCGTTGGGGCATGGCTGTACTCCTAGAAATCGTTTGAAAAAGCCCCACCCAGCGTCATGCCGGGTGGGGTCCGTCTGCCGCTTACACCGAGCCGGTCACGCGCAGCGTGAAGCTGGCGTTCGGCTCAACCGGGACCATCAGCGGGGCGCTCTGCGTCATCGTGTAGGTGACGCTCGGGTCTTCCTCGTCCCACATCTTCGGGAACATGGGCAGCGCACGCAGGCCGGCACGCTTGTCCATGATGGCGCCGAAGCAGCGCACACCTTGCAGGCCGCCGCCCGTGCCGACCACCAGGTCAGGGTCGAGGAAATCGACAAGCGAGCCGTCCTGATCGCGGTACTTCTGGCTGTAGGTCCACAGTTCCAGCGAACCCATGCCGTTCTGACCCGAGATACGGCCGCGATATTCCATCGGAACCCCTTCCGCCACGGCACGGTTGTACTCGCTCTCGCTGCCGCGATAGCGGGTGTCGAGCAGCTTCAGCACGCGCTCGTCCTGGGTGAACAAATCCCAGGCGTTCAGACCGAACGTCAGGCGGGTGATGGTGCTGGACGAAAGCTCGTGCACCAGGCGGCGCAGGTCTTCAATGTCGCGCAGCGGATTGGAGGCCGACTCGCCCCAGCGGGCGCTGCCGGTCAGCGTCACGGTCAGCGAAGGATCGCGGCCGAAATCGACAGTAGTAGTCGGGTAGTCGTCACCCGTGACCGTCACGGCACCGTCGATCACCGCACGAGCGGCCATCCACTCCCAGCGGTTTTCGATCATCTGACGCTCGATGCGCAAGTTCTCGGCCACGCGGGCGTCGAAACGCTGAGCCAGACTCAGAGAACCACCGAAGTCTTCACCGGCCATGCGGGGGATCGCCTGGGACGGATCGACGACGTGCTTCGGCTTCACATAGGCCGGCTTGAAGGTCTTGGTGGTGTAGCCACGGTTGCGCAGCACGCGGCCCTGCACGTTCGGAGCGACGAACGGCGCCAGTTCGCGAGTGCCATCAGTGACCTGATCGAATACGATTTCTTCCCGGTCCGACGTGACCACGCGGGGGAAGAAATTCAGCCAGTATTGCTGGATACCGCGTTGGCGCCGCAGCACTTCCAGCAGAACAGCGGTGTTGTAGATTTCCATTTTCCTTTCTCCTGGAAGTGGGATTAGTAATCGGTGCTGCCCAGCAGGGCGCCGACTTCGATCTCAGTGCCTTGGAAGGCAGCCTGGCGATCGGCCAGGGTGTCCACACCCTCGGGCCAAACGAGCGCTTCGTGGTTGAAGAAGGCGCTCACGTAGACCGGGGCCTGAGCGGGCGGGTTAGCGCTGGACGCAATCGGCTGCGCGACGACAACCAGCGTCACCGGATCGCTTTCCTGCCCCGTGAACTTCGCCAGCGTGCCGCCGTCATCCACGGCGACTTCGAATTGCTCGAATTCGGTATTGGCGGGGACTGCTCGCTGCGCCGTCACCACTTCCTTCTCACCCGCGAACAGGTGGAAGGGAGTGAAGCTGCCCATCGTGCCGTTGCCCGCAATCTGGTTCGGGTAGCTCATGGTTTTCTCCTAGGGGCGATTACTGTTTGAAGGGATCGAAGCCAGTGGCGTCGCGCTGAGCCGAAAGGATGCGGCTGGCGGCCGACTTGTTCGGGTCTTCATCCTTGGTGCCACCGTCGCCGGCGCCGACATTGGGCGATCCGGTCGCAGCCATGGCGGCGGCCAGGGGGTCGGACTGAACGGGGGTTGCTGCCTCTTGCTTTTCGGGCGCAGCAGCCATGAGCACAGCCTTGGCTTCGTCCACCGACATTTCGGTGTTCATCGCCAGGTGCGAGGCCAGCTTCGGCTTGTCCTTGGCTTCCTCGCAGTTCATGATTGCGCTCATACGCTCGCGTTCGGCTTTACGGGCGGACGCCGCGATAGCCGCTTGATCGACGGGCTGCTCTTGAGTGTCCGCGCCCGGCTGGGTGGTTGCTTTGCTCATTTCAAACTCCTGTTGGTCATCCGAGCCGGAAAGCTCGTCGAGGTACGCGGCAACCGCCTCGGAAGGCGTTTGCACAGCGTCGATGAGGCCGAGTGAGAGCGCATCGTCGGCGTCATAGGTTTGCGCCTCGGTCGCTTTCACCGCGTCGGCCGAAAGGTTGCGATTGCGGGCCACGCTGTTGACGAAAACGGCGTAGCTCTTGTCGATGCTGCTTTGGATGTTCTTGCGAACGTCGGGAGACAGGGATTCGAAAGGATTACCGTCAACCTTGTGTTTACCCGCATGTATCAGGCTGACTTCAATTCCGAAGTCCTTCAACATCTTGCCGAAGTTGATGTGCATGGCCATAACGCCAATGCTGCCGACACCTGCCGAAGGCACCACAACCAGCTTGTTCGCAGCGCTGGACAGCGCGTAGCTGGCCGAGTACGAGTTCGCGTCAACAACCGCGAGCGTAGGTTTAACGCTGCGGTTGGAATAGATCAGATCGACAGTCTCGAAGCAGCCAGCCACCATGCCGCCGAAGCTGTTGTGGTCATGGATGATCAGCTTGACATCATCGTCAGCCAGGGCGGCCTTGTGCTGCGCCCGAATGAAGTTGTAGCCGGTAACGGTGCCCCACGAATACTGGAAGCGATTGATCAGAACGCCGTGAACCGGGATGATGGCCACGCCCTCGCTGAAAATGAACGGCTTGTCCGACTTGGCGCCCTGAAAGCCGTAAGCCTGGGCGATCTCGTTCCTGCGGATTTCCCAAGCAGCTTCTTCCAGCGAGTAATCGGCGTCGGCCAATTCCTGCAACGCAGCGGCCAATCCAGTGTAGTGCGGGGCGATCATCGCAGCCTGCAAGTTCAGGCCGTCCACAATGGCGCGAAAGTTCGGCCGCGCAGCCTTGCGGGTGCTCGTGCTCATTCTTCGTCCTCGGAAGTAGTTTCAGTGTCCGATTGTTGACGGTCATCGGACATAGTGTTTTGCGGCTCGCGCTGACCTTCGCGCTGCGCGTCCATGGTGAAGTATAGACCCTTCGCCTTGATCAGCTTTTCCTCACGGGCACGTTGCGCAAAAATCTCGCGGTAGTCCTTGCCCAGTTTTGCAATCTCGTCCTCATAGGTGGACAGACCGCTCTTGATGCGCATGATTGCAGCTTGGGTTTCCTTCAACTCGTCGATCTGGCCACGGCTGGCGCCGATCCACGAGCAGGCCGTGTAGGCCTCTTTCATCAACGGTTCGTAGAAGTGCGCCTTGGTCTTACCTGGCGGCAGCGGGACATTGCCGCGCGAGATTTCTTCTTCCAGTACCAGCGCATAGACCGCCGAGGCGAAGCGATCGGCCACTGCCTTTTTTCGGGCCTGCATGAAGCGCCAAGTGTTGATCATGCTGGCGCGAGCCGAGGAATAACTGGTCTTCGAATAGTCCTTCGACAGTTCCTCGTAGGACAGGCCGAGGGCAGCCGCGATGTAACGCAGCAGTGATTCCTCGAAGGCCGTACCAACACCACCTGGCGTCCCCATCGGCTGCATGTTCAGCTTCGTTCCGGGGAACAGGTGAGGGATTTTCGCCCCATCCAGCTTGATGTTGTTGGCGGCGCCCAGGTAGCTGTTTAGGGCCTCCATGTAGGAAGCAACTTGCTTCAGCCAGGCGCCGGGTTCCGCAGCACCGAGGTTCTGGTAGACGATCTCGGGCGGCAACTCGGACTCGATGGCGGCTGCAAACGAGGCGTTGATGACCGCGTTCTGAAGGGTGACTTCCTGGAACGATTTGGTCATCCGCATCTGCTTGAGCGCCGCCACCATGTCGGCAACACCCCGCGACTGATCTGGCATTAGCTGCTCGATGATGTGGATCACCTGACGCCGACCCCAAGGCTTGAACGCCGGCACGATCACCCACTGCATCGACTTGTCGTCGTAGCTTTCGGTTGGGTAAGCCTTACGGAAAGCGTACTTGAGCGGCCGGCCGCGCTCGTCCCTGTAGATACCGCGACGCCAGTTTCTGTCGTCAGGCATGTCATCGGGATTGCTCAAGCGGTCCGGCGAAATCAATTGGATCGCAGTGCGCAGCGGGCGGATCGACTCGCGCAGCCACTCGGCCACGGCCAGGGCTTCGCCTGTGTACACAAATCCGCCAACAACCAGGCGGACCATCCCCGTGAAGGTATTCACGCCGGAAGCGTCGAGCCAACAGTGTTCAGATTCTGCCAGCAGGTTGAAGCGAGCCTCGATGACTTCCTGGAATTCCTCAGCCCAGCCTTCTGGGGCGCCCAACACCTTCCAGTTCGGTTGCGCGTTCAGGCGGTAGTAGGCGCCAACGATGCTGTCCTTGTGGACATTGACGGCGCCCATGGCGTAGCCGTCGTTGCGCACCATGTCCTTGCCGCGAGCATCCGCCATCGGCTTGACCAGATTGATCACCTGGTCGGGCGAACGCATCGTGGGATTCCACGACATCGTTTCGCGGCTGGTGCGCTCGGCACCTTGCAGGCCACCACCCATGGCCGCCTGCTCGACGGGCTGAATTTTTACGCGACGGATCGGGGCTTCCGCGATGGCGTTCATGGTCAGAAGATCATCCCGAGCGGGCCGATATGCCTTCGACCATTGGCCTTGGCGCATTCAGCCTCAAGCTGCGCGATGTACGCGGCCAGCTTTGCCGCATTGGCAACCGTGTAGGTGACAGTCTCGCCGTTCTGATCGCGAACCTCGCGGACGGATTTCCCCGTCATCAGCCGGTGATAGGCTGCACGCGCATCATCAAGAAGTTGTTGTTGGCATGCCATTTTGTTGTTTCCCAGGGCGCAAAACAAACGGGAAAACAGTCAGTAGATTAAATAGTAACCCACTTCCTGCCTACGGCACAAGTCTTTGAAGTTTCAGCGAAAAAGAACGATTTTGAATCAGTTGAAATCGGTTTTAAGCGAGATTTTCAGCCAGCTTGGAAAAATCAAACGGGTTTTCATCTCGATCATACCGCTGCTTTTGATTCGGCGCCGTCACCAAGATATTGTCGTCCCACTCGGCCGCCCATCCTGGGGGATTGTCCCAATCAATCTGCTCAACCGTCAACAAGGGCGAAACGCAGAGGGCAAGAGCATAATACCCCAAGTCCCAGGTTTCGTTTCGCCGCTGACCAGGATTGTCCCAACCCTTCGGGGTGCGCACCTCGACGCAAAGCTCGGTGAAAACGAAATCGGCCATCCACTCGGGCAGACGAATCATTCCCTTTCCAGGCTCGATGCATTCCAGCCGATGGGCCAACGTGTCCTTCATGGTGTTGGAGCCGATCATCAATACGGGCACGTCGCCACGGGCGGCCGCAAAACGATCTCGGCGGTTGGAATCGGGGTAGCTGATCCGGGTGCGAGGTGCGTTCGGCGTAGGGTCGCCTTTGAGCAGGTGGAACCGACCGGCAAAGCCTTCGGCGCGTATCTTGCGGTAGTAGTTGTAGGCGTTCGTCGTGACGCCTTCCCGGCCACCTGAGTCGCAACCAACCAACTTGATCATCATGCGGCGACCCGAGCCATCGGCGAGCGGGTAGCTGCGCTCGATGACTTCCTCGGTGATACGGTCCCAATCCTCAAGGTAGGCGCCAGGCTTAACCCAAAGGTGCTCGCCGTTATGGTCCGTCCGATGCGACTTCATGATATGGAATCGGTCGATCAGCAGCGTATCGAACGGCAGGCCGGGCATGACGCCCCACACGCAAACCACAAAAGCGTTCGCTTGCACGTCGATCGTGGCCACAAGGAAACGAACACCAACAGGCACCAGCGGAGCCACAGCGTCATACTTTCCGCCATAGTGCCGAGTGATCAGCCGGTCCTCGTCCTCGTCAACCTGGCGCACGGGGAACGGCTCAGCCCTGGCTCTGAGCACTTCCGGTCGCCGCTCGCTTTCAAGCACTTTCGGCAGATAGGGTTCACCCAGGTCGGTATTGTAGAACTTCTTCAGTTCTTCCTCACTACCTGTGCGCTCATACGCTTCCTCGGCCGTAAGGTAATTGATCACCAAATCCTTCCAAGAGATGAAGCTGGCGATCACACCGTTGAGCCAAAACGAAGCGATGGGATTCCGTGAACTCGGTCCATGAATTTTGCCGTTCTTGTCGATCCACTGACCGTCTTCCAACCACTCCCCGAACATGTCGAGTTCGTTGCGCATCGTCGGCGGAATCTTGTGGCCGCAATGCGGACAAGCCAGCATGACCGTTTCGGCTTGCTCAACCTTGGTCGGCTTGGTGCGATCCCATACGAACATGCGAAAGTTTGGCTCAAACCAATCGTCACATTTCGGGCACTGCCAATAGCGACGCTGCCTGTCGCCACGGTTGTAGAGGGCGAGAATGCCGTTCGCCGGGGGCGCTTCGTGCTTGGTCTTGGGGATGTATTTCGGGTCGGTAATCGGTTTCGATGGTGACGACTCAGCCAGTGTCATCGCGAAAGAGCCGAAGGTCGTCGTCCGCTTGCTCGCCAGGTCAAACGGTGAGCCATCGCCACCGATATCGTCATCCATCCGGTCGTAATCGGTGAGGGCTACACGAGGGATCGGACGGCCGGCGAGTTCAGTCACGGACGGGTGCGACAGCGTAAGCATAATGCCGCTGTCGTACAGCTTGTCGAACTTGTTATCGGCGTCGCGCTGTTTGAGAATGTGTTTCCCGACTTCAGGGCTATCACGGTGCATGCGGTCTACCCGCCGCATCGAAAAGTCGCGAGCCGCGCCTTTCGTTGGCGAGTAAATAATCATGTCCATCGGATCGACCGTGACGGTATAAGCGAGCCAGTTCAGGATCAGAGCTTGCGTCTTGCCAGACTGCGCACTGCCTACGAAAATGACCGCCTTCTTATCACGGGCAGTTAGCATTTGGGCTGGCTTGACCATGTACCAAGCCATCGAATTCCGAAACGGCCCAATGTAAGCACCTGGGTTGTTCACATGGACGTATTTCTCGGCAGCCTCGGGGACTGTCAAACGCTCAGGCGGGCGCAGAATATCGGCCAGGTGGCAAACAATCTCACCAAGGCTATTAAAGGTCTTCGTTTTCGAAGTCCTCGTCTTGTTCCGAGTCCCATTGGCTGTTCGGCGTGCGTCCTTGTTCATGCTTGAAACGTTCCACAAGCGCGTCGGCCAGCTTGTTCAGCAGGTCGTCGATAATCTCAATGATGATATTACGTTGCGCATCAGACAGTTCGGTGCGGCGCTCAACCTGATCACGGCCGAGCAATAGGGTCATCCGAGCCGTCTTGAAAACTTCACCCAACAGTTCAACCACGGCGGCTGTCGGCCAACTGTCACCATTCTCCCGCTCAAACTTGAGCCTGGCGTGCTGGCCGGCCCAATATTCCTTCAACAGCGACGGCGGCAAGTCCGAAGGCTTCATCCGCTTGATGGCTTCTTCGATGTCCTTCACCTTCGGCGGCACAAGATAAGCTGCCGCTTCCGACAGCTTGTAAATGTCAAACTCGTGTCGCTTGCCACACGGCTTCAGGCCGTACAGTTTGCGATCAATATCGCGTTTATCGATATTGAAAATTTGGGCGAGTTGCGATTTGGTAACACCCTCATAAATGATCGACCTGGTGATGTCGTCGTTCAGCAGGTTCCCAAGGCCGATCGCTTTCGGGGCGGATTTACGAGTCGTCATACGCTCTCCCGATTGGTGTTAACTCCCTCGATTGTTGTTATCGAGAGCACGCAAAGCCGCTTCTCGTTTGCGCCTAAAAAATTCATCATGAACCACTTTGTCGATCACAATCAATCTGCCCATCTTGTACGTGGGCACAGGGAACCGCCCTGCGGCGACAGCATTGCGGGCTGCGCCAAGAGAGCTAAACCCGTAATGCTGATGCACGTCCTTCAAGGCGACCCAACTGATTTCAAGATCAGTCATGCCAGTTCCTCGAAATTCCTGATTCGTTGCCAAGTGTGCGACCCGGTTACATAACGGCCATCAATGCGGTTTACCGTTACAACAAAACCACCGGACTTTCGCATCTTGTGTTCGCTCACCATGCGCCTAGGCATGTCGATGAACTCGAATCGTCCCCTTCCTACAGGGATCACGCCGACCAAGCGAGTATGGGCATACTCGCGAGGCACAAACACCCGATAATGCCCCTCAGAAATGCGACGGGCCAGCGAGACGTGCATCGCGAACTGAATACCTCGCATAATCGCGTAAAAGTCAACGAACCCCTTGTTTGGGTCTCGTTCTCCCGGCTGTGCGACTTGAGCGCCAGCCAGCATCATGAGACCCATCACGAGTAAGACCGCGCCTTCCACGTTTCTTGCATTCACTCTTTTTTCGGCTTCGGTAATTTCAGGCGTTATGCCGAGCGCCAACCATGGTTCTTCGACTTCCAGCAGTTGCGCCAGTTTTCGCATCGCCTCTCGGCGCGGCATCGCTTCACCTGCAAACCACTTTCTCACCCCCTCTTGGGACATACCCATCTTCTTGGCAAGGACGATCTGTCGGCCCTCACCGTGAGGCGGAATGATGTGCGGCACATCATCACACGCCTGATTCAACCTCTTGACGAACCCTTCTGTTCCGGCCGCCTTTCTTGCCATTGGTCTTGCCCCTGCCGACAACAATTTTGGACGGCATACAACACGGCGTTGGGGCACTTTGCAAGACCAAAGTGCATTAGACTCCATTTCGGGCTATCCGACAACATCGTGTGGTCGAATGCCCCGAGAAATTGATCGTCGGATCGCCTTGATGAAACGGAAAAGCATTTCCTGCATGTCGCGCTTGTCACGTAGGCAAGACACAACATGTTCCTCAATAGTGCCCTTGACGATCAAATGATGAATCACCACGACCTCGGTTTGACCTTGGCGATCCAACCTACCGATTGTTTGTTGATATAGCTCAAGGGACCAGGGAATATCAAAAAATACGAGATGGTTTCCACCCTTTTGAAGGTTCAATCCGTGCCCGGCGCTCTGAGGATGGACCAGCAGCATAGGGATTTTCCCCTTATTCCAGTCCTTCACCGCGTGGCCCTTTTCGTCCATCACGACGGCCTTCGGAAAAGCTTCCTTTATGCGCTGTAACGAAGATTTGAACCAATAGGCGACCAGTAGTGGTTTGCCGCCCGATTCGTCCGCTAACTGCTGCAACTCCTTAACCTTTTCATCGTGAACATAGTGAATCGTCTTTTCGCTGTCGTAGACGGCGCCCGAGGCGAGTTGCAGCAGTTTGCTCGACAGCGTGGCGGCGCTCTGGGCCTCGATCTCGGCGCCATCCGGCAACTGAGCGACGAACTCTCGCTCCATCGAGCGGTATAGCTCCATCTGCTCAGCACCGAGTTTGATGTACCGAAGGTTGTATATCGGGTCTTTCAAATCCTTCAGATAATCCTCACGGCGCAACGTCAAACAGATGTCCGCGATCTTCTCAGCGATTTCCTCCTCGGCACCTGGCCTCAACTTCCAGGAGAAGCCGTCGTAGCCACGGATGAAGTAGCGATCCCGGTAGCGAGTCACGCTCTTTCCCAGGCGCTTGCCTTCGTCGAGAAGGTAGATTTGGCCGAACAGCTTCATGTAGCCGTCGGCGGCAGGTGTCGCTGTCAATTCGTGAAGCCGCTTGATCAGGGGGCGCACGCGGCGCAGTGCCTTGAACCGCTTGGTGCGGTGATCGCCAAAGCCAGACGATTCGTCAATTATCACAACGTCGTATGGCCAATCCCGGCCCCATGCTGCAACCAGGAACTCAACTTGCTCCCGGTTAATCAGATGCACATTCGCTGGGTTGCGCATCGTGGCCTTGCGAATCTCCACGCGGGCGGCCTGGCGTCGAGCAAGCTCGATCTGCTCCCGATGCAGCTTCACGAATTCGTTAACCACCTGCTGAGTGTGCTGCGGGTCCAGGTCAGGGTCAAAACCCCGACGAATCGCTTCCTCTCGTGCTGCGGCCACGATGGGCGCACGAGCGATCCGCCCGGCTTCGCGAATCGCCTTCTGGAATTCCTCGTCACGAATCAACGCCCAATCGAGGCAGGCGGTATGACGCCATTTCGGGATTTCAGCCGGCCAGGTTTGGTACACGACGCGAACCGGGCCGATCACCAAGGCGCGTTCGAATTCGATTCGATCCAACAGGTCAGCGATGACCGTCAGGCTGATGATCGTCTTACCCAAGCCCAGGTCAACGAAAAGTGCGCTGAAGGGATTCTTGAGCAGGAAAGGGACGGCAATGCCGTCTTGGTATTCGTGCATCTGTTCCCGCTCAAGCTCAACATGAGCAAACTTCTCCTTGAGGAATTCGTCGATCTTGAAATGATTCATCGCAGAATTTCAAAAGCGTCAGCTAGGTTGTCGATCAGATAGACCTCGGCACCGTGCTCGCGCATCTCGCGGACACGCTTCTCCTGCTGAAGTCGCAGCGGCTTACCGGGCCGTTTGAACTCGATCCAGATCACCCGCCCATCGCGGATGAACACATCATCGGGGACGCCCTTCAGCCCGGGCGAAACGAACTTGGCTACCCACCAGCCCCGTTTTCGTGCGTACTCTTTCGCTGGCCGTTCGACCTCGCGTTCGAGCATGGGATCGATGAGGTAGTCGTCGCTCATAGCGTGTCCTCGCGCCGACATTTCGGGCAAAGACGATGCCCGTCAGGAAGACGATTAAACTCGATCCAACGCACCCGAGGCCCGGGGGGCGCCTTGCCACAAAGGGCAACCCCGTTCGCCATATCGACCAGGTGGATGTTCTTCTGCTCAGGCAGCCTGGCATGCTTCACGCCAGAGCGCCCGGCGTAATAGGGATCGACGAACTCAACGCCCAGGTCGTCCAAGATCGCATAGGCCTCGCGGGCGTACCAGTCGTGGTCAATGTCGTTGGGGAACTCGTCGGGAAGCGTCATCAGCGGCTTGGCGCCAACTGACTTCGGCACCATGTTGCCGTTGGACTTGTAGGTGATTCCGCTTTGCTCGCCCTCGGCGTAGTACCAGCGCACAGCCTTGCCGAGATACTGATCGCCCTTCATGCCGCCACCACGCACCTGGCGGATCGTGACGAACTTGCGGATGTCCTCGCAACGCTCGATGGTCTGTTCAATCGGCGTGCCTTTCGTCAAATACTCGACCACGGCCTCGGTGCTGATCTCGGCAGACGGGTTCTTGCTCATGCCGCTCGGTGCGTACAAACCTTTGCGCTTGGCCTTCCCATCCTTCGTAATGGCGATGTAGTTGTTCACGTTGGCCGAATAGACGGCTGCATACTCCGTGAACTCCATGCTCATCCCGGTTGCGCATTCCCAATCGAAGATGACCATCTCGTACACGCTGCGAAGTCGCTTCGGGACCAACGAGATGATGCCATCGGTGTTAGCGCTGACCACGCGAATGCCACGGGATTCCAGGTCTTCGATGAGCATCAGCAGCGATAGCTGACCCGTGACCGTGACCTGGATCATCAGGTCAGGCGAGTAAAGGATCGAGTACGGGCTGCCCAGCTTTCCAAAAGAGCCGTTCAGCACGATCTTGAAGGAATCGGCCACCACTTTGTCGCCCGAGGCCTTGGCGGCCAGGCGCTTGCGATAGAACCCCTCGTAGACCTTCAGGAAGTTGCGCCCCAAGTGTCGAGGAATGAACTCATTCACGATGATCATGCTGGGGTAGTAGCTGGTCACGTCGCTGTCGATCAGGTCGTGCTCATCGTCGGCATAGATCGTGCGTCTTTCCTCTGAGGAATGCAGGCCGCCGATACCCATGCGGTACACGCCGTCACCAATCCTCACGGCGTAATTCTCAAGCTCGGCAGGCATTTCCACGCGCCCGTTGCGCCGCACGACGAAACCGGCCCGGCACACACGGCGAAACATCTCCTGAAGCTCAGGGGATCGAAACCGCATGAACTCTGGCGGACGATACAGGAAAGTACCGCTGCGCACCTCGGGCCGCTTCACGCGGCGGTTGGTCATCGCTTCCAGTTCGTGCTTGATCAGCGCCTCAGCGATCTGCGCGTCGGACTTCGATCGAACATCCAGGTCGTATTGCTCACTGATGGCCACGCGCAGGTCAATCTGCGCCTTCAGGCTTTCCCATAGGTCGATCGTCGTCTGAAGGTCGTTGCCGCAATACTCGATCAGCTTGGAGCGCTTCTCGGGCGTGATCTCGTCGTCAGGATCAAACGGCAAATCCTGCATACGCCGCGAATGGATGCGGCCGCCGTAGATTTTCAGGCTGGCTTGACCAGGGGCGACCTCGATCAAGTCGATATGGTCGAGCGCCTTCGGCGGCTGGCACTCATAGTGCTCGTAGAACTCCCAGGCCTTCATGTCGGCCTGGATGATGGTATCGCTCGCTCGCTTCAGTTCACCACAACTGGCACCGGACAGCGCCAGCGTCAGCATCGGCACGTCATAGCTGTTGCCGTTAAACGAGACGAGGCGGTATTTGTGAATGATCTTCTGGATGCCCTCGATATCCAGGTCGATGCCGAGCGTCGGGTACGCCTCGAAATACTTCCCTTTCAGCGTTTCAACGTTGCGGAAGTAGACCAAAAAGTAATTCGGGTAGCACTCGATATCGAAGACAGCAGTTGGGCGCTTGTCGGAATATCGCATGATCCCCCTCACGGTGAAAAAAGCCCGGCAAAAGCCGGGCAAACCCGCACATAGCGGTCCTAGGGGTAATCAGAGATCGTCGTCATCGTCGTCGCTGTCGAAGGCGCCACTGTCGCCAGTGCCCCAAACCTCGTCATCATCGACGCGGCCGGCGCCAAACGGCTTGTCGTCCTTGACAAACATGACCGACGTGAGGCCTGCACAAACGCGCTTCGGCAAGGGCCTCTTGGACTTCCTGGACTTGCCATCGAAGAACCAGGGGCGAATGAGTATGTTCACCCAGCAGCCGCCGTAGAACTTGTCATCGATCTCGTCGATGTCGTCGATGACACGCCCGTGCTCGTCACGAGCCTTCGGACGATACCTGCCGTCAGCGGCTGACACGAGCCAATGCCCGTGCATGTTTTCGTCTTCCGCCTCGTCGCCGTTCTTGATGAACCAGCGCTCCTTGGGAACATTGGCGTTATCGGCCATCAGGCGCTTGATAACATCGACGACCAGTTCCTTGGCTTCGCCGTGCGTCTTCTTCGGCAGCATGCCGACGATGCGCCACTTCTTCGACACTTCACCGTTGTCGTCTTCGCCTTCCGAAGGGGTGCCGATAAACGGGTAAGAAGCACGAACGTTGTCCAGGCGGATGTAGGGGTTGCCTTCACTATCCTGGTACAGAATCGCGTTCTCGACTTGCTTAACAATTTGCAGCTTCGCCATTTCAGGGCCTCACAAAGTCGGGGGTTCAAGGGAAAAGCCGACTACAGGTCATCAAAGACGCCCTCGTCGGGATGATTGTACTCGGGTCGCGGATCGCTCTCCGGTACGAGACACGGCTTGCCGGGCGGCTTGCGCACGACATCAGCCAGAAACTCAACGGCTTCCTTCTTCTTCATGCCGCGACCGCGCAGCAGTTCTTCAAGCCGCGCCGGCGACAGGAAACTCAGTTTGTACAGTTCGAACTCGTCGAAGCCGGCCTCGCGCATGCGGGCAACGGCCTTCTTCTGGTCAGCGATGACACGCTGAGTGCGAGCCTCGACCAGCTTGTGGCCTTCGATCTTCTCGCCAGCGTTCGCCCTGCTTTCCAATTCGGTCTCGACGGCCGCGAACCAGCTCTCGAACATCGAGCGCAGCGGCAGCAATCGCGCCAGGTGGCGAGTTTCGAGCATCTGCGGATGCTTGAACGAGGGATCGAACAGCCCTGTATCCACAGTGTCCATCACGTCCGACACGCGATCGGATTCGATGGGGTCGGTCAGGTCCGACCAGGCTTCGGCGTCGATGTCCTCGGCCATCTTCGCAAAGGCCGGGCAGTTCGACTTCACCTTGCAGAACTTGCAGGCTTTCTCGGACGGCGACAGCGGGGCGTTCAGGCGCCAGGCGTCATGCGCCGCAACCTTCACACGCTTGGCAAACTTCAGCAGGTCTTTGCGGCCGATTGTCCAGTACGAGAAGTTATCTAGGCGCGGCTGGTGGATGCCGATGTCGATTTCTTCGAAGTGATATTCCTCGTCCCACTCGTAGAAAACGCCCAGGGCGTACAGGAGCGCCTGACTGTTGTTCTCGGCATCGACCCATACGCCTTTGCCGTGCTTGTAGTCGCGGATGATCAGCTTACCTGGCTGGCACGCAAAGAAGTCGGCCGTGCCGCCCTGGTCCGGGATCGGCGTCAGGCGCGAAAAATAGACTTTCTTCTCAACGTAATGCTTGCCGGGTAGGTTGATCAGCCGATCGACCGATTCCTCAACGTGGTTGAGCATTTCACGGTCGATCTCAATCTCGAAGACCTGGTTGCCTTCCTGCACGCGCTCGACACGGCCGAGCATGTGGACCGGCTTCTCGCCGGTCTTCAGCCATTCCTCGTGGACGCTGTGCGCCACGGTGCCCTCGGCCGCTTCGAAACCGGCACTGTCCGGCGCAAGCAAATTCGGAATGAGCGAGCCTCGGCAATTCATCCACATGTGCGACCCACTCGGTGAGAAGATCGAGTGGGCAGCGTCGCGGTAGTGCTTGGCTATGAAGTTGAGCAGGAGCGATTCAAACATTGTCGGCTCGGTAGGCGTCGCGCCTATTGGTGGACCCGCTGTCGCCGCACGAGGGTCATTGACGACAGGGCGGCGGCACGCGCTCGGGGGCGGGGCTGTCGTCGCTGCTCGCTCTCGTGCTTCGCAGGTGGGAGGGGCAAGCGTTGCAACAGCGGGTCCACCAATAGGCGCCGGGCTTCGGCCCGGCTGCCTGTCACGGTCGATTACAGGTCGTCTTCTTCCTCACCCTCGTCGTCACCGCCGTTCAGCACCGCCTCGCAGGCCTTGATGAAGGCGTCGAACTGCTCGGGCTTCAGGTCGGCCAACTGCTCAGCACCGTGATCCTTGATCAATTGCTTGGCGACCTTGGCACCCTTCTCCGACTTCACCTTCACGGCAGCAGCCTTCACTTCCTCAGCGGTGTACTTGCTGACGGGCTGGCTGGCTTCGGCTTCGGACTTGGGCGGACGGCCGCGACGGGCCTGCTTGGCTTCGGGTTCGGCAGCTTCGGCGGGCTTGGACTCGGCAACCGACTTGCCGTTGCTGAGGGCTTCGATCAGACGGTTGATCGCTTCGGTGTTGGCTTGGATCGCTTGTTCGAGGCTCATAGATGCTCCGTAAAGGGAAGTAGGTTCGCGTTGGGTGTCAACGTGGAAGTGATTAGACAACAATTTGTTGTTGGCAGTCAAGTGATTCGGGACTAAAATTTGTAACAGCGCCACGCGATACTGGATATGCTGTACTATACACAAGTAAAGCCAAGTAATTTCCGTTGAAGGAAAATCAAATGCAAGGAATGAAAATCACATTTCCGGCGTGGATCGAGGGGCTGCCGAAGAAGGATCAGGCACGCGCTCGCGTGCGATTCATCCTGCGCCTGGCCGCTGTTCTCGCAACGCCGGAAGGTTCGATCAGTGTGCTGTCGCAACGGATCGGCATGCACAAGAACACGCTGAACACGATGATCGCAGCCGGTGCCATGGACAACGGTGTGCCGGTCCACATCATAAAGGCGATCGAGAAGGTGATCGGCGTCGGCGTCATTCCGCGCAGTGTGCTGAACCCTGAAGTCTACGGCGACATGTAGGCCCACCGGGCACCCAGGCCGGACGGCCATTGTTTCTTCCCCGGAGGACCGATGAATTCCGCCAAAACGAAAGGCTTCTTGGCGCAATATGGCGCCCTTTTGATTGACGCAGGTTACGACATCATCCCCATCAAGCGTGGCGAGAAGCGCCCGCTGTTCAAGGATTGGGAGAGCATCAGAGCCGACCGCTCCAAGCTCGACGAGTGGCTAAAGGACGGATACGGCCGTTGTGGTGTTGGTTTGATCACGGAACACACGCCCGCCGTTGACCTGGACATCCGGGACGAGGGCCTGGCGCAGCACATGGAAGAATGGGTCCATGCCAACGTCGGCATGGCGCCTGTGCGCGTGGGAGAAGCGCCAAAGCGGCTGCTGATGTTCCGCACCGACGAGCCGTTCTCGAAGATGTCGTCTCGCATCTTCATCGACGAGAAGGGTCGCAAGAACCAGGTCGAAATCCTGTGCGACGGCCAGCAGTTCGTGGCCTTCCACATCCACCCCGAGACGCAGCAACCCTTCCAATGGCTTTACAAAGACGGCCCGCACGTCACGCCACACGACGAACTGCCAACGCTCACGCCCGAACAGGCCCAGGCTATCATCGCCGAGTTCGAAGACCAGGCTGTACAGCGGCGTTGGGAAGAAAAGAGAAAATCGTCCGCCTCGCGTGAGATCGTGCGCACGCCAGTGCGTGATGTGTTCCTCGAAGACACGAGCAAAGTCGATATCAGCGACGAGGAACTGCACGCCAAGCTGTTGATGGTGCCGCCCCAGCCCGACTACGACGGCTGGCTACAAGTCGGCATGGCGCTCTACCACCAATACGACGGTGGCGATCGCGGCAAAGAACTCTGGCACATCTGGTCCGAGCAGGCATACCCGGACGAGTACGACGCGGACGAGATCGAGCAGAAGTGGTCCAAGGGCAATCTCTCGATCGACAACAAGGGTCGCGCCCCCATCACGGCTCGGCTGATCATCAAGCTGGCCAATGAGCACCAGGAAAGGCTCGCCACCGAGACGGTGGCCGAGTTCAACAAGGCGCTCGACGAGGCGACCACGCTGGCCAAGCTCAAGGAAGTCGCCAGCCGCATCAAGAAGACCGAACTCGACATACCGACCAGGGCAAGCCTGGTGGGTAAGCTGCAAAAGCAATTCAAGCTTGTCACGGGTCAAACGCTGGCCATCCGCGATGCGCGGGACATGCTGCGCTACGAGAACCCCGAGGTGCGCAACGTGCCGCACTGGCTGGAAGATTGGGTCTACGTGAGCGGCGAGGACAAGTTCTTCAACGTCAGGACCAAGGCGGTAATGACCGAGAAGGGGTTCAACTCGACCTTCTCACGCTTCCTGTTGACCAAGCAAGACGTGGCCGAGGGTCGCGCCCGGCCCGAGCGCTTGCCGTCTGACGTGGCGCTCAACCTGTACCAAATCCCGGTCGTATCGGCCCGGTTGTACATGCCTGGCGCCGACGACATCTTCACGATCAACAACACGAAATGCGCCAACACGTACACCGACCGCAACGTACCCGAGGTGCCCGAGAAGCCGACCAAACGTGACTTGCGCAACATCGAGCGGGTCAAGGCGCACTTCACGCACCTGTTCCCGGACGAGCGCGAGGCTCGTATCTTCCTGGACTACATCGCATACATCGTCCAGAACCCAGGCAAGCGGCCGGGCTGGGCTGTATTGATCCAGGGCACCGAGGGCGACGGCAAGACCTTCTTCGGCGTCATGCTTGGCGCTGTGCTCGGCTCGGACAACGTGCGCATGCTGAATGCGAAGACCGTTCAAGGCGACTTCAACGGCTGGGCCGAGGGCCAGCAGGTCGTGTTCGTCGAGGAAATCCGGCTGCACGGCCACAACCGCTATGACGTTCTGAACCAGATCAAGCCGCTGATCACAAACAGCGTCATCGAGATTCACCGCAAGGGGGTCGATCCCTACAACGTGCCCAACATGTCGTCCTACATCCTGGCGACGAACTACCGGGACGCCTTGCCGCTGAACGAGAACGATAGCCGGTACTTCGTGCTGTTCAGCCGCTTCCAGACCAAGCTGGCGCTCGATGCGTTCAAGGTGCAAAACCCCAGCTACTACGACGACCTGTACGCGGCGATCGAAGAATCGGCCGGCGCCATTCGCGGCTGGCTGCTTGAGCACGAGATCGGACCGGATTTCTCGGTCGGCAACCGCGCCCCCGAAAGCCGGGCCAAGAGGTACATGGCAATGCTCGCGAAGTCCGAAGAACAACAGGCCATCGAGGACGTGCTGGCCACCTCGCCCAGGTTCGACATTTCCCGCACGCTGCTGAGCGCCACCGACCTGGTGGAAATCCTCTACGACACCGGCGACGTGGAAATTCCGCAGACCCGCAAGCTCAACAAAATTCTGTCAGACATGGGTTTCACCTACCTGGGCAAGGTGAGGGTTGGCGGACGCTACCGGCGCTTCTGGTCGATGGTGCCCGACCAGTTCATCAAGGACGGTCAACTCGACACGGCGGCTGTCCGTGAGTACGCCGAAACGGACCTGTAGAAGCACGAAAAACACAAGGTCCGAAAGGTCCGAAACTTGGACCTGAGCAAGGTCCGAATAGCCCAAAAAGGTCCGAATAGCCCCGCCATCGCGGGGCTTTTTCTTGCCCGTCAGCCCGTTTCCGGCCAGTTGAGGGATTTTTTCAAGTGATTTTTCGGACCTTCGGCCTATTCGGACCTTATTTGGACCTTGATTTGGACCTTCTGTAACCCCTTGATTTTCCTATGTTTTCTTCTCTTTTTTCACTCAAGGTCCGAATAGGTCCGAATAAACACAGGTTAAGTAGAAGAAAAAAAATCAATGCGAAATTTTCTATAGACGGATAAACCCGAGATTCGGATCATTTCGGACCTTTCGGACCTGGCCGGCTGGCGGCGCCCCCGAAATTCGGACTGGCCGATCGCACTTTCCTGGACTTCCTGGGCGGTAATTCGTGGAATCGTGCAGGGCGAAGGTCCAAATCGGCGGGAAGGTCCGAAAAAAGGAGTCTGTCCCCAAAAAATCGGCAGAAAATTCTAAACCGCGGCTCTGCGCCCT
>Ga0065720_1018918_pt1 | contig 55968 bp, 30 predicted proteins | sample Thericmetagenome_FD_59107 | JGI IMG/M metagenome (GOLD analysis project Ga0065720, IMG submission 59107) | Thermophilic microbial communities from the Joint Bioenergy Institute, California, USA of rice/straw/compost enrichment - eDNA_2 v2... | ecosystem: Engineered > Solid waste > Grass >... | reverse complement strand
CCCGCGCTCTGGGGGAGGAGCTCCTTCAGCGGGTATCCCAGCCAATCTGGTCGGTGCCCTCCGCGCCTCAGGCCGCTCCATCGTCTCCTCGCAACAAGCAGTCATCCATGAGGGCCTTCTTGAAGAATTCCGACAAACCCTCGCCGAGCGCACAGTGGGCTGCAGCGTCGAGCAGCTCGAACAGATCTACCGCGAGCTGATGGACGTGATCTGGCACACGCGCCACGAGTGGAACCGCATGGCGGTTTTGAGCACGCTCACGTCTGTGTTTAATGATACCATTGAGGATATCCAGCTTGTGCAGGGCGAGTTGGTTGGTAGTGAGAAGAAGAAGGAGCATGAGCACAGAACGGCTGCGTTGATGGCTGCGGCTGCCAAGGCGGCTGAAGAGGCTGGTCAGGGGCTGGCGCAGTTGATGGAGAAGATGCAGGCACAGGGGCAGGTGCAGCAGAGCGATGGGAGTCAGGCGGATGTCGTGTTGGAGAGTGTGGAAGGGCTTGGTGGTGTTGCGGCAGTTGCTCCAGCCACAGCTGCTAGTGCAGGTGCTAGTGAGCAGGGTCGGGTTCAAGGTAAAGGTCAGAGCAGTCAGCGCCAGAGTAGTCAAGGCCAGAGCCAGGAACAGAGTCAAGGTCGGAGTCGCGGGAAGGATGACGAGCCGTGGGTGTATTTGAGAGGGGATATGGTGGCTTGATAAGGATTGGATTGATGATGATGATGGGATTGACTTTTCTAATGGGATGAACAGAAAGAGAAGGGTTTTACTTGTTTGTTGGAATGAAGATAACCAGAATTGGTTGAGGCGGATGGAGATAAAACGGTTTCGGTGCATAACTACTACATGGGATACTACCTACCTACTTACCGGCTTTTTACTTATTTGATGAAGGGCTGGGTGGACTCTTTATTCATGGTTCATACAGCATGTGTTTGTTATTATATCTCTTCCGAAGCTCTCGCGTTAGCAAATATCTCTCTGGGTTTTTCTTTCCAACCGATTTTTTTTTTCATTCATGCATGCCCTCCTCCCCGGAGCTATCTCGTCTTTATGCTCCTGGATTAAGCCCATCGTTTGCTTCGGTTTCGCTTTCGTCTTGTGCTGTTGGTCTGGTTGGTCCATGAGGATGAATTTACCTGGATCTTAGCTGTAGGGTAAAGGGCATGCGAGACGCGTGAAATGGGCACCGAAGCATGTATATCATATGGGTTTAGGGTCATAAAATGAATGAGTCTTCCATGAAGGTGTGATAGAAAGATGCATTTTCCAGTTTGGCATGAGTCCTGGAGTAGAAAATGAGGCATCGAGGCCTCCACTACACAAGACTGACAAGAGCATGACATTGTCTATGTAGCGAGATAGCGCAAAGGGCTCTTCTCCAGCACTATAGCTTACTCTGATCAACCTCAGCATCCATCGACCTTTATCTGATCCAGTTCCCAGAGCCAGTAGTCCCAGGTATCCCCACGATATGGGTTGGACTTTCGCGATTGTGGGGCTTCTGGCCCATACACCCTGATTTCACCTTCCGAGTCCTGTTCCCGTACAACTCCAACATCCTCGGCAGCCCCTTTTTTTCTCATCTGACAACTTGTTTCCCATAAGATCTTGCAATATCTCACTCATTCTAGCTGGATAATCATCGCGCCAGAACTTGATAATGTCCTTGTTTCTGGTGTTCCTCTATTTTGAACATGACAATTATCTGTTCTTCAAATTCTTCCATGAGCTTCCCCAGCAAGGAGAGCTCAAAAGCATATGCCTCATCGATGTTATCCTTGGTAAGGTGATGAGGTGATCCCATATGTCTAAATGTCCTATTGTCCAGCCTGCAACATTGGTGTGGTTTACTAAGTAATGAGTAGATAGGGAATTGCAAGGCCACAACATGATTGAGACTGGGGCATGTCCAAAGAGATTCACGAAATGAGGTAAAACTGTTATCATAAAATCTTATCAACGATTAATCAACTCCCTTGTTGAAAAGGCTGGATAATACGTTGTAGTCCTTTCCTAGCCCGCCTCAGGAGCAACTTGAAGGGAGTCCACCCTGTAAGGACACAAAAACATTGACAACTTTCAGTGTCCTGCATCTGTATCCCTCTCCTTAGAAGATAGTCCTTCCATTCTTTGTAGCTTTCGTGTGTACCTGATGGCCAAAAGTCCGTGTCGAACTCTCTGCACCTAGAAGGCAAGAAAGGGGTCGGTGTTTCGCGGTCTATCTTTAGTAACGTGTAGGGACCAACTAGCTTCTTGGTAGCGAAAGATGTTGACTCGAGAACTGGTAGCGATAGCAGGTCGACTCCATGCTAAGCCAGCTACCGTGCATATGCAGAAGAGTGCTCTGTGAAAACCATCCGAAGAATCTCATAGGGGACATTCTTCCTAGAGTCGTTGTCGTGAACGAACCGAATCTCTTGGAATCAAGAATGGAAGAAAGTTCTGCGAAATGCAGTGTCGACATCGTTTCGTATACCGTAGAGCCAGGAGGAGAAATCAAATGCTTTGGAAGGAACAGCTAGGAATCTGAACATCCTAACATGAGAGCAAGTGAGCCTGGTACCATAACCTCTTGTGGCTGCGGGCTTTTGACAGCCAAGAGAGAACGAGAAACTATTACAGAGTGAGTTCGAAGACCTAACAGGTCTATCTCCTCCCCAGATAGCGTGCTGAGTGCAATTTTTTTTTGATTTTTTCTCGACGTCTTTTAGGCGGTGCCCAAATGCTTCTTCGCATTGAACAGAGACTCTTCTCAGGAGATCAGGAAGACTCGGAATTTGGTGAGGTCCAAACTTTACGCTTGGCGGAATTGTCACTGCACACCCCCTATGCAGCAGAATTAGAGTGCTCACGGCACAGGAGCATCCTTGACACTCTTATTTATCAGATTGGCTTTTCATGATATAAAAAGTACAGTTTATGAAGAGGCAAAACAGTTTTCCATTCTGCTGCAACATGCCAAAAAAGCAGACGTACTGAGTCTCAAAGACACACCTTCAACAGCTCTGGTGGGATAGGCCAGAACTGAAATGCTTGATAAAGTCTTTCATGCACTAGCTATCGTAGGAAGGGTCCCGATAGGCAATAGTGCCATCGTCAGCACATGCAAGTACCGTTCCAGGGGCAGCGCCATCAATCAGTTCAGATGCTGTAACGATTGAATCCGGTACCGCTAGTCATTGTCGAGTAGGGATCTGTCGTCCGCTTACGACGGCCAAACGAAACAGCGAATGGAGATCTGTGCGTTAGGTGTTAAATCTTCGACATTCATGATTCCGATGTCTGCACTTTCTGTTTCGACGACCTTCAGAGTGGTTCATTAGGAAGCCGACCAGAAACATACTGTCCTACATGATCATAGTCATCCGTTGTCATTTTCAACGTATACACCTAGAAGTTGGGGATATCAAAAAAGGGGGAGCTAGGCATAGAAAGTATGGAGCTGGAAAAACAGATGGGAAGGGGGGTAAGTCAGTGTTTGACGACTCTAAACTATGATTTGCATGCACTAACAACAAGAACAAAAACTATCTATCTAAACAGATCAAGAGTTAACTTCCGCAAACCAAGTCCTCAACAATGCCGCCAACGCGCCAGGCAAATCCTCCAGATGATGGACAATTAAGTAATATGGGAACGGGAATGAGTCCAAGTACCGATGAATGACAGGGACGCCGTCCGGGCCGAACCGCGCCTCTTTGAGCTCGAGCACACTATGTCCCTTACGGCTGCGTGCATCGTCCATGACGATGAAGACCACCATGACACGCTGCTCCATCGCCTCGCGCAGCAGGGGCCGGAGTCGTGCGTGGTCGCGGCTCTGAACGAGACCATCAGACAGGATAAGAGCCAGCTGCCAGAGATCTTCACCGCCACGCGACGATGATGCCTGAATCAGACGCGCTTCACGGAAGTGATCGATTGTCCGGCGTAGCAGGAGAACCATGTCGGTACTGTCTTGGCGGAAGGTGAACTGCTGCAGGACGCGGGCACCAGCGTCTTGAGAGGTAAAGGGAGGATCAGTCAGGGCGTGTGCAACAAAGACGTCGGTGCCGAAGCCCATGACGCCGATTTGGCCAGCCTCGAGGACTGTGAGTGCACGGGCGACCATGACCAGAGACTCGAGAGCCAAGTTGCCGGCTGTCGAGCGGTTGTCGTCTGACATGGACGAGCTGTCGTCTACGCAAAGAAGAATCTGATAGGCACGCTTAGATGGGATGGCGCGGCGCATCCAGATCTTATCGCGCTTGTAGCTGGACGCGATGTACGGGATGATTTTCTTGATGTTTAGCCGCTTGCCTGTGCGGAAGGCGCCAGAGAGCTTGGTTGACTGGGTGGGCGTGAGAATGAGGCGGAGCTGAGATGAGAGAGATTGTGAGAGCGCCTGGGTTTTGGTTTGGAAGGTCGACCACATTTCAAGTGCCTCGCCGTAGTCACGGAGTGGCCGCTTTAACTGCTCGTCAGAGATGTGGGTGGCCAAAAGCTGCGAGGATGCTTCTTTGATCTGCTCATCTTCAAGATCTTCCTCAGATGTAGCCTTGGTCTGCGGGAGATCGTCCTTGTCATCCGTCTCATAAGCTCCCTTGCGCGTAGCAACGCCAGATCGCCCATCTTCACGGTCGTTCTTGGCAGCATCCTGCTGCCCAGCAGAGTCAACGTCCTCCATCTCCACATCACCTTGCTCCTCCTCCTCATCATCCTCTGGCATGATTTGGTCGCCAGTCTGCTCCATCTCGTTGTCGATGGCCATGACATCGTCCATCGGCTTAGCCTCCTCATTTGTTGCCGTCCCCAAGGCCTGGGTGTCTGCCTCTGCGTTCTCATCCTGGAGATGCTGGAACTCGGCCTTAGCCAGGTCCTCGGATGAGTTCTCGCTCTTCTTTTGATCTTGGTCCTCCGAAGCGGCTTGAATGTCCCGCTGATTGCGGTACCAGCGCTCCAACGCATCACCAAGTTTCTTGAAGGGTTGTGCGTCTTGCGATCGCCTGTCGTCCTCGGGCTTGTCGGCCTGGCCTTGGTCTTGATCCAGCTGGGAGAGCACACCTTGACCACCTGGAGCCTTATCCTCCTCAGCCGCCTGTTTGCCCAAAGCACCTTGTTCCCTCTGGCCAGTCTTGTTTTCACTGTCCTCATCCTGCATGTCGGCATCTTCTTCCTGAGCCTGACCGCCACCATTCTTGACCTCACTGGGAGCGGCATTTTCCTGGTCTATACTGGTTCCATCATCAGGAAGTGGCTGCTTCTTCTCATCGTTTCTTTCGTTCTCCTCATTCTCACCATCTTCCTCTTTCCCTTGCTCTTGTTCCTTCTCGTCCACCTCCATTTCTTCCTCTCTATCACCGGCTGCATCAATCTCCTCTTCCTCCTCAGCCTCTTCTTCAGCAATGTTCTCGTCCTTCTGGTGCTCCTCTTCGCGTTTGTCTTCTTCTCCCTCTTCCTCATCACCGCGCGGAACCTCTTCAGATACCTTTGGTTCCTCCTGATCTTCAGCCTTTTCAATATCCGACAGGTCGTCCAGATCATCTTCATCACTGTCACCCTCATCATCGATCTCGATATCCATATCCTCTGGAAGCTGGAGAGTATCCGTCTCTTGCGCAGTTGGATCCTGGTGAATCGGCTCTTCCCGCATGCCCTCCATCTCCTGGCCAGGCTCAGCTTCAGCATCTTCATCTCCAGCCTCGTCGGGAGGAGCATTTCCCTCATCATCTTGCGGTTCATCTCCCTTCTGCTGATCCTTCTTGTCCTTCTCCACAGCTGCACTCTGATCATCATCCTTCTTACCCTTCTCCTTATCACCGATCTGATCCTTCTCGGCCTCGTCCTCATCAGTGCCATCCCACATCTTCTCATCAACGGTAGTGGGGTCCAGATCGTCCACATCACCAGCCTGCTCATCCATCTCCTCCTCTTCCTCACCATCCTTATCCTTGCCATCCTTCTCGTCCTCATCTTCGCCAGACACGCTGCCAAGTTCGCCCTCAAGCTCATCCTCACCCATGTCGACGGCATCCTCGTTGTGTTCAATGTCTCCCTGAAGATTGTTGTTCGGGTCTTGTGCCAGTTCTGAAAGGTCCTCATCTGGTTTGATGTCCTTGCTGATATCCTCGGCACCCTCGCCCTCGCCCAAGCCAGTGCCGCTCTCCACTTGGCCGGTTTCTCCGGATTCCTCGTTGCTCTTCTCTTGTGGCGTACAGAAGCCCTGGCTCGCAATTTGCACGAAAGAGGCTGCCAGCTGGTAGCCCAGGCGGCAAGTCGTCCTATGAAGGTCGACAAACCGAGAAAGATTGTGTGAGCAAACTGACAGATACTGAGAGAGAATTGGATAGACAAGACGCAGGAGGGCTGTTGCTGTGTCTTGATCCGTGGTGAGAGCCCTCAGGCGGCCGAAGAGCGATTCGACTTCCTGAGTAATCCTAGTCATGCGAAGAGCGTCGATGGACTGCTGCAGGCTGTCGCTGTATTGGATGAGCCAACCGGCGTCTTCAGTTGTAGTTGGGAGACTTTTGGCGGCCTTGCGGAAATTCTGCAACGCAACTAGGACCTTGCTGGAGAGCGTTAGTGCTGCAGCGGCAAAGTTGTCGATACTCTCGCTCTCATGGATGCCATCAATAACTTCCGTCGTCTGGATGCTGGTCCAGAGCTGAATCTGCTGCATGACGAAGGCCAGGTCGGGCCGGTTGCGCGCAATGTTATTTAAGCCATTTCGAAGGACCTCAAGCTCTTTCTCAACATCTTTGCGAAGCTCATCGCCGGGAACTGAACCAAACCCATCAGGGAGTCGCGGCAGATTATCCTGCGCAGCATCCAATTTCGCGAACGTCTCAGCCCACCCATCGAGTCTCTTGCGTACATCGCTATTGTCGATGCCGCCATGCTTGGAATGAACGTCCACAAGGTAAATGCCCAACCTGAGGATCTGCACAAGCCAGCGGACTACCTGCGCGTGGTTCGTTGGGCGCTTTTCAGCCTTGAACAGCCCGGCACCAGCGGTCGACAGTTCCTTGACGAAGTCAACAACAGCGTGGAGGTTGCGCTCTGCTTGAGACGCACGCGCCAAGAATTGCCGTTGGCGGAACATGACGTGTAGAACGCCCTCGAGGTATCCAATGCTGCGGTTCACGACTTCGCGGTTGAGGTCATCAGAGTGCTCCAGTGATGCGTGACGGAACCGTGGGGCCAGGTCGAGCATCTTGTGGTAGTAGTACTCGGTAGCGTCGAGCGCAGCGCAGCCTGGCTGCGACACCAGCCCAGAGTCAACGAGAACCACAGCAGTTGAACCTTGTTTCGCAAGAACGTTGGTGCCCAAGTTGCGGCTGAAACCCATCGCACGGAGAGTCTTAAGAGTGTCGCTGTAGAGAGCAACCTTGCGAGTCTTGAGATGACGGACAAGCTCCTTGTTCTCATCTGTCAACTCGCTTGGGGTTTCCTTTCTCAGTGAGGCGATAGATGAGACCAGGTCGGAGACGTAAGTGTCCAGGGTCTCAGCGGCATTGATGGCAACAGCAGGAACAGTACCATACTTAGCGATGGCCTTTAGGACGACAGGCAGGTTGGATATCCGGGTCCAGTGCGGATGGCTCTGGATGCCAGGGAGAGTCTGTTGACAGACTGAGATGGCTTTCTGGTCGCCAGGGATTGCAGCCACCGTCATCTTCACACCCGATCCTTCGGTGCTAACGCTAGAGTAGTCTTCTTCCGGAAGCCCCTGATCGGTAATGCACTTGATAGGTTGCTCCAACACGGCACGGAACTTTCGCACAATCTTGAACAGCTTCGCGTGAGACTTCCGTGCACTGTCCCTGAGAGCCTCGATGTTCTTGTCACGCCATTTGGACATTAATAATACGTCCTTCATGCTCCTATCCAATGGCTCTCGACCGGCGCTGATAAACCCGCGAACCTTGTTTTGATACCGGCCGTAGTAAACGATGAAGTTGGCAACGGCATCACGAACGACGGTTAGAGCAGGCTCATCCACAACAAGAAGATCGAGCTGGTTCTTGAGCTGTTGCAGAAGGCACAGCCGCGCAGCAAACTGACCGACGGTGGCACCCGTGAAGTAGGATTCTAGGATACCCAAGAGCTCAACAGTATGCTCTTTAAGGTCCAGACCCTGCTGTAGGATGGCGCACGGCTTCAAAATGACGGCACCGTAAGCGATGAACCACCATGACTTGGCGTCTTCGTAGTGCTTCTTTATCTCGTCATCGAGCAAACGTGACCAGCTCGACAACTCGAGACGTCGCCAGTGGCAGATAATATCGCGGAGCTTCTCGTACAGAGGAATCGCCTTGTGCTCCCTCGTGGCCCAGCCACCTTCGTGCCACTCGTAGACATGAGCATACAAACGCTCAATAGCGGTGATGACGCGTGCCAGGGGGTCGTCGATGGCCATGTCCAGAAGAATCTTGTCACATGCTTGGACAACATCGGCGAGGGTCTGGTGATGGCCAATCTCGTCGATGCCCTGCAGCTCGAGGAAGCGCATCTTGATGGCGCTGACGAGGCTCAACACCTTGCGGACTTCGGCAAGGTTCGGATCGGTGTAGAAGTTGTATGTTGACGACTCACCAGGCTGGTTAGCCTCAGAATTGAAGGCCTTGACTTGCTCGTCGAAGACCAGGAAGGCAGCTGGGAGGAGCACGCGATCTAACTCCGGCTCCGCAATGGCCAAGTCACGCTTCTCCCGGATAAACCGACGAGCGACCTTCGCGACCAGCTCTCGCATACTTTGCTGAGGCTCCTGCAACTGCAGGAAGATCTTTTCGTGCGCCTCAGCCAACAACACTGAGAGCTCGCGACTACCGTGCCGGGGTTTCTTCTTGGGTCTGGTCACGCCATCTTCATCCGGCGTATAATCCGGGAAAAGCTGGTCAAACTCTTCCTGGTCGAACTCTTCCTGGTCCTCAAAGCTGCCCTTAAACCTGTACAAACTAGTCTTGGCCTGTTCGGCCTTCCGATCGGCCTCGAGCTTCTTCGACCATTCCTCGTGAAACGCGGCCAGTGACTCGTGCAGCATGCGACGCAAGGAAACAGGAAGCTTATCGCGTCCTTCGACAGCTGCAATGGTTTGCACGAGTGCCAGGAACTCGAGTGTGCGGACTGGCATCGTCTCCCCAGCAGTTTGGGCCTTCCATACATTGCCGCCTAGGAAAGGAGTAACACCAACTAAAGCGCCGTAATCGCCCTCTTCAGACTGCTGGGGCTTGGTTCCAAGTCCGCGGCCAAGAGACAAGCCGAACCTCAAGCAGCGCAAGAAGCTCACCAAAGGCATCGTCATGTCCTGGTAGGCACCGAACCGTGTGGACAGGCGCCCAATCAGCAAGACTACATTTTGCTCAACGAGTGCCAATTCTTCAGCAGCATCGCCTGCTGTCTCGGCGACAAACGAGCGCAGATGTGTTGCGGCAACATCATTATTGATCAGAGCGCTCAGCACATTGTTGAACTCGCTCTGCAGGCCACGAAGTTCGCTACCGTCAGGACGATAGATTTGTTGCACGGTAGGTGGCTCACCCAAGCCCTGAGCTTCCTCAGCCAGGATCTTGGCGCGCAGGCTGGTAGTGCGCTGACCAGTAAAGGAGAACTCGAAAGCTTCGAGAGAAGCAATCTGTTGCTGCAGGCTGTCGTACAGCTCTTGGTGCTCCTCGGCCTCGGTCTGAGCCCGGTGATGCGGGTCAAAGATCTTATCTGGTACGAAGAGTTCCACACAGCCGAGAGCGAAGCGCACCCAAGCGACCGAAGTCGACGCCGAGCGCGGCTGGAAGCCCCGTGCCGATGCGGCAAGCGCGAGGAAAGCCTTTGCAAAGTGTTTCTCGAAGATAACACTCAGATGCTGGGGCACTTCCTGAGGAAGCTGAAGTGAGCTGCTTTGCGTAAGCCATGATTCAAGGGTTGAGTGGGAGAGCGGGCTATCGTCATGTTTATTGTTAAGGATGTGATGATAGATCGCAGCAGCCTGGCCCTTGAATAATTCGCCATGAGCACACAGTACCTGGTCTAGCAGCTTAAGCAACAGCTTCTCGGCCTTAATCAAAGGATCAGTAGAAAGAGCCTCAGAGGCGCCAGCCAATACCCGACCCATGATGGGCATCTCCACTTCCAAGGAACGTAGTTCATGCAGGCTTGCCGACGAGGCTGCATCATATCGAAGGAGTAGCGACTTGGACAGTGTGCCCTCCCAAGGATGAACATCATTGGTATCCTGGGCGAGGATGTAGTCGACCGCTTGCAGAGGCGTCCGCTTCAGGCACTGTAGACGCATCAGGGTGACGGTTGGGAGGTTTGAAAGGACGTCGACATCTGATGAGCCTTGCTGTAGGGTAGCTTCTTGGGAGACCTGATGCAAAACGAGAGCCTGCCTCAAACCCTCGAAGCTGGAGGCGAAGAAGGGCTGGTGTGGACTCGAATGCTCGCCGATCTTTTGCTCCAAGGCTGTGATCTCTGACTGCAGGTCCTTGACTAGCTCACCAGCAGTTCCTTTGCCAGTCCGAACAAAGGCGTAGACGCGGGCCATGGAGTCTTGAACAGTACGCAGGGTGGAGATGTTAACGTCAACCAGCCAGCGAAGAGCATCGAAACGGTCTGCGAGACGTTCCAGCTCAGCAACCTGCTCCAACGTCTGCAGATCAGGGATCGGATCCGGTCGTAGCTGGTGCCAAAGAACCTCCATACTAAGACCAGTCGACAGCTTGAAGCCAACGACGAAATCTCGCTCCAAGAATCCGACCAGCATGGTGAGAAGCTTTTGATCACTGTCTTGCCCTTGGAGAGCGGATATGCATTGGGCGAGGAGCTTCAACCCTTGAGTGAGATGGGCCTGGAAACGCGCCTCCTCGAAAGACGATGCGATAAGTGCCCTGAACGTACGCTTCCAGAACAGCAGTAGACGTCTCAATACCGCGCTGCGTAACTTCCAAGAACCACCTGGCTCACTCGTCTCACATACAAACGCCCTGACCGCCCGGAGTGCTGACGTAAGGAACCGCACAGCATTGACGGTCGAGTCCTTTGACAGCGAGGCAACCTTGTCTGCGACCCAGGACCTCTGTAGACGGTTAAGAGACGATGGCTTGCTGACATTGACTCTGGCAAGCTGCGCTTCCATGGCCGTCTCGGAACGCAGAATGTCAAGAAAGAACTCGTAGCAGCTGGCAAGCCAAAATGCCGCGCCTTCACGGCCGTGCTCCAAGAGCTGGATTATTGGAGAGTTGATAAGCGGGTGCAACGGCATCAACATCCGTTCAGGCGAGGCCGCATAAAGATTAGCGATAGCCTGTCTCAGAGAAGCGGCATCTTCAGAGTGGATGTAAGCCGTAAGTTGGCCGAGATACTCGAGGGCGGCAGGAGATCGCAACAATGAGGGAGCAGAATGAGAGAAGCCATCGCGGGCCGCCTGCGCGTAGGCATTAAGCCGGTTGGTGTCATTGAGGGACAACACATCAAAAGCCAGAGAGACAAGCTGCCTATCCTCCGAACCTTGTTGCTCTAGGATCTTAGCAGCAGCATGGAACCTCTGCAAGCTTCCCTCGACAGGAACAGATGACGTGCGCCCAGCAACGGAGATGGACGCGGTTGGTAAAGGCTCCAGATAAATCTCGATCGAACGGTTCCTCATAGCGCGTGAAAGCTCGCCATACCGGGGATCGACGGTCAGGAATATCCTGAATTCTGGGTGTGGCTTGATGATCCTCGGTTCTCCACCAGGACCGCTGTGCTCATTGATGCTGAGGATTCCGTTGGGCCTCTCGAGCAATGAGTTAAGCCGGTCAAGGACGGACGCGCTGCACAAGTTCGCGTTGTCCAGGACCAGCCAGGCACCTGTCTCAACTGCGCGCACAATGACGCCGTCAAGCCACTCAAACCGGGGGTTCTCCAGGGTCAAAGGCTTCCTGAGAGCTTCTCCCGCCTCGGCAAGATGATTGGCAAGAGCAGCAGAGATGGAGGGACTAACTCTCAAAGTCTCAACCAGAGGAAGGAGAAGCTCATATTCGTGTGCTTCACCGGTCAGGGAGTGCAGCGAAGCCATCAGGTCTACAGCAGCATCCGAGACGGGATTGGGAAGGGTGCCGAGAATCTCGTCGCGAAGCGCCTGCTCGAGTTTTGACAGACTGACCTGGAGGTCACGATGAGGGTCTGCCTGCTCGAAGCCTCCAATGAGGTCCATGGCATCCACATCGGCGTTAAGAGGGAAGATAACGAGAGATTTGCCAGCAAGGGCCGCAACATATGCTAACAAAGCCGACTTGCCGCTGCCAGAAGGACCAACAAGAATACAAGGGAGGTCCTGTTGGACAGCGATCATGAGTGATTCGATCTCCTTAAGTCTTGGCACCGGATTGATGCTGGGGAATGGTGTCGGCTGAGACAGCGGGTCCCTCTTCAGGCTTGCTAGCCCGACCTGACCATAATAGGGGTTAATATCATGGTACAGGCCATGATCCTCCGGCTCACGACCAAACACTTCAGCAAACAGCCTATTAACCTGTTGTCTGTCCTTTTCCGACCTGAAGCGTTGTCGAATAATGATATCAAGGTAATCATCTGGCTTACGACCAGACAACAAAGCATCCTGGGAAGTCAATAGGTCACCCCAGCGAAGCGTGTCTCGAAGGTTAAACTCCCAAGGAGCACCCAAAGCACCGAACGATCTCCTTGTAACGACCTCGTCATCGAGCCTTGACATGAACTCGATGAGTTGATGTTGAGTCTCAGTGCCAATCTGGTCGAACTTCCTAGCCATGACCTGAAGAAGGTCTTGCTTGGAGAAAACATCCGCATACACGACGATGAAACGGTTGACGAATGAACTGGGAAGACCTTTGCGACCACCTCCCTGATGATGAGGGTTTTGGGCGGCGAAAAGCCTGAAATCTGGATGCCGTTTGAACACTTGATCCAGCTCAGCGATATATACCTCTCCACGGTGGTCAAGACAGGCATTGAGACCCTCAAGAACGGTTTGAGAGGCTAAATTCATTTCCTAGAGCATATCGATCAGCAACTGCGAGTTGAAACGAATGGAAACGACAACACAACTTACATCAAGCAGAACCCATTCACCCTTCTGCATGGCCTCCAAGAATGGAGCATTCTGCCACTTGAAATTTCCAGCCTCAGCACCCTCGACAGGAACATCTGTGCCAAACAGATCCATGAGATCCGTCTGATCCGACAGATTGATGCGCGTAAGCGGCCGCCCGCAGGCACGAGCTAGCGCCGTAATCAGAGTGGTCTTGCCCACGCCTGGGTTACCCTCAAGAAGGATCGGTTTGGTCCCCTGCAAGGCACGGATAACACGCATGGCGTTCATCTTCGTGGTGGGAACAGTAAACTCATGGCCAGGGTCGATAACTCCACCGGCCATGGACCGGTCAATGCTGAAGTCGCCGATGGTGAGCAGCTTCTCATTGATGGTAACCTGTGGCTCTTGGAAGTACAACTTGGCAAAATCGACGCCCCCGCACAGCGAACTGAGCTGGTCGAGACACATCTGGCGGTGGGTGGCCATTTCGCGCGGGTCAACGGCGACCAGGGCAGAAGGATTGGCACCAATAGTGTCGATAAAGACCATAGAGGCACCATGCAGCAGAGCGAGTTCAACAGATGAAAAGCGGCAGTTGTTCATAAATTCGACCCACGCAAGGATGTCGCGGACCGAGAAGGCTGTGGTAGACGACGGCCGGAATGTTTTGCCGAACCAAGAGGCAAACTCGACGATGATGCGCGAGACGGGCTTTGCACCCTTCTTGCTAGGACGCTGCTGCTTGAACCTGGAGTCGAGCTTGGAGACAACAATGTCGTGGACGTCTTCAACGTCAGTGAAGGACGGAACCCAAATCTCGGTGAAACGGTTCCGGAGAGCCGGAGAGAGCTCCTTCTTGCCAAAGTCACCACCAGGGTTCATGGTGGCGAAAAACTGGAAGCCCTCAGCGGCTTGGACGAAGGAGTCTGTGATGCCCTTCTCGGCAAGGAGGAGGCTGCGGTGAGGCTCGAGCACAGAGTTGAGACGTTCAAGGACTGAGTCATCGGCAAGCGAAATCTCGTCGAGCAAGAAATAACTCCCCTCCTTCATGGCATGAACCAGGCTGCCATCACACCACTCGAACAACGCCCTGCTTCGGGTTGTACTAGCTTGGATCCTGGCCTTCAGGCTTTCGGGAAGTTTTGCAAGATCCTCGGGTGCCAGGGTACGGTACCACTCTTGAAGACTCTCAAGTGAGTCGTTTTCCTTACCGAGCATAGCGGCAGCTTCTTGGAGATCCCTATGGAGCGCATCCAGGATCGCACCGCGGTTTCTCACGGGTCTTTGAGAGCCGATGAGGTCACCAGTTTCTGTATTCTGGTGAGCGTTGACAATGTGCAGAGGTTTCTTCTCGAATTCCGCAAGAAGTTGGCAGACGGTGGTCTTGCCGCAGCCGGTCTCTCCAACCAGCAGCACGGGCTCATTGTTTTTGATGGCGCGCTTGACCAGGACATACAGGCGGCGCATCGCCCGGGTCCAGATGACACCCTGGCTATTCCTAGCCTTGACGTTGCTGAACTCACGAGCGGTCTCAAAGTCGTAGAGACGGTCCACGTCAATCTTGACCTTGAAGACCTCCTCAATGACCTTCTTGACTTCTTCTCGTTCCTCTGGCTTGCGGACCCTTTCGGCAAGCAGCATAAAGCCATGCTCCGCAATTTCCTGGCGGGTATCGGCCTCTCTCAGAGCCCATCGGAAAAGATCTCTGAGAGTCGCGAAGCTGTTCTTCTGCTCGAATACACGGCTCTCCTGGCGAAGACGGGTGAGCTGCTTGTAGACGGCAACGATACGACGGCAATCCGGTGGAGAGGTGTTACGACTCCGCTTTTGCAGGATCGTCTCCAGCTCGCTCTCGGGAATGTCGTCAAAATGCAGCTCAAGGAAACGATTGCGGAACGCACGAGAGAGGACCTTGCGACCACCATACAGACCGGGGGGATTCTGGGTGGCAAACAGGCAGAAATTCTCGTGTGGGCGCACGATTTCCTGTGTCTCGGGGATCAGAAGCTCGCGATTATCGTCGAGAAGACGGTTGAGGGCTTCCAAGACATCGGTAGGTGCCAAGTTCAGCTCATCGAGCACAATCCATGATCCTTCCCGCATAGCCTGGACCAGCAGGCCTTCCTGGAACTTGAGCTTGCCCTCTGAGTCTGATACGTAGGTGCCAAGATACTCCTGGAGATCGGTATGCTCGTGGTTGTTGATGCGAACGAACTTGTTTCCAGTGTAGTTGGCCAAGTACTCGATCATACTAGTTTTACCCGCCGATGTTGGACCCTGGATCAGAATCGGGTATCTGCGGGTCGACGTTGCGCGGACCAAGTTCAATAGATTCCTCTCAACGTAGGGCGTGATGATATAGTCTTCCCGTTCTTTTGGCTCCTCATTGCCCTGGAGAAGCCAGTATTGGTGGTCCTTGTTCCTGTTTCTGAATATCACATAACGCTTCCCGTCGGCGGGTTTCTTGGGAGGTTGGGTAAGGATGCCAGGACGCTTCAGCAAATGCTGGTGGATCAGGGGCATGACCGCACGCTCTGATTCTTCACTCAGCAGTGTTGTGAAGCACATACAAAAACCCTCGTAAAGAGCCCGCTCCAAGCCATAGAAAGGCGCAACATCATTAGCGTATGTCAAGACGCGGGTCAGGGTGCGCAAGCTGAAGTGAGGCACTTCATTCGCCTGGTCGACCAGGGTTTTAGCCTCCGCCCGCCTTTTGATCTCGAGGTATAGGTCTGCAACATCGTCGGCCAGCCGATCTATGTTGCTGTTATTCCCTTTCAAATATGTCTTGATGATGGTAAGAAGATCCTTCTTGTCACGATCCGGACTAGAAACGTAGATCTCTGTGAAGCGAGACCGCAAGCCGAGCGGGAGGTCGCGCTTGCCCACATCGGTCGCTGGATTCATGGCACCGAACACCCGGAAATTGGGATGTGCCTGTATCCTCTCAATCTCGCCCGTCTCAGAAAGGAGAAGAGATGGATTTGGCTGGAAGAGCCCAGATATGCTCTCAAGAGTGTCTGGAGATGCTAAGTTGATTTCATCCAGAAGAACCCAGTCACCATTGCGGGCGGCCTTGACAATCTTGCCTTCAACAAAGGCGAAGGCGAAGCCAGCCGAGCCACTAGCGAGCTGCCGGTCGAACTGATCGAGGCTCTGAGAGAACTGCTCCCACCGTGGTTTGAGATCCAACAGGCGTTGTAGCTTGGAAGATTCAGTCTTGCGACGCTTGGCCGGTTGGCCATCACCGTTCTCTGTCACAGACCGAGCCTTTGCGCCAGCCTCAAGCTTGGCCAGGATCGCTTCAAACATCTTAGGGGCTTTCCTCCATTCCTTTGAGATCTCCTTCCAGCGGCCCTTGGCGAACCGCTTGTTGATCCGGTCCAGGTATTCCTTATTCTTCTCCATAGAGACGCCGGTCTTCTCGAGGAGCTCCTCGAACTCTTCTTTAAGCGGCATTGCCAAGCTCTGTGGACTCACAGGCTTAAACCCACCCAAGAGGTCGCTGGCCTCACTTTGTTGTGACAGGTTGACGGCCACAAGCTGGTGTCCCAGAGAATCTGCCAGCTGCTGCACCACCGTCGTCTTGCCAATACCGGTCTCACCGACCAGCAGAACTGGCTCTCGTTGCTTAACAGCGATGGCGATCTGCTCAAGTAGACGCTTCGCATGGACTGTTGTGGCAAAGGGTCTCCTTGACTTGGCAGCCCGACTGGAGCGCTTCTGCTTGATAAATGAGGCGCGTCCGATGGTCAACCTGGACTCGGTATCCTCCAGCTCCGGGACGTAACTTGTGAGGTAATGTTGAACCCTCTCAGAGGAAAGATGCATCTCCTTGGCAATTGCAGTGATCAAGATACTTCGAGATGAAGGCTCATGCAAGTGACTAGCAAAGCAGTCGACGGCCTCAAGGAACATGCGATCCCGTGTGGTGTCAGTGATGGGTTCTTCGCCGGTTTTACATCCAGCAGCGCGCAAAATACCATCCAATCGACTGCACCATTTCAGGAGGTCCCTAGTGCCGATGGGTCGATCCAAAGCCGTCCGGCCAAGGGCAAGACGAGTTGACCCGCTCGTGCAAGCAACGAGTTGATCGAAAACCGCAAGTATCCCTGAAGTGTATTTGTGTAGCAGAGGATACCTCCCGTTAATTACCTCCACTAGATCCTCACGGGGGAGAGCCTTGACGTGCATCAAATGCCAAAGGCGTAGCCCAATCATGTTTGGCAAATTCTCCCGGTCATTTATCCCGAGCAAAGTGCGGACAGTCGCAAACAGGCGAAAACCGGCGGCAGCCTGGATGCGCTCTCCACGGCCAGGTATCAGGAGCTCACTGCGCTCAATCAGGGGCAACAGAGTGCTCATGACTTCAGTGGGCGCTCGGTCAAGATCTTCAATCAGGACCCATCGTCCTTCTCTAACAGCGGTGGTTAAGACACCAGGGCGCCATGTGAAGGAGCCGGGCTTGGTGTCAGTCGTATACAAGCCAAGCAACATCTTAGCATCGGTCTGCTCGTTGAGATGCAGCGTCACAAGCTCTTTCTGCTTTCCTAGCTCCCTCGCTACTTCATGGACCAAGGACGTTTTACCGGCGCCGGACAGACCATGCAACAGGATAGGGCCTGGTTGTTGCAATATGCGGGCAAGGTTCTCGAGGTTTTCCACGGTTGTTGGAGTGAGAGCGAGCGTGCTAGGGGTGTTTACAGGGCCCAAAGGGCGCGGCAGGACTGTGTTGCCATACTTGACAACAAGAGGGGTGAGATGCTGTACCGGGACAGATGGCGGGACAGAGTTGGATGACGGGGCTTGTTGAAGACTATCTCGAAGGCGGAGGACTTCTTGATGCCGGGCGTCCTCATACAGAGTTAAGAACGCGTAATCGGCTGCCCTGCCATCCAGATCCGCAACGAGACTGGTGTCCTTAGGGATATATCTTGATACCAGCGCCTCGACCTTCTGGTCTGAGGCATCATGGAACTGACAAAAAACTCGAATGGAGAGATATCTCACGGTAGGGAGTTGGTGCTGGAAAAGGGACTGCAATTGAGACGGTCTTGAGAGGGGCGAGAACGTGCGCTTATCAAAGGTGTTGAGCCTCCACAGCGCCAACAGGACAACAGGGAGATCTTGATCTGAGAAGGCAGCCAGATCTAGGGGGCCGAGTCGCGACACTCTTCTCCCTGCACTCTCGGTCCCCTGTCCCTGAGATTGAGCCTGCCCTGAAGTAGGCTCCGGCCGTTGTCCCTGACTCGGCCCTTGAAGATGAGATATGAGGAAGACTGAGAGAGACGGAGAGAAAGGTAGGATGCGAGCAAACGATGCGAGAACTCTCACATCGAGTCGGGGATGTGACAAGACCCATCGCGCGCAGACATCTGCAAAGACGGATTCGAAATGGGCAAAAATCCTGTCGGTAACGGCGGGAATAAGAGATGCGTTCGCGACAGCATCTAGGAGTTGAGTTGACTGATCATCACGGATCACATCCGTGAGTTCGCGCGGCAGAAACTGAAGAGCTGCCGCGTCGCCGAGCAGAGACACCCTCTGCCGGGTAACGTCGATTGTGGCCATCTTGAAGAGTTGGGATGGCTCAATGTCAAATTGGGGGTGTTAGATGGTAAAGTTCATCTTGTAAGTCGAAACTCATATGAACCGACCTTGAGTTCCCATCTCAACTTTTTTTTTTTCTTTTCTTGAAATTCAAGGTGGGGCAATCGAACGCCTGCAGTGCGGTTGCATCAGTGAGGGGACAAGGGACCAGGGGTCTGGAACGAGACCCTGTCAGCCCAAGAGCTCCACCTCGGCCACAGTGTGGTGCGCAGAACTCGGATTTATTTTGCTCCATTCTCCAGACTTCGTCCCGCCCGCAAGTCTTGGCGCCGTGCCAGCCCACCCGAGCACAGCGGCCAATCAGGCGCGGGCCGGTAGACTTTTCGAACGAACGACGGCCGAAAAACTCTCCGGAAATCAACGACGCCAGCAGAGTCCAGAAACCCCATCGCGACGTCTCAAGGTCCTCTACCCACAGCCCAATAGGCCCGAACACCATCTCCCGCCCTCCCCAGACAGATCTACCCGTCTCCCAGTCGCCATGTCGCTGTCCTGCCGGTATGCGGCCCAGTGCTGCGCCCGCCAGCTCCGGGTTGCCCCCCTTCGTGCTTCGAGCTCTTTCCTTCTCCAGCAGCAGCAACGCGTGGCGCGGAGGTGCAACTCGACCGAGGCTGCTGCTCCTAGCAACCCTAAGATCGCCGCAATCGTCGATCAGATCAGCCAATTGACCCTGTTGGAGACGGCAGACCTTGTTGCCAGCCTCAAGGTGCGCGAGATCCACCGTTCACCCCATTGTGGGCTCGAACTGGCCAAGAATGAGATGCTTGGATGATGTAGCCATCGAACTAACATGTGCCCCCGTTCCCTTGAACACAGGCTCGCCTGAACATTCCCGACCTGCCGGTGGGCGGCTTTGCTGTCGCTGCCCCTGCTCAGGGCGCCGGTGGTGCTGCCGCTGCTCCGGCCGCTGAGGAGGCAGAGGAGGCGCCAGCGGCTCAGGAGAAGACTCTGTTCACCCTCAAGCTCCAGTCATTCGACGCTGCGGCCAAGCCCAAGATCATCAAGGAAGTCAAGAACCTGCTGGGTCTCAGCTTAGTAGATTCCAAGAAGTTCGTCGAGAGCGCGCCCAAGACCATGAAGGAGTCTGTGCCGAAGGAGGAGGCTGAGAAGATCGTCGCGATGATGAAGGAGCTCGGTGCCGTTGTAGTGATGGAGTAACACTGGCCACCACTCTGTCTTTCGAGCATCTTATTGTTTGGTTCGGGTCTTCATGGGGAAGCGCTGTGCGATGGATGGCTTGGCGTTTTGCTTGCTGGCTACCTGGTGGGATGGACAGATAGACGCAGGCAGGAGGACCAAAGGTCAGGCCGGGTTTGACTGGGATCTATCACGGTTCTCCGCTGCATGTATAAAAGAGCATGTAACATTATAGGCAACTTGAGATATACCAGCCAACTCTCCGCATCGATGTGTATGATAACTTGTGTACATGAGTCCTATTGCGAACTTAGCAAAGAAGATGGTCAATGACTCGTTAAGATCCCAGACCCTGAACGCCCAAAATAAAACCCCTATTTTCACGCGGTTTCCTCCAGAGCCAGAGCAACCGTGTAAAACGCCAAACCATGCAGAATTATCAATCGCCTATCGGCCGCTGAATTATTCCTTTTTAAGAATAGGTCCCATTTCTCTCTGCTTCCCTCTGATGCACACATTTAGCTGCTTTCAATTGGCTCTTCCACTCGGCATACTCCTCCTCACCCATGCGGTGGTCATCCTCACCCAGATCACTCGTCTCTTCCCATAGCTTCTGCAGTTCAGCATCCTCTCCGGGAGGAATAGCCCAGATATTTTCACGTTGTCGTTTGTGGCGCTCGCGATCTTCTTCGATGCGTTGCTCGATCTGCCTCTTGTCGAGCTTCGGCGGGCCACGATGGTGTGCGCCTCGCCTGTGATGATGATGATGTGATGAATGACCGTGGCTGCGGGATGAAGCGCCATTTTCATCGCTGGCCTCCGGTGGAGAAGAGAGGAGGTTGATATCTTGGGCTGAGGCATCGCGCTCTTTGAGAACCTCTTCAATCTGGGACACGACTTGGGCATCCAGGAAGGACTTGCTTTGAAGTGCATGAAGCACCTGTGAAAAAGTCAGCTCTGCGTTAAGTCTTCGATTCGACTGACACCTAAGTGAGAAACCTCTTACCTTTCGGACAACCTTGATATTGGCTGCACCAGACCCATCATCTGGAGCGACAGCATCCACGACACGGATAATGTCGCGTTGCATCATGCCGACATATTCATGATGGCCGTCCCTGTGAGCCATGTCGAGGAAGTGCTCGATGAAATACATGATATTGGCTCTCATATTCATATTGTTCTATTTGATTTAAAATGTCAGCTCAGTTTGATTCTAAAGGCTAAGCATTACGATGGCCATTGTCCCAGATGAGAGGCTGGAGTATAGTCAAGTACCTACCCTCTCAAGCTGTTCCAAGATGCACGAGTGCAAATCCTCAGCCATATCTCGATACTTCAAGGCATACTGGGCAGCCTTCTGCGCCGATGTCACCGATGCATTAAGCTGGCGCAAATGGTGGGTGAAGCGCATGCGCACTTCGAAGGGATCCGCCATTTTGATGAAAGTAATGGGTTTGTCTGAGGCTAAAGATTTGTTGTGGTTGCGATTTCTGGTGTTTTATAACTGTGCTCTGGACGAGAAGCCGTATTGGAGGGAATGTCATTCTGCCTTGTATCCTTGGTCATCTATTTCACACCTAGAGTGTGCTATGGCTGCCGGCCTCAAGCATTCTTTAGCAATTGAGATTTGATCAGCAGTTGATGGACGTGACCCGGGTTCTTGAACCACAAGGTTCACTGCCGGCAAAGCTATTTGTCACCGCGCTGTTCGAGGCTGGAGGTTAACAACCTGGGCTTGGCTTGCTGGCCCACAAATGGCGCTAGTATTCATCAGGAAGGCGGTGAGAATGATATAGCGGGGTGTCCCAGGGGGCATATGGTGGCAAGTCGATGTTACCGACTTTTTTTTGAGATTGTGTTTTCAAGAGATGGCAAAATTATGTTTGAGCTTAAATCAAGGATGGTGTTAAAGTCTAAACTTGAAGGTTTATGAATTTTGTATTTAGTGTCTTGGTTTCCCTTGCCTTACATGGGGCTAAAATTTTGAATTTTCCAGCAATTCAATGTCTTATCAGTATATCCACTCAACATCCGTGGGGAATCTTTCAATCTTCCCATCGTCACAGTCACTTACACCACAAATAGCTGCTCCCTCCGAACATCGGCTCACCCTTTTCTAAGTCAACACATCTAGTAAACCGTTACCGCCAACAAACATGAGTCCTGCTCCGTCTGGCAACAACTCTTCGGAGTTGACTATGGCCGTAATCGGCTGTGGTACGCATCCTCCTCGCTTGAGGACACCTTCAATGCACTGATGTTGACTTACACTTCTTCAGGTACAATGGGTATCGCTATCCTTTCTGGCATCCTCACCTCCCTCGATGAGATGCAAGATTCCAGCAAGGAGTCTTCAGGAACCTCGACCCCTCTCTATGAAACCGCCCCGACTACTCGGCTGCCCAGGCGATTCATCGCCTGTGTGCGCCGCCCCGAGACAACCAAGAAGCTCAAGGCCACTTTCCAGGCCCACGCTTCCGCTGTTTCGATCGTCCAAAATGCCAACGTCGCCGCTGCTCAGGAAGCCGATATCGTTCTCCTTGCCTGCAAGCCCTACATGGCAAAGGAAATACTCTCTGAGCCTGGCATGGCCTTTGCGCTTCAGGGCAAGCTCCTGATCAGCATCCTGGCCGGCGTGACGGAGTCCCAGATTGAGGCTCACCTTGTTGCTGCCAATGGTGGTGCCCCTCTCGACCCTCCTTGCCGCATCGTCCGCGCCATGCCCAACACCGCAGCCCTCATCCGCGAGAGCATGACGGTCATCGGTATCACCAACCCCCCGCTTGACCCGGACACCATGGGCCTGGTGACCTGGATCTTCAAGCGCATCGGCGACGTTGTCTATCTGCCGCCATCGACTATGGATGTGTGCACTGCGCTGTGCGGGTCTGGCCCGGCCTTCTTTGCGCTGGTCATGGAGGCTGCTATCGATGGCGCTGTTGCCATGGGTCTGCCGCGTGCTGAGGCCCAGCGCATGGCTGCGCAAACTATGAAGGGCGCTGCGGCACTCGTATTGAATGGAGATCATCCTGCGTTGCTTAGAGACAAGGTTAGCACTCCGGGTGGCTGCACGATTGGCGGCCTGTTGGTTCTAGAGGAGGGTAGAGTCAGAGGCACCGTGGCCAGGGCGGTTCGCGAGGCGACCGTGGTAGCTAGCCAGCTGGGCCAAGGCGTTCAGGGCGTGAACGGGACGAGGTTCCCGACGAACAACTATCAATAAATTGGCGCGAGAGCAAGGCATTGGAAGATCGCATGGTAATCCTGATTATGGGATTTGCGAGGACTACTCGGATACCCTGATGCGGTGACGTTATCGCAATTTTGTCATAAACTTTTTGTTGCAGAGTTGTTCCCGCGGGAAGATGCCAGTATGTCTGGAGATGTTCCCACCAAACGCCATAGGCTGTACAAATCTCGAATCCGATTACAAAAAACTCAAAAATACGCCTGAACTAATCCGTATTAATCTCCTCGTTCTCCTTAACTAGGGTAATGACCGTAAGCAAACCATTAAACTACTCGTCATCAGCATCTTCAACCCTTGCCCTTTTGCTGGCCATTTCTACAGCCCTGTCCTCGTCAGCCTTCCGCTTCCCAGTGCCGTTCGTGGCAGGTGACCCGTTAGTCACAGCCTTGTCCTTTTCCTTGAACCCATCGGCCGGCTGAGCAGGCAGAATCTCTTCAAAGTTCTCAGCCTGGTCCTCTGCCTTGACCAGAAGCCGGGCATAGTCAAACTCGACGCTTGACACCGTGTCGTCAAGTTTCTGGACTCGGTCCTCAACATCCAACTCGCTAAGAGCATCCTTGTTGTGCTTGTACAGCCGCTTCTTGACAAGTAGACGCCAAAGCCGGTATGCGTGCTTGTCTTCTGGTGTTGGCATCTTCACCTTCGCCTTGCCTTTGCCTCTAGCATTGTCCTCTTCAACGCCTATTCCCGGGCGCACAGTCTCAGGTAACTGCGACATAAGGTGCATCTCAACAAGACGGGCGAACTGGCGCGGGGTGATCTTGGCCTTTGCGCGCACCGCATCATATGCGGTCTTATCGACGATATTATTCGGGGCGGGACCGTTCTTGGATAGAACGATACCTGTGTTTAAATGCAGCGCCCGGAACTCGGGCATGCGCCGCAAATAGTGCAGGTCAGCAACGTCACGAAGGTCGTCAAAGGCCTCATTGGGGTCTTCAACCGTGATCTCAACTGTCTGAGGATGTTGGATGTAATCCTGGAAGATGATACTATATAGGCGCGCGCCAATGCCCCTTTGTTGGAAAGGTGGAATGACAAGGAACTGAGAGATGCGCGACCGGCAGGGGAGTAAGTTTAGATCGAAATCGCCTTTGCGGAGAACCTGATCCATCTCCTCCAACTTAGTCTCGGAGGGCGTAGCCGGTGGTGAGGGAGGCTGAAAATGGAAGAAGCGGTAGACGGTGCAGTAGCCGACAAAGACGTATGGGTTTGTACAGCAAGAATCGGTCAACTCTTTCTTTTGGTAGAGGAAGAAAACGGTCCACCTGTCCGCATCAGGCTCATCAGTGTTGATCTTGGTACCGCCTTCAATGAAAAGCGGGACAAGGATTTGGACTCGATTCAAAAGCTGTGCCACTGCAGGATCGGCTAGATTTCCTTTCCAAACTTCGAATGTGCCATTGGGAGCAGTAAATGTCCTGATCAGCTTGCCTGGAGGTGTCCAGTCTTGCGGGACGTTGCTCATTGCCTTCTCCCAATCGCTCTTCTTCTGGAATGCAGAATCTGGAAGAAACTCCCGAAGCGCTCCCTCAATATCCACAGGCTCTGTGTCGCCCACCGCCTGAAATTTCTTGCTGTAGGAGATGGAAAGATTTGGCCGTAGATCACTGGCGTGCCACCGCAACTGGATCTGGAGGTTCTGGTAGCCGAATATCTCTTCAGCTTCGCCGAAAATCGAGTAGGTGAACTTGGGGTGGAAGCTATGGCCAACTGTCTTAAGGCCATTCGGCGTCGGAGCAACAAGCGACAAAACTATCGCATCGTTGCTCGGCATAGACCCTACGATTGATCGTTATTAGCTTTGCGCACTTGGTTGGTCTGGTGAGCTGCCGGTGGAATTGATCAACTTACAAGCTTCTTCCGACATCGTTTTCTTTGCTTTTTCTGAAAATCTCAAAAACTATTTTCTGCGATGAAGTGTGTAAGGAGATGTCTCCGTAGAGTGCAATGTTGGGAACGGCGCGTGAGGCGGCAATGAAGTTGCGAGTTTGCAAAAGTCGCGACCAAACGCGATCACGTCGCGGTGAGGAAGGTTCCCGTTAATTAGAAGTCCGCGCCAAGCTTTCCACAAGATCGGGCTAAACTGATTCGGGTAAAGGCAGCGGGTAAAGGCTGCAAACTGTGGAGCTCCAGCATGACCAGGGCCCAGCAAGGGTCTGCAACAGGGCGCCGGCCGGATGGTTGATGTATCCTCTCGGGTTTCGATCTTTCACAGTCCACTGTTCAACGACACTGATACCTTTCCGTTGCCCCCCTCACCGCCCGTGCCTGTTGATTTGTGCCCATGAATTGGCACAGGGGGCTTGATTGACCTTCTTTCTGTGCGGCAGCAAGTTTCAGACACGATGGCCGGCTTGTTCTTCCTTATCGTGACCTCGGTGAGTGTTAACCCATCGCATTGGGTGTGGCATCAGAATATCACATCACTGCTTCGATTTCCATGCCTGTAGATGCATCCCTTAACATCAAAGCTGACTGTCACTCTCTGTTACTAGGTGGTCATGGCAGTGGCGTATGTCGTGAATTGCTTCCCTTATTTCCTACATCCTCAACGCCCATAACATAGACTTACCATTCTTTCCAACAGCTCGTTTCTGGCTGGCGCACTCCCATTGTCCCTCTCACTCTCGCAGTCACAACTAAGGCTGATTGCTGCCCTTGGTGCTGGTTTGCTTGTGGGCAGTTGTTTGATCGTCATTCTGCCCGAGGGAATTGAAGCATTGTCAGCAGATAGGATACACTCTCCAGAACCTCAACATGTCCACTCGAAGCCCCCAGCCTCAGGTAGAGTGCTGAGAGCTGAAGAGCCTGTATCACCGTCGACACCTCCGCCTCCTCCTGAACTCCCGGCTTTCCATATCGGCTTTGCCCTGGTTCTCGGTTTCGCCTTGATGTTTCTCATCGATCGGCTACCGCGTCATGCCTCGGAGATTTTCCAGACGCAAACAAGCAGACATGTCAGCCTTGATAATCTTGCTGGACAATCTGGAGAGGAGGAGTCTGACGGGTTCTTGGGCTCGCTGACGCCATCCCCAAGACAAACCCGCAGCCTGGCTACTACCACAGGATTGGTGATACATGCAGCAGCGGATGGTATTGCGATGGGAGCGTCTGCCACGTCAGCCAATTGGAATGTCGGGCTTATTATTTTCATCGCTATCCTGGTCCACAAAGCCCCGGCTGCCTTTGGGTTGACGTCTGTCCTAATGAAGCAAGGCCTTTCGAAACGTGCTGCACGCGTACACCTTCTGGTGTTTAGCCTGGCCGCCCCTATTGGAGCCCTGGCAACCTATTTCTTTGTTGCACTTCTAGGAGATGAAAGTGCCGAAGGCGAGGGGGCACATTGGTGGACCGGAATGCTTCTTTTATTCAGTGCTGGAACCTTCTTGTGAGTGAACATCTGCATCTCATCTCGACCTGCCTTTCTCCGGTTCTGACATAATCCCTAGATACGTTGCTATGCACGCGATGCAAGAAGAGAATAACTGGTCTAGCTATGATCACCACTCAAGCTTGAATGGATATTTGGACAGTAGCAGCTCGTTCAACAGGAGGCAAGGGAAATTAGATCTCCGTGGCACTCTGGCAACTGTCGTAGGGATGATGCTGCCGCTCCTTACCCGGTTTGGTCATCACCACCATTAACCTTGAACTGAAGTGTATCTTACATTCATTCCGTTTCTGGAAGACATTGGGACGGGGCGTTTTGGTTAGACTCGAATCCTTGACTCGGAGACAAAAGTAACCGTGATTCTGGAAATGATGAAGGCGTTTAAGGGGTCATGGCGGATTAAGTTCTTAACGATTTGTTTCACACCATGGTTTCCGTGTATGGCGGCTTTTCTACCGCTCTCGTATCCTCCTCCTTGTAAGTCTATGTTTGCGAATGCGCGGTCCACGGCACCTCCTCACCAAGCAGTTATCTCCTTGGTGATGACGCCACCGGTCCCGCATGGTTGCAGGCTCACATGCCACTTTTGATGTGGGCGGGCCGAGCCCTGCTTGTGTCCAAGAGGACCCAAGCGGGAACGGAGAGGGCTGCCTCTATCTAGACGGCCAGAATGGTGGGGCTGTTTCAGACATGGCCTGACGGTGCAGTCGGTTGTTTCAATGCTTTGGGCTGGGGAAGACACATCTCATTTATATCTTTGGAGAAAGGAAGATTGTTTACGGACCGAAGCTGAATATAGATACGGTTATTGCCAGAGCGATACCAATGTTTGTCAATGCTTCCTCGCCTCCGACCATTGTGATGCTGATGGCGAGGAGGCCCACCGCGAGAATCGGTGGTGGGACAAGTCAAGAGGGGATAAGCTCGGCGATTCCGGCTTTTCTGACGCGACATGCTTGCATTGTGCCCCCTTCTCCAACTCCAAATCTTCTCCAAAAAATGGGGGAAGTTGCATGGGAGATATCCGTCCGGCAAACAACATCCTGCCTTCGAACTGTGTGTTTGAAGTTTAGAAGCAAAGGAAAATAGTTTGGGTGGCTTTGTCATCGCGTGGGGGCCCGTAGATTTTGCCAAATAAAGGGTACACTTGTCAGATGCATACACAGCAGAAGGTCGCTTTGGGAATTTGCAGTAATACAGTACGTTTCCTACCTTGGCTGTAAACAAGTTTACAGCGCTTTATACCTATGCAAGATCGAATACTAGGCAGGCATCTTCAACATACGTAAACCTATCAACACGCTTGTGAGTTTTGCCATACTGTGTGGTAACACTAGGGTTTGCACTGCTGAAATGGCCCCAGGGGGTTGGGGCTTAAATAGGGTATTTTAGAAGTCCAGGAAATTGTTCTGAGAACAATAAGCTAAACCTTGTTCCATATCCGCCTTCTGCTTTCCAATCTAGCGGTTCACTTAGGGGACGGAACGAACTGTCGTCCATGTCAAGGCAGGGAGAATCAAGGGAGACCCCGCATAAGACACAGTGATCGTCGTCCTTCATCCAATCTTCGCTCCATTATTATCCCACGAATTTGTGTCCGGCGGCCACAGGTCCAGGGTTCAAGAAAGCCGTTGGCATTCTTTAATTCAATTTTTATGCTTATGGATCTATAGTTTGCATATGCACATATTGTTCAATTTCGTCTTGTCTAGGAAAACGGCAAACAGATGCTGTCGTACAAGAGGCAGCACAGCGTAAGCAGCGATGTGATGCCCTTGGGATTCGACTATCAAGCAGTTGCCAGATATGGCATGGTTGCTGAGATACAGGACTCGAGGCCAAGGCCATGAGGATATGTCGTTGTCCTGCTGTGCTCCGCAGTCAAGGTATCAAGTTCTAAAAATGTTGTGTGATAGTGTTGAAGCAGCTAGACAAGAACCGACAACGTCAAAGAAGACCCCGATGTGATTGCGCCTGGTGATGTCAGAGCAAAGGGGTTGCCCAATGTGCCATGTACCAGAGCAATGGCCGATCCCGATGTTTGTAAGGTGGCCACGCTGCCCACGCACATGTTGCAGACCCAGAAGTGGTGTGCGCGCGCCATTGTACCAGCGAGACGATATGCTTTCTGTGCTCGAACCCAACTGTCGGTAACTGCCCAGCAGCTTTGTCGTGGCTCCAGTTGACTAACCTTGGCGTTGTATAGGAGGGGCGGTCACAGCAACTCGCGGGTAGCGTGCAGGCAAGTTGGTGGAGATCGGTCCATGGATGGAGCGAGCGTTGTGGAAAGTAGGGTGGGGTGTGGGACCCCATTCACGGCTGCGGCGCGGCGCTCTGGACGCTGTCGGGTTCAGTGCGCTGTTTGTGGGGCAGTTGCAGCCGAAAACAAAGGTACAGGGGTACTTCCGTCATGCGTCGCCTTCTCCCTTGGCCCCCGTCAGCCCGCTCCTCTCATTAGACATGGATTTCAGGGAAGCGGCTCCCCTTCCCGCTTCGTATTTCTTCTCACCCAACCCTTACAGCCGGCGCCCAGGTAGTCGGGTTTTCCTAGACGACGTTTAGAAAACCGTTTCTCTGCAAACACATCACTGACGCTACAGTAAACACGCAACGCGCTGCTGGATGGACTAGCCGCTACGACACACCACCTTTCTGCGGTCAGCGTCCCTTTTCCCCGGATCCGTCCGACCAGCGCATTGTCGCCGCTTGCTCTCTATCCTCGACATCCTGCTTCTCACAGCTCACCGCCCGAGATACCCTCATTTCCTATTTTATTCGATCACTCTATCCTCATTTGACGACATCGGAATTACAGTGGCCGAGTTGTATTTCGTTCACTTTGCTGCTTTGTGAAGTTAGAGTTGCCAATTCGTGCCGCACATTTGTTGTTTCAGGCTGCACCTGAGGAGAGACACCAACAACATAGACAACCGGCAATCCCTCGAAATCTTTCAAAATCAACAACTCCCCAACTACGATCAGCTCTTTGCTTTGGTTGCTCGAGCGTGCTCGAACCGATCCTTTTGGTCGAAGGGAAAAAAAAAAATAACCGAGTCTCGAGTCTCTTTCCTTTCGCCACTCGTGCGTTCCCGTACGGACTATGGCTCCGTACAAACGACCACTAAGTTTTTCTGAGAGGAGGGGAGCAGTGTTCAACGAGGAACTGTCGTTGAACACGCATAGTGTAAAGATGGGCCAACAACGTCCCAGAGGTCCCCCGACGCCGAGCATGAGCACGCCGGCTGCCGACTTTGACCAGGTCACCGGCTCACCCCCACCTCCACCGACCCCTGCGGCCTCTCCAGGCCCGTCGCACTCAAAACTTAACTGGAGCAGTGGTTCTGAGGACGAGGAGGCCTTCCTGTCGAGCGTCAGGCAGTACTTCATGCAGGCAAACGGCAGTCAGAGGACACGTCTTCTTTCTGATCTTCTCAGCATTTGCACCAGCCAACAACTGAGCTTCGTGCACCAGTTTGTCAGCCCTTTGCTAAAGAAGGATCCATTTACCACTTTGCCAGACGAGCTGTGCCTTAGGGTATGTGTGGTTTGATTCTGGCTAGAGCTTTGTTTTCTATGCTAATCAATATACAGATTTTGTCCTTCATTGATGACCCCAAAGTGCTCGCTCGTGCGTCTCAAGTCTCGCGGAGATGGAGGGACTTGCTGAGTGACGATATGACTTGGAAGAATCTCTGTGTGAAGCACGACTATCAGAGACGGATTTCCGATCTTCGCGATGGCAAGGGCGGTTCCCCGTCTTCTGCTCTTCACAACGGTCGGGCACAGCGCTCTTATAAGTCCCATTTCAAGCAGAGATACCTGGTTGATGCTGCTTGGCGGTCCGGTGGCCGCAATATCTCACGTAACATCACTCAAGATGGTGGTGTCGTGACAAGCCTGCATCTCACTTCCAAGTATATCATCGTCGCCCTCGACAATGCCAAGATCCACGTTTTCGATACACAGGGTAATCCCCTTCGTACACTGCAGGGGCATGTAATGGGTGTCTGGGCTATGGTTCCCTGGGATGACATTCTTGTCAGTGGTGGTTGTGATCGCGATGTCCGCGTCTGGGATCTATCGACTGGGTATGTGCTAATCAACTTGTTTATCTCTCCGCGCATTCATTGCTAACACGTCTCTAGCAACTGCCTTTATACTCTTAGAGGTCACACCTCTACAGTTCGCTGCCTTAAGATGTCTGACGCGAACACTGCAATCTCCGGATCTAGGGACACAACACTCAGGATCTGGGATATCAAGACCGGCGTTTGCAAGAAGGTTCTTGTTGGCCACCAAGCCAGTGTCCGCTGCTTGGAGATCAAGGGTGATATTGTGGTTTCTGGCAGCTACGATGCTACTGCCAAAGTTTGGAGTATCTCGGAGGGTCGTTGCCTCCATACCCTCCAGGGACATTACAGCCACATTTATGCCATCGCCTTCGATGGTGAGAGAGTGGCGACCGGGAGCTTGGACACGAGCGTCAGGATATGGAACGTCCGGACTGGGTAAGTTGCATGTGCTTGATACATTAAGTTAATACTAAGCTAATCGCTTGTTCAGTGAGTGCCAGGCAATTCTGCAGGGTCATACGTCCCTTGTTGGGCAGCTTCAGATGCGTGGAAACACGCTGGTAACTGGCGGAAGCGATGGCTCCGTGAGGATCTGGTCCCTTGAGAAGATGGCCCCCATCCATCGTCTTGCCGCCCACGATAATAGCGTCACCAGCTTGCAGTTTGACGACACTCGTGTTGTCAGCGGTGGCAGTGATGGCAGGGTCAAGGTTTGGGATCTCAAGACTGGCCAGGCTGTCCGCGAACTGGTCACACAATGTGACGCCGTTTGGCGCGTTGCTTTCGAAGATGAAAAGTGTGTTGCTATGGCCCTTAAGAACAACCGTACCATCATGGAGGTTAGTACAGTCAAGTTTCAACGCAACCCAGAAATCAAGAACTTGTCGCTGATTGGCTGTCTAGGTCTGGGATTTCTCCCCTCCCGAGGAGATGCTTCAAGAGCGGTCCTTCCTTTCCCCTAAGAAATTAGACGCTCCAGTTCCCGATAGACCTTTGAGCGCAACCTTTTCATCACAGCATAGAGGCGGTGCTCCGGGAATTGGCATCCAAGATGTAGAGATGCCAGACGCCGGCCCGTCGACAGCACCGCTTCAGCCCAGCAACCCGACCTTCTTCCACGAGTAGCTCACAGCCTGCCGCTGCATTTACACGGACCTCGGAATCAGAGATCGTGGCCGCTTCGGGCTTATCTTTCTCTTTCAAGTTATTCTTTAACACCATGAATACCCAAAAGCGGCGGCTCTAGACGCTTGCATTTCGATTACTACAGCACCAAACCAGCATCGGCATACGGGGGATTAGATACCCATGGCCATGATGAAGATACAAAAGGGTAATAATACCTGGCTTTGGCGGCGCATTCTCCGGGTTGTTTTCATGGTGGTGGGATATGGAGTGGCATTATTAAGGCGTTCTACGTTTCTTTCACATCAGGGTGGGTTTGGTGACTCGGTACGGAGTACTAGGGAGGCATATCGGCATTGGTAGGAAGGTGGGAAACAGTCGGAGTGCTTTGGTGTTGCTTTTAGTGACAGAAAAGCTGTTAAGACATACCTTTCTGACCCGGTTTCTATAGGCGCAGGCCGGCATTGACTCCTGGGTTTATCACGCAGACCCTGCATATGTCGGGCGCAAAGACATGCTAGCTAGTTTAGGTCTGTTGTTGTACACAAGACCCTGTCGGTGCTTGTACGTATATGTTCGCATATTCTTAATGCCTGATCTCTTATCCTCGGGATCTGCTTTCTTTGAGGCCGTGGATATTTTCTGACTGTTCAAGCAAACACCGACCACGATGATGATGCAAAAGCATCGTTCATCTCATCGAGAAGCAGCAAAGTGTGTGTGCCCCCACTCGACTGGCAGATAGCCCCTTGGCAGACCCACTTCTCGGTTCACTCCGTGCTGTCACTGGATCCTGACGGTGCTGTCAAGATGCGATTTGCTGTCAAAACAGAAAACAGCTATCGGCCAGTGGAGGTCCGATGGAGCCCGGGCCACCCTCCCCAACCTTGTCCGTTGGCTGAAAGCAGCTTAGCTTGCGTTCAACAAGCATCATTGCCCCAACGCCAAATTCTTGGGCGGCCCTTCTTCCTGGGAGACGAGCTTCCTCATCCATCAGACTTTGCGGTTTCGGGGGTCCGAGTCGTTGCAACACAAAAACACCTCTTGATTCAAGTTCCATCTTCTTCTTTTCGTTGTTCCCCTCCCTTTTCTTTCCCCTCCACAATCCATCTGCTCTCTTCTCCACCCCCTTAACAACCCTTTCCCACAACGCCGCACAATGTTTTCTCGAGCGGTCCGGTTATCGCGGGCTGCGCTGCCCATCCGCGTCGCTTCCCAGCGGGTTCCTATTGCTGCTCGTCGGAGCGTCACCACAAATGCAGCTCAGGCGCAAGTCGACAAAAGCACCATCCCTGAGGTAGGTAAAACAACTCGAGAAACAAAATATAAGGAGGGTGGTGCATTCGTGTGCTTGTTAAATTGCTTGGGCATCACCACAGCCATCCATTCAGCACCACCAGATTTCCAAACTGCGATAACCTGGAGAAATTTCCTCGAGCTTTGATTTAGTCAGCACGTGGCTAACAGTGAGTGTTCGGTCTAGTCCGAGGATGAGCCCTTCACCATCAGGCTCAGCGACGAAAGCTTCGAGACCTATGAGCTCGATCCCCCGCCTTACACCCTGGAGGTGACCAAGAAGCAGCTCAAGCAGATGTACTACGACATGGTCGTGGTCAGGTATGCATACAATAGAGAACCCCATGAGGGATCCACAAGGACGACAGGCGGGAGCTGACAGGCTTGCGTCCAGGCAAATGGAGATGGCTGCCGATAGGCTATACAAGGAGAAGAAGATCCGTGGCTTCTGCCACCTTTCTGTTGGTCAAGAGGCTGTGGCCGTCGGTGTTGAGCATGCGATCGAGAAGACCGACGACGTGATCACTTCCTACCGGTGCCACGGTTTCGCCTACATGCGCGGCGGCACCGTCCGCTCAATCATCGGCGAGCTGCTTGGCCGCCGTGAGGGTATTGCCTACGGAAAGGGTGGCTCTATGCACATGTTCACTAAGGGCTTCTACGGCGGCAACGGTATTGTCGGTGCCCAAGTTCCCGTCGGTGCTGGTCTGGCTTTTGCCCAGAAATACACCGGCGGCAAGAAGGCCACTGTCATTCTTTATGGTGACGGTGCCAGCAACCAGGGCCAGGTCTTTGAGGCTTTCAACATGGCTAAGCTTTGGAACCTTCCAGCTCTATTCGGCTGCGAGAGTAGGTGTTTGTTTACCTGATGCTATTGGGAATTGTTGCTGACAACACACCATGTAGATAACAAGTACGGCATGGGCACGTCTGCTGCTCGCTCTTCGGCTCTTACCGACTACTACAAGCGCGGCCAGTACATTCCCGGTCTGAAGGTCAACGGCATGGATGTCCTTGCTGTCAAGGCTGCTGTCCAGTATGGCAAGCAGTGGACGGTTGAGGGCAACGGCCCCTTGGTCCTTGAGTACGTCACCTACCGCTATGGTGGTCACTCCATGTCCGACCCCGGCACTACCTACCGCACCCGTGAGGAGATTCAGCGCATGCGTTCGACCAACGACCCCATTGCCGGCCTCAAGCAGCGCATCATTAACTGGGGCGTCGCAACGGAGGAGGAGGTCAAGGGCATTGACAAGGCTGCCCGTGCCCATGTGAACGAGGAGGTTGCCGCTGCGGAGGCCATGGCTCCTCCTGAGCCCACTGCCAAAATCCTCTTCGAGGACATCTACGTCAAGGGCACCGAGCCTCGGTACATTCGTGGCCGCACTCTTGATGAGGTCTACTACTTCAACTAAACAAGCCGTGGTTATGTTGCTGGCGCCGAAGTTCCGTCTTAGCGGGGTGCATTTATTGATGGAGGGGCGATCTGGTCAGAGAGGTTATATGCCGGGACCGCAAGGTCTTTCCACACGACGAGGGGAAAATCATTTTCTGTGTACACTGTCCTAATCTATGATAGAGCCTGGGAGGTCTGAAATTGAGAGCCGGAATGGAGAGCCTGGGTGTTTCTTGCTCCGTATGCCTGAATTGGTTCATTTATCGGCGATATTGTGGACTAACACAGAGCTTTCCCATCAGATGGCGAACTAGAAACATGATAACTATATTCCCCCCCATATTTATAATGTGCCGTCGTGCATGAGACCCTAACATCGTTTTTGCCATCCACACATCGAAAGGTCTCTTGTGTTGCTGCCTTGAAGGCTTGGCGCGTTGGACCCCGCCCCTTGATGCCTTGTGGGGCAGATCATGTGACTGAACCACTTTACGCGAACCCTGGCCAACTTGCTGCCTACCGGAAAAGTCGCGTCTGAGCGCGTCACGGCCCTGTGAGTCCCTGCCAGTGACGCTCACCAAAAGAGTGGCATCAATTAGTCTAGCTGCCTAGAGTTAGGTCCAATTGCGGTTGCCATACCACCCTATATATCTCACCTGTCCTTTCCACCCAAAACTGCCGCTTGGTTTTGGTCCTTTTGTTTTTTGGGTCCGTCAAGCTGGCGCCGCGAATTCTCCTTCGAGCCCCCGGCGTCGGGTTATTATTGAGCTCATCGCCGCCGCTCGGCTCTTCTTCCTTTTCGTCCCATCCCAACCCCTCTTTATCTAACGCTCGCGACAGCGTTTCTGCACGACCAGGTCCTTTTGTTACTTCGTTTCAGCGAAAACAGAGCTGCTCGTTTGCTCTCACTCCGTCAACTTACTACTACCGTCGTCGCTTGGTGTGCGGTTTTAACAACGGTGCCATCATGGCGCCGAAACAGGCAACTTTAGGGTATGTCCGGCCTGGACAAGCGGCGCTGCGGCGGGTTACGTTTTTTGGTGTCGCGAGCAGCATCGTTGCCAGTATCGTTATCTTTAACGTAAACATTGTGATATGACATGGAGCTAACGGCATTCTGTGCAGCCAATTTTTTGGCCAGGCGAATGGGACGAAGAGCAAGCCAGCGCCGATGCAGCAGACAAAAATGAGCTTCGCGACCAAGGCGAAGACAGAAGAGAAGAATGATAAAGCAAAACGAGAGGATGATGTTGAGGATGTTCAACCTGAAGAAGACGCGGGCGGAAAATGTGAGAGTTCTGCTACGAGATTGTCATTACTTTACAACTAACCGTGGGTGTAGCTCCAGAACCCAAGAAAAAGCGGGGGCGCCCAGCGAAGTCAGCGGTTGCCCAAAAGGATGCCAATGGGGTCGAAGATGAAGAGGGAGAAAGCGCAGCTCCGGTAACAAAGCGTCCACGGAAGGGCAGGCGGGTAGTTAAAGATGACGAAGAAGATGAGATCATGGAAGATGTGCTGTCTGAATCGGATGCCAAACAGGAGGCAAAGAAACCCCCTGTGTCGGCCCCTGAACCCGCGCTAATCAAAAAGTCAGAGGTCGAGGAGCGGACTCCCGAGTCAGAATCAGAAGTCGAAGAGGCAGAGGAAGAGCTGCAGGATGAGGAAGAGAAGCCTGATGTTGCGGCAAAGGTGCGGCAAAAGATCCAGGCCACTCTCAAGTCGAATGTCAAACACCCGTATCCGGACTGGAAGGAGGGCGAGCCGGTGCCATATGCGGCCCTCTGCCAGACATTCTCGCTCATCGAGCTTACCTCCAAGCGGTTGGAGATCATGGCGCACTGCTCCTTGTTCCTCAGACAAGTCATGCGGCTTACCCCTGACGATCTTCTGCCTACTGTCTTGCTCATGGTCAACAAGCTCGCCCCTGACTATGCCGGTATTGAGTTGGGCATTGGCGAGTCGCTGATCATGAAGGCCATCGGCGAGACGACAGGCCGCAGTCTCTCAGTTATCAAGCAGGATCAAAAGGAGATTGGTGACCTTGGTCTCGTGGCTGTCAAGTCAAGGGCAACGCAACCAACCATGTTCAAGCCGAAGCCTCTTACTGTCCGGGGCGTCCATAAGATTCTTATGGACATTGCCACCGTCACAGGTAACGGCGCGCAGCAGAAGAAGGTTGATTTCATCAAGAAGTTGCTTTCGGCTTCGGACGTGAATATGAAGGGCAAAGCCGACATTACCAAGGACAAAGGTGGCCCAAGTGAAGCCAAGTTCCTCGTTCGTTTCCTTGAGGGCAAGCTGAGACTCGGTCTCGCTGAAAAGACTGTCATCGTCTCACTTGCCCAAGCGATGGTGGCCCATGAGGCATGGAAGAAAGGCAAGGTGCCTAGCACAGCTGACTTGGAGAAGGGCGAGCAGATTCTCAAGCAGGTCTACAGGTTTGTCGACTCACAGCGGAAACCAAACGGTGTCATATTTTGTGCTAACATGATGCAGTGAATTGCCGAGCTACGATGTTATCATCCCTGCGATGGTCAAGCATGGCATCTTCAACCTGCGGGAGCACTGCAAGCTACGACCCGGCGTTCCCCTTAAGCCCATGCTGGCCAAACCTACTAAGGCTATCACTGAAGTGCTGGATCGCTTCGAAGGGCAGACCTTCACTTGCGAGTACAAGTATGATGGTGAGAGGGCCCAGATTCACTATGTCGCCAAGGATACCGGGGAGGCCCTTAGCCAATCGGCCTCGGGCGCTTCTAAGGAGGTTGGCAAGGGTGTGGCGGCCATTTTCTCTAGAAACTCGGAAGACCTGTCCAAGAAGTACCCGGACGTCCTGGCCAAGCTGCCAACATGGGTCAAGGAGGACACCAAGAGTTTCGTGCTCGACTGCGAGTCGGTAGCCTGGGATGTCAATGAAAAGAAGGTGTTGCCGTTTCAAACGCTCATGACCCGCAAGAAGAAGGATGTTAAGGTTGAAGATGTCAAGGTCAAGGTCTGCGTCTTTGCATTCGACCTGCTCTACTTGAATGGCGAAGCCATTGTGCATAAGTCACTGCGGGAACGCCGCGAGCTTATGTACAAGGCGTTCCAGCCCGTTGAAGGCGAGTTTGCCTTCGCCACGCACATGAACAGTCAGGAGCTGGAAGACATTCAGGCATTCCTGGATGAGTCGGTCAAGGCGTCGTGCGAAGGCTTGATGGTTAAGATGTTGGACGGAGAGGAAAGTGGATATGAGCCTAGCAAGCGCAGTCGCAATTGGCTCAAGGTGTGTATCTCCACGCGGTTGCTGTCCCCGTCTACCTAGCGGCTTACATAACTAACCTTACCCTAGATTAAAAAGGACTACCTCTCGGGCGTGGGTGACTCGCTCGACCTTGTTGTTTTGGGCGCTTACTACGGCAAGGGCAAGCGCACCTCCGTCTACGGTGCGTTCTTACTGGCCTGCTACAATCCCATCAAAGAGACCTACGAAACTGTGTGCAACATTGGCACGGGTTTCAGCGACTCCGTTCTCGAGGAGCTGTATAAGCAGCTCTCTGAGATTGTCATTGACCGCCCCAAGCCTTTCTATTCTCACAGCTCGACTGCCCAGCATCAGCCTGACGTGTGGTTCGAGCCTCGCTATGTCTGGGAAGTCAAGACCGCCGACCTTACTCTCAGCCCGCGCTACAAGGCGGGCATGTATGAAGGTGTCGACCCGAGCGGCGAGAAGGGTATCAGTTTGCGGTTCCCGCGCTTTATCAAGGTCCGCGATGATAAGAAGCCCGATGAGGCTACTTCAAGCAGGCAGGTTGCGGAAATGTATCGGAAGCAGGAGAGCGTTGCGAAGAGTAAAGGACCTGCGGTGGATGATGACTGGGAGTATTAATCGGGTGCTAAAATATTTGTACTTTGCGTGTACACATCCACATTGGGATTGGTCTGGCGCTTTCGATAAAGGGGATACTCTCGACTCTCTGCATGGTTCATCTCCGGTCATTAATTGAGATACTTCCATAGAATAAAAGTTCTTGCATAATGGGAAACTGAGTTCTGCCTCGCTCTTGGCTAAGGCTCCCCATGCAGCCACTTGCAGGTTTGAAACCTTGCGAAAGTAACCGACATGCAAGTGCAAGCCCATCTTCCCAGATTATGCTCTACCACGACTTTCAACGTCTTTTGAGAGCATGATAAATCTCCAGACCTGCTGGGGTCTGTTCCGAGTTCGCCTATTGGGAAACAAGTTGCCTCAATCTTTCTCCCCGACATCAAATCAATGTTGGAGTCGCGTGCTACGTCCAACTACACCCCCTTATATCCAGGTAGCCAAATCAATCCAACTCCTTTTAGTATCATTTGTCTCGGTGCCAATAAGCTCTTCCTGGAGGGCCCTTCCTCTTGCCAGCAGTCGCGCTTTGAAAGCTTCACACCAGTGGAGTTCGGCCCGTCCGTCCCCTCCTCCTGGGCTAGGGGTAGATGCTGACAGTGACGTTGAAGTAGTAAGTAGAGCTGGAGAAGACCGAGTTTCAAGAAGTGTTGGATGGCACTGAGTTGATGACGGAAGTGATGCATGCGACAGGAACTGAGAGCATGGCTGGATCGAACCGTACTTGCCGCTTGCGTCTCCCGCAGATCCAGTTGAGAAGAGAGGAAGCGGTGATGTAGTTGACTGGGCTGTGCTGTAGGTACTCGTCTTCTGGTTAGATGAATCCAGATTCGCACCTACGTATGATGGTTCGAAAGAACGACAGGTAGAAGCGATACCGGCAGAAGCAGATTGTACGGTAGGCCGTTGTGCAGACGACCTATTCGCTACCTTCTCCCAGAACCTCCGCACAACCATAAAAGGCCAACAGAGGAGGCCTGGCTGGGTTGCCCCCAGGGTTTCAGGTTGTGTTTGCAGGGAAATACTGTTTCTCAATCTTCTGCGCTTCTTCTCACGACCCTCACTGTCATCGTTGTGGTTATCTTTCTCATTCCCCTGATTTCCTCCCCGGACGTCGCTGGCTGTATGGTTAAGTCCAATTCTGACTTCACCGTCTAGCAGAAACTCTAGTGCGCAGCACGTCAGAATGGCAAGGTGGCGCATTCGAGCTGGTGAGAAATGAGGGGGCTTTGTGGATATTAACTGTGAAGTAGGTTCCGCCTTCGTTTGAGGAGCCGTGGGGATGGACAAAGGATCAGGGGCGGCCAGTATCGAGGTGTTATTGTTGATGGAGTCAGGGAATTGGTGAACAACGATGTTCTGCCAATGGGTAGTTGCTCCAGAGGTGCCCCCTGAATGAAGAAGAGAGGTCGTTAAAGCATGGCTGGGTTGCGAATTCGGGGCCTGGGAGTCACAAACGGGGATGTATGAGGCAGTGGTGCATGAAGTTTGGACCGGTGCTGGAGCCGAAACAGATCCAGGAAAGGGGTAATTGTGTCCAGATGGATAGCGAAAAGTGAATTCGTAAGCTGTGGGTGTGCTGGTGACAAGAGCAGTAGGACCAAGGACAGAGCTGGCTCCCGAGCCGGTTCCATCAGCAACCCGCTCCGGCGCTGCAAGAGAACGCAATCGCACCGCAGTCACGCACAGCATAATCAACGCAGTCCAACAATATACTAGTGTCAGAGCAGTCAGCTGATCGGGGAAGTGGGATGTCGAAAAGTTTGTGATTGTGGAGGTCGACGAGGGCCTTGGGATCCCTCCACAGCTTGCCTGGGACAATGAACCAAATCCAAACAGCTTCTCAGACCATCCAGTAAGCTCTGAGTCCACATGTTTGAGCTCCTGCAACAGGTCATGTGCCATTGAGCTACGGGAGATGGCTTGTGGTTGGCCTTGTGGAAAGGTCAGAAGGTTCTCCGCGCGTGCAACAATACCTGTTAAGCGGGCGATTACATCCAAGACATGATCGAAATCAGATTTTTGGTGCTGCTCGTATGGAACTGTCTGCCAGGCGGGTTCGGCGAGAAATGTGGACTGCCGGGCGAGGAGACAAGAGTAGATCTGAGAGCGAAAAAAGGTCAGGAACCGCTGAGGTCCGTTCATAAAAAACCAGGCAAGACTTACCGCATTAGGCCGGTAAACCCGTGCGAAGAAGTGATGGTTTGGGAAGAAGCGGAAGCTTTCTGGCCCCATACGCTGGACTATGTTGTCTTGAGGTGAGGTATCCACGATTTGGGATTGGATATTGGCCTGGACGTGGCTGGTTCGCTACATAGAGTTAACCCCTGGATGTCACCTATACATCAGAGTCATAGCTTACCTCGTACAGAAATAGGCATGTACCTTCAGCTGCTAAAAAATTGTTATCTCCTTGATTGTCGTTGGCGTCAGGCAGATGTGCAAGACACTGAGCGCCTAACTGAAACTCTCCTTTCTGCCCTCCAGGAAGTTCGTACGTCGGAAGCGAAAGATAAGTGGCATTTCGTTCAGCATTCCCAACACCGGTATCGTTGGTCTTTGTTCGTGTGATGGCATCCAGTTTTGTGTTCAACACAGCTATCCGAAGGCGATACGGCTTTCCTCGATGCAGGACAGAGACGCAGCTGCCTGCCCATGCTGGATGTAGCGGCTCTGTCACGACCAATTCAGGGAGGTTCTTGTCCTCAATTTCCCTGCCATTATCAACTTTCGTTCCTTGTTGCTCTGTTTTTGGTTCAGTCTGAGGGGATAATGTCGTTTCCATACGCCTCTGGTGATTTCGGACCACTCGAGGGGGGTGTGATGAACAGCGGCCTTGGTCTTCGATGGTACCGATTATGAAGACCGTCTCTCGTTCGTAACCTCCACATTTTCTGTGGCCCTTGCGACATCTTCGGCAGATCGGGCGTTCATTATCACACTGAGTGAGCACAATTAGTCTGCTTTCTGATAGACAGCTGCTAATTCAAAGAACACCTACCTTGACCCGACGATCACGACAGGCTGCAGGGTGTCAGCATGGTAAGATCAAACAGTAACAAAAGAGACTTACTGTTACACCCCTTGTACTTCCCACGGACCCCGACTTCTGCAGATCAGCCTCCGACAAGTAAACTATTGTGAGTAGGGTATTTCTTACCCATGGTTGATCAAGATCACGCAAGAGTGCCAGAACTAGTTCGAAGTCGATGACAAGTAAAAAGGGGGAAGTACTCATCGGAAAGAGCCCCCGCGGAACTTGTGTGGTCACCCTGTCCTGTTCCGTGTTTACTCCTTACGGCCTGTAAGGAAGTGATAAGCAACAATAGGTCCAAGGCTAGCCTAGCTGCAGACTTCGGTGTCTTGAAAGTCTTAAGAGGAAGGGAAGACAGTATAATGACTTTTCACTGATAGATGGATTTCTCTAAAAGAGAGAAATCTTCCAGGAGCAGCCACGGTTCTACAAGTCGTCAATGCTCTTGTGGGTTCTCGGTGGCCTTCCTCCGCAGAATCCTTTTGTAAGTTGCCAGTCACAGAGACCGAAGGCCTATATGCCGTCGTATTGCTGGCAAGGCGGCCATGGGCACGAGGGACGCATAGATTTGCAAGCTCATGCACTTGTCCTCTCTTTAGATATTTAACTACCGTGGTACTTGAAAACTAACCCAGGGCTTTGGAATGGTCGCATGTTGATATAGTGTCAGACTCCTAAGTGTTCAGGCATAATTACACCCATCTGGGTCGGAGGCGCGCAATCGATGCGAAACTCCTTTGTTTTATTACTATCATCGCAAAATGTGAAAAGGCGTCACAAAACTAATGCAATCCATCGTAAAATCTACGTTTTTGGACCAATCTCTCCTGAGAGAATCCCTACGAACCCCACGGGGTTACCCGGGAACTGACGTAGCCTACTCAGGGGATACGTTTGTCCTTGCTGTCACTTTACTCCTGAACCAACCGGGCCCTCGGTCACCCTGTCGGTGTCAGCGAAGCCTTACCGTAGGGCTAGCCAATACCCGCGTGGCCGGCACGATTCATCCGTAACGGTTGCTCGACAGTGTAACCTACGGAGTCAGCTGCAACAGCTGCTTTGAGCACACTGATTGGCTCACAATCCGAAAGGGGCATGCAGCACAAGAGGAGACGGTCGAGTGTGTAATCTTCGCAAGACAACCAATAACATCCCACAGTCGAGCTGGAGCTTAATGGGAATCTTGCAGCATTGTCTAGGGACGCTTGGTAGCCATCACGGTGGTGATTGCTGCAAGATCCGAAGAACACAAGCACGCGCGTGACTGGCGGATCTCGCCGGGTGTTGCTATGTAGCCAAGAATTGCGGGATATCTTTTGCAGAAGCTCATAAACAACTAAAAGAGGGTCGAGCCGATGGCCTCTACCCGACTTCGGGAGGGCCGGGTCGTCGATTGCGTCTATACCTACATACACGCATTTGCGTTGAGTACCTGATGTGTAGGCAGACAGGCAGACGGGCGCCGCAAGCGTCGCAGAAAGCTTACCCCAAGGCATGCGGGCTAGACATTGTGTGTTGACCCTCAAACTCTAAAGGCGTAACGCTCATGGCCCTTACTTAAAGATACTTGTAAGGGTTAAGGATACCATTCTGGAAGAATATAACTGTTAATGAACCACCCCTTAAAAAGTGCAGAAGCAGTTAGAAACCTACCGGATCAAACGCATTCTTGATGTTCTTCATCAAGCCCACCATAGTGGGATTACGGCTGTACCCAATGAACTTCTTCTTCATCAAACCGAGACCATGCTCGGCGCTGATGCTGCCCTGGCGCTCAGCAATCCACTCATAGATGAAGGGTTCCAGAACCTGCTCGACCCGCGAGTCATAATGCCTAGTTGAGACGTTCAGATGGAGGTTGGCGTCACCCATGTGGCCGTATCCAACCACGGCACGCACGGGGTGCTCGTCGGTATCGCCCAACAAGCCAGCCTGCTCGACACGTGCCCGTGTATCCTCAACCAGCTTGTACAGATCTTTAAGAGGAATGGAGACATCGTACTTGTACGTGCCACCAAGATGGCTCAAAGCCTCGGGGATACCCTCACGCCAGGCCCACAAAGACTTGATCTGTGTCTCGTTCTCGGCCAACGTGCCGTCAACCACGATACCCTTCTCCATGACATCCTCAAGGAAGGCTGAGAGCTTCTCGCTGTCGTGCTCAGCATTAGAGCCGCTGGTCTCGATCAGGCAGTAGAAGGGATATTGACCCTCTAGGGGGCGTTGGTTCTTGGTCACTTGGTGCACTAGAGCCTGACTGCCCTCATCCATGAGCTCGAAGGCAGACAAAATCTCAGACAGCTGGCTCTTTGCCTCGCGGAAAGCCTGCTGGACTTTCTCGAAGGACTCCAGGCCGAAAAAGGCCACGTTCTGAGCAGCAGAGCGCTGAGGGCACTGAATGGACACTTTGGTGATGATGCCAATGGTGCCCTCAGAACCGATGAACAGCTGCTTGAGGTCATAGCCAGTGTTGTTCTTGCGCAACCGGCAGAGATCATCCACGACAGTACCATCGGCAAGCACGGCTTCGAGGCCAAGCACAGTGCCGTGAAGGCTGCCGTAGCGGAGCAAGCGCAGGCCACCGGCATTGGTGGCGACGTTGCCGCCGACGTGGCACGAACCCTTTGCGCCCAGGTCTAGAGGGAATATGTAGCCCTTGCTAGCCAGGAACTGGTCGGCCACCTCGAGAATGCAGCCAGCTTCGACAACCAGGGTGCCGCTGACTTCGTCAAAGTCCAGGATCTTGTTCATACGGCTCATATTGATGACGATCTCATCAAAGACGGGCACTGAACCACCGACCAAGCCAGTGTTGCCGCCCTGTGGCACAACAGCCAGCATGTTATCGTTGCAGTACTTGAGGATCTTGCTGACCTCCTCAGTTGTGCCAGGCTTTAGAACCAGCTGGCAGTGACCACGGTACTTGCGCATCCAGTCCATGTTAAACGGCTCGATGTCATCGGCTGTATCGTTGCGTGTGACGCCATCAATCACAGCAGCCTCGCCAAGCAGGTCCTTGAAGTAAGCCACATGCTCAGGGGTGATCTGAGCAAATCTGCTGTCGCGCTTGAGGTCCGGATAAGTCTCACTGGTGAACTTGCCCCCTACAACAGCAGCAGCAGGCGCCGTGCTGCGGAAAAGGCGCGGCCGCGATGTGCTGAGGAGACGGGATGGGAGAAACCGGGTCTGACGGACTGGAAGTGCCGCTTTCCTGCTCAATTGGGCAGGGGCCCTCGAGAGTCGTCTGAAGAGGGGTGTAAGCTGCGGACGAGACGCCATCTTGACGGTGATGATGTTCTTGACAGTAAAAACCAAAATTTTGAAGAATCAATAAGACGACTAATGAGGGGCTGACCCGGTCACCCTAAGTATATCGGGCAAATTGGAATAAAGTTTACAATCTATGGAGAAAGACTCCCGCAAATCTTTCTTCTATAAGACGCCAGTGATAACTTTTTTTTTTTCTTCCTGATATCAAAACGGCAAATCCACACAGATATCTAAGACAGGAAGGGGGGCGAATGTGAGCAGCGACACCGGCGCTTCCTGCGACAGGGTCGCCAGTGGTTTACTCCGCTGCCGGCTGGGGCCGTCTGGTCAGTACGTACCTAATTGTCCGATCGATGATTGGCTAGCCTCTGAAGAAGATGTGGGGTCAAGCTAACGCCGCGCGGGGGCCAGGAAGCTTGTCAGCCTCGACTTTGGCTGGGCACGTCGTCACAGCTGTGGCAGCCTGCCAGTGAGAGCTGGAGGAGCATCATCTCCAACTGGAAAACCAACCAAACATCAACACCCAACGCCGACCACAACCTCACAACGACTCCACGTCAATCTTTGCCTATCAAAAAGGCTATAAAGGCTGTACTGAAACTACGAGAACAATTGCAGCGCACCCAGTCCGGAATATAGTCACAGCGCGATCATGGCCTCGGGATACGACAGAGCTCTTTCGGGTGAGTACCCGTCTATGATCCGACCTCCAGCTCCACATGCATCTCTGTTGCTGACTCGGGCTGCTTTTTAAAGTCTTTAGGTCCGTCTCCATCGTTGCGCATATCGTTCAGCCCACGAGCTGACTTGCCATAGTCCGGATGGACACGTCTTCCAGGTAGAATATGCTGGCGAAGCCGTCAAGAGAGGTGTGCGCCGCCGCCGCCACCCCTTAGTTGAACCCCGAACTAACAGGACCCTTATAGGTACTTGCGCCGTCGGCGTCAAGGGCAAGGACGTTGTTGTGCTTGGCTGCGAGAAGAGGTCGGCCATGAAGCTTCAAGACACCCGCATCACGCCGTCCAAGATTGGCTTGATCGATAGCCACGTGTGCCTGGCCTTTGCCGGCCTTAACGCAGACGCCCGCATTCTGATCGACAAGGCGCGGTTAGAAGCGCAGTCACACCGCCTCAACCTTGAAGACCCCGTCACGATCGAGTACATCACCAAATATGTTGCTGGAGTGCAGCAACGGTACACACAGAGCGGTGGTGTCCGCCCTTTCGGTATCAGCACCCTCATCGTCGGTTTCGACAAGGGCAGCAACGTGCCCCGGTTGTACCAGACAGAGCCTTCAGGCATCTACTCTGCATGGTGCGTTCCTACCCAATGCGCCCTGGTCAGGCGACCAGAGACTGACAAGATCACACAGGAAGGCGAACGCCATCGGGCGGTCAAGCAAGACAGTGCGGGAGTTCCTGGAGCGGAACTACAAGGAAGATATGGACCGCGAGGCCACCATTCGGCTGGCTATCAAGTCGTTACTGGAGGTGGTGCAAACAGGGGCCAAGAACATCGAGATTGCCGTTATGGCGCCCGGCAAGCCTATGGAAATGCTGCCGGTTGAGGAAATCGAGAACTACGTCAAGAGCATTGAGCAAGAGAAGCAGGAGGAAGCGGCCAAGAAAAAAACTGGCAGAACCCCCGGGACAGGTACTGCCACGATACTGACCAGGCCTCAGGATGAGCCTGGCGATCACTAGGGGAGGGGTTAGAGCTGTGAAATAGCATGGCGCTAAAGGAGAGAAGACTGCGATGTAAGCGCCAATTTTGATACATATTGCCGTGAAGCATATTAAATTATGATGCGAGTGCGGGAGAGGACACTTTTTCGTCGTAATGACTTCGTCCCTGGGTATCTTTCTTCTCGTTCTTCCCCCCTTGAGCCAAAAAGTCAAAGCCCCAATCAGCCTTACAACAACTTGTCCGCATCCTTATCCGGGTCAAACACTGAAAACTTGATTGGTTCGGAACCCTTCTTTGTGCGCTCGTCCTTGATCATACGGTTGTTGACGCGCGGATCGTCTCCCTCAACGGTAATAGCAGGTTTAGGAGTGACAGCCTCGAGGACGAAGTGGTTATCGCAGTGTGGGCAGTACTCATCTGCCTCTTCGAAGTCGCGTGCATCCTTGCGGAAGCACTTCTTGCACTTCTTGCAGGCGAACACCATCTCGAACCGCTGCAGAAGCGGGTGATCCTCTTGTTCTGCGTGACATTCTGGACAGTCGAACCACTTGCGGCAGCAAGGGGAGCGGACCGAGACTTGGGCGTTGAGGATGTGTTTGCTGGGAGGGGGGATGTCAGCGTCCAAGCTTCTGTAGAGTAAGAGGGGTCACTAACGGACATACCACATGACGCAAAGCGGCTCTGTACCTCAAGGTACTATGATTACTGTATGACTGTCGCGTCTGGATGAATCAAAGGACCAGAATCTGCCTTGCCTCTCTCCTCTTCAATGTTTGAAGTCAGACTGACTGGGGGACCTGTGCTGCTGAATGTCGCGGTCTGCGTAAACCGTACTGATCTGTACCGCCAGTTCGGTCTGTCCAGGCACTTGTTCTTGGCAGCGGAGGGGCAGAGAAGTGGGGCAGAGTTTTGCGCAGTCGCCCCCAGCGCGCAAACGCGTGGGTCCACAATATGACCCACTTGGAACTCTTGGCAAATTCAGGCAGGCTTGAACCTTCATCAATTCCATAACCAACTGCGGTGACGGCTCGTCTCGCCAATCTTCTTTGAAGCCTTCATCCAACCTTCGACCCCATTGCACACACTTTTCCCAAAGATAGCCTCGCGCGCCCGTATCCTACTTCAAGCTGCGCGAGGCGCAATTTGTTAAGTATCGATCTTTCCAATAAAACAAACAAAGTTTCAAAAGAACAGGAAGGCAAGGAAATTAGAAACAGAGAAGTCGTTCCCGAAACCACATCCCCGTCTGGTCGACAATGCCTCCCAAGCGAAAGGCCCCTCCTGTGGGCGCGCAAGCTCCCGCACCCAAGGCTGGACGCACTTCTGCCATGTCTACTCCCGGGCCGGCTACTCCCCGCAGCCTGGATGATTCAAATTTGTCGGACGCCGATGAAGACCTCGATGACGATATCCCAGAGGAGCAGAAGAAGAAAGAGGATCTGCTGAGCAAGGAAGCCGATGAATTTGTCAGGAAGTTCTCGGCAATAAAGCGCGGGCTCAACAAGCAAGACGACGCTGAGCGTCTCCGGCATTATGATGCTGCCACTCCGTACTTCAAGAAGAAAGACTTCTCCTACCTCCCCCTCAAACCCGACCACTACAATCGCCCTTTGTGGATTGACCCCAATACGCAAACCATCGTACTGGAACGGTTCAACCCTCTGTCGGAGCAGGCAACTGATTTTCTCATCACGATTGCTGAGCCCAGATCGCGCCCAACGTTTCTGCACGAGTATGTCATGACGACTCACAGCCTCTATGCTGCAGTCTCGGTTGGTCTTCGGCCCAAAGATATCATAAACACCCTTGATCGCTTTTTGAAAACGCCACTTCCTGCATCGACTCGGGAGTATATAGAGACGTGCACAAAGAGCTACGGCAAGGTGAAGCTAGTTCTCAAGAACAACAAGTATTACGTAGAGAGCGTGGACGCCCAGATGCTGCAGATCCTGCTAAACGATCCTGTCATTGGCAAGCTGCGCGTTCAGGGAACTGACACGACCAGCTCTGCTCCCAAGATGGGGGGCCTCGTTATCCCCGGCACCCAGAACGCCGCTGGCGTCCGGCAGGCAAACCTGGTGGACGGCCCGGTTGCCGAAAAGAAGCCCGGTGACCAGGACGCTGCTGCTGCCAGCGAGGCCGACTTGTTCGCCAATTTAAATGAGGAAGATGATGATGACGACAAAGAAAACGTCCATGCCTTTGAGATTGCGGATTCGTCTGTCGAGACGGTCCAGAAGCGCTGCCTTGACATTGGCTACCCCATGCTGGAAGAGTATGATTTCAGAAATGACGACATAAACCCCAACCTGGAGATTGATCTCCGCCCCAATACCCAGATTCGTCCCTACCAAGAGAAGAGCCTCAGCAAGATGTTTGGCAATGGCCGAGCGAAAAGCGGTATCATTGTTCTGCCATGCGGCGCCGGCAAGACGCTGGTCGGCATCACCGCTGCCTGCACCATCAAGAAGGGCGTCATTGTGCTTTGCACCAGCTCCATGTCTGTCGTCCAATGGCGTCAAGAATTCCTCAAGTGGTCCAACATCAATCCCGATGATATTGCCATCTTCACCGCGGAGAGCAAGAATAGGTTTCAAGGGAGCACTGGTATCATTGTCACCACGTACTCGATGGTCACAAACAGTCGTGAGCGATCGCATGACTCTAAGAAGATGATGGATTTCTTGAGGGGCAGAGAATGGGGTTTGATGTTGCTCGACGAGGTACACGTCGTGCCGGCCGAGATGTTCCGGCGCGTCATCTCGTCCATCAAGTCACACGCCAAGCTCGGTTTGACGGCGACACTTCTTCGTGAGGACGATAGGATTTCGCATCTTAACTTCTTGATCGGGCCCAAGCTTTATGAGGCCAACTGGATGGAGCTCTCACAGCAGGGCCACATTGCGAAGGTGCAGTGTGCTGAGGTTTGGTGCCCGATGCCTACAGAGTTCTACGACGAGTACCTACGCGCCAATGCCCGGATGAAGCGCACGTTATACGCGATGAACCCGCGCAAGTTCCAGGCTTGCCAGTACCTCATCAACTACCATGAAGCTCGTGGAGACAAAATTATTGTCTTCTCGGACGAGCTCTACTCTCTGAAGCAGTATGCCCTGAAGCTCAAGAAAGTCTTCATCTACGGCGGCACCAGCCAGGCCGAACGTATGCAGGTCTTGGAGAACTTCCAGCACAACCCCGAGGTGAACACTCTTTTCCTCTCCAAGATCGGCGATACTTCTCTCGATCTGCCTGAGGCAACCTGCCTGATCCAGATCTCTTCTCACTTCGGCTCGCGTCGTCAGGAGGCGCAGCGTCTGGGCCGCATCCTTCGGGCGAAGAGGCGTAACGACGAAGGGTTCAACGCCTTCTTCTACTCCCTCGTCTCAAAGGACACCCAAGAAATGTACTACTCCTCTAAGCGTCAAGCGTTCCTTGTCGACCAGGGCTACGCCTTCAAGGTAATCACCCACCTCGCGAATATCGAACAAACTCCCGACTTGGCCTTCTCCACGCCCCAGGAAGTCCGCGAACTCCTCCAGCGCACGCTGGTCGACAACGAGAAGGGCGCCGAGGAGGATGTCGAGACCGACGATCTCTTCGGCCGGACAGGTCGCAAGAAGAAGGCGGGCGCCCTCTCCGGTGTGCGCCGCACGGCCGGCATGCTGAGCGAGCTCAGCGGCGGCCAGGACATGGCGTACATCGAGCAGAACAAGGCTGCCAACCGCGCACTCAAGCAGCAGGGTGCTGGTGGCGGTAAGAGCAGCAAGGCGGCTGCGATGGCCGAGAAGAGTTCTTTCTTCAAGAAGATCGAGCGCGAGAAGGAGAAGAGCAGGGCCGCGGCCCGCGCGGCGAGGCAGTAACTTGGCCGTGGCTGTTGGCGGTTTGGCTGCTTTTCTCCTGCGCTATGTGCCCATGGACATGGGAGGATGGGCCTTTCGCTTGGTAGTTGACCGTGTTGAGTTATGGACCGTGTAGTATTTTATGATTGATGACTCGGGAGAAGTGGTGTCCAGACAGGCAGACGATAATGGGGGGAGGTTTTCTTCTGCTTTTCCTTGAGTGGAACGGATTGAGTTTCTTGGAGTTTACCCGGAGTTTGTCCACGTGTTTCACCCGATAGACTGGAAAGCACACAAGGGGGAACCCATAATAATGAATTAAAATAGAATATACCAGACTCTGATCTTTGATACATGTGCCGATTACTTTAATTTGTACAATGCCTTGTCACAAAACTTCTGCCACTCTTACCCGGCCAAAGTATGCTCTACTAACCACTATGCCACCGGGATCTACAATGTTGCACTCATTCTATCACAGCTCTCTATCCATCTTTCATCCCGAACTATCATGACCTGAACCGCGATTAATTGATACCAAAATCCAAGATTAGTGCACCCAAAAGCTGCCAGACATCCTGCCAACAAGGCAGGCAAGCCGGGCTTGGATAAGTTTTATCCAATAAGCATCAATATAGACATCCACGTCTATACCACCTCTCTCCCATCCGTCATAACCAGATTTTATCCCCTCTGATTAATTCATGACAACACCGTTTCTCCTTGCCATCCAATACATGCCCAATTTTCTTTAAACCTATCCGTGCTCACCCGTCCGGTTATCCAACCACATAGTTCAAGCCATCATCACCAAACGCCGGATTGGGGTCGCCCTTATCTAGTGTATCAACTCTTCTGTGTGGATCATTCCCTTCCCTTTCTGTCACATTCTACCTGTGTACCTTTCCAAAAAAAAAATTCCGAAAAGGAAACGAAAAAAAAAAAAAAACTCCCTGAACGCCATTCTTATGCACGCTCCGTTCATGTTCAGAAATCTGAAGCCCCAAGGTAAAAGAAAGAAAGAAATGTGTCCTTGACCTTTTCCAATGTGCACAAGATCCGTTCAACTATATATAACCCTCGGTCTCTACCATCATATCCAAAACGCCTTACGACTACTCAATGAACCGGGCCAGACGTCTTAGGCCTCTGAATAGCGGACAAGGAGGATATTGACTCCCCCCTGCCTCTATCCCGCCGCGACGTCGACGCTCCAGGCTCTGTCCTCCGTGAAGTAATCCTGGTCACCCACGGCTGCTGATCCACGTGTAAATAGTCTGTACCAGAAGTAGCAGCAGTTGAGGTAACCTCAGCTGTTGCGTCACCAGCTGCGCTGGCACCAGCACCAGAAGCACCAGCAGGATCCTGAGGCAGCTGCGAAAACGTTGTTGTCGCAGATTTTTGCCGTTCTAGCCTCTCCAGGCCGCTGACCAAACTTGGGTCAATGGACATGCGCCGGATGGACTCGGCACGGCGAATCGTCTCAGCTGGGCCCATGGACGGCAACGGGGGACCCGGGTGGAGGATGGAGGCCAGCAGATTGCGGGGATCAGCGCTGGTGAAAGACTTGTGCCGGGCGGAGCTGCCGATGTCAGGGCCACCTGTGACAGCCGAAGTCCGCGAATAAAGTCTCGAGATTCGCGGGATCTCGGGCTCGACGCTGATCGGGGCCGGGGCAGACGCCTCAGTGGCGCTAAGGGACTCGCTGGGCAGGAGAATGGCACGGTCCAGGCCGTAGGGCAGGCCACGGTGGCGGCCGCGGATCATCATGGCAATGATAACCAGCTTGCCTATGACGCTGAACTGGGATGAGAGCGACTCGTTGCCCCCACTGTAACCTAAGCTCATGCCCACTGTGCCGTACGCGCTGACAACTTCGAAGAGGATCGCGAAGCCACTGAACCTGTTGGCCATAAGCTTCGAACCCTCAGTGATGTTTAGAATGAAGAAGCCAACGAAGATGTACCACAAGTCGAATGAGAGCTGGCGCCGCAGATGGGTTCCGACGTAGGACATGTCACTCTGGTTCCCTTGGTCGTCCAGGTCATAGGGGGTGTAGACGCCCAGCGATTGTTCTTCGTACACGTTTGTTCGGCGTACGGAGATAGCGATTGGGAAGACTGAAATGTACATCATGATCATGTACGAAGACTGAACCGCTGGGTGTAGAAGACCGAGGTTTACACTAGAAAACCCAGCCGTTCTCGTCGACACCGCCTCAAACAGCCCATTGAGGACCTTCAGACCAGGGCTTAGAGCGATAACAGGCTCGGCACCAAGCTATGATAAAGTCAGGATGAAGTCCACTTGAGGAATATAAAGTCAACACGACTTACATCAAGGACGATAAAGAGGATAACATCGACAACATTGAGCACAATCAGGACCCCAAAAAGCCACCAGGTAGCTGCTGAAGGGAAAAGTAGGGTAAAGCAGCGACGTGGGTGATCCAGCAGGAACCTGAGCTCTTCATATAGGCCTGTGCCGACTGACGTCACAAGTGACAAGCTCCAGATGATGAACCGAAGCATGATCGGGAAGCCTGTGTTGCCGATGATGATGAGGAAGCTCATGAACAGCAACGGCCATGTAGCTGTGTTGAATGAGTTCATGCTGTCCGGCGTCAAGGTGAAACCTAGATCCATGAAGGCCGAGTTGGCCGTGAAGAAGGCCCACCAGACCTTGCTCACACCGGCAGCAGTGACAACCTGACCGTACTTCTGGACGTGCAGGATCCATGGCAAGAGACCGATGACTCCCAGGATAGAGAAGACCCAAAAGTAGCAGACAAGAATAACGGCCAGCGTCTTCAAGGACCTGTACTCGATGCCACCGAGCTCTTCCCTCTGTTCCTCCGTCAGGTCCGGAAAAGCTGAGTTCCGCCCAATTGTGGGCTCCCAACTCAGATATGGCGTCCCCTCGACCTTATCCCGGGACAAAACCGTACGGAGAGTTTGGAGTGAACGCCGACGGCCCTTCAATGCTGCTGATGCCAGGCCTGCAGGATGCTTGTTGTCATGAAGTCTCGCTTTACCCCGCTTCCAAAATCGGGGCAAAGGAATTCGAAACCATGACAGCGCCCGCACGGCAGCCCTAGCATCGATCAGCGAATCGTCAGATCCACTTTGCTCGAGTTTGCGACGATCGGGCTCTTCAATCGTGATGGCCTGCTGCCTGCCATCGAATGTCAGATGCTGCGGCTCGTCACACACATCGTGACTGAATTCGCCCCTCGCAGGAGAAAGGGGGTCAGGTTCATCATCCTCTCCAGCCACAACACGCTTCGGAAGTACACCGCGTTCCGCGTCCCTAGGATTGGGAATCCGCAGGACTTCGTCATCATCTTTTCGCTGTCGTTCCAAGATTGCAATATGTTCCTGCTCAGACCGGAGCGGAGGCAGTTTGAGAACGTCGTCGCTCATCCCGTCGCTTTTTGTGACTGTCCGTGAAAACTTGATATCAGGATGGCGATGAGCATCCGATTCAATTTTCCAGCTCGAAGAGGTACGACTGAGAGGATCCGAGGCCCTTCTTTCGAGTTTGCTCTTTTCTGAGGGCACAGGGTCGTCCTCCAGCAGGGTGCCATCGGGGGTCATCCGTGACCGATGCCCGTTAAGCATCACGGTGATCTTCCTCCCGTTAACGCCCTTTTCAAGATCTCCAGGCAGTGATTTTGCCTTAGACTTTGCCCTGGAAATAGTGCCCCTACGTAGCCGAGACTCCTGCACAATATGCTGGAATCGCTTTTCGAACCAGTAAAGGCGAAGAAAGACGACAAAGGAGTTGATGGTGATTGGGTTGGCGAGCATCGGTATGATATAGATGACAATTTGCTGGAAGGTGTTGAGTTTGTTGATGTCCACCACATTCAGGCCGGCCTGTGTGCTGGCACAGGCACCGAAGAAGAGGGCATCGGTATAGCTAATGTTACCACGACCACCAGCAAAGAGGAGAATTGAGCCAATAAATGTCAAGCCGAGAATGTAGAAGTCTAGATGGGTATGGATGAGTTAACTGCGTGATTAGTGAGCAAATGACCTGGCTTAGGGCAAACTTACAGTGGGCGGTGATGAAGTTGAAGTGTGGTTTATGTGACATAAAGGAGGGCCTAAGCCCTTTAATCTGCCCGACAACCCAGTCCTTGAATGATCCCATGGTGACGGACCTGCAAGGTGCTCTCTGGATGACTGGATGCCAGAATGCGGTGAAGTTGCGATGTCGCGAAGGAAAGGATAAAAGATGCTAAGTTCAGTGAGAGCGACACTGGTATCAACCCCGATGCGATTGCCAATTGGACCACGTCTGCAAGCAATATGTGAGCGAAGCTCCTATACAAGGAGCGAGAACTTCCTGCAAAGCAGGAAATGTATCAAAGCTTGCAGCGACGAGCAGACATGGTCCAAGTCAGGAGAGGCGGCTTGTGACGTTAACGGACGTGACGGAAAGAAGTGAGGAGGGGAAGTCACGAATCGAGGTTGAAAAAGCAAGAATGTTAAAGTATTGCCGTAATACAGCTGGAAGAGTGTGATCACAACACGGGTATTATCCAAAGATGGATGCAACTTTGATGCAGGTGTGAGGTGAGAACTGCAAGGCGCAAAGGGAACTGTCGGAAGTCGGAATCAATTGGGCTGTTTGGCGAAATAAAGACAGGCTTAGTGTGGAAAGCAACGGTCAAAAGACCACACAATGGACGCAGCAGAAGCAAGAGGGCACTCTGCTCACAGCTCGCTGGTGAAAGCTGATATCAATATCGATGGACCCGACGGTTGCAATATCAAATGGAGGCGGTTTCCGGGCGTGAGTAACAAGCCAGGGTTGGCTGCAACCTTGAGCGTCATCCACACGAGGGTGTTTCTTTGATCTCTGCTCGTGCACTGCGCCAAGAGAAAAGCGCAACGCCGATGGAGATCTTAACGCGGCAAGGGCTGAGGGCCAAGGAAGCCAAGCACTCCGATCCTGGTCGCTTGTTCACGGCAGTCGGAGCGGGACCGAGTTCGTTGACGTGGATCCCCGACAACGTTCTGGACTTCTGGCAGCTGGTGTCGCTTGGAAGAAGCACGTGGGGCTGTGGACCAGGCCTGGGAGCTTTCACAGCTCTGGGAAGCAAACAGGAAACGGGCATGTAAAGGATCAAATGCAGCATTGTTAAGCAAGGAAGACATGAACCTGCTTATGAACGCCACACGGGTTCTTATCATGACCGCCTTTCTGACGAAGTCAAAATTTTCCTTTTGTTCCTGCATTAGCCCCAACGCCCATTCAGACTCATCAATCGACATTGGTGTTGAACATCAGACAAAACCTTTGATCATGAGCATTTCTTTGAGCTCTTGACTCTCACCCCGTCTTGAATTGAGGACTTGAAGGCTTTCTCTTCCTTTTGTGTGTATACTAAAGCTATCTGATATTGTTTGATATGGTACATAGCCAATCTGTGAGACAAGGTGGTTACACTGCATTTTAGGGGCTTCGAGAAATTGCCAGCAGTTGCACAAAGTGATACAGCATCCCCCGATTCAGCAGAGCAGCACAGGCACCACCAACATTGTGACGAAGTGGTGGCTGGACAGGGCCCTTAACGATATCAAAGTGCCACAGCCAAGACGGATAGTGAAAAGTTTTTTGCACTATGAACTACATTGGCCAACTTCCCGAGGCCTCCGAGTTCTTATCACCTCATCTCATTGCCATCAGTGTTTTACAGATGTGGTTATGTGCATAGACGATGACAGTCACTATGCACTTTGCATGCGTCATGCAACCTCTACACGCCCCGGTACCACCACGCCCAACCGTGGGGGATCAATCTCCGGCTCCGAGTAAAAAAATAGGCTCTTTGTGCTCTCGAGCCGCTTGTCTCACAAAGCTTCTTCTCGGGCCTGCTGCTATCATCCCCCAACAATTGGCAAAGACTCGATAGACTTCAACTCTCAGGCCTTTTCACTTTTTTTTTTTTTTTTTTTTTTTT
>Ga0065720_1018919_pt1 | contig 55974 bp, 57 predicted proteins | sample Thericmetagenome_FD_59107 | JGI IMG/M metagenome (GOLD analysis project Ga0065720, IMG submission 59107) | Thermophilic microbial communities from the Joint Bioenergy Institute, California, USA of rice/straw/compost enrichment - eDNA_2 v2... | ecosystem: Engineered > Solid waste > Grass >... | reverse complement strand
GGGCTGGGTCCCGATGACGCCACCGGCGGGCATGGGACGGAGCACGGGTGGGGCGCGACCGCTGGTCGGGGCCGGAGCGGGAGCAATGGGCTGCGGATGTGACGCAGCCGTGGTGGTCTGCGGCAGCATGGTCGAAGATGCGCCCGGATAAGGCTGCTGAGGATAGGTGTTGTTGCCCAGGATGGGGTAGGTCGCGCCGCGACCGGCGTTCTGCGGAGGCGGAGGCGGGTAGCTCGCCATGTTGCCAGAGCTGGTGGGAGTGTTGGGGGTGCCTGGAGTCCTGGGAGTGTGGGGATAGCTGCCGTAGGGCGGCTGTTGCATAACAGGATTGCTCGGCTGGAGAGGAGGAAGAGTCTGCGGAGGCGCGGCCGAAGACTGTTGCTGGTGGTGATGATGGTGCTGCTGCAGCTGCGGGTGGTGCGTGGAGACCGTGGACGACGCGGGGTACGAAGCCGTGGTCGTGTTTATAGCATTCGCCGCGTTGTTGGGCAGACCTTCCATAATCCGAATCTCAGACAACTGTCAAGCTGCAGGACCAAGAAAACCGTCCGGGCCGCGCGAGGGCACGAATGGTTTTGATGTGTCCTGGGATTGACCGACGAAAAGGGGGAAGAAGAACGCGCGAGAGACGCGTGCACCTGTCACGGAACCTCGCTAGACGCGACTTCGAGACAGCCGATGGAGTGTTCTTGGGCGGGCGACGCGACAAACGACAATTGACTGAGAGAGGAACTCGTCAATTGACGATGGCGATGTCCTTTCTGGGCTGCGGTCCTGGAGTCGACGACGCGTTGCAACAAAGCCAGATCAGAGTAGTTGGTCGGCGGGCGCCTCGAACTTTTTTTGTTCAGACCTCGTCGACGTGTTGTTTTGTGCCTTTGTCGTGATGCGCGGCGCGATGCGGTCGATGCGTCGAGCGGAACTCTTGTGGGACCTGCAGACGCAACTTGGTTTGGTTTGCCTTGCCCTCGCCTTGGGACTGACTGGATGGAGCAATTGTTCTTGTCTCAACCCGCGTCCACCAGCTGGAGCAGTTGGTGGTCGTTCTGTGGTGGAGAATGCCGAATGCCCTAAGCGGGAAAATGAGGCTCAAGGGAAAAGCGCCGTCTCGGTTGCGGTAAAGTGGAGAGAGAAATGGGGAGCGTGAGTGGAAAGACAGTGTGGGGACCACCCTCTTTTTCTGTGCTGCACCTCCTTTTGTATTTTTTTTTCTGTCCAAGAATTTGTGCGGCGACTCCCGGCCCCCTTACTTCCAAATTGGCTATGGCCGGGTGGCGGGCAGGTGGACTCGCTGTCCGCGCGCTGGTACCGGACACTGGGCACTGGCACTGGGCAGCAGGCGCGAGCAGCCGTTGCGGTTGCAGTTGCGGTTGACTTGGCTGTTAAAACTTGCCCAGGTGGGGGACAGTCTCCAAACCGTGGGAAAATTCAAGGCGGGGCCGTTTTTCTGATGCAGGGCCACAAACCCTCTGCTGGCAGGGCAGGCGCAGATGGCGCTGGAAAAGGAAAGCTTGGGAAGGCTCAAGGAATGGTTTGGAAAGGGAAATGGAGATGGAAATGGACTCGTGATGGAGATGAAAAGTGGAAATCGAGATATTTTTGACGAGAATAAAAGGCGATCGGGTCTCTGGCCGTCTGTTCTTCTGCTCTCAACAGCCTGAGTCCTGATGTTCTCTGGCGCAAGGTCCGCAGATGCAGGGGAGTTTGCACTGCGAATTGCCGTGTTGTTGTGAGCGAGTGAGCACGGTGGACGCGTTGCAGTGTGGAAAGAAGAAAAGTGGATAAAATCCACGAAGAGCGGAAGAAAAGTGTGTCTGAGCTCCGCGAGCGGAGAAAGGGGTCCACGAGTGAAGGGGAACTTCGCAAAGTGAAGAACAGTGGAATGGAAGACCAAAATTGGACACGAAGGGAAAGGTTAGGCAAAAAGCAAAATACTGTGCCACTTTTCCATTTATGTTCATAGGCACCTGCCCAGAAAGGCACTAAAATGACAAAGGACGACCACGACAGTGTCAGAAAAGCCAACAAATCTCCTGCTTTTTGCCCGTCTTTTTCACGGTGTTGGCCACTGATGCCGCCGACTTGTCGCTGGCTGTAGAAGAGGCATCCGGTATCGCTCTTCGCTTCCGGCAACAAACTACAATGTCTGGTTGATTTTACTTGTGACTTGACTGGTCACGCTGCCTCACCTTGCTGCCGCCTGTCCTAATCAGGCGCTCGAAATTTGATCCAGAAATTCGAAACAGCTTCTGGCAACACGGCGAGAGCGATTGGGTAGCAACACTCGACGCGGGGTACAAAAGCAGGGACGGAGATGATTCTGCCGCTCGCTGAACGATAGCAATGCACGCAGTCCAAACAACCGGCGGCGTCCCTGATGACTATCGCCTGAGGCGACAAAAGACGCGGAGGGAACCATGACTTGGGTAACGCAGCGTATTCCCAGCATGATGGCAATCACAGGCGCTGCTGGCGCCCGGCTGCAGCATACAGTACCCGACCTCGGGCCCAGATCTCTTCAAGCCTTCTTTATACTTTTGCGTACAGCGATACAGCGAATGAGAGCGAGCAGAGTGGACGATTAGCGTGCCAACAACAGCGCCGCCGACCTCACCTTGCAGCGCGTCTGGCAGGAACACAGATTGGCGATGAACGATTGGGGTCTGCGATGCTACGGCGTGCCTTTTTGTAGCACGTACTGCTGCCCAGCCGCCGGCACCATTCCATGTTGTTGTGGAGGGTTTTAATGATGTCCCCCCAATCACGGCCATCATAGCCGCCGGAAACCCCCTCGGGCACTTACAACTCGCATTGAACTATCGTAGGTTCTGTAGCTCCCGGAATTCTCATCCAAATCACTTCACGTTGTGCTGTGTAAGAGAAACCATCTTCCTCAAAGACCAAACGGGATGAATATCTTGAGCTGATCATCCAGCCGCCTGTCTTTTGCCATCGTTGCCTGACCATCTTGTTTACAATGCAGAGACAACGTCCGTCAATCCACCTACGGCTGATTCCCCCCGCCTAGCCTGTTGAGGCAATCTTGTCCATCCATATTGTACGTCACTCCTCGACACGTGTGTCTGGCTCTCGAGCTGGTGAGAGATCCTAACACTGTTTCGCACTGTGCCTTTGCATTTCCGCAGATCTCGCCACCCTGCGGACACCGCGCTCAAGAAGAAAAAGCATCTCAAAAGACCCAAAAAAAGGCTTCAGAGCACAGATGCCCAATATGCAAGGCGACGAAGATCGAGATTGAGCGCGGTTGTTGGACAGGCTAAGCATTGATAGTGTGGCCATAGGCTTAGCTGGCGGCAGACGTAGCCTACGACTCCATACTGTGTCCGTTGCGTATCATCATCGTCGCTGGCCGTGGTCGACGGTCTCATCGACGCGACTCCAGTCGGCCACGGAGAGGTACCCCCCACGCGGAATCGGCGCTACACTTGGTCATCTGGTAATTTTACGGAGGTTACAATATAAGGAAACCTCTTTCAATTGCATTTGAAGAAACGCTCAAAAAGCAACATTAAAAGCAACAAGATGGAGGTGGCCGTGAAGTAACCCAAGAGGTTGGCCTACCCGGAAATCCACCCAGAGCGCAAAGACATCTGCCGTGAGGGCGGGTGCGGCAAAACCCGGGTCCGCTGGCAAGCGACAACGTTGAGTGTGGCCTGAGAAAGCGCGATTTCTTTGGGGTCAAAAGAGTGAGAACATGCCAGACAAGCATCGGAGACAGCCATCAGAAGCACTCATGTCAGGACTGCCCGCGGTGTGATGTGTGCGTCTTGCGCTGTCCTGTCCAGTAACTGCGATCATCGACTACGACCGTGATCAGGGCGGTTTTGTCCTCTCTAAGAGCCGGGGTACCCGGGGCAAAACCCGTGTGTTCGGGACCATAAGCTAATGCGCTAGCGGGGATTAACCAGGTTATCGGAAAGCTACATCACGAAACAATCGGGTCTATATCGAGGTCGAGACGCAATGGTTGGTGATGACGTGACTGAAGAACTCCAGCGGCGACAACAGCAAAATAGAAATTAACCAAAAGTCACCACGGCTAACCTGACTTGCGGTGTGCAGTATTCTTGTGTCGTGAGGTGAGTGAGCCTGGTTTGGTTGAACTGCGCCGGCTACTTCGGTTATCTGAGAACAGCCATCGGATACTGGACTTGCATTACTGGATCTCAAGATTTCGTACCTCACACCAGTCAGCAAACAAATGTTGACATTTCTGTTCCCTGCCTTTGCTATGTACAAGGCACCTGCTTGCCGCCAGAACGACACACTGGCTCTTCTGTTGCCGTCATCAATCTCGCCGTCGTGCCGCCCATTTTCCTGCTTTCATCCTATCGTAACGCAACCCCGTTCAATTACTCGACGTAAGCGACTTGATGAGTGACGCCGAGACGATCAGAAAATGCCAGACCAGCCGCCCGCCTTCCGAAACCCTGTTTGTGCTCTCCCGCCGCCCACATCCCTCTCCGCAACGCAACTGACGGATTGGGTGCGATGATGTGCAGCGCCCACGAGTCAAGACGAGAATGTCGGGTGGAACCGACCAGCGCACATCCCTGCCGCTTTTTGCCTCGGCTTGGGTGGGCTGCACTGACACTCGCGCAGGGGCCAACAAAACATGATTGATGCTAAGAAAAAGGGACCTGATTCGCACTGTGCATACAGAAATCAGGCCGATGCTGGCTGGGCCGTGTATCAGCGACCAGGCAAAGAAAAAAAATTGTCAATCTTCTGACCTCGCTCTCGGTGATGACTTGACTAAGGCTGTCAATATCCAGCAGACAATGCGGCCTTTTGGAATGGACACGGCAAGCATAAAACTCGGGTTGGGTACAAAGATAGTGGAACTGTCTCAGAAACGAAACGCGTTCCGGACGTCGCAGACTGTGTGGGCAGAGGTGGAGAAAATGCTCCCCCTCTCTACGTGAGCGTCCAAGCAGACAACACAACACATTGTCGGATTGACTAACCGTCGATATTTTCCAAGCTGGAACACTTAAGGCATAGCAGAGCGATTACAGGACGCTGCATGCAACACTGAGTGGTGTAGAATACTGCACAGCTAGGCGCAGGTCTGGCAGAACTGGCCTGTTTCCGGACTTATCGCTAAGGGCGCTTCCTCAGACTGTTGTTTGACTGCCCAAACCTTTGTAGCAACATCACAAACCGCTGTCAGCTTCGCGCGTGGTTGAACATGGAACCAAAAAAAAAAAGTTAACATCCCAAGATGGCGAGTGGGGGAGCTGGTGATCCCAAGAAGTGAGGCTCTTGGGAGGGTCCAAAACGTGAACCCACAGCTGTGGGCTCAGCAAGCTCTGTGTGACATATAAAAATATGGAGTTAAGAGGGGCAGGTTTTCTAGAAGCCAAGTTGGAAGGTCAGCAAGAGCTGCTCCACATATGTCCATGTCAAAAAAGAAAATATCAAATATCGTTACCTAGGAAGCTTTTGAAAAAGGAGCTACGAAATTGGTGTTTGAGACTTCAACTCAACACACCTACGTTTCTCGCCCCTTCCCCGGGCACTCTACCCATTTCTGGGAGATGATGTTTTTGTTCTCGGGTGTCGCGCCAAGACACAATGTCCCTCTTTTTTGTTCCGGGTCCCCCTCCTTTTTTTTTCTCCCGGCTGGGACAGATTAAAGGAATGCCTGCTTGCGACAGATACATGCCACGTTGCCCGCCGGCAACGAGTCAGTCAGGCTCATCTTTGATTATTTTACTCCCTTTTTGCTGAACCAGCCAGGGCACCTGCCGAAATCGATTTGGCAATTGCTCTTTTTTTTTTCTTCTCGGCAGCCCTCGGGCGCTGGACCGGGCTGATGCGATGCTTTGGTTCTTCCCTGTGGTGCAAAAGATTTTACTCTTTTTGTGATACTTTTCTCGGCGGACATCGGCAGAGGAAGTAACGGATGCAAGGGTTTCCTTGTCCCTCCGACAGCCTAGCCCTCTCCTTGCTTTTTCTGATTTCCCAGCGCAGCAAAGAAACAATTCTGGGGCTGACACGCCCGCGATGGAAGATCCATTGACTGGGCAGGCGCACATTGCAGCATGTTGTTACCATGGGGTTATCTCCAGGAGCGCATCTACGCAGCTGAGGTTTATCTTAGGGTTACAAGATTGGCGAGGCCACGAGGGGTACGACGATGACAAAAACTAGGGTGAGAACGAGGGAAGATTGCGTCTGCCCGTGCCATACTATCCCATGCCATGCCCCCTGCTCCGCAACGAAGAGAAGATACGACAATGCGTCCATGATGACAACGGAGGGAGCCTTAGGTCCGGGCAATTCCCGAATCCGAGAGACCATCTGCGAAGATGCGGCGACGCACAGGTCACCAACAGCACATTATCGAGAATTTAGCAATGACACTGAACTTGACAAAAACAAGCGAGAAAAGGGTTGTATGGCTTGATTCGGGCAACGGCATAAGAGCAAGAAATTCTATATCCGATTTTACGACCTCTCCCTCGCGAACGGTCCGTCGGGCAGGTACTTGGGCGCCAGCTAAGAAAAGAGATGATGTCCCGCGTCGACGGAAATGCACCGCAAAGAACATGACAGATCAAGACCGAAGCCTAACCCTCAAAATGACGGCAAATTGGTGCCATAATTGCATCACCTTGCAGTTCAGTCCGAACTTTGTCCGATGAAGGAGGCCAATACCAATGAAAAGACATAGGCCAGCCGTTAGGATGGAATACGTGCCGCTCGCCCCAGGATTTTGCTCATCCATATCGTTACCGTATATCACACACCCCGCGCGCAGGCGCAGGTTTCCCAACGCTTCGAGACGCTCGGCTTTGGCTCTGTAGTTAACCCAGGTATCCAAGCAGGCGGCAGGCGGAGAGGCGTGTCTGCCGCACAACTGGCCACAATGTCACCTTGGAAGGCTTGGAGCCATGCCAATCTCCGGAAGAGCGGTCCATCCATCCCAGGAGAAACCCTACCTTACCTACCGTAATTGCACAAGTGGCGACCCTATCCTACCCTATCCCGCGGAGTGCTGTACATGGAACGCCCGAGTCTCGCATCCTCGGCCGCATTGTTGTAGTGCAATGCTGCTGCCATTCCTCACTTCCGGTATAATCATTATCAACGTCCGTTCAACGTCCATGAAACGATGCCCTGCCACGTCGCCGCTGCCACGGCCTCGCGAAAAGCGAAAAGGACCAGGGGTAATGTACAAGAAGAATTAACGGTCTCGGTAAGAGGTGATGGTATTTGTGAACCGAGATCCGTCCACTGTCAGCAAATCAGTGGCCGCGGCCGTTCCGCTGATTTCTGGCTGAGGTGAAGAGACAAAGACACACCCGAAAATGAGAAAACAGCTCCACGAAAAATCAACAACCCCAAAAAATCATCGTGGCAGTTCTCTTTGTCGTTCTTCTCAATATTATCCCAGCTGCTCCCGGCTTTAGAATATACTAGTGCTAATTGCGACATCTCGCATTAGGAAGCCCTTCCCTGAATGCCCGACGTTGACGTCGATTCGATTCGATCAGTACTTTCGGCGACAGTCGCCAGGCGAGCCCTTTGTTTCCAAACGGATGTCGGGCGGTACTTCCTGAAACGGCATACCGACGAGGGGAAAGTTGATGAACTGGCAAATCAGGCAGCGTGGCTTCGTACGGTAATACCGAACAAAAATCACGATCCTCGTTGTCGTAAATTTCGTTTTGAGGAAAGAACGACAACAACAACAGCGACAAGGGGGAGGGAAGCAACGCTATCCTTCGCGCACGCGTCTGGCAACCAGGTTATCTGACGATCATCATGACAACAATCAGGGGATTTGCTGGCTGGCAAAACCGGCAGACATGGTCTGCTGGCAGCAGATATGCAACCACAATGCAGTGGCAAGGTAAAGGTTCGTTGTTAAAAAGAAGTCCCGCTTTTTTTACGCGCGCGAACCTCGGCCTGGCGGAGCATCCCGTCGTCGTCGTCGTCGTGGCCCCCGCGCGCTATCCACACTAGATTTTTTTTTTTTGTTTTGTACCTAGCATACATTCCCTCATCAGATAAATGCATAAACCGCTGTATCGGAGTGCTACAGTGGTGAGTTTTAGCCCTAGGGCATTGATCAAGGTGACTTGTTGGGTGGTGTAGAGTTGCAGGATTTGGCCGCTGCAAGCCGTTGATAGCCCGGAGATGGACTTATCGTCATTGAAAGTGTTGGGGGAGGGCGAGAGAACGTCATTAGCCAAGGTAAGATGGTTGGGTGATTTTCTCTGAAGCACAGCAGGCCGCCTGTTCAATTTTAGTATAATTGTATAGGATAAGTCTTTTATCGGAGTTGAGCTTCTATGTAAGAAAGCCAAGTCTACAACTGCCGTGCTGTCCGGAATTTCTGTGTTTGATTACCATCATTTCGGCCCTTCATTTATGGCTTTTCTCATTTTCGTCGTCTTCGCTGTTTCCTCGGCCCAGAAAAACACCGAGTCATTGAGCCCCAGCTACCTAGCCCAGCCCCTGACTTTTGGCGATTGTTGTGTCTGGTTTGTCTGTCTCTACAGTCCGATCCAGTAATCGCCCTATGTCCGCTCCCGTCCGCCAATTGCACTCGAGATTTTCTTAATATCAACGTAAAAACTGCCATCAATAATATTGGCAACAGCATATATGCAGAGATCTCGTGATTCATGCCCCGGTTTCGGTTCCTCTCCCCCTCCGCCTCTCCCAGCCCGTTGTTTCGTCGGAGTCGGCACGGGGTTCGGAAGCAGGACGCTGCGCAGCAGCAGCAGGCCAGGGTTGCCACATTCCACCGTACCCTCCTCCTCCTGCTGCTGCTCTTCTGCTGGCTTCGGAGGCGGCGGCTGCGGCTGCGGCGATGGACTGGACAACGGTGAGGGGTGGATCCCTGCCCGCCTGAGTGGTCCTCCCTCGCCGCCTGGCTCGGTGCGGTGCGGTGCCACTCTCTGACTGCCTGGCCTGCCACCTGGAGGACGCTACGGATGGAATGGGAGGCGGTCTGTTTTGAGCCGACAAGACACACTAGGTAAGTAACTGTCGGCGCTGCTGTCTGGCTGAGTGGCCGGCCGGCCTCTCCTCGGTGTGAGGGCTGGGTTTGTGAGCAGTTAACGTGGCGGACGGCCAATGGCGGTGATGGGTTTTGCCTGATATCGATTGATCAATCATGGACGTGGTGCTTGATGATATGAAGATTGTGGTTGTCAATGAACGAACATGAGGGGGATGTACATATTGTTGTTTTTTTTTTCTGCCCGATTTTGGCATGTGCTTGGAAGCGAAGCGAGCGATATCGCTTGGAGGCAAAATGATGTATCTTGAATAACGCGAAAGATCGACTGCAACTGTGGTCACGGCATCAATCCAGGTGGTTCTCTACCTATGAAAAAGAGGCTGCAGTATTTGCCCATTGCCGCTCATCCGTCATTCATGGTTGACCACACCGCACCCCGCTGCTGGCTGATTGGCAAACTATCGTGCTCTTTGACTGCCTAGTCTAAATTCCTAGAACAGAAGGCTTGTATCAGCATGGCATGGCACAGAGTGGTGACACAACAGCTTAAAAACCGATGCCTCGTTGATGGAAGACTTCCGCGGGCTCGGCGGTGTCCGGTCGGATCAGTGCTGACAGCTGTAGTGTGCCTGCTTACTACCTACACTGAACCCAGAAGTAGAAGTTGGTCTTTTACCTTGGCAGTGGGCATCTACGTCTAGGAGAGAATAGGGCGTCAGATCTTGCCATACCGGTTCAATACTACACCTGTTTTTTACCTTCGGGTTGTCTTTCTCTTCGGGCCGTCTCACCGCATTTCTCGAAACCCGGACAAGGAATCTGTCGAGTCCTCTACGGGCAATGGGAGCCTGAATGCCACAGTCTTATTTTTTGCCATCTCCGTGGACTTACGTACACTACATATCTACCCAGCTGATCAAAGTTTGGCCACCCCCTCCTCTTATGCTGCATACCGACCTATCGAGAGGCTTTAAAGGCGGCCAAAGGCGAACAGGTGCTTCTTATTGCTTGGCTTGGCTCTGGATTGAGTGCTGTTCTTCGGCCGTCCTTAGAAGGCTGGCTTCTAGGCTCAGCTCAGGCTCACCGCCGGGTTAAGGATTGCCGCATGGCTAGGGGGAGAAAGGCATATCACACATCCATTGAAAGACCAATCCATCCAATAGTTGGTCGGTCGGTCCGTTGTTCGGTTGATCTCGGTCGTTCGGGAATAGGCAACGGCATCGTTAACCTCTCTGCTTAGTTGGCTGGGTTGGTGAGATGCCAGGGGCAGTAGGCAGGAGATGACGGGACAGTGTTTCGCTGTATAGAGGATGAAGCGGATGGCAGTGCAGTGTTGCATGGCTATCGTATGTCGTATATTTCGTAGGACTCGTAATCGCTGTCAAAATGCCACATTACGTACTCTGTTCCGTGCATTCACCTTCACTTACTTTCGAGAACACATAGGAACATTAGCATCCAAGATGCTGTGAGCTTCTGGACTGCTGCGCCCTTTGGATAAGGCATATTATTTAACTTGTGTGCTGTGGAGAAATCCGGTTTGTGAATAGCATCACGCGCCTTCTGTTCGCGGTAATTGTGGACTTTTTTTGGCGCAGAGGGGGTTTTGTGACATTTGGTATGGAATATGGTGATGAAGGGATGTTGGTTACGGAGATGACAGTTTCATTGAACCGAGATGAGAACAACGGCTTCGTGGATGGCACGTTCCGAGGCTTCCGTTGTCGCGTTTCTGTTGCAGACGATAATGGAGAGAAAGCGACATATCCATCTTCAAATAGAAAGCTACAATTTAGAAACATCGATAAATCCATGACGCAACTTCAAACTCTCTACATTTTGGAATGCCTGATATTATCGCTTCGTAACCGATTTCTTCCCATATCCTGTGTTATAAGGATTCTAGGAAGGTAGTGGACAAGGATAATTAAAAATCCTGAGTCTTGATGTAGGGCAGGGTAATGGAGGAACATAAAAGTAGCTAATCTCAGGGTCAAGAAACAATCAACTGCGCTCATTATATGGGTAACGTTTGGGTACATTTGTGATTTCTTCTACCCGGGGCACAGCGCTCTGAAAAGTGCAGTGAGGTTTGTGGCTAGGCAGTCAAGGGTACTGCAACATGAACAAGCTGGAATACAAGTCATGAGGGGATTTTGTGTCGAGCTGTTGTCTATACAGATGTACTCAGCGCAGAGGGTCCAACCAACAAGTCCTTCAGTTTGTTCTCATGTTCTCACTCCCTGAGCTTTGTCTGTCGTTAAGGAACCAGCTGGCAAAGGAGATGGGAGCAAAGCTTTGGCTGGAACAGCGCAGCTGAAGGACTCGCTAGCTCCAGAGAACGAGCCTATGAACTGAATAGCAGCCAGCAATGACTCAATTAGGGAGGATGACATCAGCTGGGACTATTGGAGGAGAATGGGATAAGGTTGGGTGACAGAATTGAAGCAGTAGTCTCTACCAGATGTATGAATTTTGTTCTTGGGCATCTTATAACGCTAGGCTGCAACTTGGTTTCAAAGAAACGATACATTCAGTATCTCCTATCTTTATGAGAATGATGAAGGCCTTGAACTGGAAGCCGATATATAGATTGTAGAAGGCCCAACTGGACTTAGACATGTCTACGGGTGAGATGGAGTGCTTAGCTGGTGTGAAGAGGCCACTAATACCTAAACCTATATGCACAAGCTGAACTTTGAAGGAAGCATGTTTAATGTTCTCTTCATGCATGACAACCTTTGAACTCAAGTCAGAGCAATTGTTAAATAGATGCCAGATACAAATGCCTCTGAGTTGTCTCTAAGGATGTCCTATTCGAGGCAAAAATTCCAGATCAGACTTGAGAAGGATATAACAATTGCTCTTGTTGGAAGTTCAGTATATCTAGCTCAACGAAATCTGGATACTTCAGCCTGCGTCCACACTGATAAAATAGCTTCAATCTACATCTCCTTGCGCTATCCAGTAAATGTCTCCCCCATTGCGACTTATCCAATCGGACCATGTGTTCTTGGCCGCAGTATCAAGATGTAGTGCCATCACTTGAGGAGCCAAACTTTCCCTAACTACATTCCTCTGCCTATGTGAATTCAACTTCGGGACCCTAAAGAGTAAACCTATGACTGAAGCCCTGCTCTGGTGCTTTGTTTAGCTGGTGTGTCGAACTTTCAGAAATAAGGTCTGATGTATTCAGGAACGCCTGGGATTTTTGCTCCATAACTTGCGTTCTATCTGCATAACTATCAATGTTGACTACCCTCACAAACGCTTTCAACACTCAGTCGATTTTCAACCTGTCTTTATAGCAATAATCGGCCGCCCCGACGCAGCAGCTACAACAGTGCCATAGAACCCAAACAAACCAGAAAAGCAACCCAACCCTGATCATAACAAGGCATAGAGCTTGCTTTACGCAAAGCAAGCCAAAGCAAAGGGTATATTATTACCAATAGCCCAACCTGATTGAATCCCTCCCAATGAAGCATACTCTACCTAGTAACCGAACAATGCAATGTGCAACGTGCAATGTGTAAACAAACCCACCCCAAATGGAATCGGATGAAATTACAAGAACACTCCCTTCCTCAGAACACAAAAACACCCCCCCCTCCCCTCCTTCTCTTCGAATAGAACCCATCCAAATCCAGCATCGCCACAAGCTGCTCAAGTGGTGAAATTTCCACCTCCTCGCCTTTGTTCTTAGCCTTCTCAATCAGGCCTTTACATACGGCCACAAAGAGCTCGACCTTTTTCTGAAAGAGGGGGTAGAGCGCTTCGGCGGAAATATCCTCTTCTTCCTGACTTTTGTTCTGGATGTTGATGGGGTGCTGGGTTGTCCGGGTTGTGCTAGATGGGGGACAAGGAGCGGGTGTTGGAGTTGTGAGAGTATTGGCGATGTTGATTTCCATGTCGATATCCATTCCCTCATAATCCACATCACCATTGTTCAGTGCCGCTCGCCCGTTGTTCTTAGGAGAGGGGCCATCCCTAATGCTCTTGGCAAACCTCAACACGACCTTAAACACATCCTCCAACACTCCCATCACCTGGGCCTGCCGCTTCCTCAGCAACAGTGCTGTAAGCATCTCATCCAACACCCCTTCCAGTCTAGCGCGCACCTCATCCGGCATAACCGTCGTTGTCATCGTCTTACCTGCTTGTAATTGTGGTGCCGCATGTGACTTTAGAACCTCCCCCTCAACCTTATCCAACCACTCCTCCCATGCTTTCCAGGGTCTCTCGATAGCGATGCTCCAGAAATAAGACATAACCAGTTGAATAAACCGCCTCGCTTCAAACCTGAACCTCAATGCCGCATTCCCCTCCCTTTTTTTGTAAGCAGTTGGCCTGGCCAACAACTCCCCCGCAACGAAACCCATCCTAAGGACGCGCAGCAGCAGACGAAAAATCCTATCAAACTTCGCCAGCACAACCGGCGTCAGGACGGGGCGCAGCGGAGCAGGGGCTTTGTATGCAATCCGTAAAAAGTCAAGCGCCTCAAGGGCATCGGCATCAGACGTGCTAAGCCGGATTTCTTCTTCGGTGAGGGTCGTGCGAGTCATGAACGACAGATCGCCTGGTAACTTCGCAGACTCTTTCCTTGACTGAGAGGCGGTCGAGGCAAATGACGCCGTCGATGACCTGAAATTGCCGGGCTGAGTCTGGCTGCTGCGAAAGGGTTGAACTGTCTCCCCCAAAACTCCCATCAAAACCAACCTGAGTTCCCCCAACTTTGGTGGCCAGGTCCTACCACCTGCCAACCTCAACCCCATCACATTACCCTGCGACCCGGCGGGGTCGAGATTGGGATCGAAGAGAGCGTGTGACAAGCGGCTGCAGAGCATGCCGTTTCCTAACAGGAAAGTTTGGTGTAGCAGGTCGAGGTGGATGCGCAGATTGTGGGTAGTGAAGAGGGCCTTGGTCACCTCGGAGCTAACGAGGGCGGATTGGATGGTTAAGAGGGGGGAGAAGGAGAGATGGGGGAGGAGGGACCAGTGAGGGGAGAGCGCATTAGACTGTAAGGGAGAAGAATCCGGGGGTTGGTATAAGCGGGAGTGGATGAGCGAGGTAAGGCCGTCCTTAGGGGTTGGCGAGGACGGGGGCTGGTTGAGCTGCGCGATGGAGATGAGAAGGTGGGATTCGAGTTCTGATTCGGATTTGCCGTGGAAGATAAACGGCGAGGAAGATGGGCTGGGGCAGGCGGCAGCTTGGTAGCCATTGTCCATGTCTGGCCAAACGCCCTGCAGTAGCGCAAGCACAGCATCGCGGTAGTTTCTCGCCTGTTCCTCCGCTCTCGATATCTCTTCCCAATCAAACTTCCACTCAAGCCTCGGCGGCCTCGTAATCATCACTACATCCTTCCTCGCCAGTGGATGCTCCGCATGATGCTCCCTTAAAAACCTGATATTCTTCCCCGTCTCGAAGATCATCTTGGCCAACTCCCCCGGCACAAACCGCGGCACCTTCTCCTCCTCCATAAAAAACTCTGGTTCCTCCAGCTCATACCCCTGGTCATCGACCACCATCACCTTCGCCGTCTTGACAAACCCCCTCCCAGGCTTTTTGGCCAACATTCTCTCCTTCGACATCCCGATCCCTTCTTCCATCCTAATTCCAATCCACTCGCCCACCCATTCCAACCAAGGCCTGGATAGCACCCCCAGCACCTCCCTCATCACCTCCCGTAACAAGCCCCCCTTGTACTCTGCCGCTTGTGCCTCCTCAAAGACAACACCTAGCATCTCCTCATCGCTTTGTCCCTCTGCTTGTGCAAGCTTGGCCACCAGCGCCTTGAATGCCACTAACAAGCTCCTAGCGGGCTGTACGACGGCCTGTAACTGTACCAGTGACCTCGCTTCTCTACCTCTCGACCCTAGTTCCGCGCGAATGGCTGTGACAAGTTGGTTGACCATCCCGGCTAAGGCGACTTTTGTTGGTGTAGTTGATGACGCGGCTGCCGCCGTTGTCGAGGACGACGAAGAAGAAGGGGAGTAAGTCGCCTCCGCGAAGGAGAGTAAATGCCGGGTCGCATTACCACATTCCAAACACAGCATGTCGACTGCACTAAGCAGGGAAAGGGATACGCCAGAGATCTTGATGTGTGGGGAGGTTTTCACAAACGAGTTGCGGTTACTGTCGAAGTGAAAGAGGATTGAACTTCTGCCTAAGGCGAGGGACAACAAAGAGGAGATGTATGTATGTGTGGGGAGGATACGCGCGGAGGGTTCATCACCCAGCGCATGGGAAGCGAGGAGGGCGTCGAAGGCGGAGGGACCGGCTTCTGTTATGAAAAGGGGGGCATTGAGACTCGAGGGTCCGTCAGGCTGTTGGGGGAATGTCTCCCAAGTCTTAAACTGCGGCGAGTATTTGATTGGTTTGGTGGGTGTGAGCCAGAGGTCGTCGTCGTCGTCGTCGTCGTCGTTGTCGTCTAAATGAACAGAGTCCACAGCCGGGCCAATATCGACCTCTGTATCTGGAATAGACTCACTGTCCTCCTCAAACACCTCCCGAGTGCGCTTCCTTCTCTTCTGTCTACCGGGTTCCCCCAGATCCCCTAACAGGGGAGGAAGCTTAAAGAAGACATGATCATCGTTATTAACTGATGAAGCCTCTCCGTCGTCGTCGGGCCCATCACCCAGCACCCTAATGCCGTCGAGCAGGCTCAGACTCTTAATATCCCTTTTGACTGGTGTCTCTGGGTCTGTCGAATGAATAGCAGAGGACGCAAATAACTGGGCGGCGACGTCGAAGGAAAAAAGAGGATTGCGCTTGTTGACGTCGCTGAGCGGGTCTAGCCAGGGGGAGGGCCGGTTGAAGTCGGGCACCGCGAAGAGGTTCGCGGGGTCATTTTGTGGGGCCATTACAACGAGACATATGTTGTGATTGGTGTTGTTGCTGTTGTAGACATTGTACGCTTTTTTTTTGGTGGGTTGATGATGGTTTAGTGATTTGCCGTGCTAAGACGCGTTAACGCGGTTGAGGTCTTGTCGCGGTTGGGATGTAATTAATGGAACCCTAACCCGAAACGAGGCAAGGCAGTGACCCTAGCCCATGGCAAACCGACTACCCTAACCCTGATTATCAAGACGCGTCCAACGCGAACCACCAAGGTGCACGTTCAACTCTTTTACCCGTTCACCTGGACAACCTCGCTCTCAAATCGAGACAATTCCTCAGCCATTGAGCCGCCAACACCAGCCCTACCACTGCGCCAATGCATAGGTAGCTTAAACAGTACCATACAGAGACACTATTTTACCTTTAATACCCTCAATTCTCCTACCGCCATGCCCCCCAAGAAAAAAGCTGCTCGCGCCAGCACCCAAAGCGCCACGCCAGCCACCACCGATGGCGGCGGCGAGGCCATGGAGATCGACTCAACCGTGCAAACACCGACAACCCCCGCAGCACCTCAACCTTCTCAACCAAAATCCCCTCTGAAACTCGTGACTGACCCCTGGACCGACGACCAAATGGCGTCCCTCTTCAAAGGCGTGATCCGCTGGAAACCAGCCGGCATGCACAAGCACTTCCGCATGCTGGCCATCAGTGAGCACCTGCGTAACCACGGGTTCGATCCGGACCAGCATCCGCATACACGGATCCCGGGGATATGGGCTAAGCTGGGGGAGTATTACAACCTGGAGGCGGTGGATGAGAGAGAGAATCAGATGGATCCACCGGAGGAGATGGAAGAGGGGGGGCAAAGGCGGTATGTGGACTTTACACTGCCGTGGGAGGAATACGGGGAGATGATACTGGAGAGGGCAAGGAAAGAACCGAGTGAGGCGCCGACGAGTCCCGCGCAGTGGGATCCTAATGCCCCACCGGGGAGTTATGCTTCTGGAGCAACAACAACAACAACAACAGCAGCAGCAGCAGCAGCAGGAGGAGGAGGAGGAGGAGAATCCCAAGGGACGGCGACACAGCCTACCACAATGACTGGCACGACAAAGAAAAGAAAACGCGGCGAGACGCAAGCCCAGACCCGCACGCGCAGCAGCACAGTTGAAGATACAGAAAACGAGACGCCCACCGCGAGCCCAACCAGAAAAGGGACAACAGGGAAGGGGGCCAGAGGGGCCAGGGGGTCGGGTACTGCTACCAAGCGCACAACGAGCAAGGCAAGGAAGGTGAAGGAGGAGTCACCTTCGTCGTCGTCATCGTCGTCGTCGTCGGAGAGCTCGGAGGAGGAAGACGAAGAAGAAGAGGGAGAGGGAGAGGAAGAGGGAGAGGGAGAGGAAGAGGAGGAAGACTCGTCATCGTCTTCGGAGGAGGAAGAAGAGGAAGAAGAGGAGGAGGAGACTGGGGCAACGGCAACGAGGACTGGACGGGGTGGGGGAAGAGGAAGGGGGGCAAGGGGGAGAGGGAGGGGACGGGGACGAGGACGGGGACGGGGAAGTTGAGGAACGGAAGTGTTGGGAAGAAATATAGTTTGTATTTTGTAGTCTTGGGATTGAGTGTTTGGGATACCCGATAGATTGGTGTTGTCAGCGAAACGAAAAACATCTTTATGTATAATCATCTTAAAAGTCACGTCACTCTCTAACACACAAGTTGACAGCTACCTGGCCACCTACCTGCGCTTGACGTTTGTGTAATCTGTAACCTGAAGCTCCCAGCTCAGAGCCCCTCCAAGGCCATTACACAGCCCTGTAACAGTGGGGCAGTGCCCCGCAGTCGCGACCTGGACGCAGTTTAGTGACGCGCAGCGCCTGAATTTGGACCACCGAGGGGCCCAATAACCTCCCCAGTCCCGTTGTTGACAAACTTCGGTAAACAACGACAATTGACAACACACCGGGCCGTCGCCATGTCTCGCCCAGGACCCTCTGCCCCGCGGCAGCTCACCCTGACGGAAGAGCTTGAAAAGCTCGAGCAGCAGATTACCCTCACGCTGCAAGGTGCGGGCATCGCAGGCCCAATTCACAGCATTGCACTCTGGCGCGGGACTGGACATTGACATGAAACTTTACTAGAGATCGACTCCAACTTTGCCAAAGCCCACCGCATCGTCACTACGAGCATCCTGCCACTCGTCGAGCAGTATGGCGAGCACTCACGCGCAGTGTGGGAGGCGACCAAGGTCCGTCTGTCTGCGCTTTTCCATCTTCCTCAGCAACAAGACTAAGATGATCAATCGTCCTGACATTTTGCATTTTTGTGTCCCAGTTTTGGAAACAATTCTTCGAAGCCTCCGCAAACGTCTCTCTCTCCGGCTACGAAGAGCTAGTTGACGGCGGCGAAACCTCCCCGGCCGAAGAAACAGCCCATGACCAGGAGGAAGAACAAACCACTGCCATACACGACCACACCCAAGAACCCTCGCAATACACCCCCCGCCCGCAGACCTCCGCTGGAGGGCATGATACCACAACACTCTCTTCTGTTGATGATCAGTCCTCAGTATTATATGACCGCTCACGGGCCGCACAGCAACAGCCTGCCCAGCTACAGCACCACGATGACAGTTCTGTGTTGACTGATAGGGATGGTGATTTAGCGGGTAGCACACCGCACGCGCCGCCTAGGGGGATTAAAATCGAGCAGCAGCAACAGCCACAGCCTGCTGGAGATGAGATGGACATCGACATGGACGAGGAAGACTCTGAGCTTATCTTCCAACAACATACCACCCGCCTTTTGGGCGAAACATCCCGGTACTACGATGACAACCACGGCTTTGAACAGGGAGAAGAAGAAGAAGAAGAAGAAGAAGGTGGCGGTGGGGGTGAAGTGGGAGACGACTCGGTCCTGGGCGCCCGGAGTAGATCGAAGAACCCCGTCCTGCACCGCATGCAGAACAAAACCTACCGCATCATGGCAACCCCTCACAAGGGCATCTCCGCCGTCAAGCCGAACACCACAAGCAACAGAGGAGTCTCCCCCGTGCGGTGGAAGATTCAGCCTACGACTCCAAAGATCAAGCAAGAAGACACAGAAAAGAAACGTCCCCTCTGGGAAGACTCCCCCTCCTCCAGTCCCGAACCGACCCCACCCCAACTCCGTTCCGCAGCCTTCATGTCCCCGATGCGTCTCGCCTACGGAGGACCCAAGACGTCAGAGAAACTCCAGGCGGCTGCGAAGGCGATAGCAGCGCCTCGCACGCCGGGAGTGAGTGTTCAGACCCCGGCGGTAGGACGGAAGACAAAAGATGTATTTGGCGGGGTCGGGATGCAGAGTGCGACCAAGGCAATTGTCGATGCTAAGGCCGCGGCCAAGGAGAAGAGGAAGAGTATATTAGAGGAGATCACTTGGGAGAGTGATGAAGATTTGGGGGTTAGTCCGCCCAAGACGATACAGTTTGCTGTGCCGGCTAGTCGGTTGATGCAGACGCCAGGTGAGTCCCTTTTGTGGTTTAAATAAGAAAAAAAAAGATTACTAACGATGCTGTGTAGCGCGTGAGGCGAGCAGGCGGATTGTGGATGATTTGCTTTTGACGGCGGGCGGAGGGGACCTGATCGAGGGCTCGTCGGAATATAGTCCCTCGGTGGTCAAGATGAACCAGGATATTATGGATGAGAGTTTTTAAGGGGTTGATTTGAGCTTGTAAACCATGACCAGAAGATGCGTCAGGGTTGGACTGTATGTCGGTTATTTCCTAAATCCTTGGGTGATTCAAGGGTCAAAGGTACGTACGTACATAGACGAAGTTGCGTCGGATTAATGCAATGTCGCAAGGTCAACAACTCGAAGTTGACTTTTGATTTGAAATCAATAACAAGCACTAATATCTACCATGGGTTATGTACCTAGGTTGGACATTTTTGACTCAGCAGTGTCCTCCCCCAAAAAAACCCAAAACCAAACTAGATACCCAGGATGAAACTGGGCATCTTCCTCTATCAAAGCAATTACCTATCACATTCATCCAACTGTGCTGATACAATCTTTATCCTTAACAGAGAGTAACTGGCTGCGGAGCGGACCCCCAATCTTTGCGGTTTCTTTCCTACCCATGCTTTCTTCATTTTCAAGGGGTGATGGAACGCCGAGCAACCTTTGGCCGACAGTCCTTCCCTCACCTCCTCACCGGAGAGGGAGGGCTGGTTGGCCTTATCCCATATCCAATCATGTTTCTGTCGTGTTCGAGAATCTCGCCAGGGGTCTAAATAGTCCTGGAATACCCTTTGTCGATTAGAGAGCGTTAGGCTTTCACGGCGGCGTCTCATTCCTATCATCGTGTCTCGTCCCCCGAAGGGCCTTCTCTTGACTCTGAGAATCCCAGTCAAGAGAGGTACCGGCACGTCCACTGAGGTAGACGATCGGACTGAACTTCGTTGTCATCGTCAATCCTCCTTTCAGGAGTCGGCATTCGTCCCACTGGCGGGCTGCGTTCGCAGGCGCGTCAGTCTTCCTGTTCTCTCTCTTTCTCTCCCAAAGTTTCCAAAAGAAGTGTATGAGAGAAGAAATGAAATAGCTAAGAGGGTATGCGTGTGTATGATATCAAAGGAAGGTTGTGAGGGTTCAGTTAGATCCCAATCCGAATCTGGCTCCTCAAAACCTCCTTGCCATTGATCTCAACCCTCTGACGATCAGACGCGGAAGAACTGAAATTGGAACTGCCAACCTTCTTCCCTCCTGAAGATGTGAAGCGCTCCTTGAGGATGCTCAGACGGCTTGAGAAGGTTGATGTGGTGGAGACCGAGGAGGCGTCGGATTGCGAATTGAAGTTGGATTGTTGTTGCTGCTGAGAGGCAGCAAGTTCTTCCAGGTAACGAGTTGAGGAGGCAATTGTTGTGGAAAGGTCGCGGGGAGTGGGGAGGGGGAACTCTGGGGAGTTGTTAGCAAATGGTTTAGGGGTAGGGGGAGATGTTGGGGAAGGCATACGCTGATGAGGAGACGCCATCGTGCTGGTTGTTATGTTACCGTTGATAAATGGTGGTGTTGATGTGGGTTGAGGTGACGTTCGTGTAAGTGTGAACAGTTGTGATGCCGTTTCGGTGATTGCTGTGATGGTTGCTTCCAATGGAAGCGTGAGCGTGTAAGTTGGCTACGTTCTCTCTAACAAAGCTGTTCTCTCAAGTCTGGTCAAGTTCTCTCTTTGTCTTTCTGCTTGTGAACCAGGCAACTCCCTCTTCAACCTGAGGCTGACACACCTTCTTATATCTCCCCTTCTGATCTCCTCCCCACACACCCACTCAACGACGTCCGACTCACAAAAGAACTTTTAAGTCATCCCCCAAAGAAGGAAAACTTTTCCAATCCAATACTTCCCCATACTCCATCCCAACCAGCCAACCGGGCGATTTCCATTTCCCATCTCAGTCATCAGAGCATCGCAGCAGGGCCCTAAACTCGGCAACCCAAATCCGCAACGCCCGCGAACGTCCCTCGGTGTTACGAGCGTACTGGTCGGACTATCCCGCACACATACATACACACTTCACCAAGAACTACAAAGCCGCCGTCCGTATCCATTCCAAGCCACGCATCACAGCCCTGCCTAGCCCCATCTGTAGACTGCAGTGTTGGTTAGTGGAAACTTTACCCCAGCAGGTTTGATCGGTAGGTACCACAGTAGGTAGACACGCCGCGTAGGTGCCTCTCCCGCTTTGCTTTGCTGTTGTGCTCCCGAACCGAACCGGGATGCCTAATGTTACGGTTTCGGCTGTGCATTTGCTTGGGTGAGGCGCCGTACGTATGTGAACGTCGTATGTGAACCAGGTACTTTGCATCATGTCACCAGACAGACAAAACTATTTTTTTCCTGCCTAACTTATGAGTCACTCGATCACACGCATGGACAGAAAGTTCTTGAACTACTTGTGAGTAGTTCACCATCACGGGAGAGGTGCAGCAGATCCACGGGTTGCTACAACATTGGCATGAGTGTCAATGCGAATAAGGAGAGAAGAAGTGTGTATTTGCTTAGGACAGGCAACAGCAATGCGTTGAAAGAACACAGATATGAAATATCAGTGCCTGGAGATAGGTACAGACTGTGTTAAGATTTCCAATTTAGGTTTCCTTCCCATGGCAAATTGATGGAACTACTTTTTTTTCTCTGTACTACATCCGGTGCTTTCACCCCCACTTTCCCAAATATTCAACGCCTGAAAAGCACAGAATTTCACATACATATTGATGTCTTTCCAATTCAACTATCGATATCAAACCCCGATGTACCACAGCTACACCGCCCGCTTACATCACGTCACAAGTTTCTCCCACAAATTATGACGTGACAGAGTGAGACAGACATAGTGAGTGGATGGAACAGACCGATTATCTGTGATCAGTCATTTGGTCATGGGAAATAGCCAGGGGCTGTGAGACCGCTCATGGGCAGCTGGCAAGCAACGGCAAGCAATCACAGGCAAGCAATCACAGCAGCTATCCACCTACTTTTTGGTGCTCCAACCAAAATCTCTAAAGTCCAGATGGCAAGTGTCGGCCCCAGAACGAAGTCTACCCATCTAGATTCTAGAACAATACTCTTCTTCCCCTCAATCGTTAAGAATCAAGAAACCAGCATGCTTCAACGACAAGACCTCAAGCCATACGAGGCAATCGAGTCCAACAGCACGCCGATTGACTCAAGTATACGTAGTTTACTGTAGTAGTCTTATTCTCATCCGGAGCGACTTCTTGCCGACCAAGTGGCGCTCAGCCTTACTGGGGGGTCCGATCGGGGCAGGCCATCCGTGCAGGTCAGATATCTAAAGTATACTTATGAGGACTGTGATGCCAGCACTAGCAGACTGCACTGCAGTTCATCCGGTCTCCAAGTCTCCAGCCACGTCAGAGATGATGTGTCTAGGTGGACCAGCTTACGACTCTTTGATGAGAAATGAAGTTCTCGATCAAGGCCCGCTGCAGCATCTGGGTTCTTTCTGGCGAGGTACGTCATCGGTCCTTCGCAATCGCCGAATCGCCGAGCCCTTCTTGGGGTGTAAAAAAGTTTTGTGTTTCGTCTGCATCTGTCTGCTGGCTGGATGCAGCCTGGGCAACGTTGCAGTATTCCCAAACCGCAGCATAGTCCCTGGCTTTTACGGGCCCTGACGGAGTGAGTGGGGGTTCTACACTGGGCGCTGCTGCTAGCCATGACGTAGGTGGTGCGGATGCCTAGGCTCGTCGTTCGGGCGGGGGCGGTTGAAGCTTCAGGTATGCTCACAACAACATACATATCAGCATAGAAACCCCAACCCAGGCCTTCGCTCTTGGCCAGCTGGGTATAAACACTGACCGTCATAAGTTTGACCTCTTCCCTTCCCCTCTCCTGATACTTACCACACGAAGCGCAAGCTATCATCAACACTGGGAAAACAGGAAAAAGCAGCAGTCGTCCGTCTGTTCGGCAGAGAGGCACTCGTACTCGGATCGATCGCTGATTGGCCCGACAAGACTCTGGAAAAGGTGAAGTTCCGCGTTACAAAGTTGTCACCCGATTTGTTTGTGAGGGGAAAGCTCACAAAAGCTCAATATTTTCTGCATCGTCGGGCCGGCGGGAAGTTGAGAAGATGCCATGGACATTAACTTTCTCAAGAAAGGGCAGCCAACACTGATATGTTGGAAGCCGGCGAAGCGTTTGGGCCCGTCGCACCAGAGCGCGTTTGTATTACCTGCTGCGCTGCTATCCAACTGACCCTCCAGCAACACATCAGGTTCCGCATTGCCAGATGGCCTTTTGTTAATTACTTAACCCTGTGCTTGTGGATGACATCGTGTGGAGTTGTGACATCCGGCTAGCTCGGGTCCAAGCGCCTGGGACTGTCTCCAAAGACCGAGAGGCGGATCCTGGAAATGTTGGCTTTTTTGGCAACAGCCATTCGGCTTTGAGGAAGCCTTTTGAAAGTGTTCTGAGGTATGGGGTTTCAACTTTTGAAGTTTCAGTGCAGATACATAGGGTTGAAAGCGGCCGTTCGGGCCTGAGGACCTTCCATAGCTGGAAAGATTTCCATGTGACAGAACAAGGTGCTCCGGCGAGCTGCTCGCCGAGTGCACCTCGCGTCTCGGCCTCTCTGATCGGGCAGGCCGGGAGCCGATTTGTCAGCCCGACTTTCCCCAGGCCCTAAAAGCAGAGCACGAGTCGCTGCGCAACAAAGCGAAAGGATCGACCACCGGTCGACGAGTATTGCAAGCGGAAAGTGGAAGGCACGGAAACGCGCAAGAGTGCGATTGTTCGACTGGCCGGACAGATGAAGCCACATACGGTGCTGGTCAGTCCAAAGTTTCTGGAGCCCGGCAGAATCGATTCCTTTAGCGAAAACAGGCCAACCCGGAAACAGCAGGCGGAGAGGGCTCGAAGCATCGCCGATAGCATGCCAAGGCGCCGCTACCACTTATCTCTTGCGGGGACGACTCTCAGATGTCACGGCCAAGTTCTCCGATCGGAGGGTTTGTTGGAGGAGTGTTGAAAAGGGGTTGTCTCTTCTGTATATGTTCAAATGTTTGTTGAACAATCAGTAGATCAATGTCAGCCTGAGATACAATGGTGCCAGATCCCGGGACCGGCCGACATGAGCCAGCAAGTCATCCAAGACAGTTGACAACCATGTCTGCACTTGGCTGGAAGCATGTGCAGCTGTGGTTGATGGCCCCAAAAAAACCCTGACTCCCAACGGTTAACACCATGGTGTAACTGGCAGGTCTTGGCGTTCGTTTTCGGATTTTTAGCTTTATGATTGGTTAATCCCATGCAAACCCACCTCCCGGTCATGATCGGATAAAGTAAGGGACCACCACATGGGGCCCGTGGAGCGTGTGGAATGCGTGGGTGCGCGCCAGTCTCCTCCCAGGAACAGCACCTGGTGATGATGCTATCAGCCACCGACTTTCTACCAACCCTCCCAACGAAGCGAACAGCGAAACAGCGACCTATGTGCAAAAGCACTTGGGGTACATGCAGTGCGCGCGGCCCACGGGGTATCTCAACTCAGGAGAGTCAGCGTAGATTACGAAACATTGGGGTGGCTGCAATCTGCCAACAGGCCGTGGGACAAACAGAAGATAGGAAGGGTGCAGTTCCAGAAAAAAGCGTTTTTTTTTTGTCTTTGTCGTCGTGTGAAGTGAATTTTGTTGACATGCCACGCGCGTTGACAAAAAACCCTGGGGCCTGGCAACCCTGGCAGTTAACTATCGGGAACGGGTCGCGCTGCACAAAAGCTTTTAGCGTGCCCCACAGGATGTGCCCATAGCAGGGGGTTGAACTTTCCAATCCGACCGAGTAGGTGCAGGATTGCATCTACCCATCCCGCGAACCCGCGGTCAACAACAGGCTGTGGCTAGCTAGCTGTTTGGCTGGGTATGCTTCCCCTCGAAAACCCAACACCAAAAGAACCCCAAGACTTCTCACTGGCCACATCTTGCAACCTTCTCGGCTTCCCGGGCTAACTCCGCAGACCGTGGTGCTGTTCCCAGGTTGCAGTCCGGGCCCCATCGCTTCCTTTTTCTTCCCTGGCCCTCCCCCCACCCACTTGAGGAAGTGAAGCCTGACTGCTTGCTTGCTACCCATCGAGCACTGAGGCCGCGTGCGAAGTGTGTGTGAAGCTGTGCTGGTCTGAGGCTCCCGGCTCAGGTTGCGCTGGCTAAACGAAACATATCGTCAATTTCCATATCTTGCCCATCAGTTCTCCCGCGCCATTACCGCTCTCGAACCGCCAGTGTGTGAGGCCTCGTTGGTGTCTTGTTTTCTCGCACCGATCCCAGCCCAGCTCAGCCTAGCCCCCTCCCAGCAGCCGGCCCAGCGACAAGGCGTTCATAAAAACAGCCAGCATGGATGCGTTTGTTGCTCTGGCCGCCAATGCGACGGCGTCGCCTCTGGCGACCCTCAAGTATGGTGCCGCCAACGTCCAGGTACCGCCCCAGCTCGAGACGGTGGCCGAGTACGTGGCCAATATGAGCGGTTGGTCCATCTTCTGGACCATCTTCGCTCTTCTCGTCGTCTATGACCAGGGTGCGTGCCGCGTGATATGTAAAAATGTCCACAAGATTCAAGCGCTGACATGTGTTGTGCGCGACAGTTATGTACATCTACCGGAAGGGCAGCATTGCCGGCCCCTCTTGGAAGATGCCCTTCGTCGGGCCGTTCCTGCAGTCGGTCAACCCTAAGTTCGAGGAGTACTATGCGAAGTGGCTCAGCGGTCCTTTGAGCTGTGTCTCTGTCTTCCACAAGTATGTTGGGGCAAAAAGGAATGTTTCAAATAAAATGACCAGAACTGACCACGCAGGTTTGTCGTCATTGCTTCGACCCGTGACATGGCCCGTAAGGTCCTCAACTCGCCTTCATATGTCAAGCCATGCGTCGTCGATGTCGCTCACAAGCTGCTTGGCCCCGACAACTGGGTCTTCCTCGACGGCAAGGCTCATCTCGAGTTCCGCCGCGGCCTTAATGGCCTTTTCACCCGCCGTGCCCTTGAGATCTACCTGCCCGGCCAGGAAGAGGTGTACAACCGCTACTTTAAGGAGTTTGTCGAGATCACCAAGCGCAATGCCGGAAAACCTGTTCCCTTTATGACGATGTTCCGCGAGATCATCACAGCTGTGTCGTGCCGCACCTTCGTCGGCCACTATATCTCGGACGAGGCCGTCAAGAAGATCGCCGACGACTACTACCTCATCACTGAGGCGCTCGAGCTGGTCAACTTCCCCATCATCATCCCATTCACCAAGACGTGGCGCGGCAAGAAGACAGCTGACATGGTTCTGGCCGAGTTTGCCAAGTGCGCGGCCAAGAGCAAGGCCCGCATGGAAGCCGGAGGCGAGCCCAACTGCATCATGGATGCCTGGATTCTCGACATGATCCGCAGCCGGAAAATTCGCGAGGCCGAGCAGGAGGGCTTGTCGACCGAAGGCCTCGAGAAGCCGAACCACATGATCCGCTGGTTCACCAACTACGAGATCGCCCAAACCGTCTTCACCTTTCTGTTCGCTTCTCAGGACGCCACCAGCAGCGCTACTACGTGGATGTTCCAGATTATGGCCCAGCGTCCAGATGTTCTGGATCGTGTGCGTGAGGAGAATTTCAAGGTTCGCAATGGCGACATCCACGCTGCTGTGACTCTCGACCAGCTTGAATCCATGGCCTACACCCGCGCCGTCGTCAGGGAGCTTCTGCGCTACCGCCCGCCTGTGCTCATGATCCCGTATATGACGAAGCGTCCGTTCCCGATCACCGAGTCGTACACTATTCCGAAGGGTAGGTTTGATCTGAAGGGAGGGTAATGGATCTGCTGCTGACTTCGTTAGGTGCCATGGTTATTCCGACGACGTACATGGCTCTCCGCGACCCCGAGGTGTACCCGAACCCAGATGTCTTCGACCCCGAGCGGTACTACACGGGCGATGCTGAGACCAAGGGAGCGAAGAACTACCTCGTCTTTGGCACCGGCCCGCACTACTGCCTAGGCCAGCACTATGCGCAGCTCAACCTCGCCCTCATGCTCGGCAAGGCGTCTCTGCTGCTCGACTGGAAGCATCATCCGACACCCAAGTCCGAGGAGATTCAGGTGTTTGCTACCATCTTCCCTATGGTAAGTTGCTCTGGTCGGATGGGTCATTAGGTAGCATACTGACGTAGAACAGGACCACTGCCCACTGACGTTTGAGTGGCGGAAGTGGGATTAAATATAAGGGGTGGACGTAATAGACATGGGGAAGTTGGACTGAAATGATAGAAGAAAACTAAGGGCAGCAGTGTCGCGCGGGCTTGGAAGTAATGAGGATGAAATATTTAGAAGGGGAAGAAAAGGAACGACGACACTCACCCGAACAATCGTCCCGTCATCGTCATCATACCCGGAGTTAGGGTGAATGGATGGAATGGATACCACGGTTTGTGTGGCGTTTGGATGAATGGATGAAGGAAGGAAGGATGGATGGTCGGCCGGTCGGTTGGTCAAGTCAGTTTCTTGGTCAATCGAGTCGGTCGAGTTGGCCGAATTGATTTGCCAGGACAAAGTCGGTCGGTCGGTCGTCGTCTAACGTTTTCTATCCCACCACGACCATTACCACCGACCTCCAGAGCAGTCCTGGCGGCGTTACGCATCACATCACACCACAACGCTCACACAAAACCACACCACACATGTTATACACATCGTAATGATTAGTTTGTATATAGGTAACTGACTGACTGGCTGGCTGGCTGACTCTGATGTTCGCTCCTGATGCTGGGACTTGAGCGTGGGTGCTTGGTTGGTTGGCTTTTTTTCAGTTCTTCGATCAGAAAAGCTTTGGATGGATGCCTTTGGATTGATTATTGGGTTGGCTTGGTTGTTAATGAGCATGATTGATTAAGGAAGTGGAATTGAGATGAATGACAGCGGTTCGGTTGATGTCCGTTTAGCTGACTATTTGAGCACCAGTGGATGTGGTATGAGTGTTGAAAATGCTGATAGGTGAAAAAGAATTTGTGGGTGGGTGTGGTCTTAAGTTTATGCTGATGCCTAAGTAGGTACAGCTTACGTGAGTTATGCAAGTCGTCCAAGGCAGCTCTGGGAAGGAAGGAACCCAGATACGTATAAGGGGTCGTCGTATTGAAGGACGACGCTAAGGATGGCTGTGCAGTTGTCTTTCAAGTATCAGCAAGCAGGTCAGTCAACAGGGAAACTGCCGTAAGTAGATGATCCATCCATCCACTTCAGGGCTGATCCAGTTTTAGCTGTCTTGCCTGTTTTGTTACGGATGGATGTCTTGCAGGTCACCTGCTCTGCTGCTTTCAAGGGCTCAGATTGTCATGTCAGATGCTGACTGAAAGTAGGTGGCTGTATGTACTCAGACTTGCCACCTACCCCTCCCCCCTCTTCGGGTGGGATTGTGTATGAGCCGGCCAGTCATAGAGGGGTTGGCCGGTCTGGCCTTGGTAGTTGGTCGGGTCTTGTAAGGTTGGGTTCTTCCCCAAGGGCTGAACGAAGAGTCTGAGGAAAGGTCTATTGAGACAAAGATTGTGCGTCTTCATTTTGATTTGAGTTGTTGGCTGCGTCTGTACGGAGGCACATGAAGATGGATGTATCAAATCAGATGTGAACTTCAGACCGGAGGTTGTATGCTTAAGCCGTGGAGAGCCGTGGTCACACCCAGTGGATGAACTGGCCAGAGTTACTGCGGCTGTGCTATGCTGGTGCTGATTTATCTGGGACATACAGATGCTGGTGCTCAGTTATCATAGGACTGGGAACACCAATAACATCCACAGCAGTAGCTGTGTGAGGCATGAAGGGCTTCGGCAGATGTATGTAAGCTGACAGTGCTGAATGCTGCCTGACTGCGGCAGCTAGTCTTGAGTTGTCATGTCCCTCACAAAGTATGAGTGGTTGTCATAGTATGTGGGGGATCCCGGATGGGGCGTTAGTGCTGACCCGGGCGTTTGGGTCAGATGGATTGCTGGACAGGACGGATATTATGTTCCGGGGTTGTGGGTTTGTCAGAATGCTTGCAGACGTTAGATCGAAATTCCGGGTTTTGATAGTTCTGTCTTCATGGGACGGATGCAGGTGTGAGAGGCGTGTAAGGTACCTGTGCGTGAGCATGAGCGAGGGGAAACACAAATTTGTGAAAGAACGTTCCTGGAGGTTGAAGAACAGGTCAGTCCGAACTGCTCGACGGCAAATGTCGACTCTCTCGAGATAGAGCACAGCTTTTGTCTCGCCCCAAGCATTCCACCTTCAAATCCCCAACTCAGTCAAACTGAAGTTTGCAGCCTGATCAGACGAAATACCCCGTTATGACGTCCCTTCGAATCCCAAACCCAGGGCCTAGTCCAACCCAGTCCTGTAGTAGTTGCCCCTCCCCCTCTCTGACATGGTTCAGTCCCACCCAGCATCCGAGTGGGGCAAAGCACAGCGAGCTTCCGCAGGTCTTGGTCCGGCGCTAGGCTACGCTACGGGAGGGCGGCGAATACCAACAAGCGGCTGGCGGCCGGATCTCGGGCGGCGTTGCGGCGAGCCGAGAAGGAAGGCGGGAAAGATTTCTTATTTCCACGGACGGGGCTGGCTTTTAATCCGGGGGTTTTGTTTTCTATTACTTCCGTACTCTGCGGAGTTGAATTGAAACGACATATTCTGCCAAAAGGCATCGTGAACGTCAACTTTCCATCCAATAGCCAAGTCGAAGCGACTTTAATAACACCAACAATGTCCTCCTCCCGACTTCCGCCCTCTCTCATGAAGGCCGCCGTGCAGGCGACGCCCTTGACAACCTCCGCGGCAGTTACATCCAGGACAGGAGCCGTCCTGCGCCGTAGCTCTGCCGCTGCGGCTGCTGTTTCCCAGCGCGCGACTCTGCCGCCGGCGGCTCGCTTCAGCACCATCTCGCAAAGACAATCCCTTGAACAGCTGCGCCAGCGCTTCTCCTCTATCCCCGGCATCAGCCAGAGGCAGTGGCAGCAGTTACAGCAGCGGGTATACTCGACGGAGTCGGAGACGAGGCAGGAGGAACAGGCTAAGGAGGAGAGGCCGCATAAGGTTTATGATTTTGAGGCTGTAGGCTTTCCGGAGGAGCGGAATGGATTAGGGGAGATTCTAATGGGATATACAGGTTAAAAAGCTGGCTGAAGCCCCGGATCGCAAGACGATTATCGTTGGTATGCTCCCCTTTGCTCTACTAGCTTGCCTTCTATGGATACTAACGTCTCCCTCCAGACGTCCGCGAGCCCAACGAGCTCCAAGAGACTGGCCGGATCCCAGGCGCAATCAACATCCCAATCAAGTCTGCGCCAGACAGCTTCCACATCAGCGATGAAGAATTCGAGGACCGTTACGGGTACCCGCGGCCGCCGCGCGATGCCGAGGTCGTCTTCTACTGTCGTGCGGGTGTACGCTGCAAGGCTGCCGCCGATCTGGCCAAGGACGCTGGCTGGACTAATACCGGCGAGTATCCTGGCAGCTGGCTGGAGTGGTTTGAGAAGGGGGGTAAGGTGCAGCGGTGAGCAGCGAAGGGATGGGGTATAATGTGGGTTGTGCCTAGATTAAAAAAACTGGAGGGAAATAGGATGCGTGTGTTAACCCAAACGCCAATGATGATTGTGATAATGTGGAAAGAATTACAGTATACACGAGCCCAAACCATCCGTTAAAACCCAGCTACCCGTTGCAATCTCCCTCCAACCGTGCCATCAAACACACCCCTCTCAAAAGAGCTGCTGCCCCTCCGGCTTGTCCTTCCCCGGGCCATCCTTCAATGCGGGACTGCCATGCGCAAAGAACAGCACTTTGATAGCCACCGCTAAACCAAAGTGGAGCGCAACAACAAACACCAACAACATCTTGCTAGTCTGGTGGCCTGTGGCGCTAAGCACAGGATAAAGGTTGCGTAGGAGGAAGGCAACCGACAAGCCGAACCCAACACCCACGAAAACCCAGTTCAAAATGGCGATAGGCGACCAGCTGATGAGCGCGACGGGAATCCAGATCAGGTTGTTATAGCCGTACAGAGCCCAGCACTCTAGCAGGTTGGCGCTTTCGGAGCCGAAGTAGCGCAGCGCGAGGAAGAGGACCATGGGTACGATGAAGGTGTAGCCGTATATCAAGCCCGCCGCCCCTGTATTTCCGATTAGCATCCTCCCTCTCTCGCTTTGTAAACATCAAATATTCCCGGGGTACATACCGCTCAATAACCGAAAATCATACGCAAACTCCCCCTTGCCACTCCGCGCCAAATAATCGCTAATTGTCCCGCCTAAAAACAAAATCAACACCACCGTTGTCGCGATCCAAAACGGCCCGTACAAATCCGGATTCCCCTCCAGCACATCCAGGAAGTTTGTTCGTGGAAACAGCGCCGCACCACACCTCCTTAACACGGATGTTGTATCAACATCAAAGAACTGCTGGTAGAACGACAGACTCCATAGGAACTTCTTGCTGCTGCCCCCGCCGGAGGTCGATGCCGTCGCAGGGGGAGGGAGGAAGGGGGAGCTGCGGCCGGGAGAGGTCTTGTTGTGACGGGTGCTGGATGTGCCGAGGGCTGGGGCGGTCTCGGAAAAGTTGGAGGGGTGGAATTCGAGGTCTTCTTGGAGATCTGTATGACCGAGGTCGCCCTGTGAGGATGGAGGTTAGAGGCGTTCAGGAAGGACGGAGGGGAGGGTTTTGGGGACGCACTTCGTCATCAACGTCGACGACAGCGTCGTAGCCTGCTCGCGACATTTTGAATGTGGTTCCACGGTCTCTCTGTGACCAAGTAATTCTGAGATGAGGGCGGCCTACAAAGTTAGGCTGAAGCTCGTACGGAAGGCGGTACAATTGATGGTGCTGAGGCACTCGCGCTCGCGACAGCTGTTGTGTGTAGCGAAGCTTATCGATAAAGCACACCAGACACGTAATCCCACCGTCGGTGAAGTCACGTGACGATCGTGATCTTGGGATTTGAGTCCCTGGATTTGGAAACCACTAGCACCAATAGCAAACACATCACAGCAAGCGTCATCTAACAAGTCATGAAATTTCGATAGTCAGGAGTCTTAAGCTATGGTCATCCGGAATGTACAGCGGAAATGGTTGCCGTGAAGTAAACCCGTCTCAACCCTTGCAGAATGATAGCAAACCAGCCGAAAAACCAAAGACGCCAGACGACCATGACCCAAGACAGTAACCGTTTATTTGAGCTTCTTCTTGGGGCGAAGCTGGTTCGAGTGGCCGCACTTGCGCTTGCGGCAGTTGGTGGCACGGGGCGGGAGACGAGCCTGGAGCCGGGTTAGTCGGAAAGCTGCTGTGTTTGCTGGATTGTCTGGAGAGAGTGCTTACATAGCACTTGCGGCAGATCATCTTGTCACAGTTGAACTTAGAGGCAAGAGCCTTGAGCGAGGGCTCAATGATACCACCACGGAGGCGAAGGACGAGGTGGAGGGTCGACTCCTGCAAAGCTGTTAGCACGGTCGTCATCATGCAATGAGACCCTGGGAATCAGAGTCCCATCGCTGCATCATCAACTCCCCGTGCCCAAACCACGAATATTCCCCTCTCTACCCTCCTCATTTCATAACCATATTTTCCCGCTGCCCAAACTCATTCCCAACCATCCCGATACTCCTAACCGCCGACAAGAATCTCCTGGTGCTGAAAGACTGACCTTCTGGATGTTGTAGTCAGAAAGAGTGCGGCCATCCTCGAGCTGCTTGCCAGCGAAGATCAGGCGCTGCTGGTCTGGGGGGATGCCCTCCTTGTCCTGAATCTTCGCCTTAACATTCTCGATCGTGTCCGAGGACTCGACCTCGAGGGTGATGGTCTTGCCCGTGAGAGTCTTAACGAAGATCTGCACTATAACATCACATGAACCGACAATGTCAGTATTCATTCAATCCATTTTCGCATATTCGTAATGATTGTAGACGTGAGACGACGTACTCTTGACCGATTGTCGCCGGACTTGCTGGTGAGGATGACGGGAGAGTTCGCAGGAAGCCGTAAAATTTGGTGGGGGTTAGAATCGCTGCGGCTGGTGGCTAGGGCTCGCAGCCAAATCCACTGCAAGGATCAGCTGGTTGGCTGATGCGCCCCCACTTGGCTTACCCTAACCCTGGAACTGAGCTCTCTTCCTCAGTCGTTTTGTTCTTTGTTCGCATCATTATTTGAATGAAGTCATTACAGCTTTAAGATTGCTTTGAGTATTAAAGTTCTATACAGGAAACGTAAACACAAATCCACGCAACACCATCACTCCTCATCACTCCCCTCCTCCTCCCTCTTTAACCGCCTCTTCTCCTCGGTCTGCCACACCTTGAGCATCTCCTCCAGCGTATAAACCGCTCTGACGAGATCCCTCACCGACAGCCCTGATACTTCAGCTGCTACCTCGTAAAACTTCTTGACATGTCCTTCTAACTCCTCCTCAGACCTATAGCGCCGGTAGTCTGAGCCAATCCTCTTGATGTGCCTTCCAGTCCCATCACCTGGGTCAGGCACCGGCTGGACTGTCTTCATGGCGCTCTGTATCCGCACGAGTCGAGCCTCAATCTCCTCCTGAGAGGCCTCTGGGACTTCTGGTATACCCGGGACCTCGGCGAGGGGGAAGAAACGCTCGATTTCGGTGTCATCTAGGTATATCAGTTGTGAGACTCTAAGTTGGGAGAGATGAGCTACGTACCGGGTTTGTGACTATCAATCTGCGTCTCCTGGAACCAATTAAGCAGCTCATTGATTTGCTCCTTGTCCATAGTCCATATCTCTTGAGGGTCCAGACGCTCGTACTCCAGTATCGGCGTCTTCTTGCTCGACTGCTTGGAGAACTCCTCTTCCCAGACCTTCCAGTCCATTTGCCGACATATGGGGTCATTTGCGTCGCGCGGGTACCGCTTGATGCCGTCCATGGGATAGAGATGTTTGGTAGCTACCACCAGCGCCGCAATGAGAAGCACATCGGGGATGTCGAGAAACCTGTACTTCGTGGGAGGGGGCTGTCTCGTGGGGAAGGAGAAACGTAGGTTGAGCAGACGGCATATCTTTTGCGCGAAGGGATGGACTTCGGCTGTGTAGATATGTTAATCCTTCATATTCCCTGGAGAGAAAGAGGCGAGGGGCAACATACGAGGTAGCGCCAAGTCCCTGATATGTAAGAACAGCATTGGAGAGGTGGATATCTCAGGGAACACCAGCCCATGGTTCTCCTTATACCCCAACATGAGATTCATAACTGCTCTATGCAGCTCGCCGCCCTCGAACCGGACATATCTCGTCAACAGCGCGTGATGAGCCCAGCCCGGCAGCCGATCTCGCCAGCTCTTGGGGAGATAGTTGGCCTATGCCAAAAGTCAGCATCCTTTCCCATCCTTCAACCCCCAGGACAAACAACTTACCGCCATCAGAAACGGAATCTGATTATTCCTCGCCCACCGCCACACATCCCCGACCCTAACCGGTTCCCCCCTCAACACACACCCTAAATATACAATCGCCAGCGTATCCATGACCCCCGGCAACGGCCAAACCTCTTTCTTCCAGCTCCTCCTCTTCCTCCCTTTCACCCCATCCCCTTCTTCCCGTCCGGTAGCAACCCCCTCCCCCTCCGTCTCACTCCCTCCCGAACTCTGCGTACTGAACATCTCCAGCTCACTCCCGCTCGTCCCTTGCGCCGTCCCTTCAGACTCGGATCCCGTACCCCGGGACCTTCTCCTCCCCTTCTTCCCTTCATCCCTCTTTCCCACCAAACCAGGAAACTCTCTCACTCTCAGCACCCACAAATCTCTACACACAGCCTCCAGCTCGGGGTGAAAACCTTTCTTCCGCACCAGCCATAATAACTGCTTCCTGAGTAAAAACTGAAGACACTCCAGATAAAGTTCGCGCGCAGGCTGGCCAGTAAGGTGTTTCCGCTCGGTGGTGCGGCGTTCCTTGGCCTTGCGGGCGATGGAGCCTTGTTTGCCAAAGTTATCTTCTTCGTCGACGTCGTATTGGATGTAGCCCTAGAGAATAGGTAAGAAAATGTTTTTGAAGGCGAGGGGGATGATAAAAAGCCGAGGGGGTTGAGATCAATGAAGCGCGATGAAAATTTAGTTGAAATTCATATTTGAGTTCGAGCATACCTCAACCTCATGACCATTTTCACAATATCGTCTGCCGTTTTCAAGATACCATCGCCGGGCAGGACACTCGGCGCAGGTTTCGCTGTGTGGGAAGCGACGGTATTCGCGGGGCGCCATGCTTTAACGGAGTGAGAGGCTCAACTCGATTGATTTGAGAATTGATGAAATTGACAAAAGTTGGTTGATGGACTGGAATTTTGGAAAGGTGTCCGAGCTTCACTCGGTTTCAACTTTCAACCATAGCTGAGCTCTCTTCAACCCGCATTACTTCTACGCTCAGCATCGACGTCATATCAAATAAAAAACATCACAACGGACATATAATCCGCAGATGTATATTGGCAAGGCTCTTACCACGATAAATGAATGCACTCTTACTCGAACCAGAAATAAACGGCCGCCTGATGCTTCCATTGGATATACCATTTCTACAGAGCGAAACCGAATGAGAATTCCTCCCACATATTTCACGAGTTTCAGCACGGCACTGAAAAAAGAACAGTAATATGCGAGAAAGGGCAAGGCAGGCGTCTGTTTCATGTGCGAGGTCCTATGTGACCGCGCACGCGTCTATACCCAGCATAAAGGGTCCAAATAGACTCTTCGATCCGCCGCAACCGGGCGGCTCCCGGATGCCCGAAAACAGCCCAAGGAATATATCAAGGAATTTATTTCGGTCGGCCAGGAATCGGCCGGTGAAGGCGCGCGTCTTGCTGCACTCGCCGGCCCAATAACTCAGCACAACGCCACCACCTGGCCACTTCCCCACTCTCCTCCTCTCACACATCAACTGAAGCCATTTATTTCGAGGTGTTCTCCTTGAAATCAATGGCGGCCTCCTCGCCCATAGCAGCCTGGACGGTGACAACTGTGGAGCGTTAGCAGCGCGCTCTTCTCGATATACTACTGATATTCAAGGATACTTACGGAGATCCTTGCCCTCATCGAAGGCGGCCTTGATCTTCTGGCCAAGCTCACCCTCAGGCAGGCGGACGTCGTCCTTGGTGCTGCCGTCAGAGAGCATCAGACTGAGGTAGTTGTCATCGGTGATATCGATCTGCGTGACGTTAGTACTACTCTATCGACCTCTCACATCACAGCTGTACTCACGAGCTGGTATTCGTTGCGCTTGACAACGGGCACATCCATGTTGTGGGTGGACGGGCAGAGATCCTCAAGCTTCTTGCCTGTGAAGATGTCCAGGGCAACGAGATGGACCTTAGCGTGACCGTGCTTGCCGGTCTTGGAGGTGGACATGTCGACGATCTTGCAAGGGCGGCCCTTGATCACGACAAAGCCGTTCTTCCGCAGAGCCGAGCACTGCATGGGGAAGGTGAGAGAGGCGCCAGCGTCGGCGTGGCCCTCGTGCTCGAAGTCATGGTGCTGTAGCATGCAGAGTCAGCTGTCATTCTTTTTTTCGCACATCATTCGGCACGCTTGAAGAAGCATGTTGGCGATATCGCGGGGCGAGCAATGAGAATCGCGGCAAGGCAACTCTCAGGCAGGGCCGTCGAGAGCCGTCGTCAGTCGATGCGGGGTGATGGCCTCGTCGCCAACATATCGCCAACACACAAGCGCTTCCGAATGCCATAAGGGGAGTCGTTTCAACTAACCTCGTCAGACATCTTGAATTATTTGTAAAAAGATAAACGGTCTGTCGGAAGAAGAAGCTGAGCGGCGAGAAGCCCAAGAAGTCGTCGAACGGTCCAAGGGGGGGGGGAGAATGGAGATTGTAAGATTGTAACAAGCAAAAGAAGGGAGGGCGGGAGGAAAATTCGTGGTTTTGAAGCGCCAGCCGAAAAGAAAAAGGGCACCGTTTCCCCGCCAGGAGCCCCTCCTCAACGCCTATGGGGGCCTGGCTGCAACTGCCTTTGGTCCAGTAAATTCTGCAACAGCCCTCACACTCACAGCCCTCTCGCCCACAGCCAACCCTGAACTTTTTTTTTGCCCCTCCGTGGCCACCCCGCCCGCCACAGGCGCGCACTTGACCCCAGAACAGCCCTTAAGTGAGCGCCAGCCAATTGGAGCGTAGTAATTCGTCTGGGCGGACACAGTGTGCACAGCAGCGCTGGCATTGAAACAGCTAGAGGTGGCAGGCCGGAGGGGCAGCTCATCTCCGCCAAAGTGTGATCCAGCTCAAACATCAGAACACTAAATTTTTTCACCATCTGGGTCAACTTTACCTACATAGCTTTAAAGTACGCATTTTATGCAATCAAACTTTATTCCAAGAAACTGGGGTTGCTCAATGTGGACTTAAAAGACGCGGTGTCATGGGTTGCCCCGCTCAGTTGCTATGATCACAGTGTTGCTGCTGTTAGCACTGTGCCTTGTACAACCCTCCGTCGATCATGGCGCGTGCTTCTCCACGCTGTTTACATCTCTCGGTGCCCGCTGCTCCAGCCTTGCGACCCCACAGCGGAACCAGCTGCCCACAGGTGTCAGCCTGAGAAGACCCGCTCACCTGAACGGGCAGCTTCATCAAGGAGACGGCGACAGGCTGGACCTTTACGGTCGACATCTTAGCCTGACAACTTCGACTCTTCAAGTACGAGCGACGAGGCGCGGCCGACGACCAGTCGTCGCATAAGCCAGTTTACTTCGCGCGCGAGCCAGTCGAAGCCGGGGCCTGGGCCACGACGGCGACGGCGGCAGAAAGCTTGACGATATCCTTAGACCGTCAACATGTGGCTTGACCGGTTCGCCGGCCATCATCCAGCTCAAGCTCAACCTCCTCCTACGAGCGCTCCCTCTGTGTCAGCTAGCCAGCCTCGCTCACAGTCGCCGCTACCCCGTCGGACATCGAGTGTGCGCGCCCCTTACTTTACGTCGCAGACTAGACCAAGTCTTAGTCGACATCCGTCCACTGACTCTACCACATCGCTGCTCGCTTCATCCAAGCGCGCCAATGGCTCCGGCTTGAGGCAGTCGACGATCGTTGATGAGGTACCTGACCCAGAAGAGGTGCTGGCTCGCATCCTCGGGCCGCCCCCGGCTGAAGCGAGTATTACAGAAACTGCTGAGACTGGCGATGATGATGCCGGGAGGATAGCAATAACGGATGATGACCTGAATCTGGAGTTTGACTTTGGTGGCCTGTCGCTGCGTGAGCTCGCAAGAAGCGCCAGCGCTGCTGGGGCAGGAGACATCTACAGGTTGCAGACCGTAGAAGACTGTACGTCGTTGCCATGGGCTTTCTCTATCTCTTCCTGTACTCATAGCATGACCAACCATAGTCGAACGAGACAAGGCCAAGTTCGAAGAGTTACACCGGTCTATTCAGGCGTGTGACGAGATGCTGAGTTCGGTAGAGTCCAATCTGACCAGCTTCCGCAATGACCTGGCCGCCGTGTCCGCCGATATCGAGACTCTGCAAGCCCGATCGACTGCGCTGAACGTGCGCCTCGAGAACCGCCGCGCCGTTGAGAAGGCCCTGGCGCCCATCATCGAGGAGCTCAGCGTGCCGCCGCACGTCGTGTCCAAGATCGCCGAGGGACATATCGACGAAGCCTGGGTCAAGGTCCTGGCCGACTTGGATAAGAGAGTGGAGGCACACAAGAAGAACTCTCAGCAAGCTCAGCCGATCAAAGCGCTTGCTGACGTTGGGCCGTTGCTGGAGAAGTTGGTGCTGAAGGTACGTCCTCGGGATGGTATACTGCGCTCTGTCCTGCTAACTTGCTCTCCTCCAGGCCGTCGAACGCATCCGAGACTTCCTTGTCGCCCAGATCAAGGCCCTACGCTCGCCTAACATCAACGCACAGATCATCCAACAGCAAAACTTCCTCAAATTCAAGGACCTCTATGCTTTTCTACACAAACACCAGCCCACGCTCGCGAGCGAGATTTGCCAGGCCTATATCAACACCATGCGCTGGTACTACCACAACCAGTTCTCGCGCTACGAAAAAGCTCTCTCGAAACTCAAACTCCACACCATCGACAAATCCGACCTTCTCGGCCAAGAGGACCCTTCCTCCTCCCGGCGCACCGCCGTCCTCTCCAGCTCCAAACTCAGCGGCCCACCGCACGACGCCTTCAATCTCGGCCGGCGCATCGACGTCCTCAAAACCTCCAACAAACTCGCCATCTCCTCCTACCTCGCCGAAGAAGACCAATCCACTCATTACCTCGAAACCCCCTTTCGCAATTTCAACCTCGCCCTGATCGACAATGCGACCGCAGAGTACACCTTCCTGGCTGCATTCTTCACCCCGGCTCTCAGCTTCGCGACAATCTCCCGGCATTTCAACACCATCTTTGAGCCGACCTTTTCTCTCGGCCAAACCCTGACCAAGACCCTCGTCTCCGACACGTACGACCTCCTGGGCGTGCTCTTGTGTGTCCGCTTAAATCAGCACTTCGCCTTCGAGCTGCAGCGCCGCCGCGTCCCTGCCGCAGATGGCTACATCAACGGCACGGCTATGACGCTCTGGCCGCGCTTGCAAGCCATCATGGACGCCCACGCCGAGTCCGTCCGCACGCTCGCTTCCAACTTGCCCGCCAAACCTGGCAGCGCAGCAGCCGCTAAACAAGCCTCTGCCGCACCGCATCCCGTCACCCAACGCTTCGGCCAGCTGTTGCATGGGATTTTGACGCTGAGCGCAGATGCCGGGGATGATGAGCCTGTAGTAGCGAGTTTAGGGAGGTTGAGGAATGAAGTGGAAGGGTATTTGACACGGGCGAGCCAGGCGTGGTTCGGGACGGCTGAGAAGAGAAAGGGGGTGAGGTTTCTGTATAATAATTATAGTTTGGTGCTGACGATTATTGGGGATTGCAAGGGGAAGCTAGCCGGGGAACAGCACAGGCATTTTGAGGGGTTGAAAGGAAGGTTTGCGGAGGATGGGTGACCGAGGGGGAGTGGACTCCGTGTGAGACAAGGGGAAGGAGGGTATAAGGAGAGAAGAAGACTGGATTTGGGCGTGGAAATATCTGGGATGAATGGGTTTGTTATTGTGTTTGTTCGTCAGCATAAGTAGGCCAGATTACGTGTCTAGAACGTACTAATCCCATGCAACCAACTTGAAGACGGTTTGGTTGAGCAACAAACAAGAAAGGAAAGGTATTAATATCATTACTCATTGACGCCTACCCATCTTTTCATAGTAACCTTGTTTGTTTTGGTTCACATTTTTCAGTGTAGAACTCATCCATTCTTCATCCCCAAAAACCCCATCACCCCGCCGGTCTCTATCTACGTATACCCAGTCCACAGCCCCAACCTCCCTCCCGAGCCCTTCTAAGGCCACAACCCCCTCAAAACCCCCGACAACCACGCCATCCCCTCCGCCACCGAACCCGGAAGCACCCCCGGATACCCCAGATACACACTTGCCCACGTCCCCGACGGCACATTCTCCCCCGCCCGGCGTAACAACACAGCCAACACAGCAACCACCACCGCCATCCCCGCCATCCCCACGCTCCGACGATGCTGCCACACCCACTTGCGTGCCCGGTCTCTCTTTTCAAGCCACTCCAACTCGCGCACCTGCTTCTCAAAGTACTGTTGTGCATCCTCGATACTACCTGGCGGGATGCCCTCCATGCCGGGCTTGCGACGCGCTGTTTTGAGGACACTCCATTTCGAGACTCTCTTTTTCCAGGACGGTAAGGTTTCGGGGGGATATTTCCTTTCCAGCGCGGCCGCGTTGGCGATGAGGGTCTCGATGGGGACGGGAAGAGGGTCTGGCAGGCGGGAGAGGACTGCATGCAGGATGTCGCGGTCGGGTTCGACGGACAGTAGCTCGTCCCGTCGGGCGAGGATTAAAGAGGCGAAAAGGTACGCCGTGAAGCACGGGTCTCGAGCCAACAGCACGTCAAAGAGGCGGGTGATTTCAGAGAAGGTGGGCACTTCGTGTGCGTACATAGTTAATGTGCCGGCGAGAGCGAAGAAGGGCTCAGTCAGGGAGAGAAGGCGGTAGAGAAGGGGATCGGCGTGACGGAGGATATCGGGGATGAGGTGCAGCTGGGCGAGGGAGGGCGTCATGCTGGGGAGCATGAAGTCACGGATGTGGAGGAGGGAGAGGTGGGAGAGGAGGATGGAGGTCTGGGGGAGGGAGGTGTTGGGGGTTGAGATGGGGGGGTTGAGGACGAGGAGGAGGACCTGGGCTATGTCGTGGTAGCCTTGAAAGTAGTGCAGGTAGGGATGACGACGGAGAACGGAGAGGATGAGGTCGGAGAGAAGGGATTTTTGGTGTTGGCGTTGGGAGTCGGTTTGGTCTGGGCGTGTTAGTGACCGTCAGGGGTTATGGGTAATGATGTGGTCAGGAACCTACTCTTGGGGTAATAGACAAAAGCCCTGTTGACGTCAAGCTGGACCTGGTCCTCATCTTTGTGACGGGGCAGGGACTTCCAGGAGAAGGCTGATGATGTCGTCGAGCTGTAACCATTATGACCATCACGACCATCATCCTCAGCTTTCACGTCGGTCCCGAACGGAGGTAGTCCGAGGAGAACTGGCCCTGTAGTCGCCGTTAGCCAAGCAACCGGAGATAAAATTTGGAAGAGATAACCGAGATGGCAGGTCTCAACGGTGACGATGGCGATGTGATATCGAAGCTTGGTAAGCACTTACATGCCTGCTGGCGCAGATCGTCCGACAAGAACCCCCCTGGTGATTCTGCAAGCGCCCTCAGCCGGGCCAGGTCCCGTGTCCTGCAGGCGTGGAGGATGGCTTGCTTTTTGTCCTCGACGCCGCCGCCATCCGCATGGGCATCCTGATTGGGGCCTTTCTCATCAAGCCCTGCCGGAATTGGCTCCGGGAGCTTTTGATCCTCCTCCATTTCGCTAGCGATGCTCTTGATGTCGTCGGCCGGCTCATCCATTTCGCTAGGTTTAAGTTTATAGATGACAATAGTAGCGAAGTGTATGCTTAAAACTGGGCGTCTTATTCAATGTTTCGTCATATGCCTCTCCAATGACCATGCTGGGGATTCATCAGTGGCGGCACATCAGTGTGCTTCCAGGGACGCCTTACATCTTGAATTGATGGAAAAGGGCTAAACCGTGAGCTGTCCTAGTTTGTCTTCCTGCCGCGTATCACTCAAAATTGGAAATATTCGATCAGGCTGCAACGAGACCCGACTAGGCAAAGGCAACCGAGGTCATCAAGACCAAAATCAACCCGGCAAGCTTTCAGAAGATCAACTCTGCAATGAGCGCCCACTCTCACTCACCATGCAGCAAGAACGCGGGTTGCTGCTAAAGACAGCCCAAGACGACTCACGGCCAGTGGTAGGAGTGGTTGAAGGTGAGGACCATCCGGCGAATGGTGATGACAACGGACCGACAGTGCTGCCCAGTCGCAACACATGCCCCTTACATGTGGTGCTACTGTAACTGCGCTAGGCGCTGCTTCCCTGGGGAATATTACTGTAAATACGGCCGTTGAGAGCCCTCGGTCACATGTCGCCGGACTGTTGAGTGCCTGGTGTCGTATTGTAATTACATACTTGTATTGTACTATTTACCGAGGTGCGGGATGGCGCTCTGTGTTGAACCAGCTAGTAACTTAGAGGAAGACAATCTTAGGCACTCCCGGGCCAAGTTGCTCAATGATTGACAGGGTTAGGTCGCCGTCCACGGAAATCTGGGCGGAATCCTGCAAGTCAGGTACCCGGCAACCTCTTCGGTGCAGTTCATCACGCTCGTGCGCAGGACGCCACGTTCCATTGTAGATACGTCAGATCAACATGCAGAACCCAAGCCAACAATGACGGCAGGTCATCTGACATGTAACATAGCGAGCAGTTTAGCGTGGCTATAAGAACAAAGATACAGCTCGATCTCATTTCTCCCACAAAAAGTATAAAAAAATTGAGTTTGAATGCTTCTGTTCAAGTCTTTGAAGTAACGATCGTGTTTTGTCTTGTATATCGTAAGTTACGAAACGCTGCAGGGTGCTTCGTGGGGCAGTTCAAAGCTCGATGGAGCTGCACGTCAGCCCCTCCTCTTCCATTGGAGCTTATACGCCGTGTAAACACAACTTTCTTCTCGAAGAGGTAACAGCCTTTATGCAGCCTCTGATCACACGGCAAGATTACAATGCTAATGTCTCCCTTTGACTACCAGGGCTGGAGTTGAAGCATGTACCTTTCCATGGAAATCGATTCTGTATCCGATAGTTAACAGAGCTCTCAGTCGCTTGGCTGCTGTTGGATTCGGTGAAGGCAAATCAACCATCTACCCGCAGCGCTGAGAGATCACCACACTCTGACTGGGAGACAAATACTACCACAATACCACGTTACTCCGGGCCCTTGACTGCAGCTCGTCTCGAATTCCCAGAGAGTCTAGAGTCAGCGCCAGCAGGACCAGGCCGCGAGCTGCATGCGACTTGTACAGCACGCTTGATATCTAAGGTTGCCGGCATCTCTCCCATGCAGTCGGCTGCTTGGTTGAGGTGAGTTGTTGAGTCGAAGTGTGAAGTGTGGTCAGCGAGGGTCACAAGTGCCAATCAAACCCCTCAGTGCTGTTGATGGCTTCATGCAGTGCGCGACCAGCCCTCTGTGATGCCACTGATGCGTGCTGCAGTGCTCCTGCCACTTCCAAGGTTGGAACCCATCCCTGAGGTGGTGCCTTGACCCTCAGGCAGTTCATCATACATACTCTTGCCTTTTCGTCTCGTGTTTTTTCTTCTCTCCTCTCTTATCCGAACCGATAACCTTAAAACTTTCTACCTGGGCTATCTGCTTACTACTGAATTCTTACCAGACTGTCGGAAACCTCGCATAGTTATTGAGAGCTTTGCCTTTCTCGATGTGACTTTTTGGCCTTTTTTTTCTCGATTGTGGGCATCAGAGAGGTCATTCTGCGCGCTAGGTCATACAACTTCTTAAATTTTCTCCAATTGACTCGATTACCGACTTGCCACCAATAGTCTCTCACCACCATGGCGTTGCACACTAACGTCCTCCACAATGGAGAGTGGGTGACGCAGACTATCGACGTGTACAGCATTCTCAGCAAGCAGACCCCGTCATCATCGAAGAAGCAGACGACTAGAGAGCAGCTGCCTCCTCCGACTTGCGGGCTCCTGACTACCACCATCTCCGAGAGTCCTCATATCAAGCATATCTTGCCTGTCCGACTTCGGTCACTCAGACACAATGATGTGGCCATCATCGGGGTAAGCCTTCCTCCTCGTGAAGGCCTAACCCCTAGGTTGAAGAGAGAAATAATCTGACAGTCAGTAGGAATACTACATACAAATTTGCGAGCTAGGTCCAGATGGCCGTCTCAAGGAGGTCATCAGGAGAAACGACTTTGATTGTCAGATCCGGAACGCTTGCGTGATCGGGACATTCAGCTTGGACGATCTCAGGGAGGCATCTTTTGAGACCCGCATCAAGACCGAAGAGGACGAATTCTGCTTCTCAGCAGGACCCGCAGGCCACCACCATCCTTTACCCCCTCAGCTCCTTGCGGTTTTTCTGGAGAATGGAGAGATCATCTTCATGTTCGTCCGTGAAAATGCCGAGAGGAAGCTTGAGTTCGTGACGGGAAAATATGAAGACAACATACATCATGCCCTCTCTAACGACTATTCTGGATTTTATGTGGCCGTTGACCCGAGCTCACGCTACATGGCCATGGCGTCCGTGGATTATATTGTTATCTACGAGCTGGAGGAGCGCGAAGTGCTCGCAGAACGATATTCGCGTGGCCAACCTTTGAAGCCGGTGAAGACACATCGTCTGCGCCACACTCCAGGATCGGTGGTCAATATGACCTTTCTCTATCCACAACTGGGACACCCAGAGCATATCATTCTCTTGATGATCATCGCCAATAATGGCCGACCCAAGGGTTATGTGCTGGACTGGATCTTGGGAGAGAAACTCCCAAACGTTGTCTCCAGGATTGGACTTAATAAGTTCGGCATCCCCCCGGAGCATTGTTGCCCTACGTTACTGATTCCACTAAGGGTGGAGTCAGCATATATCAGCGTATCAGGCAAGCATCTTGCCTTAGTCACTGGTGCTGTGCATGGGGCACCCATACACGAACGTCTGTCTTCTTTGCAGAATGAGCCTCCTGCATTTCCTTACCACAACCGAACAACAAGAGAGCCTTTGTGGGTGGCTTGGGCAAGGCCGTTGCGCTACTCGTCTTTTTACGCTGGAAAGGACTCAAGAGGAAACCCGCCGAAGGATTTCTTTTACCTTGCCAGGCATGATGGGCTAGTCATTCATATCGAGGCCAAACGGGAAGATCAGGACTCAGTCAGTCTCAGTCTAAACATTCTAGAGTCGTTCCCATGTAGCATGGATGTCGGATTGTTTGCCTGCTTGTGCGAGGATCAAGCCTTTGATATTCTCGTCTTGGGCAGCACCAACGGCCCTGGAGGCTACTGGAAGGTAAGAAGCCTTCCACTCTTTCGTAGTATTAGTTGGGCCTCTGGCTAACTTCCTTCTTTGGCAGACACTTCCCTTGGGCCCAGTTGTCTTTCTTGGAGAACTTCCATATTGGGGCCCGGTTTACGATTTCACGACAACAGACGAGTTCATTGACTGTGAGGGGGGTTCCCAACATAAGGCAATGGTGCCGTGGCAGGAGGGTACGGTACGAAGGCCAGATCGCGTCTTTGCGGCCGTTGACATGGGCAAGAAGGGCGCTATCGTCGAGTACAGATACGGCCTAAAAGCAGACATCGGTCTTGACATAGACTGGCCCGGTGCCGTGAAGCGCGTTTGGCTGGTCTCAGGTCATCATCCGTTTTCACACCAAGGGTACCTCCTGCTGCTTTCTGGGGTTGATCGCTCGGCGGCTGTCTACATGTCGTACGATTTCGGCGATGCTGAGGAAAAGACTGTGGACGATGGTGTTCCGTTTGACTTGTCGTCACCCACCTTCGCCATGGCTTGTTCTGCCCCCATGGTAGTTCAGGTCACTAGGCAGAGTATTGTGTTGGCGGCGTATGGTCGGAGGTATGCCTTACTACTCGAAGAAAGTGGTTCACCGGGAAATCGGGGAGGTTGACGATGCTAACTTTATGCCAGCATCCGGGTTCCAGTTCAGGAAATTAGCGGTTTAGTTGATGCCGAGGTGTCAGACGCCTGCATCCGTGATGACTGTATCGCCCTCTCCGTGCTGAGACAAGCCCGCTACGTCATTCAGATATTGAAGATCGACACGTCCACCCTCCGTGTGGCCCCCGTCCACGAACTCGAGGTGGACGGAGAAGTCACTGCCCTTGGTCTTGATGCTGACTACACTCTTTTGGTTGGCGTTCGGAGAAATCTTCAGACATCGCTGGACTATTGTTCTTTGACAAATCCTTTGGGAGGATTTGAAACGGTGAACTTGACAGAGTGTAAGTGTCTGGACCTTTGACTATAGTACTTCTTTACTGACAAAACGCAAGACCTTGTGGAACAAATAGGACCCCTTTTACCCGAAGGCCCTCCCGTCGTGGAAGGTATCGCGGATATTCTCCCCCTGAAGGGCATGGTCCTTCTTGGCACCAGGAGCGGAGAGGTGATCATCTTGAGGAATGTCGACGGTTCTGTGCTCATTGAGAGCGAGAAATTTGGCTCCGCAGTGGCACACCTGACTTATGGTTCTCGGTCCGGAGAGAACGGCTCCTCCGTGCTTATTACTTGTGACAATGCTCTTGTCTCCATGAGCCTTGATGTCGCCTACACTGGCACTCAGGCAATCCTCAAGTCCAAGAAGCATCGCGTCTGGCCTGTGGATTCTCAGGCACTTCACGAGCTGGCACCACCCGTCCAGTTTGCTATGGCACTAGATGTGCCAGCAGATGACAGCGTCACGCCTCTTCTCATGGTGTCTAGCTCGAGGTTGCTGCTTGCCGAGTTACATCACACTCCTGGACTGGTCAACCGCGTCCTCACCGTCAACGGCACACCGACCAGGGTCATGTACTCGCACGCCATGCAGTCTCTTATTGTTGGGATGGTCCGTGAAGGCAGACCCGGCCTTGTCTTCCTTCACCCTGACACTGGCGAGCATATAGGACGTCCTCAAAACAAACAGGGTGCACCTATTGACTCCCTTCAGGTTTTTGACAAGTTTGGAGATCGGATTTTTACGCTCACAGAATGGACATACAAAAAGGACTACGGCGTCTGGAACCTGCTCCTCATCGGCTTGAAGATGGGCCTCCTCCTCGTCGTCCGCATGGACAAGGACACCCATGACGGCCATCTCACCATCCGTTACCGCCTGCTGTACAAGCGGGACTATGGCGAGCCAGTCTACTCTGCCATTGGATATGACGCGGGCATTGTTTGCTGCGCGGGCGACCTCATCCGATGGGAGGTTCTTGACCCGGAGGACAAGAAACTCAGGCCGCTGCGCGAGTTTCCCATCAACTCACCTGGAATTGCTTTAAGGATTGCAAACGGCAAGCTGTTCTGCCTCACAAAGAGTGATTCCCTCGCCGTTCTGGAGCACGGCAACGGGACGGAGCCGACCACCAAGCTGTGTCATGTCGACCCGTATAGGACCGAGAGCTGGCACATGATCATGGTGGAGAGTCCCGAGCCTGAGCAACAGCAACAGCAATACTCGGCAATTGAGGGGGAGGGTAGTGAGGAGAACCAGCAGCACCAAGGGAAGAGAGGCGCCATGGTCCTCACGGCAGACCGATTTAACGGCATCGGAGCGACTTGGGTGCCGTGGTTGACCAAGGAGCAGGAAACCCACCTCGTCGTGAACTCCGAGCTACGCGTTGGCTCGATCCGTCGCTTCCGCCGGGGCCGGACGCGCCCCGTCTGGCAGCAGTATCAGGGCCGCTGTCGCCCACGCTATGGCCGTCTGGCAGCGACCATCGACGACGCGGACATCCTCGCTGTGACCTTCCTTGGCTCAGTGATCCAGATGAGCTTGCTCAATTCCGACGCGTGGCGCCTGCTGAAGTATATTGCGAACCTGGCGTTTGCGGACGAGGAGATATGTCCGTATTTGTGTTTTGGGGAGGACAAGGAGGAGCAGGCGAGGGTGAGAGAGGATCCGGAGCCGAGGGAGGAAGCGGAGGAGAGGTGGGTGGATGGGGATTTGTTGAGGAGGGTTGTTGAACGGGGGATTTTGGGTAGGTTGGTGAGGGGGAGGGAGGAGAGGGTTAAGGAGTTGCTTGGTAAGGTTGAGGGGAGGGAGAGGGAAAACGTTGAGGCGGTTGTTCGGGGGGTGGAGGAGGTCGTGGGATATTATCTGGAAGTTGCTTTGTAGAAAGTTGATGGGGATGAATGGGATTTTGTTAGGAGGGGCATGACCTGACAGCTTGGAAGACTGGCTGTTTCCTTTTGGCCTTTTTTGCATCGCTGGGAGCCTAGCAAGCTTCCTCTTACCTCGAGACATAGAGCTCAAAGCTCGTGTCCGGAGGGATGGGGTAGCCTGGATGCTCTCCTTTTCCTCATGTGAGAGCCGAGCATCGGGCTGATCACCTGTTGAATATTGGGAGTAACTGATGGATGGCTATGTGTAGGGTAAAATGTGTGGATATTCAGTGTTTTGGTAATCTGATCTTCCTGTTTGGCTTTGTGTTGGTGTGGAAGTTCTCAAGGGGATGTAAGGCATCATGATGATGGTCTTGAGGACGGGCTTGATGTTACTGTAACACAGGTCAGGGTGTAATGCTCGGCATGCAATATTCATGTGTTACACCGGTTGGGCTTTGAGTGAGGACATGATGATACTGACTAAGATTGAGAAGGGCTGCCTGTTTCGCATGATTCATGATGCCTTATGGATTTAGAAACCATCAAGTAGAAGCAGTTTTCTAGTTTGTCTAACATGGCATAGTCATTCTCAGTGTTGTGAGGCCCTTTTGTCGAGACACAGGGATTATAGAAAAACTAGAGTGAAAATTTCTCTGGTTTCTTGTACAGATGTAAAATCCATACCGTGGTACAAGTTCGTACATGGCGCTTATCGCAATCCTGGCAGGGTAGAGCGGGTAGAGCGGATGTCTAGACTTGTGAAGAGAAGACACAATGAGAGTATGGGCTTTCAATTGTTCTATGGAGTTCAACATCACTATAGTTCTCATGAGACATTACATCACTATATCTTTGTTGGGTTCTTCTCTGAGGTTCAAGAGTCGAAGTTTGGTGCCGGTGCCCAGGGCACACACACATCCCACGTCTCTGCTGCAATACGATATGATACAAAATACTTTACCGGACCCACCAATCAAACCCCACAAGCCCTACAGCGCACCACCCACAAGGGCGGACGGCTAGGGCGGGCTGCGCCGCTGGCTTGGGTAAGCAACGTTCTGGTTGTGTGTGTCCTCACAATCCGCGCAGCCTGACGAACAGTTCAACCTCAGGAACGACAAGGCGTAAGTCAAGCCCCTTTTTAAACGGTTGGGCTTTACGTCCTGTTTCCTTTTCTGCAGGACGAGTCCCAGCCTGTGCGTCACCTTCAAGTCAAGGAAGGCCGTTCCCTCAAGGTCAGGTACCTGACAGTATTACGATTAGGCGTACCGATAAAAGAGGAAGATCTTTTGCCACGGACCACCACTGTGGACAGGCGAGCCTCCATCGAACCTAGCTTGTCTTTACCTTACCTACTATCCCGACGGATCTACTTCTTTCCGTTACCTCTAACAACACCTCAACCTAAGAGCCTGCCAGGTCGTTAATTCGTTTCCTGTTCGAGGATTAGGAATAGGTTAAAGGGATATATCTTCCTTTAACCAATTTTTAATCGACCGACCGACCGAGCAAAGGGCAGATTGAGATCAGTCGTCCTCGCATCGCATTAGCAAAGAAAAGCCCCGCGTTAGCGCGATCTTTTCTGTGAAAGGAACGGCAAAGTTCACATTCACGGATCCCGTGCAGAACGAGCGCGCTCGCCGTCCAACTGACTGACCTTCTCGAGTCAAATAACACCAACCAGCCGTCACGATGCCACCTAAGGGAAAGAAGAATAGAAAGAACGACGACTGGGATGCCGACCTCGGCGAGTCCATCGCCCCGGTTAACCCCGCCGCTGCAGCCCCTGCTGCGGACGAGGCCCCAGCTGCTGCCGAGAAGGAGGAGGAGGCCCCCGTCGGCGGCCTGATGGCCTTGATGCGCAAGAACAAGGAGAAGCGCAAGAAGAAGGGACTCAGCGAGGACTGGCTTGACGGGGAGACCCCAGAGGGTCAGGCTCCTGCTGCTGCTCCTGAGCCCGACCTTTCGGCTAAGCAGGCCGAGGAGGCTAATCTCGAGGACGAGTGGGCGCTGCCGGATAAGAAGGGGAAGAAGGGTGGCAAGCAGCAGCAGAACAAGAAGCAACAACAAGAGGAGAAGAAAAAGGATGATGAGGAGGTTCCGGAGATTAGGGTGCTGACGAAGGCGGAGAAGGAAAGGTTGAAGAAGGAGAGAGAGAAGCAGCGCAAGAAGGAGCAGGTGTGTTTCATGGGGATAGATCTTCAGAAATGGCTTAGTACTGACGTCTACTACCTATAGGCTGCCAAGAAGAAGGCCGCTGGCCCTGCTCAGCCGCAGAAGGCCGAGCCAGCCAAGCCGGCTGAGGAGGAGAAGAAGCCTGAGGAGCCTGCCCCGGCCCCGGCCCCGGCCCCGGCCCCGGAGCCCGCTGCCGGCGGCTCCAAGAAGAAGATACCGGCGCACCTGCGTCTGATCCAGAAGCAGCAGGAGGAGCTGCGTCGTCGTCAGGAGGAGGAACAGCGTAGGCTAGAGGAGGAGCGCCGCAGGATAGAAGAGGAGGAGCGCCGCGCGGAAGAAGAGCGCAAGCGCAAGGAGGAGGAGAAGGCACGCAAGAAGCAGAAGGAGAAGGAGAAGATCGAACAGCTCAAGCGTGAGGGCAAGTACCTGACAAAGGCGCAGCGCGAGGAGAAAGCGCGCAACCAGCGCATGCTGGAGCAGATGCGCGCCGCGGGTATTAAGATTGCGGCGCTGGAGGAGAAGAATAAGGAGGAGGGTGCTGCTGAGGGGGAGAAGGAAAAGAAGGAGAAGAAGAAGCCGGAGAAGAGGCGCCGCCCGAACAAGGTATGCTTATGCTTGCTTAGATGATGGAGTTTATTGATACCCATGTGCTAACTGTGGTTAGGTTGATGAACAGAAGGCTTTGGAGGAGGCCGCTGAGCGTGCCAGGCAGCAGGCCGAGGCTGCCGCTCGCGAGGCTGAGGAGAAGGCTCGTCTTGAACGCGAGAAGGCCGAGGCCGAGGAGAAGGCCAAGCAGGCCGCAGCCGAGGAGAGCGTTGACGAGGACTGGGAGGCTGCCGCTGAATCGGATAAGGAGGATGTTCCAGATAGCTGGGATGCCGCCGCCTCCGACGAGGAGAAGGAAGCAGAAGAAGAAGAAGAAGAAGAAGAAGAAGAAGAGAAGCCTGCTCCTAAGAAGACTGAGAAGAAGCCTGAACCTAAGACGGAGGAGAAGAAGAAGGCTGAGCCCAAGAAGCCTGAAGCTAAGAAGGAGGAGGTTAAAAAGCCTGAGCCTAAGAAAGAGGAGCCTAAGAAGGCCGAGGCCAACGGCAAGCCGGCCACCACCACGCTGCCCACTCGTTCCAAGGAGGAAGAGAAGCCCAAGGCCGCTGAGGCCGAGAAGAAGGAGGTTGCTGCGCGTCCCAAGAAGCCGGTCGTCAACAAAGACAACTTACGCTCGCCCATCTGCTGTATTCTGGGTCACGTCGATACCGGCAAGACCAAGCTACTCGACAAGATTCGTCAGACCAACGTTCAGGAGGGCGAAGCCGGCGGTATCACCCAGCAGATCGGTGCTACCTACTTCCCCGTCGAGGCCATCAAGCAGAAGACGGCTGTCGTCAACAAGGACGGCAAGTTCGAATTCAAGGTTCCCGGTCTGCTCATCATCGATACTCCTGGTCACGAGTCCTTCTCCAACCTGCGCTCTCGCGGTTCGTCGCTGTGCAACATCGCCATCCTGGTCGTCGATATCATGCACGGACTGGAGCCTCAGACCATCGAGTCCCTGCGCCTGCTGCGCGAGCGCAGGACGCCCTTCGTCGTCGCCCTCAACAAGATCGACCGTCTGTACGGCTGGAAAAAGATCGAGAACAACGGCTTCCGCGAGAGTTTTGCTCTGCAGAACAAGGCCGTCCAGAACGAGTTCCGCAACCGTCTCGACCAGGTCAAGCTCCAGTTCGCCGAGCAGGGCTTCAACTCGGAGCTTTTCTACGAGAACAAAAACTTTGCTCGCTACGTCTCACTCGTGCCCACGTCTGCCCACACCGGCGAGGGCATTCCCGACATGCTCAAGCTGATCGTCCAGCTGTGCCAGGAACGTATGGCTAGCTCCCTCATGTACCTCTCGGAGCTGCAGGCCACCGTGCTCGAAGTCAAGGCCATCGAGGGCTTCGGTGTCACCATCGATGTTATCTTGTCGAACGGTATCCTCCGCGAGGGCGACCGCATCGTGCTGTGCGGTCTCGAAGGCCCTATTAAGACCAACATCCGCGCCCTGCTCACCCCGGCTCCCATGCGCGAGCTGCGTATTAAGGGCCAGTACATCCACCACAAGGAGGTCAAAGCCGCGCAAGGTGTCAAGATCAGCGCCCCCGGTCTGGAAGGCGCCATTGCCGGTTCCCGTCTGCTGGTCGTTGGCCCCGACGACGACGAAGAGGAGCTCGAGGAGGAGGTCGAGTCCGATCTTCAGAGCCTGTTCTCGCGTGTCGAAAAGACAGGCAAGGGCGTCAGCGTGCAAGCTTCCACGCTGGGTTCGCTCGAGGCCCTGCTCGACTTCCTCAAAGATTGCAAGATCCCTGTTGCGAACGTTGGTATTGGCCCCGTCTACAAACGCGACGTCATGCAGTGCGGTATCATGTTGGAGAAGGCGCCCGACTATGCCGTGATGCTGTGCTTCGATGTCAAGGTGGATAAGGAGGCGCAGCAGTATGCGGATGAGAACGGGATCAAAATCTTCACGGCCGATATTATCTATCATTTGTTTGACCAGTTCACGAAGCACATGCAGGAACAGCTGGAGAAGAAGAAGGAGGAGAGCAAGATGCTCGCTGTCTTCCCCTGCGTGCTGAACCCCGTGGCTGTGTTCAACAAGACGAACCCCATTGTTGTGGGTGTAGACGTTGTTGACGGCCAGCTGAAGTTGAATACCCCCATCGCAGCCGTCAAGACGAACCCGACGACTGGCCAGAAGGAGATTATTTCCCTCGGCAGAGTGTAAGTACCTACTGCTACAGACAAAACATCCTCTCTAAACCTCCCGCGGATTACTAACATTTTGTGTGTAGCACCGGCATCGAGCGCGACCACAAGCCCCTCCAAGTGTGCAAGAAGGGCCAGCCGGCTGTGGCCATCAAGATCGAGATGGGCGGGCACCAGCCGGCATATGGGCGGCATCTCGACGAAAAGGATGTGCTCTACTCACACATCTCGCGCGCCAGTATCGACGTGCTCAAGCAGTTCTACCGCGATGTGGTTACCACCGACGAGTGGCAGCTTATCATTAAGCTCAAGTCCGTTTTTGATGTTCAGTGAAGAGCGCGCGGCTCTTGAATCTTTCCTTCATTCAGGAGGGTCTTACCTGCTTGGTTGATTGGTCGGTTGGCTGGTTGGGCTCACGAACAAGGTATGAAAATTGGGGATGAAGGGGGCTAAAAAAAAAAAAACAAAAACCAAAATGAGGGAAGGTAGGCAGGAAAGGAGATTGGTTGATGGGAGAAGTGAGGGAAAAAGAAATATGAACCTGAGTTAGGAGGATAGGTTCGGTTGGTTGAGGGTGGGGTGGTGGGAGATAAGGGATGGCTTGTTTTTATCACGAGGCATCATGATCCCATCTTAGGCTACCTTGGTACCTACTTATGTAGGTCATTGTATGAAGTAGGTTTCAGGCTTATATTTGACAATTGCGCTTAGTTACCTACCTATAGACTGCTCTTCTTATTCACGGATGATGATATTCGCACTGTCTCATTCTAAGGGACGGGAGGTATGAATAAATAGGATGGCGGGTCGGGAACAATTTTTTAGGATCAAAATGTCCAACCGCCATCCTTTCCACTGCGGAAGCTAGGTAGACGCTTCTACTCGCCAAAGTCGGGAGTCTATCATTATTGATATTGGGCCCTTGATTTAGGCCTCATACAAAGCATCTTGCCCGCGAGACTGATGTATAGAGGATGTATGGAATGGATGAACATTGCAACTCCTCCCCCGCTTCCCTACAAACTTTGGTAACCACACACCTAGGTATGATGTATCCAAGACAAAGAAAAGGAAAAAAAAAAAAAAAAACCGCGGTGGCGTGACTATTTAAAAGAAATGTACATCCTGCTCCTTCCATCCCAATCCGCCCTCCCCAAGCAATACCTCTCTCACCATCTCCTCCATCCCTTTCGGCCCGCAAACCAACACCATCGCATCCCCCTGTCCTTCGGGAGCCAGTCCAACCTCCCTCTCAAGGAGCTCACGGTTTATCCTGCCCTTCAACCCGCGCCATGTCTCGCTGGGCTGAGTTAGGATATGCACGACCCTACACCGCCCCCGACTCTGCTCTTCAAGTTGTGTGAGCGCCTGCCGCAGCAGGATATCGCCTTCAGTGCGATTCGCATACACCAATACACACTCAGGCTCCGGCTCCGGCTCCGACTCACGTTTCCCTCCCTCCCCCCGCCGCATCCCCTCAACGACAAAGCGGAGGACAGCCCACATGGGCGTGATGCCACTCCCACCGGCAAGCATGACAAGCCTCTTCACTCTCCTCTCGGCCTCGTGAACGACACACCGTCCCCGACCGCGATACTCGAACCCCCCAACTGGACCCTTCGTCTCAACGGGATGCCCTAGGGGTAAGCTCTCTAATGCTGTTGTCATCCTCCCCCCCGCGGGGTACCCCTTCTTCGCGTCGGGGCGGTAGATTTTGATCAAGATTTGTACCTCGCCGATGTTGTGGGAGGGAGAGAGGGGGGTGTAAGCGCGGATGATGGGCTCTCGTGTAGCTGGGTCGCGGAGGCGCAAGAGGAGGTGTTTACCCGCGGGTAGGCCCAAAGGCAAATGGGAGTGGGATGGGGGAAAGTGGAAGGTGAAGATTGTGGAGTCAGGGGAGATGGGGGTTTTGGAGTGAAGGATCAGATGGGACCAAAAGGTGGGGGAGAGGAAGGTCGTTTGGGGGGTTGAGGGGGACATTGAAGGGGGGAGGGAGAGGGCTGAGAGGGAAGGAGAGAGATGGCCGATGTGGTATTGTGGGAGCATTGCTTTGGCGTTTTCGGAGTCTGGATTGATATTAGAAGCTATGCTCGGCTGTCTTATCATGGGGAGAGGAGGAGGGGTGAGAGGGAAAGACCTACGAATAGCCAAAAAATCCTCGCTCACGTCCTGCCCAGCGGCATGGATAATCGACGCGGCGCCGCCCGGATGGCCTTTCAGAAACGGCGTGCCATCGTAAACCTGGCCCTTCACCACAAACCAAGGCTCTTCTTCCCCCGAGTGCTGATGGAGCTCCTCCAGCGTAATCTCCCTCTTCACGTCGGGGTTGACCATGCTGATCTCCTTCACGAGCTTCTCCTCCTCGATCTTCCCATTGCCCCCCCTCCCCGGCACTTTCTCCCCCCAGAAGCCATTCGCCA